>Ga0316218_1002722_pt1 | contig 15706 bp, 7 predicted proteins | sample TBH18003metaG_FD_203634 | JGI IMG/M metagenome (GOLD analysis project Ga0316218, IMG submission 203634) | Freshwater microbial communities from Trout Bog Lake, Wisconsin, USA - TBH18003 | ecosystem: Environmental > Aquatic > Freshwater > Lake > Hypolimnion/Profundal zone | place: USA: Wisconsin...
AGCAGGAAGTTTTCACCTCCTGCTTTATAATTTCATCAATAAACCTTATCAAATCCACGATGATTATTCATCTTCATCAAAACTCATCGCTTCTCTGGTAGTACTCAACACTTCATATTCTTCCTTGCTTCCAACGATCATGTTTTCAAAGTCTCGCTGACCTGTACCCGCAGGAATCAAATGACCGGTGATTACATTTTCTTTCAATCCAAGCATGGCATCCATCTTGCCTTGAATAGCAGCCTGACTTAATACCTTGGTTGTTTCCTGGAAGGATGCTGCTGATATCCAGCTTTGTACACCCAATGATGCTTTGGTAATACCTAACAATACAGGCGTTGCTGTTGCCGGTTTGGCATCACGTACTTCAACCAATTTTTTATCGGCTCTGCGAAGAATAGAGTTTTCTTCTCTTAATTCACGCAAAGTAACAATTTGTCCTGCTTTAAACTTAGAGCTTTCGCCTGCATCTGTTACTACTTTCTTATCATAGATTCTGTCGTTCTCTTCAATAAAATCAAATCTGTCTTCCAAATCTTCTTCTAAGAACTTTGTATCACCAGCATCAACAATCTCTACTTTCTTCATCATCTGACGAACGATCACTTCAATGTGTTTGTCATTGATCTTTACACCTTGTAAACGATACACTTCCTGAATTTCATTTACAACATATTCTTGTACTGCAAAAGGACCTTTGATGGATAAGATATCAAATGGAGCGATTTGGCCATCAGATAATGGTGCACCCGCTTTTACGAAGTCGCTATCCTGAACAAGAATCTGACGAGTTAATGGGACTAAATATTTCTTCACCATTCCGTCTCTTGCTTCAACGATAATTTCTCTGTTACCACGTTTTACATTACCGAAAGTAACTACACCATCAATTTCACAAACTACTGCAGGGTTACCAGGATTACGAGCTTCAAACAATTCAGTTACACGTGGCAAACCTCCCGTGATATCTCTTAATTTACCGAGGATACGTGGAATCTTCACCAACACCTGGCCTGCTCTAACTTCTTCCCCTTCTTCAACTGAGATATGGGAACCAACAGGCAAATTATAAACTTTATTATCTTTTCCTTCAACAATAACAGTAGGGATCTTTGTTTTATCTTTTGTTTCAATAACTACTTTTTCTTTATGACCTGTTTGATCATCAGCTTCTTCGCGGTAATTGATACCTTCCAGAATGTTTTCAAATTTAATCTTACCTACTTGCTCTGCAACAATTACATTATTAAATGGATCCCAAGTACAAATCACATCACCTTTCTTCACTTGCTGCCCATCTTTCACTAATAATGTTGACCCATAAGGAACATTGTTGGTAATCATCAAACGATCATTCTTTACATCCATGATTCTTACTTCACCTGTACGACCAATAACAATATTTACTTTATTGCCTTCATTATTTAATGTTGATACAGTTCTTAATCCATCAAATTGAATAGTACCATCGAATCTTGCACTCAAGCCGGTTTCAATAGAGGCACTACCAGCAACACCACCCACGTGGAAAGTACGTAAGGTTAACTGAGTACCCGGCTCACCGATAGATTGTGCGGCAATAATTCCAACTGCATCACCACGTTGCGCGATATATCCCGTTGCTAAGTTTTTACCATAACATTTTACACAAACACCACGTTTTGCCTCACAGGTTAATACAGAACGGATCTCAACAGTTTCTATTCCTGCATCTTCAATTTCTTTTGCTACTAAATGAGAAATTTCTTCTCCGGCTTTGATGATCAATGCATCTGTAACAGGATGTAACACGTCATGCAATGATGTACGGCCTTCAATTCTATCTGCCAACGGTTCAATGATATCTTCATTATCTTTTAATGCACTGGTAGCAATACCCCTTAGTGTTCCGCAATCATCATCAGCAATAACTACATCTTGAGAAACATCCACCAAACGACGGGTTAAGTAACCTGCATCCGCTGTTTTCAAGGCAGTATCTGCCAAACCTTTACGAGCACCATGTGTTGAGATAAAGTAATCCAATACATTCAATCCTCCTTTAAAGTTAGATAAGATCGGATTCTCAATAACCTCAGAACCAGTGCTGCCACTCTTTCTTGGTTTAGCCATCAATCCACGAATACCTACCAACTGTTTAACTTGTGTTTTAGAACCACGGGCACCTGAATCCAACATCATGAATACAGAGTTGAATCCTTGTTTATCCAAAGTCATTTCACGAATTAAACTTTCAGTGATCTTCATGTCCACTCTTCCCCAAATATCAATTACCTGATTATAACGCTCGTTATTGGTGATCAATCCCATGTTATAACTTTCCCAAACTTCATTCACTTCATCTTTTGCACTTTCCAACAATTGATCTCTTATTTCAGGAACAATCAAATCATTTACACTGAATGATAATCCGCCACGGAATGCCATACGGAATCCCAGTGTTTTAATATCATCCAAGAATTTAGCTGTCTTTGGAATATTGGTGATCTTAATGATGTCTCCAATGATCTCACGCAAATTCTTTTTTGTCAATAATGCATTGATGAAACCAACTTCTTCCGGAACATGTTGATTGAAAAGAACACGGCCCACAGTCGTATCAATGATTTTCTTTTTCAATTCTTTATTTTCACGAACATTGGTCTTTACTTTAATATGCGCATGTAAATCAACACGACCTTCATTATAAGCGATCAACACTTCATCCATGTTGTAGAATATCTTTCCTTCACCTTTAATCGTTTCCGTAGGTGTTGTTTTCTTTCCTTTGGTAATATAATACAGACCCAATACCATGTCTTGTGAAGGCAAGGTAATTGGTGTACCATTTTGTGGATTTAAAATGTTATGAGAAGACAACATCAATAATTGTGCTTCCAAAATCGCCGCATTGCTTAATGGAACGTGCACTGCCATCTGGTCTCCATCAAAATCGGCGTTGAACGCTGATGTAACCAATGGATGCAATTGAATGGCCTTACCTTCTACCAATCTTGGCTGGAATGCCTGAATAGATAATCTGTGCAATGTTGGGGCACGGTTCAATAATACCGGATGACCTTTCAGAATATTTTCTAAGATATCCCAAACAACAGCTTCTTTTCTGTCGACTAACTTTTTAGCAGACTTCACTGTTTTTACAATACCTCTTTCAATTAATTTACGAATGATAAATGGCTTGAACAATTCTGCAGCCATATCTTTCGGCAAACCGCACTCATGCATTTTCAATTCTGGTCCTACCACGATTACAGAACGACCGGAATAATCCACACGTTTACCCAACAAGTTCTGACGGAAGCGTCCTTGTTTACCTTTCAATACATCACTTAAAGATTTTAATGCACGTCCGCCTTCTGCTTTAACCGCATTAGATTTACGTGAATTATCAAACAATGAATCGATCGCTTCCTGTAACATACGTTTTTCATTACGTAAGATTACTTCAGGTGCCTTGATCTCCAATAATCTTTTTAAACGATTGTTACGAATGATAACACGACGATATAAATCATTTAAATCAGAAGAGGCAAAACGACCGCCATCCAAAGGAACCAATGGTCTTAATTCAGGCGGAATAACAGGAATATATTGCATTACCATCCATTCCGGACGGTTAGTAATTCTGGTACTTGCATCACGGAAAGATTCCACCACACTCAATCTTTTTAAAGCATCTGCTTTACGTTGTTGAGATGTTTCGTTCGCTGCTGCGTTACGCAAAGAGAAACTCAATTCATCCAAATCCAATCTTGCCAATAAATCATGAACTGCTTCGGCACCCATTTTGGCAATGAATTTTTGAGGATCTTCATCAGGTAAATATTGATTGTCTTTGGGAAGGGTATCCAATAAATCCAAATACTCTTCTTCGGTTAACAAATCACCGGGATTCAAATTATCTTTCACGCCACCCTGTATCACTACATATCTTTCATAATACACAATGGTTTCTAATTTCTTAGAACTCATCCCTAATAAATAACCAATTTTATTGGGCAATGATTTAAAGTACCATATATGAACAACAGGAACCACCAATTTAATATGTCCCATTCTTTCACGGCGTACTTTCTTTTCTGTTACTTCCACACCGCAACGATCACAAACGATCCCTTTATAACGAATACGTTTGTATTTACCGCAGGCACATTCATAATCTTTAACGGGTCCAAAAATTCTTTCGCAAAACAAACCATCTCTTTCAGGTTTGTAGGTACGATAGTTAATAGTTTCAGGCTTTAATACTTCGCCAAAACTTCTTTCCAAAATAGAATCGGGAGAAGCAAGGCTGATGGTGATCTGAGAAAAAGTAGGTCTTGTACGGTTTTCTTTTTTGAATGCCATATCCTGTTACGATTTTGATTTGAAGATGATCGTCTTTTATTTCCTTAATCTGGCTTCCATTGCATAGCGTACTTGTACATTCTTAGTAAAAAGATTACTAAGACAAGCTGCAGTCTAACCTAAACAGTAAAATAAAAGGGATACAATACTCCAAAATTGTTAAGGCGGCAAAGTTAAGGATAGCAATCCAATTGAAAAAATGGAAATTTGGAGGAAAATAATGTAGAATTTAAGGCTGATTTTTGGTATTGAAGGGCTTTTACACTCTTCCAAATACGATTTCCACAATACATCTCAATCCCTTCTTAAATAAAAGAAAAATTTGGTTTTTCGCTTGTCCTGAATTGAATGACTTTAAAAAGAAATTTTATTAACTCAGAAAATTTTATTTTGCATTACTTTCTTTGGCCTTCTATTTTTATTAAAAACTCCCCAATGTTTTTCAGGTTCTAAAGGGTCAGGCGAACCTTTCCATAATTCATCAAATGCTTCAAAGAAGAATGTTAGGATATTGTTCTTATGGCACCATTTCATTAAATCATCGTAGTAAATTTTCTGGTTTAATTCATTCACATTTTCAGGATTTATTCCTTTGCCATTTGAATTCGTTGCCCACCCTGCTTCAGTGATTACAATAGTTTTATCAGGGTATAAATTTGCAACGGATTCATAATTTTCACGAGTGTATTCCATAGCTTCGTGAATATGTTTATATTCCCATACCGGATAAGTATGTATTGAAATAAAATCTACTGCAGCTGCTAACGGTTTTAATTTATTTAACCAGGGAACATAATTTTCGCAAAAGGTTACGGGCTGGATTGCTTGCTTTTTTACTGTTTCAACATAATGAATCACTTGTTTTACCGAAACATAATGATCAGTCCAATCAACACAAGCTTCATTACCTACTGAAAGAGAAAAAATAATATCGGGAAACTGATTTGCCCAATCAATTAAATTTTTAATTCTATCAGCGTTTTTTTTTCTGTTTAACGCAAGTTGTTCTTCCGAATAAATACCACCACCCCACGGGCATCCGAAATTATTCATTTCTGCTTCAATGAATGCACCCTGCATTATTTTTAAATCCAATTTTTCTTTTTGAATAACCTCTAAAACAGTTGCGGCATGTTCATCACAATCGTATAAACGTAAGTATTTCCAATTTTTTTTCAGAATAAATAAATCTTCTCTCACTTCTTCATAAGAGGGAATTAAACCTCCCGGCTGTTGCCCATCTCTGAAACCGGAATAACAAATACCTTTTGCAGGTTCTAATCCAAATTGTTCGAAAAAATTCATGCTTAAAATTTCAGTTTTTCGTTTTTATCCCATATTCCCCAATAGGCTCCGACAATACCTTCTGCACCTGTTTTCCAAGATTCATCAAAAGAAGAGAAATAAAAAACGGGAATACCCTCATTTGCAGACCAAAGTTGTGTATTGATAAAATAATCACGGGCATTTTTTTCAGATGGTATTGCACCATTTAAGTTTTCGCCCATACTGGGCCATCCAGTTTCTGTAATAATTACTTCTTTGCCATTTCCTGCTGCTTTGGCTTGATAATACATTTGTTTCATACAGTCCAATGAATTTTCAAAAGAAAATCCTTCCCAAAAAGGATAACAATTGCATAAAATAACGTCGCAGATATCAGTTATTCTTGGTCGATGAGAAAACTCGTAGTAAGCATCTACATAACCAACCGGAATATGGGGAATGGTATCTTTTACTCTTTGTATAAATTTCAATAACTCATCTTCTGTTAAATCTTTTCTGTACATTACTTCGTTACCAACTGCTGCAATATCGACTAGTCCTTCTTTAGCTAATTTTATTAAACCTTCCACCTCACGTTCATTTATTGCAGAATCGTTACCTAACCATGCACCAACCAATGTTTTTAGTCCGAATTCTTTTGCAACCTTAGGTATTAATTCATTCCCATCAGTACAAGAAAATGAACGTATCCACTGTGTATGTGGTTTTAAAATTTCCATTCGCCGCCTTACCTGAGATTCAGAAATAACATCACCCGGCTTCTGGCCATCTTCATATAAACTAAAACAAAACCCATATACACCGTTTTGCAAAATTTCATGAAATAAATCCTTTAATGATTCTTCCGATTCTCCTGCCAGATAATTGACACCTGCTTCAGGTTTGAAGGATAGAATATGATCTTTTCTAAATGACATGGTTACGATTTTTTATGAATGATTATAATTCTCCTCTTCTTGCTACCAACTCTTCCCTGATTTCTTTGGCTCTTTTCTCACTTATATTATAATTCCACATTACTATAACTGCAAGAATGCCTGCGACCGAAGGAATAATTATATCAGCCAGGCGGAGGTAAGTGATGGTATCACTGCTTTGCACCTGAACATTTTGGTTAAATCCAACAACACTTAAAATAACCCCGCTTAAAAATAATGCAAGTGAGGTTCCCAGCTTTACCATCCACCAGTAAACAGCGCCGAACAAAGCTTCCTTCCGTGGCATCCCATGTTTTAGTTCATCATAATCGCATACATCCGCAGTCATTGACATCATCAGTGTAAATAAACCGCCGATTCCAAAAGACATAAGCGGCAATGGCATGAACATTAACCATGGATTTCCCGGATGAAATCCCCACCATTTCAGAATATATCCGACAATGGATATTAATGTGGAAACAATAAATGCATTTCTCTTGCCGATTTTGGTAGACATGAAAGTTATCACAGGTATTACTAAAAATGCTGTTATCAAAGCACTGACTGTTCCAAACCATGCCGGCCACTGACCTGCTGCCGCCTGATCGCCTTTAAATAAATAAAATATTACAATAAAAAAAGCAAATTGTGCTACAATTTGAAACCCATTAAATACCATAAAAGTTGCAGCACAAAGTCGAAGGAATGGTTTATTCGTGACTGTTTTTTTTATATCACTAAAAAAGTGTTTCATGTTAGATAACAGATCCTTGAAAGATAATTTAGATTGACCGTGCAGTTGCGTCTGGTCAATTTCTTTACAGAATAATGCCGGCATAATACCCATAATCAAACAAATACTACCAACCCAAACAGATAGACTCCGGACCCCGGACGGAGCATTAGGGAATAATTCCGGACGAGAGATTAAATACCAAAACCAGGGAGCAATCATCCAAGCAATTTGCCCCATAATTTGCGAAAGTGCCATTAAACGAGTTCGCTCATTATAATCCGGGGTCATTTCATATCCCAAACCAATAAGTGGTGCGGCAAAAATGGTATAACCAATATAAAAAATAACAGACATCAGCAGAAAGAAAATGAAATTGTATGTTTCATGATTATTCCCTGTTTCCGGAATTTTCAATTGCCACATCAAAATAAAACTGATTCCCACAATGATTGCACCACCAAAAATATACGGTCTTCTGCGCCCCCATTTTGAACGAGTGTTATCAGAAATGTATCCCATGATCGGGTCAAGAATGGCATCCATAAAACGGGGAATGGCCGCTAAAATACCGGCTTTATAAGGGCTCATTCCAAAACCAACCACAAGAAAAAACATGAATACACCAAGTGCAGCAGGCAGCAGTTGGTTTGTTAAATTTCCTGCACCAAATGCCACTTTCTCTGCTAATGGTACAATATCTTTAGGGTTGGTCCTTTCAGTTGTCATATTTCAATGATTAATTAGTTTTTTAAAAATACAGTTTGTATCGAACTGGCATGAATTGATAAAAAAACATTTTCTTTCTGCAAAGAAATTTTGTATTCTTTTTCCTTGTCCGTGGGATTAAAAACTATCACAGCTATAGAATGATCTGTATTTTTTGCAGCTGTAACCTGTAAATCTTTGTCCAAACTTTCAAAGCCGATCCTGACCGCTCCCGGACGAATAAACCTGCTGAACTGTGCCATCGTATAATACAATGGCGTAAAATATACTTCGTCCTTTGCTGTATCAACAATCACCGGAGCAATACACCAATTTTTAAACCAATTGGGACCGCCTTGCATATCAAGCACCATATTCCAATCAATCCAGCCATCTACATAATTGTTTAAGCACCCGATAATATCCCGGGCATAGCGAAATACCGGAACATATTTTGGATGCAAATATTTTTCGGTTTGTGACGCCCATGTCCAGCCCCAGTCTTTAGCCTCTTTGCTCCAATACCAATTGTCATCTTTCCATTTGGGCACTTCTGCATCTATACATGCTTCAGTATTTATTAAATATTTTTTGGGAGAAAGATTATGCGTGAACTGAAGCGATTGAGAAAAAAAATCATAAGTGCTGGCGTACCAGTGAACAGCAGTACCTGCAAAATATTTTGATGAGCTTTCATCCCTGAACATTACTTTCGCCCATTTCTCCAATTCATCTCCGCGGTTTTGATCGTAGCCTAAAATTTTTATTCCTGATAAGCCGTCATTTTCAAGTCTTGGCCCGAGATAATTCTTTACAAACTCCGTCATTTCTTCCGGCGAGAAATTCATGCTCTCCCAATTATTACTGTTGCCAAGCGGTTCATTTTCTACTGTTACTCCCCATATATCTATTCCTTCCTGCTGATAGGCTTTTATATATTTTGAAAAATAAAGCGCCCAGGTCCCATTATACTCGGGTAGCAGTTTTCCTCCGCGCCAATCATTGTTATCTTTCATCCAGGGTGGTGCAGTCCATGGTGAGGCAATGATCTTAAATCCATCTTTTGAAATGGCTTTTGCTTCTATGATCATCGGGATGATATCATCTTTATCTTCATCAATCGTAAAATGATCTAAATTTTTATCTCCCGGAATCTTAGCATAAGAATAATTGCTTAATGAAAAATCGCATGAACCAATATGTGTTCTTGTTAAAGAATATTTTGCGCCATCGTCACCAAAATATGCTTCGAGAATTTTCTTACGGTTTTTCTTGCTGAGTTTATTAAGCAGATAAGCCGAAGCTTCCGTAAAAGAGCCGCCAAAACCTGTAATGGTTTGATAGGTTTCTTCAGGCTTTATGGTTATTTCAATAGGATTTGCGCCTGAAGAAAATTGTGTAATTTTTTTTAATTTATTTCCCTGAGCAGAAGTTTCGTAAACATCTGCCTGCAAACTCTTTATTTGTGCATGAGCATTTGCCATCATAAAAATTAATACTGCGCTATATAGAAATATCTTCATGCTAATCTGCAATTATCTATTTGATTTTCTAAAGCAACGATGTGAATTTTAAATATCATTTTATATCAGTGATTTTTCATTTAAAAACACATTGATCTGAAAAATTTTTCCCGTTCTTTCAAATATTTTTTTACTGGTTTCTTTATCCAAATTCAATGCATTGGATTTTTCTTTTTTGCCATCATTATATATTACTTCCAATCCTTCAACTTGTGCTATTGTATAAATCACAGGAACCTCGCAATAGGTAAAACAAAGCGAGTTGTTTTCTAATAGCAACTCGTGTTGTTTAGAAAAAACATCTATGAAATTTGCTGATTTTGATTGTGCTAAAAACTCTTTTTTTCTTAAGAGAGAAGGATGAAAAAATAATTTTCCTTCTTTTACCAAAACACCCAATTCACCAAACCTGCATAAAATATCTTCTTTCACTTGACCCGTCATTCCCGGCTGCCGGGCACCTTTGCCAAAAGGAGTGTGGGAATAAGGATCTGTTGGAAATGCACCATACAATTCCGGTGATTTGTGAACGCCGATTCCCTCATTGATCTTATAATAATGTTCTATTAAACCTGTCGTAATTTCTGCACTTGCATTTTTCTGAATGGCGTCGAGACAAGTTTCCTGAACAGCCAGTTGCAGTTTAGAAACCATGTGCCAATAAATGGAGCCCAATCCTTCAAAACCAAAAAAAGTTCCTGACCTTCCGGTGAATTCTTTGTGCTTGAAAACATCTTCAAAAATCTTCAGAATCCATCTTTTTTCTTTAGCTGCTAGCGTTTGATATTCAGCCTCACTGAAATTATTCAAAGCAACTTCCACATCATGTGCATTCCTGAAATTTCCATTGAAATGAAAATTCCCTTTAATGTCTTTTTCAATAATCTGAATATTATTATCTGCAATCAATCTCCTTAACAATTCTGATTCTTCAACCGAATCTTTAGGGATAGAATTTTTTTCAAGAAAGCCGGGTAAATTTTTATTAGGGTATAGAATATAACTGTTTTGATCTTTGCGGTACAATGAACTTTTTTCCAGTGCATTTAAAAGTTCCAGAGATGCTTCCGGCGAAAGATAACCTGAACTGAGCACTGCCACCTGGCCTTCCAGCATTTCGCTTAAATGAGAGATTGTTGCAGCATCGCTATTGTAAGAAATCAAATTATAAGCATGATACAGATTATCATTTCTTTTATTTATTTCAATTGAATGTTCTAAAAATTGATTGGCAGTTTCAATAAAATCTAAAAGCTTTTGTAATGAAACAGCAGATTTATTTCCGGAAAAACCAATACTATAAATTGTATTTCTGAAATTACTCCCTGCTTTTCCGTTTCCATCCATGATACGTTTGCGGTCTTCATCATTTATTCCTTCTGATAAGAGTGGCTTGAATTTTTCAAGGTTACCTGCGATTGCAAAAAAGAATTCAGAAAGTTCAGAAGAAACTTCAACTTTTTCAATGGAAGAAATAGAAATTATTTTTTTGAAAAAAGTTAAGAATCTTCGCAAATAATACAAGGTTACCATTGATACGCCATTCCCCACCAAAGCATTGTTTGCATCGTTCCATTCAGGCCGTTGTGTATTCATCCAGATGCCTGCTTCAGGAATAAAATTGGATAGTTTTGCTAAAACAGTAGCAAGAATTTTTTCAATAAAATTTACATGATGAATCTTTCCAAGAGCACTTTCCAACAAAGTGCCATCAGCACCATTTTTAAGAAATTTCTCCCGGATATTTTTATCGGAATGATGATCAAATGAAATAGTGTCTTTTGGATTTTTCAGAATTTCTTCATACGATTTAATCCTGTATGGAACATTGGCATAAACAAAATAATTCTTATCAAAAAAATCCTCTAACCGATGTGGCTGATGGTTTTCAATAAACTCCAGAAATTTCAACAAATAAATAATCTGGTGATCGCCCCAATAGCCGATATACGACCAGGGATTATCGGGCTCAATGGTTTCCCAATCAAAGCCATCTTTTGTAATCCGGTAAGGGTTATATCCATCAAAAGTGGAAGCATTTAAAAATTTAAAAATCATTCCTTCAATAAACAAAGGGTAAGAATGTGCAAGTGCTTCCCAATTTTGAAATATATCACGCCAGTTTCCTTCATAATCCAAAATTTTGGACCCATCTATTTCACTTTTGGTATTAATCGAAAATCTATTCCATGGCCTGCTCGGGTCTCCATGCCTTCTGCTGAATTTCAGTGGCAAATATTCTGTAACCAATCGCATGAAATCCGAATCACCTGATTTTGCGGCAAGCGCCTGTAAATTAAAAAGTGAAAACAGTTCCGGCAATAGATGAATATTCTTTTGATGTGTCTGATAAACAGATTTGCTTGCTTTTTCAAGATACTTAATAAAGTCCCATTTTTCAATCTGATAATTACAATCAAAAATTCCTCCACGCATGATGTTGAAGAGTACATTGGAAAAATGGCGTGCATCTCTCGCATCATCAGCCGTAAATTGTAATGCATCTGCAGATGCATTCAACTCAATCAGTTTTTGAGTACCCAGATCTATATCTTCCTGAATTAACTCAATCAGTTTTTTATTATTCTTTATAGCTTCTGAAATATTCCATATTTCAGAATGAGTTTGGTTAACATTGGCAACAATCATCCAATGCCTTTCAGCATTTGGAGAAAGTTCCAATTCATCATAAATAAAGTAAGCGCCTTTCTCACCTTTTACATCAAACTCTTCATGGATGCTTTGATTGTTCCTGAAATTTTTCAACTGTAATGAAGAGAGCAAATGTTTGACTTTATTCAATCCCAATGACCATACAATATTGGCTTTCAATGCTTCGCTGGGTTCTGCTTTGTCAACAATAATTGCACTTAGTGCAAAAATCCCGATGCCGCTTTCTTTCAGCAGCTCACTTCTTTTGTACGCATCTGCAAGATTGCTGGTATTATTTTGAAGTTCACTGCCAACACCATAAGGAACAATGTTTTGAATACCGTCTACAATTGTTATTTTAACCGTTTCGTTTGTTTGATTGATAAGCGTCGATTTTTTAACAAAGCCAAACTGATTACTTGAATTCCATTCGTACCTGAAAACGAGATTAAAATCAAGATTGATTTCTTCGAAAATTATTTTATTACTATAAATATTTTTATACAAATTCCGTTCGGTCTTATACATCCCAAGATACCTTTCTGAAAATGGCTCCCAGAATAAAACTTTATTTTCTTTTTCAATTTTGAAAATGGATTTGCTTCCGGTGATATCTGCTGATTCAGTTATTTTATCTTCAGTATAATAAGGGAACAGGGAAAATTCAGCATTTTTTCTACCTGCAGTCAAACCTCCATTACTTGAAATAAACATCCAATGGTTTGAATCACTAACTATGCTCATAAAAAATGGGCGGATCAAATCACTGTTCGTGATTTTATAGAAGTGCTCATTACCTATTTTAACTTTTTGAATTACAGCAGCCATGTAATCAGTTTTATTACATTATCCACACCGTATTTTGTGTATTGAATAATGTCTGACAATAATCCTTATAGAAATCAAATCTTTTCCAAAAAGAATCTATTTAACTAATTGGTTTGCTTATATACTTTCACATAATCTACATACATAGTTTGCGGAAAAGGAGTATTTGAAGTAGGCCAACCAACGTAGTTACCACCAACAGCAACATTAAGAATAATGTAAAATGGATGATTATAAACCCAAGTTCCTGTTACGCTGCTCGGTGTAACTCTCTCGTACAAGAAATTATCTACATAAAAATCAATAAAATCAGTTCCCCATTCTACTGCGTAAATATGATAGTCGGTATCAAATCTTCCGGTACTTAATTCATAAGCTTTGGTAATAGCATTGGCGCCGGAATATCCCGGTCCATGAACACTGCCGTGATTAATATTTGGTGCTTGCCCTTGTTGTTCCATAATATCAATTTCGCCACATTGAGGCCAACCAACTGTATCAGTATTTGAGCCAAGCAACCAAAATGCAGGCCATATTCCCGGCCCTGAAGGAGTTTTAATTCTTGCTTCGAATCTTCCATAGGCTTGTGCAAATTTTGCCTTTGTTTTAATTCTTGCAGAAGTATACACTCCTGCTGAAGGTTGCAATGCGGTAATTAATAAATGACTGTTCCCATCCATTGATAAATTAGATGAACTATTAGTATAGGTTTCCAATTCACTGTTTCCCCAACCACCTGATCCAAGATCGTAAGACCACTTGGTAGAGTCAAGTGAAGAAGAGTTAAAATCATCACTCCATACTAATTGATAAGTCCTGTTCGGCAAAGTTTGAACATCACTCTTCTGGCAACTCTGAAGTGAGGTTAAAAGAAATAAGCTTATACTTCCGAGTAACAAATATTTATTCTTTCGTAATTTATTAAAAGTGCTCATAATTTATTTTTTAGTGATTAACTATTCAGTTTTAATTTATAACCATTATTATTTATGGAACACGATATTATTCAAATACACTGTTCCGTTTCCTACAAACATCATTTGAAAAACATTGGTCAAATCAACTTTATTTGCCGGGTCGGAAGTAAAGGCAGATAAAGGAATATCTACACTATTCCAGCCGGAAGCAGTTGGTACAGAAAGCGTATATGCTTTTTGAATTGTAGGATTCGGACTGATTAAAAACACCTGCAATGCTGTTGAATTACCTGAATAATAATCAACATGCAGATAATTCATCGCACTAACATTGATGGTCGCGTTGTTGGGGTCTAATTGAGTACCCTCATAATTTAAATTTGTATACAACAAAGTATTATTACCCGCGATAGATACTTGTGAAACAACTGTTGATTGACCCCAGTTAGGAAAATAATTGATATTCGGAAGTGCAGGTGTATAAGCACTGCTGAATACTGAAATTGCATTTGCTGCAGGATAAGTTGGTGTGGGGGCTGCAACAGTTGGAACCAAAGGAATCTTCCAGAAGAAAATATTATCCAGATATACATCATTACCATCTCCTACAAACATTAATTGGAATACATTGGTTAAATCTACCGGTGAGAATGCGGAAAGTGGAATATCCACGCTGTTCCAACCATTGGTAGGAACCGTTAATGTATAGGCTGTTTGTACAGGGCCGGGACTAATTAAATTTACTTGTAAACTGTTTGAGTTAGTGCTATAATAATCTACATGCAAAAACCCATAAGATGAAACATTTTGGTTGGCTGCTAATTGCGTGCCTTCATAATTTAAACCGGCGTAACGCAAAGTATTATTTCCTGCAATAGGTATTTGAGTAACTACAGTTTGCTGACCCCAATTCGGGAAAAAATTGGTTCCCGCTACGTTTGTATAAGAATCACTAAAGATTGATAATACATTAGCAGCGGCTTGCTTAGGTATTGGCGCAGCTACAGTTGGCACAGGCGGATATCTCCAAAAATAAACATTGTCAATCCATACATCCGGTAAGTTGTTTCCAACTAAGATTAGTTGCCCGAAATGTGCTCTGGTACTAAGACCTGTAAAGGCCGAAATTAAAGTATCTATACTTATCCACTTATTTGAAGCCAATGCAGAAGCCGGAATAGTAATTGTTCCGGAAACATTTCCTGATCCGGGTACACCACTCGGTCCAAAATCTAATAATTCAATTTGAAGGCTGCTGTTAGCTGCAATTTTATCAGGTGTATAAATATCCATGTGGAAACTTCTAAACGTGCTGATATTTTGCGTAGGGCTTGTGAGTTGCGCTCCCACGAAGTTTAGGTTACTGTATTGGATGATGGTATCATTGCCTGCTTTAGCTACTGAACTGGTGGTTATTTGATAAGGCTGCCAATAACCATTCCAATAATCAACAGGAACGTTTTTGTACACACTGGTGAGTAAGGAAAGTACATTTGCAGCATCTTTAGTCGGGGCCGGTGGTGGTGCTAGACTACCAATTGAATTTATTTTTAATGAACCTAAAGCTGCTTTTGACCCTAATGTTGCAGTAATTGTTGCAGAACCCCCGCTTAAAATATTTACTAATCCCGTTGCTGATACACTTGCAACCCCGGAATTAGAAGATGAAAAGTTTAAATAATATGGAGTGATATTAACAGTTTCATTAACGCCTGTTGGCAAGTTAACAGTTGCCTGAAAGTTAGTGATCGCAGTAGAATTGCCGGTTATTCCATAAGGAATTGAATCATT
>Ga0316218_1002725_pt1 | contig 15691 bp, 14 predicted proteins | sample TBH18003metaG_FD_203634 | JGI IMG/M metagenome (GOLD analysis project Ga0316218, IMG submission 203634) | Freshwater microbial communities from Trout Bog Lake, Wisconsin, USA - TBH18003 | ecosystem: Environmental > Aquatic > Freshwater > Lake > Hypolimnion/Profundal zone | place: USA: Wisconsin...
GCCGCCAGCAGCTGAGCCCGGTTGTCATAGGGTAAGCGCAAGCCCAGCACATCGGAAAGCGCCCGCAGGATTGTCCAATCTTCCTTGGCCTCACCCGGCGGGAAGGTGGCGCGGCGGCCGCGCTGCACCCGGCCTTCGAAGTTGATATAGAGACCGTCCTTTTCGGTATAGGCGGCGCCGGGCAGGATCACATCGGCATGATGCGCACCCGCATCACCATGGCTGCCCTGATAGACAATGAAGGCGCGGCCAAGATGGGCGACGTCGAACTCGTCAGCGCCAAGCAGGTAAAGGAAATCGATCTCGCCCTTTTGGGCACCATCGACGATACCCGCCACATCCCGTCCACCTTCGGCAGGCACGAAACCCATATCCAGGGCGGCGACGCGGCTGGCAGCGGTGTGCAGGATGTTGAAACCATTCCAGCCGCCCTCGGCATGGCTGCCGGCGGGACCTATCATGCCGGTATCGCCCGCGATGCGCGCCGCCAGCGCCAGCACAGCGGCACCATCGGCGCGCGTCAGGGCGCCCTGCCCCAGGATGATCATCGGACGCTTGGCATCCGCCAGCACCTTGGCGAACGGATGGCTGCCATTGGCGATGGCGGCAAGCGTGTTGATGTCGGTACCCAGTTGCTCGACCGGATAGGTCAGGTCGACTGCGGGGCCGAGGTTGGCGACCTTGAGACCGCTGGCCAGCCAGCTCTTGCGAATGCGGGCGTTCAGCACCGGCGCTTCCCAGCGCGGATTGGCGCCGACGAGCAGGATCGCATCGGCCGCTTCGACGCCGGCGATGGTAGAATTGAAAAGATAGGTTTGGCGCGGCCCCGCCTTCAGCTTGGAACCGTCCTGGCGACAGTCGAGATTTTTTACCTTCAGGGCCGCCATCAGGTCCTTCAGCGCCTTGATCTCTTCGGCGGCGGCAAGATCACCAACAATGGCGGCCATCTTCTCCGGCGACGTCGACTGCACCTTGGCGGCAATGGCCGCGAAGGCTTCCGCCCAGGTCGCCGGCTTCAGCTTGCCGCCAACGCGGATATAGGGACGGTCAAGGCGCTGGCGCGAAAGGCCGTCGCAGGCGTGGCGCGCCTTGTCGCTGATCCACTCCTCGTTCACCTCTTCATTGAGACGCGGCAGGACGCGCATCACCTGCGGCCCGCGCGCGTCGACTCTGATGTTGCAGCCCTGTGCGTCCATCACATCGACGCTTTCGGTCTTCTTCAGTTCCCACGGCCGGGCATTGAACGCATAAGGCTTGCTGGTCAGCGCGCCCACCGGGCAGAGATCGACGACATTGCCGGAGAGTTCGCTGGCAAAGGCTTTTTCAAGATAGGTGGTGATCTCGACATCCTCGCCGCGGCCGGTGGCGCCCAGATCGGGCACGCCAGCGACCTCGGTAGCGAAGCGGACGCAGCGGGTGCAGGCGATGCAGCGGGTCATGATGGTCTTGACCAGCGGCCCCATATATTTGTCCTCGACGGCGCGCTTGTTCTCGTTGAAGCGGTGGAAGGCGGCGCGGCCATAGCCCATTGCCTGGTCCTGCAAATCGCATTCACCGCCCTGGTCGCAGATCGGGCAATCCAGCGGATGATTGATCAGCAGGAATTCCATCACGCCTTCGCGCGCCTTGCGGGCGTAAGGGCTGGTGGTGTTGATCTTGGCGGGCGTGCCGTCCTTGTTGGGGAAAATATCCTTGACCTGCAGGGCACAGGACGCCTGCGGCTTCGGGGCCCCAACCCATTCCACCAGACACATGCGGCAATTGCCGGCGACCGACAGGCGCTCATGATAGCAGAAGCGCGGAATCTCCGCTCCTGCCTGCTCGCAGGCCTGCAGCAGCGTGATGGTTTCTTCCGCTTCGATTTCCTTGCCGTCAACGATGAGCTTGCGGGTTGCCATGTCCTACTCCGCCGCCAACTTCGAGAATTCGGCGATGCGCTTTTCGATTTCCGGACGGAAATGCCGGATCAGGCCCTGGATCGGCCAGGCCGCGGCGTCGCCCAGGGCGCAAATGGTGTGACCTTCGATCTGCTTGGTCACTTCCTGCAACAGGTCGATCTCCGACGAATGGCTATCGCCCTTCACCATGCGGGTCATCACCCGCCACATCCAGCCGGTGCCTTCACGGCACGGCGTGCACTGGCCACAGCTTTCATGCTTGTAGAAATAGGCCAGGCGCTGGATCACCTTGATGACGTCAGCCGACTTGTCCATCACGATAACGGCGGCAGTGCCAAGGCCCGTGCCCACCGCCTTCAGTGAATCGAAGTCCATCAGGATATCGTCACAGGTCGCCTTGGGCATCAGCGGCACCGAGGCGCCGCCGGGAATGACGCAAAGCAAATTGTCCCAGCCACCGCGCACGCCGCCGCAATGCTTCTCGATCAGCTCGCGCAGCGGGATGCCCATTTCCTCTTCGACATTGCAAGGCTTGTTCACATGGCCCGAAATGCAGAACAGTTTGGTGCCGGTGTTGTTGGGCCGGCCGATGCCCGCAAACCATTCGGCGCCGCGGCGCAGGATGGTAGGGGCGACGGCGATGCTTTCCACATTGTTGACGGTGGTGGGGCAACCATAAAGGCCGACATTGGCCGGAAAGGGCGGCTTCAGGCGCGGCTGCCCCTTCTTGCCTTCCAGCGATTCCAGCAGCGCGGTTTCTTCGCCGCAGATATAGGCCCCTGCCCCATGATGGACATAGAGGTCGAAATCCCAGCCATGGATGTTGTTCTTGCCGATCAGCTTTGCGGCGTAAGCCTCGTCAACGGCGCGCTGCAGCGCCTCGCGCTCGCGGATGAACTCGCCACGGACATAGATATAGCAGGCATGGGCGCGCATCGCGAAAGAGGCGATCAGGCAGCCTTCGACCAACGTATGCGGGTCGTTGCGCATGATGTCGCGATCCTTGCAGGTGCCAGGCTCGGACTCGTCTGCATTGACGACGAGATAATGCGGCCGTTCCTTCACTTCTTTCGGCATGAAGGACCACTTCAAGCCCGTGGGAAATCCGGCGCCGCCGCGTCCGCGCAGGCCCGACTTCTTCATGATGTCGACGATGACATCGGGCCCCAGATCGATGATGGCCTTGGTGTTGTCCCATTGGCCGCGCTTCTTCGCCGCCTCGAGGCCGGGGCTCTCGAAACCGTAAAGGTTGGTGAAGATGCGATCCTTGTCGGCGAGCATCAGGTGGCCGCTCCCGGCGGTTTCTGTTTCGGCGCTTCACGGTCGGAAGCGGCCTGGGTCGGTTTCTTGGCTTCGGCATCGGCCGGGGGTGGTGGCGGCGGCGGCGCCTTGGGCACATATTTTCCGATGATGGAGCCGTCATAGAGCGACGGATCCTTCAGCGACAGCGCCCCGCCTTCCGGTTCGGAGGATACGCGACGGCCATTCTGCGGTCCTGGCTTGACCGTCTTGCCGGCGCGAAAATCGGCGATCAGCGTTTCGGTCAGCGGCCCGTCCAGATCCTCATAGAAATCACTGCCGATCTGCAGCATCGGCGCGTTGACGCAGGCACCTATGCATTCGACTTCCATCCAGCTGAACTTGCCGTCGTCCGATACGGTCTTTTCGTGCGGATGGATATGCTTCTTGCAGGCCGCGACCACGGCATCCGAACCGCGCAGCCAGCAGGGCGACGTCGTGCAGACCTGCACCAGATAGGTGCCCACCGGCTGCAAGTTGAACATCGTGTAGAAGGTCGCCACTTCCAGCACCCGGATGAAGGGCATGGAAAGCATCCTGGCGATCTCTTCGATCATGGGATGCGTCACCCAGCCTTCCTGCTCCTGCCCCTTCCAGAGCAGCGGGATCACGGCGCTGGCCTGGCGGCCGGGCGGATATTTGGCGATCTGGGCCTGCGCCCATGCCGCATTCGCTGCCGTGAAGGCGAAACCGGCGGGCTGGACATCGGGCGGAGCGAGGCGGCGCAGCGACATGGCGTTACTTTGCGAAATCGACGCGGGCGATCAGCCCGTCGCGGAAGGTGTAAACAGCGATGATTTCGAACTGTTCGCCACCGGGCGCGCGGATCACCAGTTCGTGATCCACCACCGTGTTGCCGACGGCGATGCGATTGAGCAGCTCGGCCTTGTTCTGCGGAAACGTGGCAAACGCCTTGGCATAACGCGTCTTGATGGCCTCACGCGTGGTTTCGGTCGGCGTGCCGTTCAGGCTCGACACGACGCAGTCTTCCGCGAAGTACGACACATAGGTGTCGAGGTCCTGGGCGTTGTAGGCGTCCAGCTGCTTCTGGGCGATATCGAGATTGCTCACCGGTCCACCTCGCCGAACACGATGTCGAGGGAACCCAGCACCGCGGAAACGTCGGCCAGCATATGGCCCTTGCACATGTAATCCATCGCCTGCAGATGCACGAAGGAGGGCGCGCGGATCTTGCAGCGATAGGGCTTGTTGGTGCCGTCGGCCACCAGATAGACGCCAAACTCGCCCTTGGGCGCTTCGACGGCGGCATAGGCCTCGCCGGCGGGGACATGATAGCCCTCGGTATAGAGCTTGAAGTGATGGATCAGGGCTTCCATCGAATTCTTCATTTCGCCGCGGCGGGGCGGCACGATCTTGTTGTCGGTGGAGACAACCGGACCCGCCGGCATCTTCGCGACGCACTGACGCATGATCTTGGTGGCTTCGCGCATCTCTTCCATGCGCATGACGTAACGGTCGTAATTGTCGCCGTTCTTGCCGACCGGAATCTTGAAATCCAGTTCGTTGTAGCACTCGTAGGGCTGGGCACGCCGCAGATCCCAGGCGACGCCGGTGGAACGCAGCATGACGCCCGACATGCCCCACATCTCCGCGTCCTGGCGATTGATGACGCCGATATCGACATTGCGCTGCTTGAAGATGCGGTTTTCCGTCAGCAAGCCTTCGATGTCGTCGAGAACCGTGACGAAGTGATCGCAGAATTTCAGGATGTCTTCGCCCAGTCCCGGCGGCATGTCCTGGTGGACGCCGCCGGCACGGAAGAAGGCGGCATGCATGCGGCTGCCGCTGATGCGTTCGTAGAACACCATCAACTTCTCGCGTTCCTCGAAACCCCAGAGCGGCGGGGTGAGCGCGCCGACATCCATCGCCTGCGTCGTGACGTTGAGCAGATGGTTCAGCAGGCGGCCGATCTCGGAGAACAGCACGCGGATATACTGGCCGCGCTTCGGCACCTCGAGGCCCAGCAGCTTCTCGATCGCCAGGCAATAGGCATGCTCCTGGTTCATCGGCGCGACATAATCGAGCCGGTCGAAATATGGGAGCGCCTGCAGATAGGTCTTGTGTTCGATCAGCTTCTCGGTGCCGCGATGCAGCAGGCCGATATGGGGATCGACACGGGTGACGATCTCGCCGTCCAGATCCAAAATCAGGCGCAGCACGCCATGCGCGGCCGGATGCTGCGGCCCGAAATTCAGGGTCAGGGTCGGCTCTTGGGTTTCGGCGCCCAGCTTGTTGTCGATGGTGACGGTTGTCATGGCTTCTTGCCCGGATCACCGGAGGTGGCATTCGGCGCCATCGCCGCCTTCTCGTCGCCCGGAAGGATGTGCGGGGCGCCCTCCCAGGGGCTCATGAAATCGAAATCGCGGAATTCCTGCACCAGCTGCACCGGCTGGTAAACGACACGCTTGAGTTCTTCGTCATAGCGCAGCTCGACATAGCCGGTGAGCGGGAAGTCCTTGCGCAACGGATAGCCGGAGAAACCGTAGTCGGTAAGGATGCGGCGCAGGTCCGGATTTTCGTCGAAAGCGATGCCATACATGTCAAAAGCTTCGCGCTCAAACCAGCCGGCAGCGGGATAGACGCGAACACAGGACGGCACGGCCTCACCTTCGCCCACCATGGTCTTGACCCGGATTCGCAAGTTGTTGCTCAGCGACAGCAGGTGATAGACGACATCAAAGCGCTTGGCGCGCTGCGGCCAATCCACGCCGCAGAGATCGACCAGGATCTTGAATTCGCCCTGCCATTGCAGCCAGCCCAGCACACTGAGCAGGTGCTGCGGCTCGACCGAAACGGTGAGTTCGCCGCGCACAAGCGTCGGCTCGATGATCAGCGCGGGCAGCGCGCCGGAAAGTTTCTCGGACAAGGCCTGCAGATCGCTCATTCAGCGCTCGATCGTGCCGGTGCGGCGGATTTTCCGCTGCAACAGGAGAATGCCATAGACCAGAGCCTCGGCGGTGGGCGGGCAACCGGGAACGTAGATGTCCACCGGCACGATGCGGTCGCAGCCCCGCACCACGGCATAGGAATAATGGTAGTAGCCGCCGCCATTGGCACAGGACCCCATCGAGATGACGTAGCGCGGCTCGGGCATCTGGTCATAAACCTTGCGCAGCGCGGGCGCCATTTTGTTGGTCAGGGTACCGGCAACGATCATCACGTCGCTCTGGCGCGGTGAGGCGCGGGGCGCAATGCCGAAGCGCTCCAGGTCATAGCGCGGCATCGATGCCTGCATCATTTCGACGGCGCAGCAGGCCAGACCGAAAGTCATCCACATCAGAGAACCGGTACGGGCCCAGTTCACCAAAGCTTCGGAATTGGTGACAAGAAAGCCCTTGTCGGCCATCTCGGCCTGCAGGGCCTTGAAATAGGGATCATTGTCGGAAATCTGCGGTGCGGCACCTTCAACGCCGGAACGGGCGGCGCTGCCATGGGCCCCTTGGATCACTCCCATTCGAGTGCTCCCTTCTTCCATTCATAGATGAAGCCGACGGTCAGAACCCCCAGGAATGCCATCATCGACCAGAAGGCGAAGACGCCATTCTCGGTCAGGGTAATCGCCCAGGGAAACAGGAACGCCACTTCCAGGTCGAAAATGATGAAGAGCAGGGAAACCAGATAGAAGCGGACATCGAACTTCATGCGGGCGTCACCAAAGGCGGGAAAGCCGCATTCATAGGCCGAGAGCTTTTCCGGATCCGGCTTGGAGGGGGCGATCAGCAGGGGCACCACGATCAAGGCCCCACCCAGAACGCCCGCGATCCCGATGAAGATCAGGATCGGAAGATATTCGAGCAACAGTTTTTCCATGCCAAAACCCCGGAGCCCGACCCAGCGTTTTCACGCCCCCTTGCGGGTCGAACCGATGTGTTATTTCGCGGGTGCAGTATAGGCAGGCCCTGCCCTCGCGCAACGCGGGTTTAAAGCAAGATTCGGGGCAGAAAAACCGGAAAATTCGCCTTGGGTGGCGGCGGTGAATATGCCGCTGGCAACACCGGCATCAGTTGCGAGCGACTCTCAGTTATTGAGCGATCAGGCGTGAAACCCATCCCTGCGGCAGAAAGAATAAGAGCCATTTTCGGAAAGGAAAATGGCGGGAGCGACGGGGCTCGAACCCGCGACCTACGGCGTGACAGGCCGTCACTCTAACCAACTGAGCTACGCCCCCGCATTCACGCGAAGGGCGTCGGTTTAGGGGGCCGCCCTGCTCAAGTCAAGGAAGTCATGGCGGCGGTTCGCCGCCCCTGCCGCCACGGCCCCTGCCCGCTTCGCCACGTCCATCCGCTTCACCACGGCCACCGCGGCCGCCGGCGGCGGCCTCGAATTCCTGGGGCGAGATTTTGCCGTCATGGTTGCGGTCGAGGTCATCGAAAAGCGAAGCGGGCGCCGTCGCGAATTCCTGGAAATTGACGCACCCGTCCTGGTTCCAGTCCTGCAACGGCGTGGCAGTGGACTGGTCGGCCTCCACCCGGGACTGGTTGATGGCGGTTACCTGTTCGGGCGAAAGACAGCCGGTCTTGGCGGTATCAGCCGCGGCGAATTCGGCGCGCAGACCCGCCACCAGTTCGTCGCGCGTCAGAGTGCCATCCTTGTTGGCATCGTACTTCTTCAACGCCGCGCCGGCGCCGCCATGATAATTCTCGTTACGCGGCGCCAGCGCCGAATAAGGATTCCATGGCGGCACCTTCGGGTCCTTCGAACCGCAGGACGCCATGAGCATGAGCCCGCAAAGGGCGATCAGGTGATTTCTCATGCCGCGAACCTAGCCCGCGACAGCCCTGCTGGCGAATGAGAAGAAAGAAAGCCGCAATCCCTGCCCCGCAATCCGGAACAGGGAATTGGTGGGCGGTGACGGACTCGAACCGCCGACCCTATCGGTGTAAACGACATGCTCTACCAACTGAGCTAACCGCCCGGGGCAGCCAAGCTAACACGCAGACCGCCCGCCCGCGCGCGGCTTATGGGCCGCGCGCGCCCAGGGTGAACCGCAGTTCAGTTCAGGGAATCCTTCAGCTGCTTGCCCGGACGGAAGCGCGGGGTCTTGGACGGCTTGATGGTGATTTCCTCACCGGTCTGCGGATTGCGTCCCTTGCCGCCGGCGCGGGTCGCGACCACGAAAACACCAAAGCCGGTCAGGCGAACCTCGTCCCCTTCCTTGAGGGTGGCGGCGATGATGTCGAACGTGCCGTCCACCGCCTTGGCCGCGTCGTTCTTGGCAAGACCGGTCGTATCCGCAAGCTTCTGAATGAGGTCGTTCTTGTTCACGGACGGCTCCTTTTTGTGATTCTTCCCAGCTGGACGGAGTCTAGGGGGCAGTGCGCAGGCGCGGCAAGGCGAAAAACCGGCAAAAAGCCCGGTTCTGCCATCTTCCTGGGCAGAAAAACGGGCCCGGAACAGAATTCCGGGCCCGGATTTTCAACCCCTAGTGGGTAACCAGGGGGTCAGGGTCGCCCTCATCCAGGGCAACCCGGGGCACCACGGGGGCCTCGGGTTCGACCCAGTCGATGGCTTCCGGCTGGCGCACCAGGGCGACCTTCAGAACCTCGCCGACCGTGCTGACCGGCACGATCTTCAGGCCCGCTTTCACATTGTCCGGCACCTCGGCCAGGTCCTTCTCATTCTCCTGGGGGATAATCACCGTGGTGATCCCCGCCCGGAGCGCCGCCAGCAGCTTTTCCTTCAGGCCACCGATCGGCAGGGCACGGCCCCGCAACGTGATCTCGCCCGTCATCGCCACATCGCGGCGCACCGGGATGCCGGTGAGGACCGAGATGATCGACGTGGCCATGGCCAGGCCGGCCGAAGGACCATCCTTGGGCGTGGCCCCTTCAGGAACATGCACATGGATGTCGACCTTGTCGAAGGTCGGCGGCTTGATGCCGAAGCTTGTAGCCTTGGAACGGACATAGGACCGCGCCGCGTCGATCGACTCCTTCATCACATCGCCCAGCTTGCCCGTGGCCTGGAAACGGCCCTTGCCCGGCAGCATGACGCTTTCGATGGTGAGCGTTTCGCCGCCCACTTCGGTCCAGGCCAGTCCGGTGACGACGCCAACCTGGTCTTCGCCTTCGATCTCGCCATAGCGATGGCGCCGAACGCCGGCATAGGTGCCCAGATTGTCCGGCGTGACCGCCACGGACGTCGCCTTCTTGGAGAGGATCTCCTTCACCGCCTTGCGGGCGAGGTTGGCGATTTCGCGCTCCAGGTTGCGCACGCCCGCTTCGCGCGAATAGTAGCGGATCAGGTCGCGCAGGCCGGCATCGGTGATGGCCCATTCCTCGGGTTTCAGGCCGTGCGCCTCCATCTCCTTGGGAACGAGGTGGCGCTTGGCGATCTCGACCTTCTCATCCTCGGTGTAGCCGGCGATGCGGATCACCTCCATGCGGTCCAGCAGCGGCTGCGGCATGTGCAGGCTGTTGGCCGTGGTGACGAACATCACATCCGAAAGATCGAAATCGACTTCCAGATAATGGTCGTTGAAGGTCGCGTTCTGCGCCGGATCGAGCACTTCGAGCAGGGCCGAGGACGGATCGCCGCGATAGTCGGCGCCCAGCTTGTCGATCTCGTCCAGCAGGAAGAGCGGGTTCGAGGTCTTGGCCTTCTTCAGCGACTGCACGATCTTGCCGGGCATCGAACCGATATAGGTGCGCCGGTGGCCGCGGATTTCCGCCTCGTCGCGCATGCCGCCAAGCGACATGCGAACGAATTCGCGGCCGGTCGCCTTGGCGATCGACTTGCCCAGCGAGGTCTTGCCGACACCCGGAGGACCGACCAGGCACAGGATCGGGCCTTTCATCTTGCCGACGCGCTGCTGCACGGCGAGATATTCCAGGATGCGCTCCTTGACCTTGTGCAGGCCGTAATGATCGTCGTTCAGCACGGCCTCGGCGGCGGCGATGTCCTTCTTGACTTTGCTCTTCTTGCCCCAGGGCAGCGAGAGCAGCCAATCGAGATAGTTGCGCACCACAGTGGCTTCCGCGCTCATGGGGCTCATCGAGCGCAGCTTCTTGACTTCGGTCAGGGCCTTTTCGCGGGCTTCCTTGGACAGCTTGGTCTTGCGGATGCGGTCTTCCAGGTCGTTGATCTCGTCGCGGCCTTCATCGCCTTCGCCAAGTTCCTTCTGGATCGCCTTGAGCTGCTCGTTGAGATAATATTCGCGCTGGGTCTTCTCCATCTGGCGCTTGACGCGGCTGCGGATTTTGCGCTCGACCTGCAGCACGCCGATCTCGCCCTCGATCAGGGAGAGAATCCGCTCCAGCCGTTCGGTCGTGGACAGGGTCTCCAGCAGCGCCTGGCGCTCGCCGATCTTCACCGACAGATGCGAGGCGACGGTGTCGGCCAGCTTGGCCGGGTCCTCGATCTGCGCCACGGCCGCCAGCGTCTCCGACGGAATTTTCTTGTTGAGCTTGATGTACTGCTCGAAATTGGTCTTGACCGTGCGCATCAGCGCCTCGGCGTCCTGCGGCGCCGCCGCCTCGTCGGGCAGCCGCTCGATCTCGGCCTCGAAATAGTCGCTGCGGCCGGTGAAGGCCTTGACGCGCGCGCGCCCCTTGCCTTCGACCAGAACGCGGACGGTCTGGTCGGGCAGCTTCAGCAGCTGCAGCACGGTCGCCATGGTGCCGATCGTGTGCAGGCCGTCGGCCGTGGGGTCATCCTCGGCGGCGTTCTTCTGGGTCAGCAGCAGGATCTGCTTTTCGTCGTTGATCACTTCTTCTAGGGCGCGAACGGATTTTTCGCGGCCCACGAAGAGCGGAACAATCATGTGGGGGAAAACCACGATGTCGCGCAGCGGCAGGACCGGCGCGGTGCCCGCAACCTTGTCATTGGTCTTGATGTCCTTTGCGGGATTGTCCGCCATATTCATACTCCTGACCGGTCTTCCATTGGTCCCATGGCCGCCGGCTCATGTCCGCCCTTCCGTCCCGCCCTTTTCAGGAAAAATGGGCCCGGAAGAGGTATTGTTGAGAAGTCGCCTGCCTTTTGTCAGAAGGTTGTGGCCGACTCCGGACACAATAAAGTGGGCCGACAGGCGCAAGGTTTCAAGGCGGTGGTTTCGTCAGCCGGTGCAAAGGGCCGGCCACGCACAGCCGCAGAGGCAAAACCCCGGAACTTTACCCTTCAAACGCCAGCAGCGGCGCCTACGAAGCGGATTTCTGCGCTTCGACCTTGTCCGAGTAAGTGTAAAGCGGACGCGCCTTGCCATCGACCACATCGGCGGTGATCACCACCTCCTGCACACCGGTCAGGGTGGGCAGCTCGAACATGGTCTCCAGCAGGATGCCTTCCAGGATGGAACGCAGGCCGCGGGCGCCCGTCCGGCGCAGGATCGCGCGCTTGGCGATGGCGTGCAGCGCCTCTTCCTGGAAGCGCAGCTTGACCCCTTCCATCTCGAACATGCGCATATACTGCTTGGCCAGCGCGTTCTTCGGGCGGGTCAGGATCTCGATCAGCGCCTGCTCCTGCAGGTCGCCCAGGGTCGCCATCACCGGCAGGCGGCCGATGAATTCCGGGATCAGGCCGAACTTGAGCAGGTCTTCCGGCTCGACTTCGCGCAGCAGGTCGCCCGTCCCGCGCTCGTCCGGGCCCTTCGGGTTGGCGCCGAAGCCCATCGAGGAACCCTGGGTACGCTGGGCGATGATCTTGTCCAGGCCGGCAAAGGCGCCGCCGCAGATGAAGAGGATGTTGGTCGTGTCGACCTGCAGGAATTCCTGCTGCGGATGCTTGCGCCCGCCCTGCGGCGGCACGGAGGCGACGGTGCCTTCCATGATCTTCAGCAGCGCCTGCTGCACGCCTTCGCCCGAAACGTCGCGGGTGATGGAGGGATTGTCCGACTTGCGGCTGATCTTGTCGACTTCATCGATATAGACGATGCCGCGCTGGGCCCGTTCGACATTGTAGTCGGCGGCCTGCAGCAGCTTCAGAATGATGTTCTCGACATCCTCGCCGACATAACCGGCTTCGGTTAGCGTGGTGGCGTCGGCCATGGTGAAGGGAACGTCCAGGATGCGCGCCAATGTCTGGGCCAGCAGCGTCTTGCCGCAGCCGGTGGGGCCGACCAGCATGATGTTGGACTTGGCCAACTCGACATCGCCGTTCTTGCCGGACGAATTGATACGCTTGTAGTGGTTGTGGACGGCGACCGACAGCACCTTCTTGGCGTGGGCCTGGCCCACGACATAGTCGTCCAGGACCTTGAAGATTTCCTGGGGGGTGGGCACGCCCTCCTTGGACTTCATGAAGGAGGTCTTGTTCTCCTCCCGGATGATTTCCATGCAGAGTTCGACGCATTCATCGCAGATGAAGACCGTCGGGCCCGCAATAAGCTTACGCACCTCATGCTGGCTCTTGCCGCAAAAGGAGCAGTAAAGCGTGTTCTTCGATTCGCCGCCGTTGGCCTTGCTCATCTCTTCCACCGGGCCCTTTCCGACCCAACAGCAAGACCTTTAGGGCCTTTGCTGCCTTGCACATAAAGGGCGGACGCCGAAGCACCCGCCTTCCCAACATTCGACCATGGTAGGGCCAGCCGGATCAAGATTTGTTTAAAACCGGTCAAACCATTCAAACTTCTGGACGAATCAAAACTCTTGTCCGACCGTCAAAGCCGCATTGCCACCCCAGCTGGGGTGGGAATGCCCGTTTTCCGGCTTATTCGGGCGTATCGCCACCTTCCGGCCGGCGCTCCATCACCTGGTCGATCAGGCCAAAAGCCTTGGCTTCCTCGCCCGTCATGTAGGTATCGCGGTCGAGCAGCTTTTCAATGGCCTCGACCGTCTGGCCGGTATGCTTGGCATAAATCTCGTTCAGCCGCCTCTTCAGCTTGACGACCTCCTGGGCATGACGGGCAATGTCCACGGCTTGGCCGTAAAAGGAGGCGGAGGGCTGGTGGACCATCACCCGGGCGTTGGGCAGGGCCCAGCGGCTGCCCTTCTCGCCGGAGCAAAGCAGCAGCGAGCCCATCGAGGCGGCCTGGCCGATGCAATAGGTGTGAATCTTGGGCCGGATGTACTGCATGGTGTCGTAGATCGCCATGCCCGCCGTGACGATGCCGCCCGGCGAGTTGATGTACATGTGGATTTCCTTCTTGGGGTTTTCGGCCTCCAGGAAGAGTAACTGGGCGAGCATCAGGCTGGCGCCGTAATCCTCGATCGGACCGGTGACGAAGATCAGCCGTTCCTTGAGCAGGCGGGAATAGATGTCGAAGGCGCGCTCACCGCGGGCGGTCTGCTCGACCACCATCGGAACCAGGGTGTTGTTGTAGAATTCGGTCGGATTGTTGGACGGGTTGTACGACATGGGGGCGGCGCCTCTTGCAAACGGCCTGATTCGTGCGGGATTGCTCTTAATATAGCGTTCCCGGCACGAATTACGACCCGTGAGTGGTGCCCGCGGAACGCGGGAGAGCAGGTCCAGTGGACCTGCGAAAACCACGAACGCCGCGCGTTTTGCGAACGGCCGGTCGCCTATTCGTCTTCCGGGTCGGCAAACAAAGTGTCCTTGTCGACCTTCTTCTCCGTCACCTGGGCGAGTTCGGCGATGAAGTCCACCACCTTGTCCTCGAACAGGGGCGCGCGAATCTCGGCCTGGGCGTTGGGATTGTTGGCGTAATACTGGAACACCTGCTGCTCCTGGCCGGGGAACTGGCGCGCCCGGCTCATAATGGCGCGATTGACCTCGTCGGCACTGATCTGGATGCCGTTCTGTTCGCCCAGCTTGCCCAGCACCAGACCCAGCCGGACGCGGCGTTCGGCGATCTTGCGATATTCGTCGCGCAGCTCGTCCTCGGTCTTGCCCTCGTCGGCGGCGGTCTTGCCTTCGCGCGCCAGCTCGGCCTCGACCTGGGCCCAGATGGCGTTGAACTCGGCTTCGACCATGGCGGGCGGCAGGCCGAAATCATGCATTTTGTCCAGCGCGTCCAGGATACGGCGCTTCAGGTGCATGCGGCTGGCCTGGCCATACTCGCCCTTGATCTGGTCACGGATGCGCTCGCGCAAGGTCGCCAGGTCGGGCAGGCCCAGATTCTTGGCGGTCTCGTCGCTGACGACCGCTTCGCCCGGGGCCTTCACATCCTTCACCGTGACGGCGAAGACGGCGTCCTTACCGGCCAGCTCGGGGGCGTGGTACTCGGCGGGAAAGGCAACCTTCACATCGACCTTGTCGCCGGCCTTGGCGCCGACGAGCTGGTCCTCGAAGCCGGGAATGAACTGGCCCGAGCCCAAGGTAAGGTTGAAGTCATTGCCGGCGCCGCCTTCGAACGGCACGCCGTCGATGCTGCCCAGGAAATCGATGACGGTCTGGTCGCCGCTCTGCGCCGCTTCGCCTTCGGCGCGCGGCGTGAAGGCGCGCATATTCTCGGCCAGGCGCGTCAGCTGCTCATCCACCGCGACGTCGTCGATGTCGGACACCAGCTTTTCGACCGCAATCTTGGAGACGTCGCCGGGCGTGAAGTCCGGCATCAGGTCAACCGTGACGGTGAAGGAAAGGTCGGCCTTGCCGTCCACCACGGCATTGATGTCGCCCACCGGCTCGATGCGGGGCTGAATGGCGGGCTTGAGGGCATTGTCGGCGATCGCCTTCTGGCTGCCTTCGCTGACCGCCTGCTCGACAATTTCGCCCATCACGGACTTGCCGAACTGCTTCTTCAGGAAGGAGACCGGGGCCTTGCCGGGACGGAAGCCCTTAAGGTTCACCTGGCCCTTCATTTCCTCCAGGCGCTTGGTGACGCGGCTGTCCAGTTCGGCGGCAGGAACCGTGACGGTGAACTGGCGGCGAAGATCCTCGGAAACCGTCTGGGTGATCTGCATGTCGAACGTCCTCATAACTTGTCATGGCCCGCCAGCGTCAGCGCGTGCGGGCCATCCATCTTTCTTCTCGCTTCGCGGCGAAGGCTGGTGCGGGCAGAGGGACTTGAACCCCCACGACTTTCGTCACTGGAACCTAAATCCAGCGCGTCTACCAGTTCCGCCATGTCCGCGTTTTGGCGGGCCCTTTTTGGAAAAGTGCCCGCCGAAGCGGGCCCCTATAGCAGGGGTTTTGGGGGGTTGCTAGGGCGCAGGAGCCCCCGGCGGCAAAAGCCGCTTTTCCAGGAAAACGCTGGTGATGATCGCGGCTGGGGGCATGGCCGTGTAGGGGGCGAAGGGCTCGCAAGCGCGGAAGCCCTGCCGGTCATGGAAGCGGATCGCGGCCAGGGAATGAGCGTCCAGCGCCAGGCCGTGCCGCTGCTCGGGGGTGTAAAGCGCACCCAGCTCATCATTGAGTTCGCCGATCAGCGCCACAAGGTCGGGGGTCGGCATGGCGACGATGTCCAGGTGGATGTCAGTCATCGCGCCTCTCCCGCAAGGCCCGCAGCACGGCGGGCAGCGCCTCCGGCAGATCCTCCGCGATCAGGCCGGGGCCGAAATGGGTGGCGGCGGCCCCGTGCAGCCAGGCTCCGGCGCAGGCCGCGTCGAACGCGGTCATGCCCTGGGCCAGAAGCC
>Ga0316218_1002731_pt1 | contig 15673 bp, 13 predicted proteins | sample TBH18003metaG_FD_203634 | JGI IMG/M metagenome (GOLD analysis project Ga0316218, IMG submission 203634) | Freshwater microbial communities from Trout Bog Lake, Wisconsin, USA - TBH18003 | ecosystem: Environmental > Aquatic > Freshwater > Lake > Hypolimnion/Profundal zone | place: USA: Wisconsin...
AGCTTCGGCCATAACCCCCATGACCCCCATACCCGTGACCAGCAGCTAATACGGGAGTTGTTGCAAAGATGGAGATAATAAGTCCTCCTAGTAACATTATTTTTATACTATATTTTCTCATGATAAATTCCTCACTCTATAATCTAATTCAACCTATTTAAATCTTAACTGAAGCAATCTTATTGCTTAGTTGGTATGTGATGAAATGCACTATCTTTCCAAAATAAATCAAATATAGTTTGTTGGTTTTTATTAAGAGTCCCATAAAAGGCGGTCGTATTTTTTCTTGCAGATTCGATTCGAAGCAACTGGTTTTCCATGCGCCCTATATGATAGCGAAGATGTTCTTCCTGATGTGCCAATTTTTCTGGTGTACTCAAATTGTCAGACACATCATCCACCCAGTCTTTGGACATTTTCTGATCATCTTCATGCTGCTTCTTTACCTCACTAATGACTTCAGAGGACCAAGTGTTCCAAGCACTATTTTGAGATAAATCAAGGTTGAGCAAATTTTTTAGGTTCTGTAATTTAGCCTCAACAGTATGGAGTACATTAACGTTTTGCTCTTGAGCCTTCGGATACCTCGCACCGCAGACATATGCCATAGCAAAACTATTAAATGTCATCATGAAAGTAAAAAAAATCGATACTGTCACGAGGTGTTTTTTCAATAAAATCATTTTAGGCCTCCAATATTATATGTAAATTTTTAACAATTAAATCCATCAAAATAAGCTGATTGTTGTTAAGTATATGCTCCCCAATTTATCTAATATTGATTTAGATTAAACCAGTAAAAATAATTTACTTAAAAAGCTACATGAAAATTAGCGCATTCCAATTAAGCGGATAACTGAGCAGATTAAACACTTATTTTTAAAATTTTAATTGTTGTTAGTGTCAAGAATATTTCTTTTTTGAATATTTATGTATCAATATGTATTTAATTAAACTCTCATAAAGACTAAGGTGATAGTGGTTAAGATATTATTTTGTTTGCTCAGTAGCCAAAAGCATTAAGCCTTACAACGATGCTATGATAGGCAAAGTAAACACTTTTGAAACATATAAATAATGAGCAATAATAAGCAATTTTATCCGCGACAAGTGCTTGAAGCGGGCGGTAACAGGTGGGATTGGGCTTTACTGCCAATGGTGTTAGCTCTTCTTGTCCTAATGGCATATGGGGCACAACAAATGAATCGCCCCTTTCAGATTGGTGAAACATTGCCGCTATCGTTGGATCCGATTAATTTGCCCTATTACTTGCTACGCACTACTTTAAGAATGTTTATCGCATTAGCTGCTTCCATGATGTTTAGCTGTGTTTTTGCTGCATTAACTGTGAAATATAAAGTTGCAGAAAAGATATTGGTTCCTCTTCTTGATATTCTTCAATCAATACCTATTCTTGGCTTTCTCTCTATTACAGTCACCATGTTTATTGCCTTGTTTCCAGGAAGTCTACTAGGTGTGGAATGTGCAGCGATTTTTGCTATTTTCACCTCGCAGGCATGGAATATGGCCTTTAGTGCATATCAAGGATTCCGAACTGTTCCTAAAGAGCTGTTAGAGGCTTCTGAAGTTTTTCAATTGTCTGGTTGGCAACGCTTCTGGCGACTGGAGCTTCCATTTGCAATGCCTAGCCTATTGTGGAATATGATGATGTCCATGTCAGGAGGTTGGTTCTTTGTAGTGGCATCTGAAGCAATCTCAGTATCCCATCAAAATATTAAGTTGCCAGGTATTGGCTCCTATATAGCTTTAGCCATTGAACAAAGCAATTTGCATGCGATTGCTTGGGCGATTGGCGCTATGTTGATTGGCATCCTACTCTATGATCAGTTGTTTTTTCGACCGCTAGTTGCTTGGGCAGATAAGTTTCGTTTTGAGGAATCAAGTAGTGAAACTGCACAGCATTCATGGATGTTGACTTGGCTTCATAGAACTAGCTGGATAGAGGTGATATTAGAAAAAGTAGGCAATTTAATGCAATTGACCTTTATTATGTTTCGACGAAACTATGATGGCACGTCAATTAGAGCTAGGTCTATTAAGCAATCTTCATTAAGTGAACGAATATGGGATGCAATTATTGCAGCGGGTGCTTTTTATGCACTATGGTTGCTTATTCACTTTATCCATACAGAGGTTGGGTGGGGTGAAGCTGGACATGTATTTGTACTCGGATTATTCACGCTTTCACGCGTTGTTATCTTAATTATTATTGCTGCTTTAATTTGGATCCCAGTGGGCGTGTGGGTTGGCATGAGGCCTAATCTATCATCAAGAGTTCAGGCGTTAGCTCAGTTTATGGCCGCATTTCCAGCAAATTTAATGTTCCCTGGCGCAGTAGTGCTAATCGTTCACTTTAAGCTCAATCCTGATATTTGGTTGTCACCTTTGATGATTCTTGGAACGCAATGGTATTTACTTTTTAATGTAATTGCTGGCGCATCAACTATTCCGACAGAACTGCGTTATGTGTCGCAAAATTTAGGGTTAAGTGGATGGTTAAAGTGGCGGCGTTATCTTTTGCCAGCAATCTTTCCAAGCTTTGTTACGGGCGCAATTACTGCAACAGGCGGCTCATGGAATGCTAGCATTGTCGCTGAATATGTGACTTGGGGCCATACGACATTACATGCTCACGGTATTGGAAGCTATATTGCAGAAATGACCGCTATCGGAGATTTTCCTCGCATAGCACTTGGGATTGGCATCATGTGTGTATTTGTAATGGGGTTCAATCATTTTATATGGCGTAGGTTATATCGCATGGCAGAGAATCGCCTGCACTTTTAGGGAGTTGCTGATGAGTAAACCAATTGTCGAGCTTAAGTCTGTAGATAAATCGTTTCATTCAACTGATGGTACCGCGCGTTTAGTGCTGCAAGATGTTGACTTTACGCTTAACGAAGGCGAGATTGTTGCATTATTGGGTCAGTCTGGATCTGGGAAGTCGACTATGTTGAGGATTATGGCGGGTCTAATTCCAGCTGACAAAGGTCAGGTTCTTTATCAAGGCATGCCTATCTATGGAGCTGCGCGAGGTATTAGCATGGTATTTCAGTCTTTTGCGCTTTTCCCTTGGCTAACTGTTCAGAAAAACGTTGAACTTGGTTTAGAGGCTCAAGGCGTATCTATGAAGGAAAGAGTGAAGCGTGCGCAGGCTGCCATCGAAATGATAGGTCTAATTGGCTTTGAAGGTGCATTGCCGCGTGAATTGTCTGGCGGAATGCGTCAACGAGTTGGCATCGCCCGGGCCTTGGTGATGGAACCAGAGGTTTTACTTATGGATGAGGCGTTTTCGGCACTAGATGTTCTAACTGGTGAGCGATTACGGGAGGATATTTTAGAACTTTGGAATAATAATGAAATTCCAACAAAAGCCATTCTCATTGTGTCTCACAACATTGAGGAAGCTGTGATGATGGCTGATCGTGTGCTTATCTTTGCAAGCGATCCGGGTCGTGTATGTGCTGAACTACCAATTACAATAAGGCATCCAAGAGTCGTTGAGAGCCAAGAGGTACGTGCACTCATTGATAATGTTTATGGACTTATGACTTCAGGGACTTCACGCTTGGGCCGCCTTGCTGAAGTTGAGAGTAAATTGCAATTAGGTGATAGATTACCAGAAGCTGACATTGCGCGCATGGAAGGCATGCTTGAATTGCTTGCAGAGGAACCCTTTAATGGCCGTGCTGACTTACCTAAACTTGCGGAAGATACAGAACTTACAGATAAAGAATTAATAGATGTTTCAAGAGCGCTAACAATTCTAGGTTTTGTGCAATTACCTCAAGGCGATGTAGTTATTACTGAGCTGGGTATCGCTTATGTGGCTTCCACCAAGGCAGAACGCCAACAAATTTTTGGAAAGCAGTTGTTAGCTAATGTTCCTATGATTGCCTACATTAGACATGGTTTGGAGCAAGACCCCTCAGGAGACCTGCCTGAGGATCTATTTCTCAAGCTCCTGCGTTTCACTCTCAATCAAGCCGAAGCTGAACGTGCACTCAGTGTTGCTATTGAGTGGGGGCGTTACGGTGATGTTTTTGAATACAACTTCAACACGGGCGTAATTCACATGCCTAAAGAAGATCAAGCAACAGTCGACGACATAGTCTAAGGTGTCGCCGCTTATTCCCACTCCATAGTTACCCAACTTACAGCCCCAGTGTTTATGCGGTTTTTAGCGGCATGAAAAAGCGTGTGTAACTTTTGTGTAACTTTTGGTTCTATTAATTTACGATAGTATCTATTGTAAACTCTGCGTTTTCAAAAAGTTAGCATTTTCTTGGTTACACGATGTGCGGCAAAAAAAAGAAAGGCACCGATTACAAAACCTGCTTTACCAAACTCATTATGTACTCAAGGTCAGCATCACTCTCAACTTGTATTTGATAGTCGCCATTGCCACTGTGTCCAATGTCTGCGACGTTTCTAGCAATGCCTTTGCTGTCGTTCAAGGTTCCCCACTTGGCATTCAAGAAAATCTTCAGTGATTTCTTTTGGATCTCAATGTCAACCAAGTTGCTGCTCCGCTTAAACGCAATGTAATACTTTAGGGGTATAACCTCAAGATCATCTGCCATGTTCAAGATGGCGATCTTGAATTTTTCATAGAGATCAGCCATCTCAGGTGTCGTTGTAGATAGCAGTTGTTCTTCTGTATAGACCTTAATTTGATCTACAACTTGTTTGAAATCTTTATTCTGTTGGGCAAGAGGTTTGATGCTTTCTGCGCTCTTACTTTTTTTCAATTCGTGAATTGAAACAGTTCCGTTCGCAAACTGCTTAACTTCCCAAAGTTCGATCGCAATATCTTTGAAATTTGTTGCTTCGACCTGAAAGTCTGTAAATGACGGAGAAACAAAAACAACCCTAGTCTGCGACCAGTCTACGTCTTCGCGCTTCATGCTTTTCTTTAATTGTTCGTTGTACTCAACAATGAAATCTGCTTTGTTTTCAAGCATCAATCCAAGGTAAGTAAAACCTTGATCAATTACGCTAATGTTTTTGTCGCGCTTGTATTCGATGATCACAAACGCTTTGGAATTCTCATCAAAGGCGAGAGTGTCAATGCGTCTGCTTTTAATTGAAAACTCGCTACGCACAAGAATTAAGTCCATAACCTTGTTTAGATTGTTTTCGAACAGAAACTGAATATCGCGTTCGAGTTTAAATGGCTTTTCCGCAACCTTTTCCAGCATTCCTTCTGTATTTGTGTAGATAGTCATATCAAACAGTCCTAAATTGATAAAGTACTATGTGAAGAAGCACCACGACTACGCAATGCTTCGTACAACTCAGCAGGACCGAGCAAAACATCTTTTAAACCTTCACGTACACGAACAGAGCCAAGCGCCTGCTTGCTCATTGTTGAATGGGCTGCTAGAGCATCCATGATCGCATTCATGATGCCATTAGCGAGATCAGGCGAGTTCGCGAACTGCTCTTTAGAGTTACTCATTGCCTGCTGTACAAGCAAATTCGATTCTAGCAATTTGCCCTTTAGTACGTTATTAACATAGACTAACTTGTCGTCATCCGTCAGTTCACCATCAAACAAATCGTTAACCTGTTCAACAATTTCGCTGAGCAATGTCTTTTCTTTATCCTGTACTTCACCACTGCCAGCCGCAGTGATTGGGTCAAGTTTTGCTCCTTCGCCACCAAGTGTCAAATCTTTATTGCCTTGATTTTTTAAACGATGGTGCGTAAGAACGACTTTAGACAAATCAACGCCTTCACGTTCACGACCAAAGTCAAGCAGGGGCAATAGGCGTTTGAAAAAGATAGAACGCTTTTCAACGTCTGTGTTGCCGTAGTCAAACAGTTGTGAAAGGAAGGCATAGATACGAACATAGGAAGCAAGATCACGTTTGAACATGAGGAGGACATTTAAAGTATCTTTTGCTTCTGCTACTGCCTTACTATCACCTCTAGCATTAGCGCCTTCCAAAGCCTGCTTGTTCGCTTTAAATTGCTTTAGTATTCTGTCTGCTACAGGCTCAATTGCCGCGACGAGCATTGACTGAGTTGCTTTAGGATTTAGTTCTACAGCAGCAACTCTCTCAGCCTCAAAACCGTCGTACAGCCCTGCGCCATCTAGTTTTGATTTCAAAGTCAAGATAATTTCAGGATCAGTCACACCTGAAAGTTCGGCAGTCTCGTAGTAAACCTTGAAAGATTCGAGAATTTCATCAGGATCATTTACAAAGTCCAATATGTAAGTTGTATCTTTTAATCCAAATTTATCCTTATACGCACGATTAAGGCGCGAAAGAGTTTGAACTGCTTGAATGCCTGACAAACGCTTATCAACATACATTCCACAAAGCAAGGGTTGATCAAATCCTGTTTGGAATTTGTTTGCTACCAACAAAATTTGATACTCATCTGTAGCAAACGCTTCACGCATATCTCTACCACGCAAGTTAGGGTTTAACGCCTTGCTGTTCTCAGTTACTGATTCTGGCAAAGACTCTAGGTCATTTATTTCCCCCGAAAATGCCACTAGAGAACCTAGTTTGTAGCCTTGACTTGCGATGTACTTGTCAATTGCTAGTTTCCAGCGCACCGCCTCCAAGCGACTGCCTACTACGACCATTGCCTTAGCATTTCCATTTAGTAATGGCTGGACGTTATCGCGAAAGTGTTCAACAACAATCGCGACTTTTTGACTGATGTTATATGGATGAAGACGAACCCAACGCATTAAGCCCTTAACAGCCTCTTTGCGTTCAACTTCCTTCTCATCCCAATCTTGTCCGTTATTAGCCAATTTAAAAGCCAACTTATATGAAGTGTAATTCTTGAGTACATCAAGAATAAAGCCTTCTTCAATTGCTTGGCGCATTGAATAGACATGGAAAGGTGCTGGCAAGTTGGTCAGTGACTTTGGTTCGTTTGGATTTGGCAAACGTCCAAACAACTCTAATGTCTTGGCTTTAGGGGTAGCGGTAAACGCGACGTAGGTTATGCCACGATCATTAGCACGTGCTGCCATTTGTGCCGCAAGTAAATCCTCTGTAGAAACCTCACCGCCATCTGCTAGATCCTTCAATTCTTCAGCACTCAACAACTGCTTAAGTTTAGAAGCGGCTTCTCCTGCTTGCGACGAATGTGCTTCATCAGCAATCACAGCAAATTTCTTACCTTGTGTCGCGGCTAGTTCTTGTACAGCCTTAAGCGCAAATGGAAACGTCTGGATCGTACAAACAACTATCTTCTTATCACCAGACAGTGCTTCGGCAAGTTCCGTACTCTTACTACCTCCCTCGCCTTTGATAGTAGCAACTACGCCTGATGTTCTCTCAAAGTCAAAAATGGCTTCTTGTAATTGATTGTCGAGAACCGTACGGTCGCTTACAACAAGAACAGTTGAAAAGACTTTATCATTTTTCTCGTCATGTAAATCGGATAGAAAATGTGCCGTCCACGCAATAGAGTTCGTTTTCCCCGAACCTGCGGAATGCTGAATAAGGTACTTTTGACCTGAGCCTTCAGCCAATACCGTTTTCACGAGTTTGCGTGTGGCATCCAACTGGTGATAACGTGGAAAAAGAACTGCTGTGATTTGCTTCTTTGAGTCGCGTTTAGTTACGAGATAACGACCAATAATCTCAAGCCAACTATCGCGTTGCCAAACCTGCTCCCACAAATAAGATGTACGATGTCCATTAGGGTTAGGCGGATTGCCAGCAGCACCATGATCACCAAGGTTAAATGGCAAGAAACTAGTGCTAGGTCCTTGTAACTTTGTGGTCATCATCACTGCGCTATTGCTAACAGCAAAGTGAACTAACGCACCGCGAGGAAAATCTAGCAAAGGCTCTGTTGAATTTTTCCCTTTTGGTCTTGGAATCCTGTCAAAGCGGTATTGATCAACTGCCGCATTTACGTCTTGGGTGAAGTCCGATTTTAATTCGGCAGTAGCAACAGGAATTCCATTCAAGAACAAAACAAGATCAATAATATCGTCATGATTTGTTCGAATTTGACGCACGACACGAAGACGATTAGCAGCGTACTTTGCTTCTAAGTCAGCATTCATGGCAAGTGCTGGCTTGAATTGGGCGAACTTTAGCGGCGCCTTTAATCCAACCATCTCAACACCAACTCGCAATACTTCAAGAGTACCGCGCTCATCAAGTTGTTTGCGAACCTTGTCCAGCAACATTATTTCAGCAGACGCACCGTGACTCTTTTGTAACGTCTCCCATACTTGTTGCTGCGAGGCTTGTAACCAAGCAACTAAATCGCTTGTGTAAAGTGCTCTAGGTGTGTCGTAGCCAGTCGCATCACCACCCTTGCCTGGCTCGGCATATAGCCATCCATTTGCCGCCAAATGAGCACAGATCTCTTTTTCAAATTCAACTTCATTGTGTAGGCTCATGCTGCCTCCAAGTTAGTGACAGCGTTTCTCACATCAATTTGTCCAGTGACAGCGGCGGAGATTAAGGCTGAGCGACGTTCTTTCAATATCGCAATTAAATTATTAGCATTTTCTAGTAACTCATCAATTTTTCGCGATTGATCATCTAAAAATTGAACAATAGATTCAATTTCACCATCAGGAGGAATTGGTAAATATATATTATTGATAGCGTATTGTCCTAGTCCGTATCTTGTTAAACCATTAGCCAAGGTGGCAAACATAGACTTTACATATATCGAATCAAGTAATCGCTTAATAAACATACCTGATATTTTCTTGCTTTTTATAATGGACAAATGATACCCACATACAACTCCAGGAATATCTTTTGAGACATATGCCGCAATCCCAATATCATTAGGAGACTCGGAATCTTTAGTAATTATTACATCGCCTTCAGTTAATTGAAATTTAATAAATTGTTCAGCACTAGCAGATGCCGCCATAAATTCAATTTCATCAGTAATCTTTTCATTGTAGTAAACATCAGTGTAGTTACAAAGAAGGCATGGAATCTCATCCTCATAAGTTTTCTTATCAACATTACTTGCTATCACATCAGCAATAAATTTTAATTTCAGTACATTCCAGTGCTCAGGCACATCGCCTAACCACTCAACGCCAGAGTCTTTCATCTTAACGGTAGGGTCTAACCCCTTTGTTACAGCATGAGAAATAACTGCCTGTCTCTTCTCCTTCAATAGTTCAATTAGTTGTTCTTGCTCAGCGATTAGGTTGTCGATTTTGGATGTTTCATTGTCTAAGAAACGAGCAATAATTATTTGATCATCCTCTGTTGGGAAAATAACCTTAATTCCAGACACAAAATCCCAACTTGCTCTTGGCATTTTTGAACCAAATGTAGAGCCATTAATGATATCTATAAAAGAGCGAGTTAGAAGTACATATTGAAGAAATTTGGAATCAACACCTTTGTTAGGTCTTAGCACATGAAAATCTCCAACAGCCTCACCACTCCACTCGGTCAACAAGACTTTTGCTAAGTATGGACGCAATTTCCCAAATAAAATATCACCAGATTCAAAAGCAACTCCGTCGCCTTCAAACTCACTGTTTGTTGGCAAAAACTTTCCCGACCAACTCTCAATATTTTCTAATGCTATCGTATTTGAACGATTATTCGTTTTTTCAGTAAGCAACCTAACATTGCGTTTTAGCCTAGATATTTCCCAATGCGCTGGCACTTTTCCAAGCCATTCAACACCAGAGTCTTTGTAATCATGGTACTTTGGAAAACTCATACTGATAACCCCTTGATCATTTCCAAAATGCGATCTGTTATTTGCTTAAGGTCAGCATCAATTTCAGTCAATGAACGGGGAGGAGTGAAAACATAAAAGTGCCGGTTAAATGGAATTTCATATCCAACCTTTGTCTTCTCAGCATCTATCCAAGCATCAGGGGCGTGAGGCAGAACTTCTCGTTTGAAGTACGCTGTTATGTCATCATTTAAAGGTACGTTCTCTGTATCACGCAAACTGGCATCTGGTTGAGGCTTGCCTTTTTGCTTGCCTTTTGTACCAAGAACAACGTTACCTGCCTCATCTCGCAAAGGTCGCTCTACGGTAATGGTTGAATATCCAAAGTCCTCGTTATCAAAAATACGGCTGATAGGTTTACCATCTTGGTCAACTTCAGCAAAGTCACCAAACAAACGTGTGATGTAATCAATATGTTCATCGCTAATCTCTTTACGCTTGCTACCAAGACTTTTACGCATTTTTTGCCAAAAAGAACTAGCGTCAATTAATTGAATTTTTCCTTTTCGTACAGATGGTTTTCGATTGCTAATAATCCAAATGTAAGTACTGATGCCAGTGTTGTAGAACATGTCGGTAGGTAAACCGATGATTGCCTCTACTAAATCATTCTCAAGCACGTAGCGGCGAATCTCACTTTCACCGCTGCCAGCGCCACCAGTAAATAAAGGTGAACCATTCAAAACAATGCCAAAGCGACTACCTCCTTCATTTGCTGGTCGCATTTTGGACAGTAAGTGAAGCACGAACAACATGGAACCATCGGATACCCGTGGAAGACCAGGTCCAAAACGACCATTAAAGCCTTGTTGTTCGTGCTCTTTGCGGATTTGCTTTTCTACTTTTTTCCATTCCACACCAAATGGTGGGTTTGAGAGCATGTAGTCAAACTTCTTGTGAGCGTGACCATCTTCGCTTAGCGTGTTGCCAATTACGATGTTGGCAACGTCCTGACCTTTAATCAGCATGTCTGCTTTACAAATTGCGTATGATTCTGGGTTTAGTTCTTGTCCATACACAGTTAAACGTGCCTGTGGATTGTGTTCAGCAAGGTATTCACCCGCAACGCTTAACATGCCGCCAGTACCAGCAGTTGGGTCATAGATAGTACGAACGACACCGGGCTTGCTGAGTATGTCATCGTCTTCAATGAAGATTAGATTCACCATCAACCTTATAACTTCGCGAGGCGTAAAGTGTTCCCCTGCTGTTTCATTACTAATTTCAGCAAACTTGCGAATTAACTCCTCAAACACCATGCCCATTTGAACGTTACTGACCACGTCAGGATGTAAGTCAACTTGAGCAAACTTTTCTGTAACTTGATAGAGCAGATTTGCTTTTGATAAACGCTCTACCTGCGTATTAAATTCAAAATGATCAAACACATCGCGCACTGACTGTGAAAAGCCTTGTATGTAACTAAACAGGTTAGCACTGATGTTGTCAGGATCGCCCATTAGTTTTTTCATATCCATCGGCGATGTGTTGTAAAAACTTTGACCAGATTTACGCAAGAGGAATGGCTCTGGATTGATACCAGCCTTATGCTTCTCAGCATTCTCAGCCAGTACAGCCTCTTTAGTTGATTCCAAAACGCAGTCCAAACGACGTAAGACGGTGAAAGGCAAGATCACTTTGCCATAGTCGGATTGTTTGTAGTCACCACGAAGTAAGTCTGCCACTGACCAGATAAACGCTGAAAGTTCCATTGCTTTATTCCTTTTATTTCTACTTTGTCGAGACTGGAAAAACTCCACTCTCCAAATTTTTTATAATTGCTTGCGCTTGCGACACATACCTGCGCACATGTGCTCCAAGCATGTTTCTTCCTAGCAGCCTCTCTGCGCTAGTTTTTGACTGTGCTTGACGACTTGCTTCTCGGTTAAAACGCATCTCAACACCTATCTCCCATAACGCCTTTTGTTCTGCTTTTGGCAAGGCTTGGTTGTCAGTCCACAAGTCGTAAGCCTCTAATGCTCGTTCAAGGTTCTGCGTTGTGTAGTTTCTTGCCAGCGGATAGCGCGAGGTTTGCTTTACTTCCTTCAGTGCTTGGCGACCACGTGACCGCTGTAGGCGACTGTCCAGTAACTTAGCAAACTTTCCTTTCAAACGTCTGTTGCTCTCACGCAGCGGAACAGCAACGATCATCACATCTTCACGTGTCCACGATTGGTTCCATTCAGCAGCAGTAGCAAGTTCGCCAAACCTGACTTCCAACTTCTGCTCTGCGAACAAGTAAGCGCCACGCTGCCCAGTGCTCCACCATTTGTGAAAATCATCCTCACGCACATCGCCAAAGTCTTTGTACAAGTTCGCCAACGAGCCTTTGCCGCCTTGTTCACAGCACCTTAGGTACTGCTGGTTACGACGCAAGTACGCCCACCACCAGTAGTAGGGACTACGTTTTTGGTAGGTTTCGCTTAGTCGTTTTTTGGCACGACCAAACACGGGATGTGGAGCAATGAAGTGGACGGCGGGCATTCTTACCAAGTAATTACAGTGAATTGTTAGATGATACATCATATTTTTGTCAAAAGGAATACAAACCAATATACATTATTGGCGACAGAATTTCAAGATTAAATCTTACCAATCAATTGTCTTGAATGACTTGGTGATATATAAAATTGACGAAAAGATTCATACTAACCTTACTGTCAATTTCGGCAGTAACAACTTAAATAATGAGGTATATATGACTAAGACAGCACAACGTAATAGTGACTTTAAAAATGATGTAGCAAAGGAGTTAAGCGAGAAACTAAATTGCGAACAAATTAATAACGCACGCTTTCATAAATTTTTAAGCACGCTAATTAGTTTCCCTTGCCCTGAATATAGTGAAAGACAGGAGCAGGAAGAAAGACAGATTGCTCGGCTAATTAATTTTAGCGAATATTTTTCAACAGAGACAGTAACTTATTGGTTGACTTTTGCTTATTTTGATGAAGATATGGCATTGAATTTGTTGTTTAAAGTCGTACGTAAAAAAGATCGAAAAGTGTATATGGCGTTTGCTCGATATAAAAATGACGAATGGGATGTTTTTAAAGTTAAAAAGAACTGAACTAGGACAAATGTAGCCCGCAGCGAGAAAGGTCTGCGTGTTTAATCCAGGCTCTATAAGTCTTATCAAGCAATTGTTACTGGTTGGTAGGAAATAAAATCTCTATGAATGATATGCTTACTTTAATGAAGTTATACCCATCATAAAGTAACAAGATAGTGCGACGATCTCATCTAAAGAATCTAGCCTTAAACAAGTTCAACTGCTTTGCGTAGCATGTCGTCATTGGCATCAATGTAAACGGCAGTTGTGCTGACATTTCTATGTCCCATCAAACGCATCAACACTCGCAGCCCAACACCTTGGCTTGCGATGTTGGTGGCGTAGGTTCTGCGTCCCGAATGACTGGTTGCTCCATCTAGCCCTGCTCCTGCGTACAAGTTGGCAAAGTGCTGAGTTAAAGAATTTGAACTAAAGCCTTGTCGTGGATTTTTTTGTGTAGGAAACAGCGCACGTTCACGGTCATCTGTAGGTATGGTGTCAACGTACACCGCTAACACCTCACGCACACGCTTATTCAAAAATACAGTCCTAGGGTGCTTGCCCTTGGTTTGCTCTGCGGTAAGGCGTATTTCTGTGCGTATTTGACCGCTTGCGTCCATTACATGTCCAACTGTCAGCGCCGCAATCTCTCCAACACGCATTCCGCTCAAATGACTTACAAGTAGCAAAGTGCGATCTCGTAGTGCGTGTTTGCGTGTGTTGATGTGGTCAAGTACTTGCTGAATTTCCTGTTCGTTTAGTGTGCGGGCTTGTGCCATTTTGTTGTCCTTTCTAAATCACATAATTTGTACGCTTTAAGCATAAATTCAGCGATTAGGTTTGAGCAACCAAATACTTGGTACATGACCAAGTTGACGGGTTTTTAGTGTGATCTGTTGAAGATCAATGACTTATTTCGGTAATCGCACAAATCAGCGTTTTTCTTAGATTTGTATTTAGTGCTTATTCCGTGGCACAAATGCCACGATCTGTAGCAGATTGACGAGCCAGCCCTACACGCTGTTTTTGCTCGTTCCAGTTGTTCAAGTGCTCCAAGCCCTAAAAAACTGTTTACAGCACGTTTTTAGCGTGAATTTGATGTGCTAATTTTGTATTCCTAGTTGTAAAACACATTTGGAAACAGTCCTTACACTACTTGATGCTGCTCTACTGTTTTCAAATGTTTTTTCTAGTATTCACTGTTTAGCACTTAGTTGAGTTGATTGAATTTGTATAAAACATTTAAACATGACTAAGAACTACGAACCCCTTGTGCGATTCGTAGTTTTGTAAGAACCTTAAAGTGACTTCAGTCTGCTTTAAGAGCGGCGTGAGGAATCCAGCAGTTGCTTACATCCCAAATGCTGTTTGTATCCCACGCCTTACGTGTGTTTTGTTGTGCCTCTTTAAGTGAATAGCCAAACCAATGTGCTTTGCCTTCAACTTGCTCGTATTCAAATGCCTTTACGTCCGTTCCTTGCTTTGCCATGTCGTGCCATGCGTGCCTAAATAATGTCTCAATGTCTTCTGTTGTTAATACTGCTGGTAAGTTGCCTAGTGCTATGTTTACGTGAATTGTTTGTGCTCTGTCCGTTGTAGCGTTTGCGCCTTCAATAGTTACAAACGACAAAGGCTTAAACACATATGGATTTTGTCGTGGTCTGTTTGGAGTAGATGGATACAGTAACTTGCTGAAGCAGTTCAGTGCGTAACGAAGGTCTTTGCTTGTTTCAAGCAGTTTGGTTTGTGCGTACTGTTCAGCCTTTACATGCTTAAAACGACCTGTGTCCATATTTGCTATAAATGGACGGTGTTTTGTATGTGCGACGATGATGTGGCTGACGTGCTTTTCGTACTGTTTAAAGTGCGCTTCTATGTCGTTTGCTGTGTAATTTCTCATGCTTTTATTTAGCAAACCTAATAAAAGATGAAAAATTTCTTGAATTCTTATATTTCCTATATAAATCAATGACTTATTTAGGTAGGAAAATTCCATATTATGAAATTAAAGTACGCATGCCCATTAACTAAAAGGAGCATGAAATGAGCATTTTGGCAAACTTGAAATTGGTAGTTAGCAAGCGTGAACAAGGTAACAACCCTGTCCTAAAGCGTCGCAACAAACTGAGCAGCAAAATTTACGATCAAATTCAACTCGCAGAAGCAAAGCGTGAAGGACGTACCTACGCACCTACACGTTTAAAGACCTCTACAAATCGAATTACAGGCGAGCGACAAACAATTGAAGCGGTAAAGATGCTGCGTGAATGGTGGTACATAAACGCAACTGGCAAGATTAACCTTGTCGTGAAGTACGGTAGCAAGCCTATCATGCTCGACGCAAAAGGCACAAAGAACGCTATTGAAGTTAGCACTGCTGATGAACTGCTTGAAGCACTGAAAACGATTAAGGCTGCTGTAGATGCTGGTGAACTAGATACACAGATTGAAGCAGCAAGCGGAGCCATAAGAGCGCGGTTTGCTAAGTAATGTTGAGGGGTGGGCTTTTTACCCACTCCTTCATTACTATGAACAAATACAAAGCAAACATCAAAATAAAAAGTCATACTGTTTCAACAGTTGTTTTTGCCGATAGCGTTCTTCACGCACGTTTAATTCTTGAATTTCAATACGGGATAGGATGTGTTGTAAGTGGTCCTGCGCAATTAAGCGAGTCCAGCAGCACACTCAAACCGATAAAACCTCTGTCACCAGAGCAGTACAAATTAGCGTCGATGAAACAGCAAAAAGACACGCTGACCAAGAATATGAAAGCAGAGCGTGACAGGCAAAAGATTAAAAAGGCACAGCAACAAATTTTCAAAGCAACCCACTAAAAATTTGTCGCGCAATTTTTCTAGGTACGCTTGATCTAGATCTGGTGAGTTT
>Ga0316218_1002738_pt1 | contig 15637 bp, 10 predicted proteins | sample TBH18003metaG_FD_203634 | JGI IMG/M metagenome (GOLD analysis project Ga0316218, IMG submission 203634) | Freshwater microbial communities from Trout Bog Lake, Wisconsin, USA - TBH18003 | ecosystem: Environmental > Aquatic > Freshwater > Lake > Hypolimnion/Profundal zone | place: USA: Wisconsin...
TGACATCCTGGAAACGGGTAACGATTCTTACCGCTTTAAGCATCGTAAAAATAGCCATCAGAAACCCGAAAAAGTGGAAAGTATTGGGCGCTGATTAGTGGAAAGTATTGGGCGCTGTTTGACATGTTAGGTCTTGATTGACTTCAAAGTCAGTACCGATGAAGCCTTCAGCAAAACAAGTTTCAGCATGAACAGACTTTCTGCCAAGCATTACACGGTAGTAGCTTTTCATAGTTTTAATCTCTCTAAACTACTCACTTCACAAGCTCCATCAATTTCCCATATCCATCAACCACGTCGTACTTAACCTGGTCGGATGTGATCTTTGCAAAGAATCTTCGAGCGCATTCAATTTTGCTTTCTTCGATTTTTCGTAGATCCATGCTGGACATGGACCCCTTGGTCTCCGCTACAAAATAAACGTGCTTGACCTTGCCCTCCTGAAAGGCAATGGCCCAGTCGGGGTTGTAGTTGCCAACAGGGGTAGGAATGAAGAATCCGCGAGGTAACTTAGCGTAGACCACCACCTCGGTGCTGGCATCCAGCTCACGCACGAAATCACTTTCATTTTTTGAGTCGGTGAAAACGTAGTCGTAGATGTGGTGGTTGGCCTTGACCGCCTTGCTGAAATCTTCCTTGGGTTTGTCCTGTGTGAAGATGTCCATGGTGTGGATGTCGCCCGTGGGGTCGTAGGCAATGTGCTCCACGATAACAGTCGCCTTCTGCTCGTTCATCAGACGTGCTGCCTTTTGCATAAAGTCTTCCGGGTTCGTTCGGTACTGACTGAACACGGCTTTGTTGATGCCCTGCAAAACACTGGCTACGGTTGCGCGGGTAAGTTGTGTCTCACCCGCCAGTCTGCCAATCAAGTCGTACTTGACGGCGGAATGAGCTGAGGCAGCTGAGTAGTCTGTCGTGGACTCTGTGACTTTGAACGATTCACCCTGGCGAATACCGTCGTAAGTCGCTGAGTCAAGCTGCTCACCGGCAATCACGGTGTACTGCATAGGGCTGACCTTGAGCTCGGCCTCTAAGGCTTTTACACACTTGGTCACCAACTCTGGAGTTTCGAATTCCACGGTGTAAGCGGCTTTGCGGTTAATGCGACTCCACAGTGCTTTAAATTCGGACTTTTCGAAGTTTGCATTCAGCGGGTTGGTTTTTGCCTTGCGGTCATCTTCCGGCAGTGGCAACTTGGCATCGCTGAAAACACTGTCAATCAGAGTAAAAACTGCATCAGCATACAACTCCAACTCAGGTGGAAGCTCTGCGAGCGTTCCCTCTTTCTTTGCCTCGTGATAAGCCTCAGCGATTTTGTCTTTGCTGTCGGTGTAATCGTTTTTGAGCAGGTATTTGTAAATCTGCTTGGCCAGTTGCGGGGTCACTTCCACATCACCCCCTGTGGTTTTCAAAACCTTTGCGGTGAAGTAAGACTCGTCTGCAACCCGTGGCCGCTCTGACAATCCTTCGCTGATATCACGTTGCAAGGCGGTAACGAAGTCCTTGTAGCTTTCGCTGGCAACAACAGTCAACACGTTAACCTGGTGAACAGTGGCCGGGTTATCCATTCGATCGCCGTGCTGGTTTACCGACAAGCGCAGCCCACGTCCAACTTCCTGGCGGCGGCTCACCGTGTTATCGCTGTGCTTCAGCGTACAAATCACAAACACGTTGGGGTTGTCCCATCCTTCACGTAACGCGGAATGCGAGAAGATAAACCGAACCGGTTCATCAAACGACAGTAACCGCTCTTTGTCTTTCAAGATCAAATCATAAGCATCGACGTCATCGGTTTCTGTGGATTTTTTCCCTGTCTCGGGGTCGATCATCCGTTTGGTTTTCTTATCGATCGAGAAGTAACCGTTGTGCGTCTTGGTTGTCGAAATGCCTTTGAGATAACGGTTGTAGGGGCTGTCGTCCAGTGTCTGCACCTCGGCTAGTTGGAGGTTGTACTCTTCCTCAAACATTTGTGCGTACTCACCTGGCTGCTCGCCCGCTTCGTCATAACTGCGGTATTTGCTTACCGTATCGATGAAAAAAAGCGACAACACTTTGATGCCTTGAGAGAAAAGTGCTTGCTCTTTTTCGAAGTGGGCTTTGATTGCCTCACGGATCTGAATGCGACGCAAAGCGGGTTCGCTCACATCACCTGTAGCCTCTCCAGCTCCAAGCTCTTGCCCATTGGTGAATGTCACCGTATTGGTCAACGCATTGATTTCCGAGACCACAAAGCCACGGTACTGTTCCAAATCGCCAGAAATATCGAAGAGGTTGTCGTTTCGGGATAGTTTGCGTAGAACACGCTTGATGCCATTGTGTTGCTTAATTTCTAATTCAACCCGTGCAACGGGAGCACTGGTGGATACTTCAATCGACTCTAAATAGAGATAGGCATTGGTGCCTGTGAGGCCCTTGACCGAAATCCCGCGAACAGCTATTTTTTTAACCAGCTTTTGGTTGTAGGCATCTAGTGCGTCCAGCCGATGAATTTTGTTATGAGTTGTCTTGTGGGTGGCCGAATAACGCAAGACCGCCAAAGGCTTGAAGTTGGCTAGAGAATCCAACGTCTTACCTCCCTCCATCTTCTGGGGTTCGTCCAAAAACAGGATTGGGCGGTTGGCACTGATTACATCAATAGGCTTGCGCGATTGGAAGTCGTCCAGCTCTTCGTAAATACGCCTCGCATCTTTACCCGTGGCGTTGAATGCTTGCACATTGATCACCATGACGTTGATGCCTGAGTCGCTCGAAAAACTTTCAAGGTTATGCAATTGCTTTGAGTTGTAGATGAAGAAGCGAGCGCGCTTCTTGTAATCGTCTAAAAAGTGTTGAGCTGTTATTTCAAGAGACTTGTGCACTCCTTCGCGTATCGCAATGCTGGGCACAACCACAATAAATTTGCTCCAGCCATACCGGGCATTGAGCTCGAACATGCTTTTCACATAGCAATACGTCTTGCCTGTGCCGGTCTCCATCTCGACATCTAGATTGATGTCGCAGACCTTAGTCTTGACCAGCGTTGCGGAGAGGGGTAGGTTTTGCCTGCGCTGCACAGCTTGTATGTTTTCCAGTATCTGCCCTGGCGTCAACGCCAAATCTGCGTTCTTGAATCCTGCTGTCTCAAAAGCCGCCACGGCTTGGCCGCTGGCGTCTACGGAGCGGCCTGGATCCATACGATAGTTCAAACCTTCGCGCTTGGGTTGCCCTGCAAAGCAATCTGCTACAGCTTCGACTGAATTTGTTTGATAGCTCTGTTTTTTAAATTTAAGTTTCATCGTGTGCAATTTAAATTGTTTTAATTTCAGTAGCTGGGCTGATCAACTTGAAAATTTGTTCAACGTTAATCTTCACGCTGTCACTGTAAAACCCTGAATCACGGAAAACAACTCTGAGTGGCTCCCGCTTTGCTAAAGACTTGACGAATTCTTCACTAATGTTTTGATCAAAGCATGCGGCTAGAGCGTTGCCATCGACAAAGTAAACGGTTTTTTCAGCAATGATTTCTTGAGTGACAGGCAGCGCTAAGTCAACTCCCCAATCCAGCAGAACTTGAAATAACAAGTCTTCGGATGTTCGATCTTCGCGAATGTTGTTAATCTGGTCGGAGAGCAAGTCTTGTGATACAGCATCAGGTGTGTAGAACACCTCTTTCATGTTGGAGCTGTCAACTTTGAGTACTCGGAAACCAATATCAACTTTTTCGATACCGGGCTTTCCAGCGAAGTCCTGCTTAATTTTCTTTCCAGCACGGCGGATTCGCTCCTTTCCTATTTCTGCAATGTTTTTGAAGCCAGCTCTTCCAGGCTCAGTGTCTTCACCACAGACCTCTGGCAGTTGCACTAAGATAAATCTACGACTACCACCATCTTCCGCGTTCAGCTTCATAGCAGCATGTGCCGAAGTAGCAGAGCCGGAAAAGAAATCTAGAACAATTCCGTCGCGAGTGCTGCCAGCCTCCAAAACAAGTTTTATCAAGTCGACGGGCTTGGGGTTTTCAAAAGTTGCAAGGTTCCCGAAGATTTCGGTCATTTCTGAAGATGCTTCAGTGTTCAGCGGAGCAAAGTCCCAAAGAGTCGTCCATGTAACCCCATCCTTAACTTGAGACAGAAACCGTTTTAGCTTCGGTCTTCCTTCGTCGTCTTCCCCAAAATAGATTTCGTCGTTATCGATGAGTTCTTTTATCCGAGTCTCATTGAATCGCCAATTACCATTAGACGATGGGTAGTGCTGTTTACCAGTCCGGGGATTTGTAATCGGAAAGTACAGTGAAGCAACGTATCGCCCACCCTTTACATTTCCCATCAAATCACCAGCAGCCCATGGCCCTTTTGGGTGATTGTCTGGATTCTTGTACCTTGCGACCTGATCGTCACTGCGTTTTCGAAGATTGAGCGCACTAAGTGACTGTTTGACATAGACCAGAATGTAGTCGTGTTGAGCACCAATTACACGGTCATTTGGTGGAGTGCTGCGCTTCTTCCAGATGATCTGTGCTGCAAACATTTCCTCCCCAAATACTTCATCACATAGCTTGCGCAGATTGACTATTTCACAATCGTCAATCGAAATAAAAATTACTCCTTCATCGCTTAAAAGTGACCTTGCAAGCCTTAGGCGCGAATACATCATTGACAGCCAATCAGAGTGAAACCGTCCGTTTGACTCTGAATTGGCGACCATTCGATTGCCTACTTGGTCTTTTTGATTTGTTCGGGCCAAATAGGATTCGGTGTCTTCAGCGAAGTCATCTTCGTAAACAAAGTCTTTGCCAGTGTTGTAAGGCGGGTCAATGTATATAACCTTGATCTTGTTTAGATAGGTCTCTTGCAAAAGTTTGAGCGCGTCAAGGTTGTCCCCTTCGATAAACAGATTTTTCGTTGTGTCAAAGTCAACGCTTTCTAAGCGATAAGGACGCAGTGTCTTAGCTATAGGAGAGTTGGCCGTCAGTAGAGCTTGGCGTTTGCCCGGCCAATTGAGTTGGTAACGTTCTTGAGGGCCTTCTACAGTTTTGCCTGAAAGCTCTTGCCGTAATTGGTCAAAGTCGATAGTGCGTGTTACAGCACCGCCAGCATCATGCGATTCCGCTACACAATTCGGAAAAATTAGCGCCAACTTTTCGATGTTCGTTTGTGTCAGGTCAGAGCTATGCAGTTTCATTTTTTCCATGATTTGATCTTCAAATTGCTCTAACTTCAGTAGTTGGACTAATCAACTTGAAGATTTGTTCAACGTTAATTTTTACGCTATCGCTGGCAAAGCTTGTATCGCGAAATACGACGCGCAGCGGCTCATTTTTGGCCAGCAATTTGACGAAGTCTTCACTGATACCCTCTTCAAAGCAAGCTGCTAGAGCGTTGCCATCGACAAAGTAAACAGTTTTTCCGGCAATTATTTTTTGATTAACAGGCAAAGCCAAATCAACCCCCCAATCCAACAGAACCTGGAACAGAAGATCTTCAGAAGTGCGGCCTTCACGGATGTTATTGACCTGATCAGATAGCAGGTCTTGTGAGACTGCATCTGGGTTGTAGAACACATCTTTCATGTTTGAACTATCAATTTTGAGAACGCGGAAACCAACATCTAGCTTGGAGTCGGCCTCCTTTACGGCGTTGTCATTTTTGATCGTATTTCCAGCTCGGCGGAGTCGCTCTTTGCATATTTCTGCAATGTTTCTCGGTTTGCCAATTTCGTCGCAAAACTTCAAGGCTACTTGCTGGGTCTTGTTATCTTCAACCAAAGACTCTGGCAATTGAACGCAAATAAACCTCCTATTTCCAGCATCAATGGAGTTTTGATTCATTACCGCATGTGCTGTCGTGCCCGATCCAGAAAAGAAATCTAGAACGATATCGGCCTGCTCTGGGTTCGTAGCAATTTGAATCAGCTTCCCAAGTAATTCCAGTGGCTTGGGATGGTCAAATACCTTCTTCCCATCAAAAATCTGATTCAAATCCCTGGTCGCCTTTTTATTTCCTTCTATGTCGTTCCAAAGATTAGACGTAAATTTTTGAGCTTCCCCAATGTAGTGCTTTTGATAAACCTGCCACCTAAGAGATCCATCCTTCTTCACTTGCTTCCACTCAATCAGCCCATCTTTCAGCATTTCCTCATATTTTTCTTTGCTGCACACCCAACGACTTTCCCATCCCTCGGGAGCTATTGGATATATCAATTCACCTTCGGGTGATTTGACTGGGTAAAACATGGTGGGGCGATCTTCACGTCTATTCTCACCACCCGTTCTTCGCAGAGAACGAGTCAAGTACTTGCCCCTATCATCTTCCTGGTCGTAAATGCTGATGTCAGCGGCACTCATTGGTAAGCTTAGAAACTCGAAGGCTGCGCTTTTTGCATAAATGGCGATGAAGTCCAATTCACTGGAAATTTTGGTATTCCCACTACCCATTCGTGTTCCTGTGGCTCTTGAAATCGTCCCTCGGTAATTTGATTCTCCGAAGACCTCGTCGCCAATTTTTCGAAGGCTGTGTAACTCCTCGTCACCAATTGAGATGAAGATAACTCCTTTATCTTGCAACAGGTTTCGTGCTAATTTCAATCGGGAGTACATCATGCTCACCCAATCGGAGTGAAATTTCCCATTGGATTCGAGATTTGTAATTAGTCTGTTTCCGACTTCATCTTTTTGATTAGATCGGAAAAAATACGCCTCAGCATCCTCCGCAAAATCATCTTCATAAATGAAGTCATTACCCGTGTTGTAAGGCGGATCGATGTAAATCATCTTAACTTTGTTAAGGTAAGTCTCTTGCAATAATTTCAGCGCGTCGAGGTTGTCCCCCTCAATGAATAGGTTCTGCGTGCCGTCAAAATTCACGCTTTCATCTCGGGAAGGACGCAGTGTCTTCGCTATCGGAGCATTTGCGGTAAGCAGCGCCTCGCGCTTGCCCGGCCAATTGAGTTGGTAACGTTCTTGCGGGCCTTCGATGATAGATGTTGACAATTCTTGCCTCAAAAGATCAAAGTCGATTCCTTTTTTCACAATGCCATTGGAGTCATGCGCTTCTGCGACACAATTCGGAAAAATTTGCGCCAGCTTTTCGATGTTGGCTTGTGTCAAGTCAAGGCTATGCAGTTTCAGTTTTTCCATGATTTGATCTTTATTTTTTAGTTTGTAAGATTTTTAATTTCTTGTCGTATCGTGCGCAGCTCGGCATTGATTTCGACTTTGCGATTGAATTGTTTTTCTTTAGCCAACTTAGTGGTAATTTTTTGAACTTCTTTTTCTTTTACACGCAGATACTCAGCCCGCATGACCAACTCGCTAAGTTTTTCGTTCTGCCGCAGGGAGATTGGAATCAACCGTTCTAACAATCGCTCGTAGAGAACCCCTAAATCTAGTGCGAGGGGCATCGCCACTCTTGCCCCGTCGTTCGGCAACCATTGCGTCGAAAAATAATCACTCACGACCCAGCGATTGCTGTCTGACTCACTAGGGCGTTTGAATGACGCAACTACTTGCGTCTTGCCTTCAAAGGTCAACTCAAAAATGATTGGGAATTGAACAGCTCCATCGATGCAACGCAGGACCTCATGATTGAGCGTGGGCGTTTTGAGTTGTATGGCAAATATTTGTAGCTCTGGCACTCCCGGCTTTGATGCCAAGTTGATCGTCTCTGGTGCCAGTTTGTATTGCCAGACGATCTGTTCCACCTGTCGTACGAACATTTCACGAACAGCAGGCGATGCACCACTGTGTTCGTAAATTTTGTTCTTAGGCAAGACACGTCCAAAGGCTGCCTGCTTGGGGTAACTTATGAACGGTGACGGTGTGGCTTGATTCATCCAGCATCCTGAATTACGAGAAAGGTGATCAACTCGAAATCGTCCAGCCCCGCGATTGCGTTGACCAGAGCGGTCGTCTTACCGCCGCTGAACAGGCTGTCCAGATCCTTCTCTTCCTTCACCTCGATAATTGAATGGATGGTTTTGCCCAACAGGTCTGAGTAGGTCTGCATCTTGCGACCATCGGCAGTCTCTTCATTGAATAACCGGCAGACTTCAGCAATTGGTTCTGATTGGCCTTTGCAACAACTTCGAACCAAATCAAGAAGTCGTTTCACTTCGGTGTGATCACTGATGATCTCTCCCGCCCGATTAATGTAAAAAAGGTAATAAGGATGCAGGCGGTTGTGCTGGTTAACGGTGACGTTGGAATTCAGATTTCGCAGAGTAAAGATCACGCCCGGTTGCAAACCCAGTTCAGGTTTTGCTGGGACAACAGCGTGCATGCCGCTGGGCACATTGTTCAAGTTGTCGTTCGCTTTGACGTAATTGAGCAGATCCATTCTGAAATCATTGAGCCCAAGGTCGGTGATCGAGACACCCGTCTTGAGATCTTCCAGTTCAATCACTTCCTCTTGCAACCTCCGAAGTTGCTCTTTCCGATATGAGACGTCATTGGCTTGGGCGCTAAGGACGTTGTCGTCTCCGGTTGCTGTGACGTCGGCAATCATCATCCGACTCTCAACACGCTCTTTGAGGTTGATGTATTCGTCAAGCGAGATGTCTGGCCAGTAATTGACAAGTTGGATGCTGGCGTTAGTAGAGCCAATGCGGTCAATCCGACCGAAACGCTGAATGATCCGAACCGGGTTCCAATGGATGTCGAAGTTGATCAGGTAATCACAGTCCTGTAAGTTCTGGCCTTCTGAAATACAGTCTGTTCCGATGAGCAAGTCAATTTCGGAGGGCTCTCCTGGCAGAACGACTTCCTTTTCTTTAGATCGAGGGGAGAATAGTGTCAGCAACTCCTGAAAGTCATAGGACTTTTTTAGAGTTGACTTAGGTGCCGAACTGCCGGTTACTTTGGCACTATGGAGCTTTTGAATTTCCAACAGCTCTGGGGCTAAATTAGCGTAAAGATAGTCTGCGGTGTCGGCAAAGGCTGTGAACAACAGAATTTTCTTGTTGCCCGGATTGACAGGGTTGGCCAGCTTGCCAAGGATCAAAGACTTTACATGCTGTAGTTTCGCATCGTCCGCAGGCGTGACCTTGTTCATGGACGCCAGTAGGCCATCAATGATCTCCATATCAACTTGCAGCTCATGCTCCCAAGAGGGCAAATCCATGTCACCCAGGCTGATCTTGACCTTGCTGCCAATCTCACTGTCACCAAGGCTCGGTAGGTCGTCGTCATCTACGTCCAAATTTTCCAGCTGATCGGTCAAATCATCAACATTGACGATCACGCCAGTCTTGTTGAATGCGCTGATTTTGGCTAACGTGTTTGCGTTGTTGTTCCGCAAGGAAGTCAGGGTCAACCGAAACGATTGGATGGAGCTTTCCAAACGCTTCAGCAAGTTGGTCGTCATCAATGCCTGAAGGCTTTTCTCGCGATCAACCTGTTTTAGCTTGCCTCTGCCAGCTACCTGGGTGTCGTACATTTCTTCGTACTTTTTCAAGCGACTTGGCAAGATGTAGCTGATCGGGGCATAGACAGCGAGTTTGAGCAGGGAGAGCTGCGCAAAAATATCGTTGAAACTCATGACGTCGGTGCGTTGTGTCAGCGGCGAATGGAATGACAAGGGCTTGAGTCGTTCTGGGAACGGTCCAATATCTTTTGTGTCGTAGAAGGTCTGAATGTGTTTGCGTGAACGTGCGATCGTCACGCTGTCCAGCAACTCAAAGAAGTCAAACTCCAGCGATTCAAGAATGGCTCGTGCAGTCCGCGCCTCTGGAGGAAGCTTTGCCCAAGCGTTGAAGCTGGCTTGCGCATTGCTAAAAATCTTCTCGACCGTCTTACCTGTGCGCAGCTTCTTGGTTAGATTTTCAGAGTCGCCTTCATAGGCCAATGCCAGCTGATTTCGCAGGTCGTTGAAACGGTTGTTGACTGGCGTAGCCGATAGCATCAAGACCTTGGTCTTTACGCCTTGTTTGATGACTTGATTCATCAACTTCTGATACCGCGTTTCTTTGTCTTTGAACGCATCGTTGTTTCTGAAGTTGTGCGATTCGTCAATCACGACCAAGTCGTAATTTCCCCAATTAATTCGGTTGAGCGGCGTACCGAATGACTCGCCACTGGTTCGATTCAAGTCGGTGTGGCACAGCACGTCGTAGTTGAAGCGATCGCGAGAGAAGATATTGGTCTTAAGGTTGCGGTTGTAATTCAACCAGTTGTCTGCCAGTTTCTTGGGGCAGAGCACCAGCACCGATTTGTTACGCAGCTCGTAGTACTTGACCACCGCCAAGGCAGTAAACGTTTTGCCTAGGCCCACGCTGTCAGCCAGAATGCAGCCGCTATAGGTTTCCAGCTTGTTAATGATGCCGGTCGCTGCGTCCTTTTGGTAGTTGAAAAGCTTGTTCCAAATCAGCGTGTCTTGATAGCCGGTCCTGTCATTTGGCAGCACGTCTTCATTGATGTCTTCAAGGAACTCATTGAAGATGTTGTAGAGCATCAAGAAGTAAACATGCTCAGGGGAATTTTCTTGATACACGGATGCGATGTGATCGCAAATCTGAGCGGTTACATCTTCAAGCTTTTCTGGGTCAATCCAAATTTGGTCAAAAAGGCTGATGTACGTAGACGTGAAGGTGGCCTCGTCCATTTTGTTGACCAAATTCGATACAGCGTTCCCTTGCTGGTACCCAAGATCGACCGCTGTAAATCCGTGCAAAGGCATGTAGGCGGTCGCTGTCTCCTTGGCCTGCACGCAAGCAAACTGCTGCATTGGAGCCTTGCTGCGGTTCGATTTGAAAGTTGCTTTGCGGCGCATCCAATCAGCGCACTCCTTAGCGATAGCTCGCTGGGTCAACTTATTGCGGAGTTGAATCTCAAACTCGCTACCGTAAAGACTTCGTTCCCTATCAGACTTAGGGATATGAAATTCGCGACGTTGCTTTTGCACCTTGTCGGTAACTTCATCCGCGACAAATGTAGGTGACGTGAAAATGAAACTGAGCTCATCAATCTTCTCTAACTCAGCCTTGAGTGCTTCAAAGGCGTACATAGAAAAACATGAAGCAGCGATTTTTAGTCGCGCTTGAGGCTTAAGCGTCTTCTTTAAGTCATCACCGAGCAACCGATTGATGTTGTCAATAAGTTCCATTAAACGGTGCTCCTTTGAATTGCAGAGTAGCCCGGCGCCAAGGATGCGCTTTCGACACCGTAAAGCGTTTGTAAATTGCTCAAAGTTAAATGATGCGTCTTGGGATCGAGTTCGTGCTGCAAAGTGCAGTCCACCGCCCACCTTCTCAACGCATATCCAACTAAAGGCGCGCGCATATCTAAAACCAGCATGCCGTCCTTCATCTGATAGTCAGCTTCAATGGCTTTAGGATGTTCGACACCGGGATGAGGTATCAATTCAAGCCGAACCACCCTCGCCCACTGAACATCGGCTTCAATTCTTTGATTCAAGGGAATGTCAATCTCTAGTGGCTTGGCTTTGACAATACGTGTGATTGAAAAGTCAGCAAAGCGCTCACGTTCACAGTCATAGGCTCGAAGATGCCAACGTTGCTCAGTGTCAGCCAAAGCCAAAGGTGAAAGAGTTTTTGTAGACGCTCCAGAAGTCAAAGATAAGTAGTTGACCTTGACTTGCTTACGGCCAGCAATAGCACGAGTCAAGACAGCCAGCGTCCCTAAATCGGGGCGAACTAGATCTGAAGCAGCTTCACACGGAACGGTTCGTTGGATCTTGAGATCTAAACTATCCCCATAGCCATCTCTGAACCAAGCCAAAACACGATCAGCACTGTGCTCAAAAACGGGGTTGAAACGGTCGGTTGGCTCGTAATTTCTTAGAGCTGCGTTGTAAACGAGGTTGTTGGGTGCAAGACTTTTGTAACTAGAGAGGTCTCTGGCAGAAGCAGCTGGCTTGACTCCGAAGCGGCGTTCAATGTCAGCACGGGTCAAATCGCCACAGAAGAAGGCTTTGACCTCTATATAGAACAGCCTCTCCCTTTGGGCTTGTGAGAGTCTGCTCAGCTGTTCAGCGGCTTGTTTACTGACCAAAACTGTCCCCAATGTTATTTCTATACCACTTTAGCATAAGAATCATCTACAGTTAATCAAAATGATGCACCAATGAACAATTCAAGCTAATATAGAGACCTAGCATAGCGGTATCTGTTGTTAAAGGAGTCAATCATGTCGTTTTGGCAAATTTTGGGTCAACTAGCAGTGTCAAGCGAAGGAGAAACCATCCAGCGAGTCAGCGACACCACCAGCGTTAGCAGCGACGGCACTACCTACACGCGTATGGGTTCTACTACCGTGGGATCAGACGGATCCACGTTCACCCAGATGGGTAGCTTCAGCACTGATGGCAGCACAAGGATGGGTAGCACTGCGACTGGCTTGGGGGCTGTATTTAATAATGAAGATGATTAATTAAAAAAAAATGCAATTAACTTTTGAAACACTACAAGAGTGCCTTTCAGCATTCGAACTTATTGATTCGAATGCGCAAGGAAATGATGACATTAGAACCTGTGTTCTTTTTAAAAATATTCGTTCATTTAAAAAATGGAATATTGCTCCATTAACATGCTTGAATATACTAACAGGACCCAATTCAAGTGGCAAATCGACATTAGCATCAATTATTTCAAATCTCAGACCTAGCGAATTAAAAAAATTTATACAAGCAGCCGGTGAAAATGTCAAAGGCTCAAGCTATGTCGGAATATCAATAGATTGGAAAGAATATAAGACACGATCAGACGATCCAGAAAATTATAAAACATCAGTATCTTGGTTTCATTTAATGAATGAAATTGAAAAACTTCACAATAAACAAAATGCAGCACACACCACGGATACATGCCCAAACAGAATTACCTTAATCGTTGAATCAAAAGGTAAAGAATGGGACTTAGATATATACACTTTCGCAGATCAGGAACTTATTGGATTTTTATCTATTGGCTGCGATGAAACTACGTATTACGATGAAATATATTTCAAAATATCAAAGAGCTTTTGGAATAAATTATATTCTCAAGAAATTTCCAAAAAAATCAACAGTGAATTAGCTAACACCCGAGTTTATAAAAAAAGCCGGGATAAAAGAAAATTAAATAAAGAGATTACTGGGGGGCAAATAATCGTTAGCCCTGCATATTTTTTAGACATAAAGAGCTATGAGGATTTTGATTTCAACATCGGACCAGACGTTCAGTTCGGTTTAAATGTAAGCGATCTATATGAAGTTTCGTACGCATTAATTTGCATCCACATTGTATTTTTTAAACCTATAAGAATTTTCGAAAAGTTTGCCGGTGAAACTTTACCCTCTTTGCGTCCCATCAGCTCCGTCTCAGAATTACAATACAAGTTCGAAATAGGAGCAAAAGGAAATGAGAACGTCGGAAATTTAAAAGACATTTCAATTAATACCGCATCATCCTTTAGAAATCTAGCCTATGAATTAGCAAAAGAGAAACTAAAAACCTTAACATATCGCAGCGGCAGTATCGACCTAAAAGAAGTAAATAATTGGCTGGGTAATATTTTAAGCGACTCTCATAAACTGTCATATCGGATTAATGTTGTAGATATAAAGGATAAAAAACATCCGTGGGCAAATTTAAGCAAATGGAAAGGCTCACACATTAGAAATGTTTACATAGATTTCTTTCTTTCTGATTCGAATAAAAATGAATTAGGACTTGGGGATGTAGGCACAGGGATATCTCAAGTTTTACCTGTTGTCTCATCAATAATAAATTCCGATCACTTAGTATTTCTACAGCCAGAACTTCACTTACACCCAAAAGCACAAGCAATATTAGGCGACCTCTTTATATATGCTCTACAGAAGAATAAAAGTATTAACGAAAAACACGGAGGAATTCCAGTCCGAAAAATCACCATGGAAACGCACAGTGAGCATTTGATATTAAGACTTTTAAGAAGAATTAAGGAAAATAGCGATCACAAATCAAGTCAGATTTTCACTAATAAAAATTTGTCATTGATATATATAAACCCAACTAAAGATGGATCTGTAATTCATTGGATCAGAATAGATAAAGAAGGTGACTTTATAGATGTCTGGCCAAATGGTTTCTTTGAGGACAGATATGAAGATTTGTTTTTTGAAAAAAAATGAAAAAACTATTTCATGAGGTTGCAATGCAACCTGAATCAATCTTAAGAGATGATGCAATTACACTCTTGCGGGAACTACGCCTAGATCACTCAAGATATGTTCAAGATTTGCCTGACGATTGGTTTAATCAGGTGCAAAACATCTTGAAAGATTCCAATTCAATCGATTCTTTCAAGAAAATGGCTATGCTTGAGAAGTTTAAGTCTTCTATTATTAAAACAAGAGGAAATAATCTTCAATCACCTAATAACAAGAAGTGGAGAGAATTGATATCGCTTATTAGCAGAGATAATCCATTCGATTTACAGATTGATCAGAAAGAATTGATTTATAACGGAAACGTAACAGATTTAGATGGCTATCTCGAGAACTCAGACAGAGAACTTGGCTCTTTGAATATGCCTTTCAAAACCCCAAATGATTGGCACAAGATTATTCATCCAATCATCATGTCTGACAATTCAATCGCCATAGTTGACAGATACTTTGATTTGGGATCGCAGTATTACAGCAAGCTCTTCATAGAATTTTTGCAATGGATAAGGAAGTCTAAGGTTACTTATGTAAGAATTTTCATTGGACCTAAGTCTTCCGATGAAATAAAGAATAATTTCTGGAAAAATGACTTCAATCAATTTTGTGATCAAGCCGTTAGAATTTTAAATGAGCATGCTCCAGATTTAATTTCTAACATTATAGTTTCATCTTGCCAAGAATTACATCTTCGCTATTTTGGCTCCAAAGTTTGCGGTATTGAGCTTGATTACGGATTTAGACTTTCAGGCTCAAAAAATTATAAAGTCACAGTCATGAGGGCTTCCTCACTGCATGATTTTAAGAACCAATTTTTTTCTCAAATAAGCGGGCCAAATTATTTGACATCCAAAAGTATTTGGCCAGTAAGAAAATAAAATATGACTAGTATTCGTGGCTACGAATTAGTTGCAAGTCCGTGCTGTCGAACAATTTACGCTCAAGCAAAATTTTCATCCGTAAACTTTACTGCAAGTGCATTTTGGACAGATGGCAAAAGAGAAAATTCATTAATGCCAAATGACGGAGGTTTACGTAAATGTGAGTGTGGAACCTTCTTCATGATGAGCGATTGCACGACTACGGGACTGGATGCAGATGACAATCCCTACTTCGCTAAGCATTTACACGATTCTGATTTACCTTTAGCGATTCAATCTGCTAGTTCTCAAAAAGTAGAACTAGCTGCGCGTAGAGCATATTGGATGCACCTAAATGATGGTTACAGAGGTATATACATAGCTCATCGAGCAGCAGAACAAGAAGCGACCGAACTGAAGTGGGCTTCTGATTGGCATCGAGCTAATCCAGACAAGCGTAACTCATTCAAAAGATTTATAGATAAATTACTTTTTCGAACTCAAACTAGTGCACCTCCTGCTCCACAAGCGCCTATTTCTGTCAAACAGCGCCCAATACTTTCCACTAATCAGCGCCCAATACTTTCCACTTTTTCGGGTTTCTGATGGCTATTTTTACGATGCTTAAAGCGGTAAGAATCGTTACCCGTTTCCAGGATGTCA
>Ga0316218_1002751_pt1 | contig 15590 bp, 13 predicted proteins | sample TBH18003metaG_FD_203634 | JGI IMG/M metagenome (GOLD analysis project Ga0316218, IMG submission 203634) | Freshwater microbial communities from Trout Bog Lake, Wisconsin, USA - TBH18003 | ecosystem: Environmental > Aquatic > Freshwater > Lake > Hypolimnion/Profundal zone | place: USA: Wisconsin...
GGAAAACATATTACCGTGAATTATATGATGGCAAAAGATAGTGTAAAGAAAAGATTGGAAGGCGAAACAGGCATGAGTTTTACTGAATTTACCTATCAATTAGTGCAGGGGTATGATTTTTATTGGCTGTACAACAATAAAAATTGCAAACTGCAAATGGGAGGAAGTGATCAATGGGGCAATATTGTAACAGGAACAGAATTAATTAGCCGAAAAGCAGGCGGAGAAGCATTTGCATTTACTTGTCCGTTAATTACCAAAGCCGATGGCGGTAAATTCGGTAAAACAGAAAAAGGAAATGTTTGGTTAGATGCAAAGAAAACATCGCCTTATCAATTTTATCAGTTCTGGTTAAATGCCAGCGATGAAGATGCAAAGAAATGGATCAAGATATTTACGCTGTTACCAAAAGAAGAAATAGAAAATTTATTAACTGAACATGAAGTGGCGCCTCATCAAAGAGCATTACAAAAAAAATTAGCACAGGAAGTCACCACATTTGTTCATAGTAAAGAAGATTATGATTTTGCGATTAAAGCAAGTGAGATTTTATTTGGTAATGATACTGCAGAAATGCTTCAATCACTCAGTGAAGAACAATTATTACAAGTAATGGAAGGTGTTCCAACAGTTGAAATAAACAAACAGCAATTGGATGAAGGTTACGACCTGGTAAGCCTTTTAGCCGATACACATATTTTTCCTAGTAAGGGCGAAGCAAGAAAAATGTGGATTGGAGGTGGTATTGGAATTAACAAAGTAAAAGTAAATAGTGAAAAGTCGATAGTAAATGATAAAGATTTATTGCAGAATAAATATATCTTAATTCAAAAAGGAAAGAAGAATTATTATTTGGTAAAAGTTATTTAATTCCCTTAATCGCTTTCCACATTTCTTCTGCTACCAATTCATTACCTGCTGCATTTAAATGAACTCTGTCTGCTGTTAAGATACCTCTATCCGCATTACCGGTATTGTGTTTACTGTTGTAATCGATGAATAGCTTTCTCAAATCAACCAAGGGCAAATGATTATTGCTTGCAAAACTTCTTATCCAATTACTGTATAAATTCATATCGCCATCCTGCATATTGGTATTATCAAACTTTTCTCCAATGACTGCAGGGGTACAAATGATTACTTTAATATTCGCATCAGTCAATTTTCTTACTATTGCCTGATAAAATTTTCCAAACTTATCATAATCAGTTCCTGTTCCTGCTGAAGTTTTATGCCATACATCGTTCACACCGATATAAATGACTACAATATCCGGTGATTTTGCCAATACATCTTCTTCTATTCTTAGATACAGATCATACACTTTATTACCGCTAATGCCCGAGCCAATGGTTTCATATTGATTATCCAATCCTTCTATTTTAATCAAAGAATCAATTCTTTTGATATAACCACCGGGATTCATTCCCTGTTGTGTGATTGAATCTCCAAAAAACAAGACCTTCTTTTTTTTATCATTTCTATATGCCATTAACAACATAGAAAAAACAAATAGTACTATCAATATAATTTTAGACGTCATAACAATTATTTAATCAGTCATTAAATGTATGAAAAGCTTTGATAAAATTTAATTCTTCTTATTCATCATCTCACTTAACTCAATACCTTTAATAAAAAATAAGCATGAAAGGATTGATTTCATTCATTGTGTTGCTATTTATTACCGCACATGCATTGGCCGGAGATACCACCAGTGTTAATATTTATTTTGATTTGAATGATTATAAATTAAGCAATACTGCCAAAGCAATTTTAAATGATGTGCAACCGGATGATTCTACCATCACACTAAAAAGAATTTTTATTTATGGATACAGCGATAAAACGGAGAAGAATAATGGTAATAGTTTATCAGAGAAAAGGGCGCAGGAAGTAAAAAAATATCTGCTCTCTAAAAATATACCTGCTGCATTGATGGTGGATACCAAAGGCAAGGGCAATGCCAACCAAGTTTTTATACAAGAAACAGGCAATGGCACTCAACAAAATCAAAAGGTTTGGGTTATTATAGAATACGATGCCAAAGTAGTTGAACAAACCATCATTATCAAATCGAATAAAAAAACACAGGATAATGAATAAGAATAAAAGTTTTGGTACATTTTATGTTCACCCCTATTTTTGCAACCCAAAACAAAACTAATTGTCAGGATTGGGTTATTGTGTAATGGTAGCACTACAGATTTTGATTCTGTCTGTCTAGGTTCGAATCCTAGTAACCCAACTTACTTTAAATAAAGACTTCTTGCATTCCAAGAAGTTTTTTTTTGGAGGATTAAGAGAAAGGATTTGCTTAAAATGTATTAATTTCAAGCGGTTCACATTTCAATGGAGTATATACCCGGATATGAACTATCAAAACTTTAAAAAAAAAATCTTACAACTGAAAGAACTCTTCAAGAAACAGGAACAAATTAAAAGAGACCATTTTCTTGAGATTTTGATAGAAACATCCTTTAAAACAAATTTTGAAGTTTGGTATTTAGATGAATTCGATACTACCCAAAAAATTCAGGTGGAAGGAGATAAGTATTCAAAAATCATTTACATTAGCAAAGAAATTGAGTCAATATCCTTCCGAATCTTCGTTCAAAATCCAAATAGATATGATAATGAGAAACTGTATCTGAAACTCTTACAGAACGATAAAGTTTTAGAATTTAAAAAATACTCAATTTCAAATTATTTACCTTATGACGGATGGTTTTTTTTCGAGAAAAAAATCTAAAGAAGAACCTTTAGAAATAACAGATTCAACAAATACTAAAATTGATAACCAGATGAACGACATCAGAGCAACTAATGGAAATCCCATCTTACTTCCTACAGAAGTAATGATTGAAGGAAATTTTAAAACCAAGCACCCAATTAAAGTTGAAAGCAAATTTCATGGCACTTTACTTTCACAGGATAAGATCATTGTAGAAGACCATTCAGAAATTAAAGGTGATTTAATTTGTTCTGAATTGATCATCAGCGGAAAACTGGTTGGTAATATCTATTGCACCGGCAAAGTATCTGCAAAAAATGGTTGTGAGATAACAGGTAAAATTTTTACCAAAAGATTTGAGAACGACGACAATACTAATTTGAATTGTATTATTTCAGTTCCCGATAACGCTACCATTGAACAAATCAATACAGTATTGAATGATATTGATATCAATACCAAATTAGCGGCCGATGTTAATTTACCAAAGATCATTAATTTGTTTACAGATAATTTGCATGCAAAAAATAATGGATCGAAATCAAAACCAACTGAATAATTTTATATCTGAGTAACCGCAATAAAAAAGAGGATGAAAAATTTCATCCTCTTTTTATTTATGTGCTACTGTATTTACACAATAGTTACTTTTACTAGACCTTCTAAAGCAGCACCATTTTCTACCAATAAATTTCCGGAAGTCACATTCCCTTTAATGCCTGATCCTTTTCTTAACACCAGGGTCTCACTGCATTTAATATCTCCTTCAATTTTCCCAAACACTTCTCCTGAGGTAATGGCAATCTTTCCCACAATCTTTCCTTTATCTCCCACTTTAAGATTTCCGTTCAATGTAATATCACCAACTAACTCTCCATCAATCTTTACATTCGATTCTCCTTCAATATTACCAATGTATCTGCAACCATAACTAATATAGCTTGCATAAGATATTACCTGATTATCAACTGTACTTACTGCCATATCATCTTCTTTTAAAATTTCATGTTTAGTAAAGATTTTCATAATTGAATATACAAATTATAATTTTAGATGCAATCAACTATAAAAATTTTCCGGTAAAACTCTGCTTTACTTTTATCAATTCTTCAGGAATACCAGCAAAAACCAGCTGCCCGCCTGCATCTCCTGCTTCAGGGCCCAAATCAATCACCCAATCCGCACTTTTAATAACATCTGTATTGTGTTCAATCACGATTAATGAATGACCTTGCTCTATTAATGCATTAAATGATGCCAATAATTTTTTAATATCATGAAAATGCAGGCCTGTGGTAGGTTCATCAAAAATAAATAATACATGACCATGGCCTTTTCCTTTGCCGAGAAATGAAGCTAATTTTACACGTTGCGCTTCTCCACCCGAAAGCGTATCCGATGATTGACCAAGCTTAATATAACCCAATCCAACATCCTGTAATGGCCGAATGGCTTTCACGATATTTTTTTCCTCAACAAAAAAATCAATGGCTTCATCAACACTCATCTCTAACACATCATACACATTTTTATTTTTGTATTGCACTTCCAGTACTTCTTCTTTAAATCTTTTTCCACCGCATGCTTCGCAGGTTAAATGCACATCTGCTAAAAATTGCATCTCAATAATTTGTTCACCTTCTCCTTTGCAGGTATCGCATCTACCGCCATCTACATTAAAAGAAAAATGTTTGGGTTGAAAGCCCCGAATTTTTGAAAGTGGTTGTTTAAAAAACAAGTCTCTTATTTCATCATACGCTTTGATATAAGTGATGGGATTACTGCGTGATGATTTTCCAATTGGATTTTGATCAATCATTTCGATTTGTGATATATCATCCACATCACCGGATATGTTTTTATGATGCCCCACTTTATCTGCAAACTCACCTTTCATTTTTTTTATAGCAGGATATAGGATTTGTTTTATCAAAGTGGTTTTACCGCTGCCACTTACCCCACTAACCACACACAACACATTCATCGGAAATTCGACAGTAATATTTTTCAAATTATTTTGACTGGCTCCTTCTATTGTAATACGCTTGCTCCACTTGCGAATAGTTTTTGGTACATCAATGGATAATTCGCCCGTTAAATATTTACCCGTTAAGCTTTCAGGATTGGCAATAATTTCATCATAATCACCTTCTGCAATTACTTTACCACCAAGATGAGATGCCAATGGACCCATATCAATAATGTGGTCTGCTTCACGCATCATCATTTCATCATGCTCTACAACAACAACTGTATTACCAAGATCTCGTAAATTTTTTAATACGGCTATCAATCTTTCCGTATCTCTTGAATGCAAACCGATAGAGGGCTCATCTAAAATATATAATGAGTTGGTTAAATTAGAACCCAGGCTGCGGGTGAGTTGTATGCGTTGACTTTCTCCACCGCTTAAAGAATTAGCCAAGCGATTTAAGGTAAGATAACCCAATCCAACATCGATCAATGTTTGTAACCGTTGATGGACTTCAATTAAAATTCTTTTCGCTACTTGTTGATCATGGTCACTTAATTGCAAGGTATCAAACCATTTTTTTAAATCTCTTACCTGCCATTCGCATAACTCACCTATATGTTTATCATTCACTTTTACATACAACGCCTCTTTGCGCAAACGATACCCATGACAATCGGTACAAGTAGTTCTGCCACGATAACGACTTAATAAAACGCGATACTGAACCTTATATAGGTTTTGTTCCACTTCTTTAAAAAAATCGTGAATGCCATATGCTTTGTCAATACCATTCCATAACTGCTGATATTGTTCAACTGATAAATCTGCAATGGGTTTATGAATCGGGAACCCTTTCGCATGTTTGATGAAATTATCTTTCCACCAACTTAACTTCTCTCCTTTCCAAGGTGCCACTGCATTTTCATAAATGCTTAATCTTCGATCCGGAATGACTAAATCTTCATCAATACCTAATACCTGACTGAAGCCTTCACAAGTTGGACAAGCACCGAAAGGATTATTGAAAGAAAATAAATTAGGTACCGGTTCTTCAAACTGAAGACCATCTGCTTCAAATTTGTTACTGTAATGAATAAATTTTGTTCCATCCACTTCAATAAACATTTCACCTTCACCTTCATAAAAAGCCGTATCAATGGAATCACTTAACCGATGGAGATCATCTTCCTCAAACTGCCTGGTAACAACTCTGTCGATCAATACATAAGATGACTGACCTGAAATATCTGATGACAGATTTTTAAGCAATTCCTTTTCACTTTTTTCCAACAGGTCTTCAATCCGTAAGATTTCTGTCATCTGTTTTCTTTCATCCGCCATTCTGTGAACATACAATCTGCTAAATCCTTTCTGCATCAAAATATTCAGCTCTTCTTTTACAGCTCGTTTGGCGTGTTGCTTAAATGAAACCAATATCACTACTTTGGTTCCTTCTTTAAAATTTTTAATGGCATTCACTACATCACTCACTTCATCTTTCTTTACTTCCTTTCCGCTAACGGGCGAAATGGTTTTACCAATTCTTGCAAACAACAATCTTAAATAATCATAGATCTCCGTCATGCTGCCCACCGTACTTCTGGGTGTACGTGTAATTACTTTTTGTTCGATGGCAATGGCAGGACATAAGCCTTTAATATAATCCACATCAGGCTTTACCATTCTTGCCATAAACTGGCGAGCATAGGCACTTAAACTTTCTGCATATCGTCTTTGGCCTTCTGCAAATAAAGTATCAATGGTTAAAGATGATTTACCACTGCCGCTAACACCTGTTACCACAATTAATTTATTTCGCGGAAATTCAACGTCCACATTTTTTAAATTATGTGTGCGTGCACCTTTAACAATAATATTACCGGATAAAACTGAAGATGATTTTTTAGACGCGATTGTTTTTGTTGCCATAGCCTTAACAAATAAACAGAATATTCTTCTTTAAGTTGAGCGAAAAAAGAAAAAATGTGGATATCAGCAGATGTTTTTTATATTTTTCAACAATGCCTGTTAAAGTTTGTGCAGGGAAAAAACATCATTAATTTCAGACCGCAATTGAAGTTAATTGTCAAGCAGATCGTTTAATCCGCGATACAAACATTTCAATTCACTGTATCCAAGTATCCTATCCTTTTTGAAGATTTTTCAAAAAAACCCTTACTACTATGAAATCGCTACAACAAGCGTTGGATACGGATTTGATCCGTTCATTTCAAGATGGCAATCATCAGGCCCTTGAAATTTTAATCAATCGTTACAAAGAGAAGATATTCTCTTCTATTTTCTTTTTGGTAAAGGACAGGCATTTGGCAGAAGACCTTTTCCAGGAAGTATTCATCAAAGTGATTGATACATTGCGTAACAATCGCTACAATGAAGAAGGCAAGTTCATTCAATGGGCTTTGCGCATCTCTCATAATCTATGTGTTGATTATTTCAGAAAAGCAAAACGTACCAAGATCATTCATAGTGACGATAAGGATATTTTTGAGATGATCAATGTAAACAGTGAGAGTGCTGATACGAAAATGGTACAGGGGCAAAGTCATGATAAGATCAGAAAGATGTTGGAATTGTTACCGGAAGAACAACGTGAAGTAATTGTATTAAGGCATTATGCCGATATGAGTTTTAAAGAAATCGCCACCATCACCAATACCAGTATTAATACCGCTTTGGGAAGAATGCGTTACGGATTAATTAATTTAAGAAAGATGATGTTAGAGAACCAAATTGCTTTATAAAAAAGATACTGTCATCCTGCTTATCAACGATTGCTTGCTTACTTAACTGCAGGATGACAACCAAATTAAGTAAGCCACTTTATAAGTGCCTGACTTTTATTTTTTACCAAATGTTTCATTCCCGCACTGCAACCATGCTTTATATTCTTTTGCATCGGGTGTATAGCCAACAGGATTATTCAAGAGTTGTTGTTCATTGTTCAAAATCACATACAGTGGTTGTGTAACCTGATTAAAATTCTCTGATTGAAAAGTGGCCCATTTATCACCAACACTAATAATGTCTTTTATATTTCCGTCTTTTGTTTTGTAATTATTGATGCGTTGCTGAATAGCTAACTTTTCTTTATCATCCACATACAACGAAACCAATATAAAATTTTCTTTGATGTAATGATACACTTCCGGTTCTGTCCATACATTTTCTTCCATCTTTCTGCAATTCACACAAGCCCATCCGGTAAAATCTATCAACAAAGGTTTGTGTTGTTCTTTAGCTAATTGTAACGCTTTATCATAATCATTCATCACATCCGCTTCCAATCCTTTTCCAATTACATTCTCTTTTCCATACACGCTGTAATGTAATGGTGGCGGAAATCCGCTTAACAGCTGAAGATTCGCATATTTTGTTTGTGTAATTCCCGGAACCAAATACAAAGTAAATAATAATGCAAGCACACCTAATGATTTTCTTCCTGCACTTATTTTCATTCCTTTATAATCATGTGGCAAACGAAGTAAGCCAAACAGATATAAAGTCAACCCTGAACCAATTAAAATCCAAACACCGAAAAATATTTCTCTTTTTAAAATACCCCAATGCATCACCAGGTCTGCATTCGATAAAAACTTAAATGCCAATGCCAGCTCTGCAAATGCCAATATTTTTTTTACTGTATCCAACCATCCTCCGCTTTTTGGCAAAGAATGCAACCAATTAGGGAAAATAGCAAACAATGCAAATGGTAATGCAAGAGCCAACCCAAATCCTGCTAAGCCACTGGTTAATTGCCATGCACCGCCACTTAATGAACCAACCAATAAAGAACCCAATATCGGACCCGTGCAGGAAAATGAAACGATGGCCAATGTTAATGCCATAAAAAATATACCGCCGATACTTCCTAATCCACTTTTCGAATCTGCTTTACTCGCTACATTGCTTGGTAAAGTGATTTCAAAATAACCAAAAAATGAAAATGCAAATACAATAAAGATGATGAAGAAAATAATATTCAACCATGCATTGGTAGAAATATTATTAAATATCTCGGGTTGCACATTCCCTAAAATATGAAATGGGATACTGGCAAGTAAGTAGATGATAAAAATAAACAAGCCATACAACACCCCATTCTTAATGCCTTGTTTTTTATTGGCGGCACGTTTGGTAAAAAAAGAAACAGTCACCGGGATCATCGGAAACACGCATGGAGTAAGTAATGCAATCAATCCACCAAGAAAACCTAAAAAGAAGATTGATAAAAATCCGCTGTTCTTGGTATCATTTTTTTTACCGCAATCCTTTAATGGATGATTGATGTCTATGGATGATAACTTAATTGTATTGGTATTGGCAATAACCCCGCCTTCCAGTTTCAGATCAACTGATTGCTCTACGGTTTGAAATTCATCTTTACCTTTTCCAACATTGGCAGTGATCAATAATTTTAATGAAGCAGGAATAACCCCGCTGATCTTAACCCTTTGCTGTATTTGAACAGTGTTGGTATAAACATTTACTTTTTTATTTTCCCAAATAGGATCGTTGATTGTTTGTGAAGGAATATTAAATACAGCTTCATTGAATAATTTGGCATTCTCATCATCAAATGAAAATTTTACAGATTCTAATCCATCCACATTCGGATTATTTCCATACAAATGCCAGCCATCTGATATTTGAGCAGTTACCATTATTTCATACAAACCATTATTATCTGTCCGATGTACCGTAGCTGCAAAATCGACTGGTTTGGTTTGTGCTAAAGAAATGGCCGCTGCAAAAATTAAAATACAACCAAGAAAGATTTTTTTCATTGCAAATGCTTTACTGCAATTGAATATTAAATGATTTAGTAACCGGCGTTAAACATTGCTCATCATTACAAACCATGTATTGCACCGTTCCGGAAATATTTGTCTTTACGCTTGCCTTTAATTTTGCAGTCTGGGTAAACACAACTGATTTGGCATAATAAGATATGTTTACTTTCAGATTCTTATCATAGGTCTTTTCTAAATTACCCGTCTCTTTAAATTTATTATCCACTGTTACCAATGGGTTTTTCTTTATAAGAAATGCTGTAGGGATTGGGCCCCCTTTATCGGTATTCTGAGAATAAATATGCCAGGGATCTTCTACCGTTGCCGTTGCTTTGATTTCATATTCAGTAGCTGATTTTTTTACTGCTTCAAATTTCCAGATGACAGGATCTTTGGGTTGGGCATTTAGGTTTACTACACTGACCAATACACATAAAACGAGCAATATTTTTTTCATACAGATGTTGTTTATGAAGATTCATTTTTACAAAATGATGAGATAAACAGGTTAGTTCAATCCTAAAAGATCAAACACTTTTATTCCATCAATATTATTCAATGTTTTGGATGTTGCTCTTTCCGGATGTGGCATCATTCCAAAAACATTTCCTTCTTTATTACGAATACCGGCAATATTCCTTACAGCGCCATTCGGATTATTTGCTGTATCTATATTTCCTGATGCATCGCAATAATAAAAAATGATCTGATTGTTTTTTTCCAAATCATTCAAAGTATGCTCATCAGCATAAAATCTTCCTTCGCCATGTGCAATCGGAATTTTTAACGCTGCAGAATTCTCATTCCTGATAAAAACATTTTTACAGATAAATTGTTGATTGGCATTTTGCAATAATGCACCGGGCAATAAATGACTTTCGCATAAAATTTGAAAACCATTGCACACACCCAATACTTTACCACCTTTATTCGCAAAATCAATAACGCTTTGCATCATCGGACTAAACCTTGCAATAGCGCCGCAACGCAAGTAATCTCCATACGAAAATCCACCGGGCAACACAATGCAATCATCAGCGGTAAACATGCTGATGTCTTTATCTTTATGCCAAAGCATCACCACCTCTTTTCCTAAATCGTGCTGTAAAGCATCCTGCATATCTCTGTCGCAATTAGATCCCGGAAAAACAACCACTCCATATTTCATACTCAAAAATTTTAAAGATCAAATGTAAGATAGGGATGACTACAAATTTTAAATTTGAATCAACATCCAGTTATTGTGGATAATAATTATTAAAGCGATGATCAGTAATAAATTCGGAAATAAAGATCTTTTCGGATACAAAAAAGCATTGGATACAAAAGCTGAAACAGGCAGCGCAGCTAGCATGGCAGATTGAATACCTGTTTGTTTAAAAATAAAGGGGACAGGTAATGAAATAAGCAATAAGACCAGCATCACACTCCAGTTTTTTCTTATCTGAATGACCATTCTGTTAGTGGCAGAAGATAAATAATAGAAACCAATCAATAAGAAAAACAAAATGCCTGCTAAATTGATCCATGTCCATAGATCATTTGCATGCAGCGGAATATTAAATTGCAATTCAGGTAAAAATCTTTGCAATACATTCATTTGATTGGTGAGGAATAAAAAGGACAAGAGAAAATAATAAGGCAATACAAAACCCATCAGCAATACCAACCATTCTGTAATACGAAACGGCCTAACGACAGCCAATGCAAAAGTGACTAACAATAGTAATACCGCTGTTGGATGATAACATAAAACGGTTAAGCCTGCTATCAATCCGATATTGAACAATGCAGTTTTGGGAGATGGATTATTATATAGTTTACATATTCTTACAAAGATCCACATCACCAATCCATTTGCAATAAAAGCAGGTGTGATACTGCACCATTGCGGTAATAAAGCGGTGATCAATAAATAAGACAATGAAGTAGTGAATGCATTTTGCTGAAACATTTTCAAACTGTTCAGCGCAACATTAAATAGGATCGTTTGAAATAATAAAACAGCAAAATAAATAATAAATAACCAGGAAGAAGCTAAGGGTTGAATGTATTTGATCAGCAACATCGATATTAACCCGTCATCTTCACTGATCTGTACTTGCGGTGGCTCAATAAAAAAATGAAAATGTACCAATACGCAGAGTACTACTAAAAAAAAGACAGAAGCAAATGAGCTATTTCTAAAAAAATTAGTCACTGTAATAATTTATTCAAATTCAATTTTGGCAAAGCAAGTATAATTTCTGTACTGGCAGGGAACGATCACTGTTCGGGCACCGATTTGCTTTAATTGTTTAGGCATAAAATCGTAGCCCTTATCTAAATTTTTAATGGTGGGCGTTCTTACAATTTGTCCGTCAGGCCCAATCCCCTGCACATTTAAAATGGTTTGCCTTCTTTCCTGATCATTAAATATAAAATGAATGGCGTTACCGAAATTCACCATGCCGTATCCTATAAAAATATCGGTATTATCATCATACTGCGATTTGCCAATTACATTACTCCATTCTAATTTATTATTTCCGTCAAAGGATAAGATGGTAATATTATCCGCATAATAACGGGTAACATTGTTCATGCCATATCTTGACCATGGATAGCTGTAAGGAGAATTATAGTAATAATAACTTCCGTTTAAAGTAGAATAAGGCGTGCCGTTATAATCCCATCTGTTGTACACATTGCCTCTGGTACTGGTATATTCCGATTCTGCAATGATGATATAACCGCCGTCTTTACGCATTACCAAATGCTTAATAAAATAATCATTGAATGCCATTTTTACCGTGCTCTCCCCTCTTGCCTGTGCCCTTAATTCATCGGATAATTCTGTTCTGTTATTATACATTTCTCTGGATGCTCTTTCATCCCACATATAGCTGAAGATGCCGTCGATATTACCTCTGCGTTGTTTGCTGTAAAATGAAGTAATTAAATAGTGTTTATTGAAATTATCTATTTTAACATGTATATCATCCAAATAAATATTACTCATCTTAATATCGTTGATGATAAAATTATCTGCATACGCAGCTTTGGTGATCATCGACATTTTATTTACGTTATCTGTTTGTCCGCCGGCACCCGATGTTCTTAATAAAACAATATCGCCATCATTATCTACTGCAAAATCTGATAAAGCATCATTGCGTTCGGCAGATGGTACCATCATTCTTGTTTTATGCAAGAGCGATAAATTTTTATCGAACAACAAAGTCACGGTAGCATGTACTTTTTCATTTTTATTGTTGATCTTATACACCAGAATTTTTTGTTTGTCTTCACTGTTGATGACATTATAAATTTTATTGTTCGCTGCGAAATTAATTTCTGTGGTATCTAATTGAACGGGGTCTCCTGATTTTTTTCCGGATGCATCAAATTTAACTGCCATGCAATACAAAATGTTTTTCTTTTGATATTCATAGAACATCCAGAAATAATCGGGGTATTGTAAAAAATCGGCATTGAAAATATGATCGGGTAAAAAATCTAATCTTGTCTTGCTCGTCATCTTCATCTCATTATCATAAACAGATATGTAATGTATATCGCGATAGCCTTTGTAGATGATGACATGATCATTCATCTTTCCAACAATCTCATATTGCACAGAACGATTATCATCTTTATCCAATTCGGAATAAATGATTTCTTGTGCGGATATTTTTAAGGAAGAAATAAGAATGCCGATCAAAAGCATGCCTGCATTTTTCATTACCTGCTGATTTTATTTTCAAAAATAAAGTTTAATGGATTAGCTGCAGTCGAAATTTAAAATATTTACCATTATTAACAAGATGGAAATTTCGTTATTCGTTGAACAGGACGGCATTTGATGCAAAAAGTCACATCAAAAGCAGAATTCTTTTACAAAAAGCAAGAATTAATTGGCAAGTTTAATTTTACTTATACATTTGTGCAGTAAATATTAAAAGTACAAATTCGTTTGTGAGCAAGCATTTTAACAAAGTAACCGGTGCCGGTTTAATTATTGCATTAGGAATTATTTATGGTGATATCGGCACATCCCCATTATATGTATTCAAATCAGTTATTGGCGAAAGAGAAATTACCGAGCAATTGGTATTTGGCGGTATATCCTGTATTTTCTGGACATTGACTTTACAAACTACATTCAAATATATTCTGTTAACACTGCAGGCAGATAATAAAGGAGAAGGTGGTATTTTTTCTTTATTCAGTTTAGTAAGACGGTACAGGCATTGGTTATTTGTTCCTGCAATAGTGGGTGCAGGCACTTTGCTGGCAGATGGTATTATCACCCCACCTATCTCTGTATCATCTGCTGTGGAGGGCTTAAGTGGTGTAAGAGGTTTGGAGAATATCATCGTTCCGGGTAATACTTTGGTTGTAGGAATTATCATTGCCATTATATCATTAATATTCATTTTTCAACAGTTCGGAACTAAAATAGTAGGCGGAACATTCGGGCCAATCATGTTTATTTGGTTTTTGATGTTAGCTGTACTGGGTGTAAATGAGGTAATGAAATACCCCCAGATCATCAATGCAGTGAATCCTAAATACGCTTATGACCTGCTGGTCAAATATCCCAGCGGATTTTGGTTATTGGGTTCTGTATTCCTTGCAACAACAGGTGCGGAAGCATTATACAGTGACCTTGGGCATTGCGGCAGAAAAAATATTCAGATCAGCTGGATATTCGTAAAATCAACCTTGGTATTAAATTATTTTGGCCAGGGTGCATGGATCTTATTAAGGGCACAACCGCATTTAGGCGACCTGAATCCTTTTTATGAGATCATGCCGCATTGGTTTTTATTATCAGGTATCTTAATCGCCACTTCTGCAACCATTATTGCCAGCCAGGCATTGATCAGTGGTTCTTTTACTTTAATCAGTGAAGCCATTCGATTAAATTTCTGGCCTAAAGTAACCATTAAATATCCCACAGATATTCGCGGACAAGTGTATATACCCAGTATTAACTGGATATTGTGTTTCGGCTGTTTATTGGTGATGTTGTATTTCAGAGAATCCAGTAATATGGAAGCTGCTTATGGTTTCTCTATTACCATTGCCATGTTAATGACTACCATTTTAATGTTCTATTACATGAAGTTCATTAAAAAATGGCATGCGGTGGTAATCATTGCCATTCTGTGTGTATTCTTAACAGTGGAAGTTTCCTTCTTTATTGCCAATGTAGCCAAGATCAAGAAAAGATGGATGTTCTTATTCTTCGAATTCGGAATCATCGGCGTAATGTATGTATGGTTCAGAGCCAGAAAAATCAAGAATCGTTATGTTGAATTTGTAAGACTGCAACATTATATCCCGCTGATTAAAGAATTAAGTGAAGACAATACGATTCCCAAATATTCAACTCACCTGGTGTACATGACCAGTGCCAACAATCCCAAAGAGATTGAACATAAAATCATTTATTCCATCTTAAATAAAAAACCAAAACGTGCAGATGTCTATTGGTTTGTGCATGTAGATGTATTGGATGATCCGTATACCATGGAATACAGTGTAGATCATATTGTGAGCGATCATTTGATACGTGTTGAATTCCGTTTGGGATTCCGCGTAGAACATAAGATCAATCTGATGTTCCGTAAAGTGGTACAAGATCTGGTTGCCAATAAAGAAGTAACCATTACCAGTCGTTACGATAGCTTAGAGAAAAACAATATTGTCGGAGATTTTCAATTTGTAGTAATGGAAAAATATTTAAGCCATGATAACGAATTACCGTTCTTCGAACGCATTGTTATGACTGTCTATTTTTGGCTGAAAGATATTTCACTCAGCGAAGAAAGAGGTTTTGGTTTAGATATCAGTACCGTAACCGTTGAAAAATTTCCATTGATTGTTGCACCGGTTTCAAAGATCAACTTAAAACGAATTGGTCAAATACCCAATCATTAGTTGTTTGGAATTGCTGAATTAAAAACAGAACTTTAAAAAAACAAGTACTGTTTTGATTATCCTGTTGTATATCATCATCGGTTATATTCTCATCAATGCCATTATTTATCTGGCTCAGGAAAGATTTATTTTCAAACCCGAA
>Ga0316218_1002771_pt1 | contig 15491 bp, 15 predicted proteins | sample TBH18003metaG_FD_203634 | JGI IMG/M metagenome (GOLD analysis project Ga0316218, IMG submission 203634) | Freshwater microbial communities from Trout Bog Lake, Wisconsin, USA - TBH18003 | ecosystem: Environmental > Aquatic > Freshwater > Lake > Hypolimnion/Profundal zone | place: USA: Wisconsin...
GGCCAGCCCAATATAGCTACGGCCATTATAGGCCGTCCACCCATGGCATATACATCGCTGATGGCATTGGCTGCTGCTATGCGCCCAAAGTCGTACGCATCATCAACGATGGGCATAAAGAAATCGGTAGTGCTGATGAGGGCGCTGTTGTTGCCGAGGTCATACACCGCAGCATCATCATTAGTAGCATTGCCCACCAGCAGCGCATTATTAAAGGGTTGCACCGTATTGGTCTTTAGTATCTCCTGTAGCACGGCAGGGGCTATCTTGCAGCCGCAGCCAGCCCCGCGAGAGTATTGGGTCAATCTTATCTTTTCTTGGTTCACTTCCATCAGGCTGTTATTTTTTGCTCCAGGGTTTTATAATTTTCTTTATCCACCGCATCACACGCTATCCTGCTTATGGATAGCGATTTGCTGCGTACTTCTATATCCTGTCCATAATACTTATCGTAGTAGTGCAGCAATATGCTGAATGCCTCTTTGTATTCATCGGCCAGCAGGTGTGCTATGGCGTTCTTTGCGTTTAGCCCGCCCAGTCTTTTCTGTATGCGCTGTATGGCAGCTATCAGTTGTTCCTTATCCAGCGGGCCATATGTATCAGTAATGTAGCTCAATCGTTCCTCAAAGGGTAGATCAAGGAAATACACCGGCGACCACCGCATCCTGTCCCATAATAGATTGGGGATATTTACTGAACCTATGCGCCTGCTCTCATCTTCTATCCATACTGGCTCCTTTGTATCTGCCATATTATGCAATGCCATACCCAGCTTGTTCTCAAACATTTCCTGTGTAGGCTGCGGTGCATTGCCTATACCACCAAAGGCAGAGCCTTTATGTCCTGCAATACCCTCCAGGTCTATGATGCGCTCACCGCTCTTTTCTAATTCCTTGAGCACTTCCGTTTTGCCGCTGCCTGAATAGCCACCTACTACCTTCAACAGCAGCGGCCGTTCAAACTGCTGCAACATATAGTTGCGAAAAGCTTTGTAACCACCGGCCAGCACATGCACCTTAAAGCCATACAGGTCCAGAAGCCAGGCAACACCGGCGCTGCGCATACCGCCGCGCCAGCAGTGTACCAGCAAGCATTTATTGCCCGCTTCGCTATGATCGTGTACTATCGCCTCCACAGCCTCTACCATTGGTCGCATTTTTACACCAAAGTAGTCCAGCCCTATTTTTATGGCCACCTCCCTGCCCTGCTGCTTGTAGGCTGTGCCCACCACTTTGCGCTCCTCATCGCTAAACAGCGGCAGGCTATGCGCACCGGGTATATGGGCCTGGGCGTACTCGCCGGGGCTGCGCACATCCAGCACCGGGTATTGCCCGGCAAGGGTCAGGAATTCGTTTATGGGTGTTGGGTGGATCATAAATGCAGCACAATATCTGAAAAAGCAAGATAGTAATAGTCATTTTGTAGTGAGGCCAAGAAATCTTCCCTTGCATGTGCAATTCAGTTCAATCAAGGCTCTTTGGTCAAAGCCTCGCATCCCTTAATCCTGAAATGTCCTACTGCTCAGAAAAAAAATTGTGGATAACTCAGATTAGCGATTTGTCTACTTGTGCGTACCGGCAAGGGTTTCAGGGATTTCTATTTTTCGGAATGTCCCATTCGATGTCCCATCGTGAGGGGGCCTCTCCCCTGCCTCTCCGAAGGAGAGGAGAACTTTTGTCTGCCTGTTGGCAGCTCATTTGATTTCAGGCAAAAAGCTGCAATGTCCAGTGTGCTGAAACTTTTTTTTGTGGATAAATCGCATTATGAATTTACCCATAAATCAGTATTATCAATAGTTACAGACAAATATAATTTTTCAGATATCCCATTGGATGTCCCATTGTGAAAAGTGGTTTGTCGAAAGTCCAGATAAATATGGGAGCAGAGAAGCATGAGTTATACCACTTACACAACCCAATCGTACGTTTTATGTTCAACCCCTTCGGGGTTGGCGAGTGAACTATTTTGCCACCCCGAGCTTTGCTCGGGGCTATTCACAGTCAACCCTTTCAGGGTTGCAACATTTAGATCCAATTGGTGTATCATGCCCTCGTTATCCCTTAGACAGGTGAGCGTTGAAAAGCGGTCTTTTATGGCACAAAGGTCATAAAGAAATTAATACGCCCCAACACGAAAAATCTATCGGGGCTTTTATAAAATAGATATAGTGTGTTTTGTAAGGCGATGAGGCGTGGTTGGATCATAGGCTATTTGTTGCCTGCCTTGCGCGAACCGCAGAGTCCTCCGCTGAAGGAGCGGAGAGACGCTGCGGGAATATGAGCATAGCTATTCTAACCATTTTTTTATTACCTTTTCAATTAGCGGCAATATGTACCATAGGGCTGCGCCGAGACATGCGCCTGAAAGAAAAATCAGAAGTACAATTGATAGATAAAGACCCGGGGGATAATGCAATCGCACAATCTCTAATACATAATAAACCGCAGCTACAATCCCTGCTAAAGCAATCCACCCGTTTGCAACGAGCAGCCTACTTTGGATTGTTGTAGCATCTATACTGGAGGTTAACAACTTGTCGCTTAACTCTTGCCTTTGAGATGCTTTTGCTCGTTCTTCAATTTCCCAATCTATGAACTTATTATAACTGCCACAATTTATAAGTTGCTTTCCTCGCTTATTAAATTTAAATCTTTTTTCGTCGTCAAGCAATTTAATAAAATTGTTAACTGTAAGAAATAGTTTTAGCCTAATTCTACTCCTCCCATCATAAACTCTTTGTCGCTCCGATTTCCCGTCACGCCTATATAACTCAGAAATAATGTCGTCTAAATCACCATCGATATAAAATTTATTATTAACATTTATATCGCCAAGCATTTTATCTAAGAGAGCAATATCTTTCCCCCTTTCATCGAGAATTAAGTATGTAGCAATGACATTGTTTACTAAAATTGCCGAAAACTTCCCTTTTGTATTTATAAAATAGCTTTTAGACATCTTTCCTTTTTCACCCGGTATTAGCTGGTGAAATGTCGGTCTTGCAATTACTGTTGTATCCTTCTCCCAATCATCAAGTATTGATTTCAATTCTGAGTCGAAATCGAAATCAATCATTTTTTCTGGCAGTAATTCCTTAAGGTCATGCGATAGTGTTTCATAAAGTATCACTTTATGCCTATTCGTATTCAAGTCAAAATATCGCAAAAGCACATCTTTTAAATCTTGCTTTGATATATCCATGCAGCCAAGATACAAAAAACTATCTTCGGGTTAAACTAAACTATAATCGCCTTTATTGATTGCTATTATGCATAATCGGCATTGCCTTTTAATTACATTTCTTCAGCGGAGTACTCTACGGTTAGAGATAGTGCAATAGCAAAATAAAACACTACAGACGTTTTTGTGTTCCCGCAGAGTCTCTTCGCTCCTTCGGCGAAGGACTCTGCGGTTCGCTCAGTGCCAGTAACAAATGCAACAAATACTTTCTCCCATCTGAGGTAATCGCGAACTATTTGTAACTTACAATTAATTCAATTCCATAGTATCTAAAATGCAGAAGATCAAAAGATTTATCACCCCATTAGCGCTACTGTCAGCTTTTGCTTTCTTATATGGCCTTTGTTGTATGATCTTTAGTGACAAGCATGGCTGGCTGGCATTGAGTGGTATTCTGCTGCTCGTTGAGTTGGCCTTGCCTGCACTTATCGCTAATGTAATTATCAACCTGGTTATAAAAAGCAAGAAAGCAAACTTATTAGTACAGTTGATCGCTGTTGTGATTATCTTGGGTTGGTATTATGAGGAAAATGGTGCTTACGGACTACCATTCATCAATAGTACATAAAATTACATCAACAATCATAATGGTTCAGTAATTGATACAACTGAGCTAAAACATATTGATTCGGCAAGATAACCCATCCTCACTTCCCCCCATTCGCGTGCAGGTCGTTGCGGCAGTTACTGTCCAGCACGGGTATTGTGGCGGGATGAAAAATATTGAATGCCCCGTTGGTTTCTATGGAGTAGTGCATGAGGCAGTTAGCGTTGTTGCAATGGTTGCCGTGGGCGGTGTCCTGGTGAAAGACCTGCATGGGGGTGCCGAGGTTCACGAGGCCGAGGATGTGGCCAAACTCATGCTCCAGCACGCTCGATTCGAGCGCGGCCCTTCCTATCTCGCCAAAACCGCCTGAGTGGTCGAAGATAGCCTTGCCCATCAGCGCTATAGATGTGTTGCGGTAAGCAAAGCCCAGCACCGTACCCGCAGTATCGTAGCCATCGGTCACCAATATATACACATCAAGCGTGGTACCGGATGTATAGGCCGTGCGGTTCTTTACTTCCAGGACAGCTACCTGGTCTACCGTAAGGCTGTCGCCACCATTGCCTGCTATCTGTGCCTGGGTGATGTTGATGCCGCCGGGCTTGTTGCACAGCATATTGAGGTATGCCGAAAGGGCGCTGATGGTAGCGGTATCCAGGCTGTAACCCGGCATGTATTGTACCTGCACATTCAGGCTGGTGTACTTACTGCCGCTCAGCAGGTCGTTGGCCGATTTGCCCAATGCCTGGTCGCTGTAACTGTTAGGAAGTACTTCGGGGTTAGTGGCAGTCTTTCTGCAAGCGCCAAAGGCAAGCAGCAGGCAAAAGAAAATCAGGGTATGTTTCATCATAAGTTTTTTAAAATTCCAGGGACCAAATTCCAGATTCCAAATAACAAATACCAAATAACAAACAACAAATTCCAGGTTCCAAATTCCAGGTTCCAGGTCCCAAATAACAAATACCAAATTCCAAATTCCATCCCGATAGCTATCGGGACCAAATTCCATGTTCTATCCCGAATGCAAGCGGCACCAACTCCAAAATCCAAGTAGTAAAAATACAAAAACTAAATCTCCTGCCTATTCAGTATTCTTCATGGTATTGCTCTTTGGGCACGTTCCACATCTTTATGGCCCACAGGATGTTTTTACGTACTCCTGTATTGGCGAATAAAATGTAGCCTGTGTCGTACCACCTATTATCGAACGCAGCCGCTACATCGTAGCGATTGCCTATTACGTTCACTAATAGTCCACCATCAATAAATATCACTGTTAGCTGCATCTCTTTGCTGGGCGAAAAATCAATGGGCTTCGTAGCTATGAGGTAATCTCCAGCTGCATAATCGATGGTAAACTCATGCTCCTGCAGGTATTTATCTATCACCTGCTTGTTTGTTTCGGTGGAATAGGGAGATGGTATGGTAACCATGTACCGCTCCATAGTGTTCAGGTATACCGCATAGGCCATAACAGCGATGACCACCGCGCCGCCGCCATAGATGTAAATATCAGAAAAATATCCGTTGATCATAACGGATGCAAGCTGGTATAAGGCAAATCCTAACACCCCAATACCTCCAAGCAAATATGCCGTACTGAACAGGTGGTTGTTGGGCCTGACCAGTCTTTTTGTTTGCTTCGTTTTCTCGAAATCTACGGGTATCATGAGTCTTGTTATTCTTCTTTCGCTAAAAAAAGGATTTCCCTATAATTTTTCTCAGAAAACCTAAAGTTGGTTACCTGTATTTTTTCAATGAGCGGCTTTATAGAACCAATGATCCCTACTTGCTTTGCTTTAAGCAAAACTCCTAATGTTCCGGTATATGCTATGTTTAATTTTGCTGCAAGTTTCCTTGCTTTATTATCATCTACGATCAATAGCGCCTGACCCTCTTCTATAGAAAGAGCAATAGCACTTGCTTCACCATTATCAACCTCCAGCAATAGCAAATGTTGATATTCTTTGTTAGAGACAGATTTTACATGCACCCAGTTGGGTAAATTTTTTCGAAATTCGATAGCTATCTCCTCTGTTGTAGTAACTGTTCCAAATAGTCTTTGTAAAATGTTTAGCTCATCTATTTTATCTAATAAAATAAAGCAACTTGTATCGGCGATTACAATTTTATATTCTTGCTGCATCGCCTGTCATATCTGATACTGGGTAATTAATAAGCGACACACTGTAATCACCCAATATTTCAGCGAATGCAAACTTAGAAAGATTAGATAGTTGAGCAGCCTGACCGAGCGAAAGTCGCCCGGCCTCATATAATTTAGCTGAAAGGAATTTAACAGTATCCCTCTGATCAAGTTCTATACTCGCAGGTATTTGCAGTGTTATATCCATATTGTAAAGTTAAGAAATTTCTTCACTCATTTATTCACTCTAAAACTCTGTACACCTAGCAGTGTTAAAATCACGAAAAATATTTCTTTAAAACAAACAAAGAAAGCCCTTCCATTTTACGTCTATGTATAAGTGGTGATTCGTTTTTTGTTAAAATTTTTCCACCAGCTAAATATTTGCCATAATTATTAAAAACTACGTACATTCATAATTCAAATCATTAGATATTTATGTCACACACCAAACTTATACCTGTTGCAGCTATCTGCGCGGGCCTCATAGGGGTTTCTATGACCTCGTATGCCCAAAACCAGAAGAGGAATTATGATAAGACCGTTTTCGGGAATTATCAATCGTTACCCGCCAATACCGCCGCCGCACAAAAAAGTGTGCAGAATGTACATACGCAGTTCCCCGGCTGGGCAGTGACCACCGAAAAACTGAGTGGTAATTTTTCGGATATATATGGCAGCCCTGTATCTAGCCCTGTATCTATAGATGGCAGCACAGATGCCGAAAGAGCAGCTAACTGCATCAGCGAAAAGCTGGCGCAGCTAGGCCTGCAACCGGCAGACTGGAAGCAGGTAAGTAACATACCTGCACCGAAGGCCGATTATGTGAACTATGTGCAGGAGGTAGGCGGGCATCCCGTGGTGTTCTCCCGCATCAGCTTCAGGTTCACAAAGGGGGGCGACCTGGAACGAATACAGATCAAGAATTACGGAACTCCTAAAAGCAATGTAGTGCCTACCCTGTCTGTAGCAGATGCCAAGGGAGCCGCTATAAAGGACCTGGACGGCGTTACGATCACCAGCAATGAAGTTGCGGCCAACTGGTCGTGGTTCCCGGTGCCATCTGCCTCCGGCTATGAGTTGCACCCCGCATGGAGCTTTACCACCAAGGGAAATATACCCGGCAGCGTGCCGCTGATACTTAACGGCTATGTAGATGCCCTCACCGGCGCTATACTTTACCGCAGCAACCAGGTAAAAGAAACAGGCTATGATGTGACCGTAAAGGGGGTAGTATATAAAGATGGAACACTGCACCCTGCGACTTCGCAGCCACTTATGGACCTGAGCCTGGTAGTGGGCGTGGGAGATACTGTGTACACTGATACCGGCGGCCTTTTCAGCAGCGCATCGCTGGCTTTACCACTCAGCACTACTATACCGCTGATGGGCAAATGGTCGACAGTGATAGACTCGCCTACCACACTTATTCCGGTATTTACTGACCTTGTATCTGCGGCAGGCACTACTTATACTTACCCAACTACTGCACCATGCAGCGACAGGCATGTAAATGCCTACTATCATGTGAACAGGGTACATGCTTTTATGAAAGGCTACTTCCCGACTTTCACCGGTATGGATTTTTCGCTGCCTACCAATATAGATATGACCAGCGGAACATGCAACGCATTCTATAGCGGCGCAGACATTAATTTTTATGCAGCCAGCGCCACCTGTAATTCATTTGCGGAGATCGGCGATATTATCTATCACGAATACGGCCACGGCATTACCGACCATTTTTACAGGATGGTGACCGGCAGCACCATAGAGAACAGTGCCCTGAACGAAGCAACCTCAGATACATGGGCCATGAGCATTACCCACAACGCTATACTGGGGCAAAATTCTTTTGTAGGCTATGGGGGCTTCATCCGCCGTTACGACATGACCCCACAGGTGTACCCTGTGGACCTTACCGCTTACTCGTCGGGCTATGCCGATCCGCACAAGAACGGGCAGATCATTGCCGGTACCTGGTGGGACCTTGGTGTTGCGCTGGGCAGCGAAGACAGCATGACCAAGTTTTTCACAGACGTATACTATGATGCACCTGATGGCCCTGATGGGACGGAAGGCGCAGTATACCAGTCTATGCTGATAGATGTGCTGATGGCCGATGATAATAACCACAACCTCTCTGACGGCACCCCGCATTACAACCAGATCATCTCTGCATTCGCAAGGCACGGCATATACCTGGAAGGCGATGTAGAAGTAACTACTAACGAATTGGGCATACAGCCTGCGGGCGCACCAATATCAGTTACATCCTACCTTAACATGACCGACTACGCTCATTTCAAAGACTTCACCATGTACTATCGTGTAAACAGCACGGGCGTATGGACACCTACGCTGATGGCGCGCTCGGGGCCACGCTATGTAGGCTCAATACCCGCACAGGCAGAAGGCGCAGTGGTGGAGTACTACTTCATCATACACGATTCACTGAACACTGAAAATGCTTATTTCCCAACTACCTGCAACCCGAGTATGCCTGCCAATGAAACAACAATACCTTACCAGTTTGCGGTGGGTGTGCAGTCTATAGACAGCAACAACTTTGAAGGCTCAACAACCGGCTGGGGCATTGGCAGTAATGCAGGTGATAATGCTACCGACGGCCTGTGGCAACAAACTTATCCATCGCCGGGCCCTGTATTCCAGGCATGGCCATCCGGCGATCATACTTCCGGCCTTGGCCAATGCCTTGTAACCGGCAGCGGCACAGGCGGGACAGGCTTCTACGGCCTTGGTGTTACTGGGGGCGCATCATCGGTACTTACGCCTGTATTCGACATCAGTAGCTATACAACACCAGTCATTTCTTATTACCGCTGGTTTTCTAACGAGCAGGGCTTTGAGAATTTCAAGAACGACCCATGGATAGTGAAGGTAAGAGACGCGTCAACCTCTACCTGGAAGACTGTAGAAAGCACCTACCAGGCCGACCCAAGCTGGAGGCACAGGATATTCCCGGTAAGCGCATTTCTGCCGGCAACTACCACACATATACAGTTGCAGTTCTTCGCATCAGACTCAATTCTCTCCAACTGGGCTGATGGCGGACAGAGCATTACTGTAGGTGGTGTGGATGATTTTGTACTGTATGATAAAGAACGCTTCTCAGGCGTTGCTTCTATATCGGCAGCAAAGCCACAGGTATTCCCTAACCCTGCCGATGACAAAGTACAGGTAATAATGCCCTCAGGCACTGCAGCAAAAATAACGCTGTATGATATGGCAGGGCGCACCGTATCCGGCAACATCACAGATGCAGGCAACGGCAACTACTCCATTGATACCAGATCACTGGCATCAGGGTCTTATAACCTTACCATACAAAGCGATGCTTGTATCATTTCGCAGAAGGTGGTGGTCACACATCCGTAGTACATTCAGAGACTTAAAAGTACAGCCCCGAACGAATGTTCGGGGCTGTTGTTTCTAAGGCAGAAGAGGTAATAAGAATCCAACGTTAAAATTATACCCGCGAGCATTTCGGCTAAAGCCATCCGTATTTTATGCACAACCACGGCTTAAAGGCCATGGCAACTGACATAGTCTACATGATCTATTTCGATTACTTACAAAATTTATTCGGCCATCATTTGTTAATATACCCCTACCCTAAAGGGAACCGTTACTTAAACTCATTTACCGAAACAATTCAATCCACAAATATCAGAGGAACTATTCTGCCATCATTTGCTCAATTACTTTGGAGATGCTTTCTGCATTGGGTTTGGAGAAGTAGTCGCCATCGGTAGAGTATGCGGGGCGGTGCGCATTGGCGGATATGGTGCGTGGTGTTGCATCCAGCCACTTAAAGCCACCCTGTATCTCCATCACATGCTGTAACATATAGGCAGTTGCGCCACCCGGCACATCTTCATCAATGAAGACAACACGGCTGGTCTTCTTCAACGACTCCACAATAGTGTGGTTAACATCGAACGGCAACAGCGTGCGCACATCAATGATCTCGCAGCTGATGCCTTGCGGGGCAAGATAGTTGTTCACCGCCTCATCTATTACACGGAGTGTAGAGCCGTAGGAGACAATGGTAATATCTGTACCTTCCTTCACCACCTCGGGTATACCAAAGGGAACGGTGAAATCGCCAAGGTTGGTTGGTAATTTTTCTTTGAGCCTGTAGCCATTGAGGCACTCTATCACCAGGCCCGGCTCATCGCTGCGCAGGAGCGTGTTGTACATACCGGCAGCCTGCGTCATATTGCGTGGCACACATACATACATGCCACGAATGGAATTGAGTATCATGCCTATGGGCGAGCCGCTGTGCCACAAGCCTTCCAGCCTGTGACCACGGGTGCGCACTATGATGGGGCATTTCTGGCCGCCACGGGTGCGGTATTGCAGCGTAGCCACATCATCGCTGAGGGGTTGCAGGCCGTATAGGAGGTAGTCGAGGTATTGTATCTCGGCTATTGGGCGCAGGCCACGCATGGCCATACCCATACCCTGCCCAATAATAGTCGCCTCGCGGATACCGGTATCGGTGATGCGCAGCGGGCCATACTTATCCTGCAGGCCGGCAAAGCCCTGGTTCACATCGCCTATCTTGCCCACGTCTTCGCCAAAGGCAAATACAGCGGGGTTATTGGCAAATGTGTAATCGAAATATTTATTGAGCACCTCGAAGCCATTGAGCACGGGCGCATCTTCGGCATATACCACAGGCACCTCAGGTATCTTCATCGCATTGAAGCGCGACTCGGAGTGCAGGTGCGATGAGTATTTTTCTTTATTGTCGGCCTGTATATAATCGTAATAATTGCGCAGCGTGCGCGTGGCATCGCCGGTTGCAGGGCAAAGGGCCAGTACCTTGCCTACTACCTGCATCACATCTTTGCGTATAGGCTCTTTAATGGCATTCAACTCTTTTACCAACTGTGCTATGCGCTCGCCATGCTCGCCTGCCTCATACACTACCTGTCCGCAAAGGGTGGTAGCCTGTTGTATCTGCTCCTTCACAGGGGCCAGGAAATCTTCCCAAGCAGCTTGTCGTGCGGTTTTGGCTTCGTTCCTCGATTCTTCTTCCAGCTCGGCCAGCTCTTCTTCTGATGCAATTTTATTCTCCATGATGAATTGCTTCATCTTGGCGATGCAATCCCATTCTTTCTCCCACTCCAGGCGCTCTTTGCTCTTGTACCGCTCATGCGAACCTGATGTGGAGTGACCCTGCGGCTGCGTTACTTCCTGCACATGAAAGATGGCAGGTATCTGTGTTTCGCGCACACGGGCTATGCCTTGCTGCACTGTTTGTACGAGGCTGGCATAATCCCATCCCTTTACCGTATAGATATTGATGCCGCCTTTTTTATCGTCCCACTGCATACCTGCAAGGGCATCGGATATTGAATTTTTTGTGGTCTGGTATTTTCGGGGTACGGAGATACCATAGCCATCATCCCAAACGAAAATAGCGAGTGGCACCTGCAGCACACCTGCGGCATTGACGGTTTCCCAAAACAGGCCTTCGGAGGTTGCTGCATCGCCGATGGTGCAGAACACCACCTCGTTGCCTTTGTTGCTGAATTTCTCAAAACCTGTTTGCAGCTCATCTACATTGCGGTACATCTTGGAGGCATAAGCGAGGCCAAGAGCGCGCACCATTTGCCCTGCTGTGGGCGATATATCGCTGCTTGATTGTGGTTCTTTAGTAAGGTCTTTCCAGTCGCCATGCTCATCGAGCCAGCGGGTACCGTAGTGGCCATTCATCATGCGGCCTGCCGATGCGGGTTCGTTTTCAACGCTCATATCGGCATACAGCTGCGCGAAGAACTTGCGTATATCGCTCATGCCGGTGGCAAACATAAGGGTCTGATCGCGGTAATAGCCGGAGCGAATATCGCCGGGTTTGAAGCATTTGGCCACGGCGATCTGCGCCAGTTCTTTGCCATCGCCAAAGATGCCAAATTTGGCCTTGCCCGTAAGCACCTCGCGGCGACCTATAAGACTAGCCTCACGACTCGCAACCGCAATACGGTAGTCGTCCAGCACCCCTTGTTTGAACTCCTCAAATGACAACCTTACAGATTTTGATGACGCAGCAGTTACAGGCATAGAAATAGTAGTTAATACAGTAGCTTACAAAGATAGTGCTAAGCGGGAAAAGAAGGAAATGGATAATACCCAATTACAGAAATACCATTAATATTAATGTAATGATAAAAGATGGCATCTACCCGATCCACTCGTGTAGCATCTCTAAGAAATCAGCCCTTGTTACCATTTTAGCCCCAAGGCTTTCCAAGTGTGCTGTGTGCAATTGGCAGTCTATCAGTTTGATCCCCTGACCTGCCAACTGCTGCACCCATTGAATAAATGCGAACTTACTGGCATTGGGTTGCAGGCTGAACATGCTCTCGCCAAAGAATACCTTGCCTAACAACACCCCATAAAGGCTACCCACCAACTTGCCATCCTGCCATGCTTCGGCACTGTGCGCGTGGCCCAGGCGATGCAGCTGTGTATATGCCTCAATGATGTCATCGCCTATCCAGGTGCCGTCCTGCCCTTTGCGGGGCTGGTGGCTGCATTGAGTGATCACCTGCTCAAAGGAAGTATTGAACCGAAATTCAAACACCCGCCTGTCGATCACTTGCTTCATGCTTTTGCTCACCTTTAAGTCGGCGGGGAATAGTACAAAACGGGGATAGGGCGACCACCACATAAGGGGATCGTCCTCGTTGTACCATGGGAATATGCCGCTATGGTATGCAAGCAAAAGCCGCTCTGCGCTTAAGTCTCCGCCCACAGCAAGCAAGCCGTCGCTATCGGCTTCTTCAACGGGAGGGAACCATAAATTGTCATCAAGCAGGTATACAGGCATGAAGCGGTAAAAATAATGGCTAAATCAGTAAAAAGTACATAGCAGCCATTTTCTAAAAATGCTATTAAATTATAATTTAATTAAATGTTATTTACAGGCCGTGACGCAAGTATCTACTTTTCATGTATTTACCAAAAATTGTTAACAATATGTGATTTTGTCAAAAATAGTTTATAAATTCGTAATTCATTTATATCACTATGAACGTAATACTGGAAGTCGAAGTAGATGATGCGACAGGTAACGCATATGAATCTTTGGGAGCAGACAGTAAAAGAGATTTTATACTGGATGTGACCGAGATGATGCGAAACCGCACCGGCTACGGCCGGGCGGGTGCCGCCAGGATAAAAAAATTGCTGGACGAGATCCGAAAAGACGCAGGCTCAGGAGCGGAATTCAACCCGGAAATATTATATGAATTGCTTCGCCATGAGGACGAGTAATTCAGTACTTTACAATTCCATGACACAACCTGGCACTAAACAGCAAACGAACTACCACAGCCACAAGAGCTGCTGGCATTTGGGTTTTTGAACACAAAGCCGCGTGCGTTAAGCCCATCAGAATAGTCGACCTCCATACCAAAAAGGTAGATGCCATGCGCATTTTTCATGATCACAGGTATGCCATCAATGTCGTGTATCTCGTCATCGGCCTCCTGCTTATCAAAGCCCAGCACATAGCTAAGGCCGGAGCAACCTCCACCCTTAACCCCTATACGCAGGTATTGCCCTTGCTCAAATGACGGCTCGCTCATCAGCCTCTTTACTTCAGTAATGGCATTAGGGGTAAGCTTTATCGGGGCGCTGATCATTGTTTCCATACGATAACTATTTATGCAAAATTACGACTACTCAACTCGCCGTCCAAATATGGCCTTGTAAAGTATTGATAATATCAATAATGATATAGTCGCCATATCGGGAGCATTTTGTTGGCGAACATTTTTTACATTTGCCTCCTGCAAAAATAAAACCATTATGGCTGAAACTACAGAACAGGTTATTGAAGATACATCAGTACAGATGAAGAAGTCTATAGGTCACCTTGAGGTGGAACTGACCAAGATAAGGGCCGGCAAGGCAACGCCACAAATAGTGGATGGTATATTTGTTGATTACTATGGTAACCCTACCCCACTGGCACAAGTAGCCAATGTGCTGACCCCGGATGCACGCACCATCACCATACAGCCCTGGGAAAAGAATATGCTGGGCCCGATAGAAAAAGCCATAATAGCCTCAAACATAGGATTGAACCCGCAGAGCGATGGTATTTATATACGCCTGTTCCTGCCGCCACTTACCGAAGAGCGCCGTAAAGAGTTTGTAAAAAGAGCATTGGGCGAAGGCGAACAAGCCAAGGTAGCCATACGCAGCACCCGCCGTGAGAATATAGAGCAGATAAAGAAAATGCAGAAAGACGGCCTGAGCGAGGATATAGCCAAGGATGCCGAAGCGCGCATACAGGCCACTACAGATAAATATATAGCCCTGGTAGACCAGCATTGCAAAGACAAGGAGAAAGAGATAATGACTGTTTAATTTTAATGGCTCAATTGCTGAATAGCTCAATGACTCAATGAAATTTCTCAATTGCTCAATGATTCAATTGAGTGTATGGTAAAGTAAATTTCAGTACAAAGCATTTTTTACAATGGACAAACTGCATCAACAAATACTACTGCTGTTTTCCATACCTATATATGCCATCATCATTCCGCTGGAGATAGTGTTGAGCAATTTCAGGCGGGCGCATTTCTATAGCTGGAAAGAAACGATGATGAATGTGTACCTGAACCTGCTGAATGCCGGGATAGACCTGGCATTGCGCTTGCTGATAGGACTTACCATACTCACTTTTTTTGCGGGACACACCCTGCCTATCAGTTGGAACCCTGTTGCCTATTGGATCGTTTTATTGTTTACTGAAGACTTCCTGTTTTGGATAGAGCATGTTGTGGACCACAACAGCCGTATCTTCTGGGCGGTGCATGTGACGCATCATTCATCGCCGGAGTATAACCTTTCTACGGGGTTCAGGTCGTCGGTATTTATGCCGGTGTATAAGTACCTGTACTTCATTCCGCTGGTGCTGCTCAACTTTCGCCCGGCTGATGTGATCTTCATGTACTCCATCACGCAGATATACGGCATACTGGTGCATACCCAGGCCGTAAAGAAACTGCCAAGGTGGATAGAATACATACTTGTAACGCCATCTCACCACCGGGTACACCATGCGAGCAATATACCTTACCTGGACCGCAATATGGGTATGGTGTTTATTATCTGGGACCGGATATTCGGAACGTTTACCGAAGAGATGGATGAGGAGGTGCCGCACTACGGCATCACCAAGCCGATAGAAAAACCCTTTCACCCCATACACATTGTGACGCACGAATGGGTAGAGATAGGCAAGGACCTGAAGAAAAGCAAATCGCTAAAGGACAAACTGAACTACTTGTTTCGCCCGCCGGGATGGAGCCATGACGGAAGTACCAAGACGGCTAAAGAACTGCAACGCGAGTGGAACCGGGACAGATAGCTTACCTTAGTAGCTGCTTAAACCGGGAACAATGCGCTTCTTACTTTTCATACTTTCCTTTGGCCTGCTCACGTCCTGCGGCAGGCATACGTGTAAAAACACCGACGCTATATTTGACAATTACAAACCTGCTGACCAGG
>Ga0316218_1002774_pt1 | contig 15482 bp, 16 predicted proteins | sample TBH18003metaG_FD_203634 | JGI IMG/M metagenome (GOLD analysis project Ga0316218, IMG submission 203634) | Freshwater microbial communities from Trout Bog Lake, Wisconsin, USA - TBH18003 | ecosystem: Environmental > Aquatic > Freshwater > Lake > Hypolimnion/Profundal zone | place: USA: Wisconsin...
GGAGGCTCCAGCCTCCTGCTTCCCAACCCTCCTCGCACCCGCCGGCGAGAAAAACTTCATAACGAGGAATCTCCCATCCGTGTCCATTCGTGAAATCCGTGGTAAGATGAAAATAGCGATTCTCGCGGCGTTTCCGTTGCACGCGCTTCCCGAGTTCGGGGAGGCGTATCGGCCTTCGTATCATTATGCGACCTGGCTGCCGCAGTTGGCGGAGGCTTACGCCGGTTTTCCCGATCTGGACGTGCATTGGATCGTCTTGAGCGCCCAGGTGGCTGCGGCGCGCGAAGTCTCCTGGAACAACCAAACCTTTCACGTTCTGCCCACCGCACGCCGGCTTCGCGCCGCCACTCTCTTTCACCGGGACCGCAAGACCATTCGCGCGCGCATCGCCGCCATCGGGCCGAAGCTCGTTCACGGGTGGGGAACCGAAGATGTCTACGCCCTGGCTGCGGTAACCTCCGGGGTTGCCAACATCGTCTCCATGCAGGGGATTCTCAGCCACTACATCTTGAAGAACCGGATGTCGGGACGCGATTATCTCCAAGCGCTGCTGGAACTCTTCGTCTTGCGAACCGCCGGGTGCATTACGGTCGAGAGCGAGTGGGGCCGCGAGATTGTTCTGCGCAGGAATCCGAGTGCGCGCGTCTCCGTGGTGGAGTACGGAGTGCAAAATCATTTTCTCGATATCGAGTGGCGGCCCGATCCGGCCAAACCGGCGGCGATATTCATCGGCAGCATCGATCCGCGAAAAGGGGTTCAAGACGCGGTGGAAGCGTTTCGCAACCCGGCGCTTAGCGGAGCCGAACTCTGGGTGGCAGGCAGCGGAGAAAGCCCCTGGGTGCGGGAACTCATCGAGAGCGCTCCGCCAAACGTACGGTGGCTCGGCCGCCTGCCTTCACAGCAAGTCGCCGGCCTGCTGGCGCGCGCCTGGTGTCTTGTGCTGCCCACGCGGGCCGACACCAGCCCCAACGTCGTGAAGGAAGCCCGCGTGATCGGATTACCCGTCATCAGCACTCCCTGCGGCGGCCAGACCGCGTACGTGCAGCACGGGGAGAACGGCTTCCTCATCGCTCCGGGCGATGTCGCGGGATTGACCGAAAGTCTGCGCGCGCTATTGACGGAACTACCCCAGTGCCGGGCCATGGGCGAACACCGCCACGAAGAGCACCGCCATATTCTCGACCCACGGCGCACCGCGGAGAACTTCCACGCGCTCTACCGGAGCTTTCTACCGCTCGGATAGGGTGGCAAGCTCGGAAGCGGTCGGGACATTGGCAGTCGCGCCAGCGTCTTGGAGTGCGGGCAGTCATCTGCCGCTTTCACAGGCCGACAAATTTCCTTCCCTTACGACACCGCGTATTCCGCGCGACCGATCACCATGTCGCAGATGGCGGTCAGCCAGATCATGTGGACGCACTCGATCACATTGTAGGCGCGGCTGTCGACCCAGAGATTGACGTCTCCCAGGGCGCGCAAGGGGTTGTCCGGGGCGAATCCGCTCAACGTCACCACCTTGATTCCGGATTCCTTCGCGGAGCGCGCGGCGTTGACGATGTTGGGCGACTTGCCGCTGGAGCTGATCAGCAGCGCGACATCGCCCGGTTGCCCATAATGGCGAACCGCCTGCATCACCCAGTTTTCGTAGCCGTAATCGTTTGCAAAAGCAGTGATCAGGTTCGGTTCGTTAAAGCTCATCGCGGTAACCCCGGCCTGCTTGGTAAAATCGACCGCCAGATGGCTGGCGATCGACGCGCTGGCTCCGTTGCCGGCCAGCATCAGCTTGCGTCCCTCCGCCTTTGCGCAAAAGAGCAGATCGCGCACTGCAATGAGCGACGGAAAAACTTCGTTGTCCGCCATCAGCTTGCGGTACGCGCCAAAATAATCTTCGAGCCAGGGTTGATCGGTCATGATGAAGTCGGATGGATTGGTTGAATTCTTGTTCAAGATGCGGCAGCTAAACGGCGGATCACGCAGATATTCTTAACGCGGCGGAGCAGCAACCGAATTCGGTCAGCCGGACTCACGAGCATCGCACTGGGCGTGGACGCCCTCTGTTTGGAGGAGGTAAATCGGATCGACTTCCTTAGAAGTAAGAACGGCACCCACTTGGCTGTCATCCTGAGACTTGCATGCGGCCAAAGCGCGGCGTTGATTGTCGGGCATGAACCTGGCATCGCCTCGGAGATTGCTTGGCGCATTTCCGGGCCAACGGCCCAGCCACACTGTAGCCTAGGGCAACGCCCTAGGACTTTCGCAAATGAGGCGTCCCAGGCTGTAGGCCTGGCACAATGCGTTGAGCGGGACCTGTTGCGGGCTTTCAGCCCTAAGCCGTTGTGGCTGAGCGACCTAGGGCGTTGCCCTAGGCTACATTGTGGTCGCGCCGTTGGCGCTGAACGCCTCTCCCCAACCGGCAGGTTCATTGGCAGCTTGCGAAGGATCTCGCGAGGCCGACCGGGCGTAATCGTTTCGCAATCTCGTTCCCAGGCAGGAGCCTGGGAACGAGCGCGCTTTACTAGAGAAAATCGGGAGGGGCTCGGTAGTCGCGTCAGCGTCTTGGAGTGCGGGTAGTCCTCTACCGCTTTGGCAGTGCGCCTGGCTACGTCTGGCGTCAACTCCAAGCGCAACATCCTCTGTCGGAGAGTTGCGGAAAGCTCTGATGGCAAAGAAAATCTTCGGTAGGCGGGGGATTGTCCGGCTTGCGAAAGCGGCAGAGGACTGCCCGCACTCCAAGACGCTGACGCGCTTATCGGAAGCCCCACTCGGCTCCATCGCCACTCCAGTAAGGCGAAAGTTATCGTGTTACAGGATACTAGGCTGGGATGGGGCCGCGCCATTGGCGCTGAATGCCTGTCTGCAACCGGCAGGTTCATTGGCTGGTTCGAAGTCTCAGGATGACAGCCAAGAGAGCGCTCCGCTATTTCGGAAGCGAACCGCGTACACGCAGAAAAACCCGTGCAGAGCTGCCCGATCTCTGGAGATAGCAGTCCGCTTAAAAAATCTGCGTTCATCTGCGAAATCGGCGGTTTCAACTGTGAACAAAGATGATCCGGCTGCCTTGCGGTTCAAAACCGAATTTCACCTCGCGCATGTCGGAGAGAGCGTGGCGGATGTTGTCGTGGCGTTCCTGCGGGGCGCTGAAAATCATGAACCCGCCGCTGCCGGCGCCGAGAATCTTGCCTCCACGCGCCCCGGCTTTGCGCGCCTTTTCGTACCAAATGTCGATCTCCGAACTGGAAATTCCGCCGGTGATGCTTTTCTTGAGCATCCAGCTTTCGTGGAGAATATCGCCGAAGCTGCAAATGCTGTTGCGCTGGAATTCGGACCGCAGATCGTAGGCCAGCTTGACCATCGCCTTCATCACGTTCTCCTTGTCCCCCGCGCCGCCGACCGCCTTGTTCTGTTCCGCGAGAATCGCGGATGCGCTCCGCGTGATGCCGGTGTAAAAGACAAGAAGCTCCTGCTCAAGCCGCCGCAGCGTTTCCCTGGGGCAGATGACAGGTTCCACGCAGACGGTTTCGTCCGGGTTGAACCGAATGAAATTAAGCCCGCCGAAGGCTGCCGCATACTGGTCCTGCTTGCCGATCGGCTCCCCGCAGCGCTCGATTTCGATTTCACAGGCTTGCGCGCCCAACTCGTCCGCTGAGACATACCGCCCTTGGAACGCATGAAGCGCGTGCAGCAGTCCGACGGTGAACGAACTCGACGAACCCAGACCCGTGCCGCGCGACGGAATGTCCGCCACCGACGTGATCTCGATTCCGCCGCTGAGGTGCAGCATGCGCATTGCCTCGCGCACCAGCGGATGGCGCACGTCGTTCACCGATTCCACTTCCTCGGTCTGCGAGTAGCTGACCCTCACCGCATGGTCGAACTTTTCGCTTACCGTGACGTACACCGACTTGTCGATGGCCGTGGAAAGCACGGCTCCGCCATGGCGCCGATAAAAGGATGGGAGATCGCTGCCGCCGCCGGCAAAGCTCATTCGCAGCGGGGTTCTGCTGATAATCATATGGCGGTTTTTTCACCTTTCATATCGGAATGCGCAGGCATGTCAACGTTGACGCAGCACGAACTCTGCCGCTTCTTTGAGCGTGTCGAATTCGGCATCCGCCCGGTCGGGGTATTTCGCGTCTGAACCGCCGTGCCCCGTGTGGAGCAGAACCGAGCGGAGCCCGGCATTGTGCGCGGCGCGGATGTCCGCCGTGGTGTCCCCAATGAACCACGAACGGGAGAGGTCGATTCCCCAGTCCGCAGCCGCATCGAGAATCAGCCCGGGAGCCGGTTTGCGGCATCGGCACTCCATTTTCAGTTCCGGGCGTTCTCCGGGAAAACCTTTGTCGGGGTGATGCGGACAGTAGCGGATATCGTTCAGGAACGCGCCCTCCGCCCCCAGCAGCGTTTCGAGCTTGTTGTGGATGATCCGCAGTTCGGCCTCCGTGCAATCCCCGCGCGCAATGACCGGCTGATTGGTGATGACGATTGTCAGGAAACCGCCCCGGTTCAACTCGCGCACGGCGTCCGCGACACCCGGAATGAGCCGCAGTTGGTCGGGGTGGCTGACGCGATTGACCTCCTCGTTCAGCACGCCGTCCCGGTCGAGAAAGACCGCGCGGCTGGGACGCCCCCCGCCGCGTTCTGCGATGAGACCGCTGTTCCAGTCCCGCTCCACGCGCGCCAGCCGTTCCGGCGTTCCCATGTCCTTGATGTATCCCGTGGCGCGATACCCAAACAGACGCCCGCCCTGTCGAGCCATGGCTGGAAAAACGTCCTTTCCGAAATCCAGCTTCGTGCCGGGTTGCGCGAACGCGGCCAGGCTTTTTTTCTCCACCACGTAGAGCGCCGCGTTGACCAAATTACGGAAATACGCGCCCTCCGGATGCGGATACGGGTGGAACGCCCGCACCCAGCTGTCGTCGTCGATCTCGACCAGGTCGGAGTCGTGTGGGTGATCGTTTGGATGGACGAAGAGCGTGGCGTCGGCGTTGCGCCCGACATGCGCGGCGTACATCGCGGAAAGATCCAGGTTGATCACGGTATCGCCGTAGGCCACCACAAAGCGCTCCGCCAATCGGTCGAGCCCCGCGAGAATGGCGCCGGCGGTCCCGAGAGGCTGTTCTTCGATGACGTAAGAAATCCGAAGCCCCCAGTTACTGCCGTCGCCCAGATGCCGCTGGATCGCATCGGCGCGGTAGCACGCAAAGACCACCACCTCGTCAAACCCATGGGCGCGCGCCAGCTCGACTTGATGCTCGATAACGGGACGCCCGGCGACCGGCGCCATCGGTTTGGGAATGTCCCCAAGTACCGCCGCCAGCCGCGTTCCTTTTCCGCCGGCGAGGATTGCCAACTGCTTCATCGGCTCTGCTCCCGGACCAATTCGGTAAGCGCCCGAGTTACCGCATCCGCAGACGAGAGCGAGGGCTGCCAGCCGTAGTGCTTCAGCTTCTCCACCGAGTAGGTGAACTTCGGAACATCCCCCACCCACCCCTTGTTTCCCGCACCGTAGCAAATCCGCGCGCCCGGCGAGGCCAGGCGCACCGCGGTCTCGGCGATGAAACGCACCGTGGCGCCGTCATCCTCGGGGCCGATGTTGAAATAACTGATCCCGGAAACGTTGCGCTCCCAGATGAAGAGCATTGCTTCGACCAGTTCCGACACGTGCAGATATGGTTTTTGCTGAGTGCCGTCGCCGAGCACTTGCAGTTCGTCCGGGGTCGCTCTGAGCTTGCGCAAAAAGTCATACAGCGCGCCATGGGTGGCGCGCGGGCCGATCACGTTGGGAAACCGGAAGATGCAGGCCGCCTTCAGCCCGCTCTCAACCGCCGCGCTGATCGCCCCCTCGGACGCCAGTTTCATCGCGCCGTAATTGGAAATCGGAAACATCGGGCCGGAGTCTTCGGTAATCGCCATATCGCGCGCCCCGTACACCGCAGAGGTGGAAGCAAACGCCAGTTTGCCGATGCCGCGCCGGCGAATCAGATCCAGCACGTGAAAAGTCGTCAGAAACGTGTCGCGGAGGTCGATTTGCGGATCGGCCACGCCGGCGGAGATGTCCGAGTTGGCCGCCAGATGCCAGACCGCCTCGATGTCTTCCGGCACCCGGTCGCGGTACGATATGGGAACGTTCAGGTCCGCTTCGATCAGCCGGAAGGCCGGATTTTGGGCGACGCCCGCAATGTTGGCGCGCGTTCCGAGGGAAAAGTTATCGATCCCGGTCACGTCGTGTCCGAGGGAAAGAAGCTTCTCGACGAGATGGCTGCCGATAAAACCGGCCGCGCCGGTGACAAGGATTTTCATGGGTAAGAGGTTACGACCAATGGCCACGCCCATGCTTTTTGTAAAGCGGAATCATTGGAACCACGGATTCCACAGGTGGGCACGGAGGAGACAGAGAGGAGGAAGAGCTTCGGACAGTCTGGTCTCTGTGAGGATGGCCGCGCGCTTCCAGTCCCGTCCCCGCCGGCATCCCTGCCGGTGGGCATCGCACGAGATTTGACCGCACACCCAAAAAAAGCCGTCAGGATGCCGGCTAAAGCGGGCTAAAAGCCCCATCCAACCGCAGGTTTGACACCCTCATCTGAAGTATGCGCCTGAGTCTCAGATTGGGAATCCGTGTTCACCCGTGCAATCCGTGGTTCCGATTCAAAAGCCGATTTTCGTTGACCTTCCCGCTCGCCGAGGCAAGCTCTCGGACGCATTCGCAACGACAGCCCGTCAGATTCTCATGAGTAAGCCCAATGCCATCCTCGCCGCGGTTTTCGACCCCGGCTCGATCGATCTCGAACCGTTTCTGGAGTCGCTCAAGAAAGCGGGGTTCACCGGGGACGTCGTATTTTTCGTCACCTGGGCGGCGGAATCCCAGTTGCAGGCGCTGCGGGAGCGCGGAGTCAAAGTCGAGACGTTCCGCTACTTCTACTACCGCAAGAACAACCCGTTCACCTTTCTCTGGCCGCTGTGGCGGGTCTTGTTTCGCATCCTGCCCTCGCTCGAAGCCAAGAAACGGATCGCCCAATATGTCTTCAACATGATGTGCGTGCGGTTTGTGGTTTACCACGATTTCCTCGCAAAGCACGGCTCGGAATATGAAAACGTGTTGCTGACCGACGCGCGCGACGTTTACTTTCAGGACGACCCGTTTCGGGATTTCAACGAACCCGGCGTCTGCTTCTATCTGGAGGACACGCGCTATTCGCTTGGAACCAGCGACGCGAACCGCGAAATGCTCGAACAGGCGTTCAACAAGGAGATCGCGCAGCAACTCGCCTCCCAGCCGATTGCCTGCGCGGGAACGACCATGGGGTCCGTCCCTGCGATCATGGAATATCTCGACCTGATGCTGGACCATCTCTTCAATGCGCCATGGATGCACCGCGTCTGCGTCCAGGATCAGGGAGTCCACAATTTCCTCGCCCACGTGCAGATGAAAGACCGCTCCCGCTGCTTCGCGAACAACCATGGACGAGTCCACACCATGGGCCTTTCCAAGGCGGACCAGGATCTCCATTTCGATGCCCAGGGGCGGCTCGTCAACGAGGACGGCTCGCTCATTCCGGTCCTGCACCAATACGACCGGTTCAAGGAATTGACCGCGCAACTCATGGCGCGGTTGCGGTAGCCGGTTCGTTTGGTCCCTTCGTTTTTTTATCCTTTTGAGGCCTCAAAAAGACGGCGGCTTTACTGGCCCCTTGCGAAGGCCCTTCCTTGACCATGAATATCCTTCTTCACACCATTGCCCTGGAACCTGCCCGCTGGACACCCATGAGGGTTTCCCGCCGGTTGGTCGACTTGCTCGCGCCCATCGCGGACGCCGGCTTCGACCGGCTTGAGATTTACGAGCCGCATCTCGACGGCGACGCCGCTGAAATCCGCGAGAGCCTTGTCCGGAATGGACTCACACCGAAGATCCTGAGTTCCTATCTCAATCTCAATCCCGCCGAGACTTCCGATTCAGAGTTCGCCGCGAAGCTGGAGGTCTTGGCCGAGCGAATCCAGTTCTTCGGATTTGAAAGCCTTCGGCTCTTTCCCGGATCGAAGATCGCCGCCTCCGACACCGGCGCCATCGCCCTGTTCATGGCTCGGGTTCACGCTCTCGCGAACCGCCTCTCCAAAACCCAAGTGCTGCTGGAAACCCACGACGGATCGCTTGCGGATGACGCGCGGCTCATCGTGTGCATTGTCGAAGAACTCGACCTGCCCAACGTTGGGTTGCTGTATCAGCCCACCGTTTTCACCGCGCAAAGCGCCCTGGAGCAACTGGCGATCCAAAAACATCTCATCCGGCACGTCCATCTCCAGAACCGCAACCCGGATCTTACCTTTGCAACCCTTCGCGAGGGCGTGATTCCGTGGAAGAGCATCCTCGCGGAGCTTTCATCCGGCGTCGAAGCCACGCTGGAATTCGTGCCCGCCGGCATCTGCCCAATCGAGGACTTCGACCTGGCCACCACACTCGCACAGGCGAGTACAGAGGCGGAATACGTGCGTTAATGTCGCATATGGTCGTGAAACCACCGGGTTGCCGGGAATGGTGGAGGTAAGGGGATTCGAACCCCTGGCCTTCTCATTGCGAACGAGACGCTCTACCAACTGAGCTATACCCCCAACGAGTCTGCTCCGGGCTCAATTTCCAAGCCACGGGAGGGCGACTCTCGTAATAAAATCGGCTTCTGGCAAGGAAAAAGTCGCGGAAAAAATGACCGTTTGAGAGGGCCGGCCAACGCCACTCTGGCGTAGCCGTCGTGTTTCCGCTATGATCCCCCTCATGTTGAACATTTTCGCCCAAGACGACGGTTCCGCTCCCGGACGCATTCCAACCCGCGCGGAGGTTCCCGTGCAAGATACGTGGGATCTTTCGCTGCTCTATGCCAACGACGAGGCGTGGCAGGCCGACTTCGCCGCGCTCCAGGAGCTGTGGCCGGCAATCGAAGCCTTCAAGGGGCGCGTGGCCGAGTCCGCACAGACCGTGCGCGACGTGTTGGAATTCGACAAGGCGCTCAATCTGAAGATCGAACGCCTCTATCATTTCGCGATGCTGCGGAACGCCGAGGACAGTTCCAACGCCGAGAATTTGCGCCGCGAAGGCCTGCTCCAAAACCTGCTGACTGTTATCGGCGCATCGTCCTCCTTCGTCCTGCCGGAACTCCAGGCGCTCGACGACGCTGCCTTCGAGCGGTATATGGCCGATGCGGTGCTGGAACCGTGGCAGGTCCCGCTACGCAAGCTGCGCCGGATGAAACCGCACACGTTGAGCGAACGCGAGGAGCGCTTGCTGGCGCTCGGGGCGACCGCCGTCGCCGGTCACGGCGAGACGTTCACCCAGCTTACCAACGTGGACATGAAATTCGGCATGCTCACCGACGAGAAGGGGCAGAAACGGGAGCTCAGCCAGAGTTCCTTTTCGTCGTTCCTCATCAAGCGCGATGCGGCGTTGCGCAAAACCGCGTTTCACCAGTTCTACCGGGAGTTCGCCGACCACCGGTTCACGCTCGCTTCCACGCTGGCCAGTTCCGTCCGGGCCGGCGTGTTCGGAGCGCGCGCGCGCAATTATCCGTCGGCGCGCGAGGCGGCGCTTTTCCAGGACGACGTTCCGGTGAGCGTCTACGACAACTTGATCTCCACCGTGCGCGCCAACCTCGCCCCGCTCTTCCACTATTACGAACTGCGGCGGAAGGCGCTGAAACTGGAGGAAATTCATCACTACGACACCTATGTGCCGATCGTCGCCGACATCGAGACGCACATCAGTTTCGACGGCGCGATCGACAAGGTCATCGATGCGCTCTCTCCCCTTGGCGAGGAATACTGCCGGGTGCTGGCCGACGGCATGCGTTCCCAGCGCTGGTGCGACCGGTATGAGAACAAGAACAAACGCTCCGGGGCGTTCTCCTCCAGCAGCTACGGAAAACCGCCCTTCATCCTGATGAACTACAAGGAGGACGTGTTTCCCGACGTTTACACGCTCGCGCACGAGGCGGGGCACTCGATGCATTCGTGGTACTCCATGCGCAACCAGGAGTTTCAGACCTACGATTACCCGATTTTCCTGGCGGAAGTGGCCTCGACCTTCAACGAGGAACTGCTCACGCACCGTTTGCTCGAAGAGACCTCCGACCCGAAAATGCGCGCTTATCTCATCAACCGCCAGATCGACGACATCCGCGGGACCGTTTACCGCCAGACGATGTTCGCCGAATTCGAGAAGCTCATCCACGAAATCGAGGAGCGCGGCGAGGCGCTCACGCTGGACGTGTTCCAACAGGTGTACCGCGGACTGCTGGACGCCTATTTCGGAACCGAGTTCGCCATCGACCCGGAACTGGAGCTGGAATGCCTGCGCATCCCGCATTTTTACGGGGCGTTTTATGTCTACAAGTACGCCACCGGCATGTCTGCCGCGGTGAGCTTGTCCGAGCAGGTGCTGGCCACCGGAAACACGGGGCCTTACCTTGGCTTCCTCAAGAGCGGCGGCTCAAAGTTCCCGCTGCCGACGCTCGCCGACGCAGGCGTGGACATGTCCACCCCCGCGCCCATCGAGCAAACATTGCGCCTGTTCGCGCGGCGTGTGGAAGAGCTGGAGGAGTTGCTGTAGGGCCTGTTTGCCTGCGCTGGTAGCGGCCCGGCGCAGCGGGGGCGACTCCCCAGAAATCCGCGCCTTCCGCCGACCTTTCTTGCTGGGCGGATTTGCCACCGAGGGCATCCGGGGATACACTAACGCCCTGTGCGTAGATTCCCTCTTCTGCTCCTGCTGGTTTCCCTGGCGGGATGCGCCCGTCCCCTCCCTCGCTACGAGCATCCGCTCGCCCATACGCGGCTGCAATACGTCCGTACGACCGCTTACACCCACAACGAATCCGATCATCGCCGCTACGGACGATCGACGGCAATGGGCACCCGGTTACGCTATGACAGCATTCACAGCGCCGCGGCGGACTGGGCGCGCTGGCCTGCGGGCACCGTCTTTCGCATCCGCGAAACCGGCGAGACATGCCAGGTGGACGACTACGGCTGGGCGCTGGCGGGGACGAACACCATTGACTTGTACAAGCCAAGCGGTTCGGCGATGCGCCACTGGGCGACCCGCCATGTGCATATCGAGATTCTGCAATGGGGCGATCCGTGGCGCAGTTATCGCCTGCTGCGGCCGGTACGAAAGTACCGGCACGTGGAACGGATGATGAAAGAGATCCGAAAGTTCTATTAGCCTACTTCATGCCAAGCCTGAATTGCGCTTTCTGGCCGGTGCTCTTGATGCCGGCCTTCTTGCCTTCGGCTGCCACCTTGTTCGCAACGGTTTGGGATGAACAACCCAGTTTTGCCGCGATCTGCGGGTAATTGTAAGCGCCTTCTTTGATGGCCGCCACAACTTGGTCGATATTGATGCTAACCCACGGCTTGCGACCGGTTGGCGTTTCCGCCGGGGCCTTGCCGGTAAGCTGTTCCAATTGCTTCTCCAAAGCAATCACCAGGCCTTTGGCCTCGGCCAGTTTGACGCGCAGTTCGAGCACGGAACGTTCTTTGAGCCGTGAGATTTGTAGTTGGAGTTCTTGGATTTGGTCGTCGATATTTGTCATAGGTTGAACTGACAATTGTAACAATTTTGTCACAATCCGCCAGATATTTTTTCTTTTGGGTTTGAAACCACGGATTTCACGGATGGGCACGGATAGGATGAAAGTGCGGCAAAGGAACTGTTTGCGCTCCTTCTCCAACGATCGGCTTCGATTGCTTCCGGGGAACCCCCCATCCGTGTTTATTCGTGAAATCCGCGGTTCATTAATCCCTCGCCCATTAGAACACGGCTGCCAGGCGGCAACCAGTTCCCGTTTGCGATGCGAAACGTGGCTATTATGAAGAAATCTGTTTTTGGTATTTTGAAGAACCGCGAAGCCACCGAGACAGCCCTCGAACACTTGAAGGCGGCGGGGTTTTCCAGCGATGACATCTCCATTCTCTTTCCAGACACCGGCGGCGCACAGAGTTTCGATCATGAACCCTCCACCAAAGCACCCGAGGGGGCGGCGACCGGCGGGACCACGGGATTCGTCATCGGCGGCGTGCTCGGCTGGCTGGCGGGAATCGGTTCGCTGGCCATCCCGGGGCTTGGTCCCTTCATTGCAGCCGGGCCGATCATGGCGGCGTTGAGCGGGGCTGCGGTGGGAACGTTCATCGGAGGCATTACGGGGGCGTTGATCGGCATGGGCATCCCCGAGTTCGAAGCGCGGCGCTACGAAGCGAAAGTGAAGGAGGGCAACGCGCTGATTTCAATCCACGCAGAGGACGGAGAGATCGATCGCGCAAAGACGATTCTCAAGAATTGCGAAGCCGAGGATATTGCCACGAGCGGGGAGGCGGGCGTGCCCGAGTCGCGCAGAGAGGCGAGCCAACCGGAGCGCCGCATCGGAGTCGAACCGCCAACGACGCCGCGTCCGGTATCGGGACCGACCGGGTTGCCGACCGATCTTCCTCGCGGACGCGATACGATTCCGTAGGCAGAGTCCGGAAAAAGCTCGCCAGCCCCATGTTTACTCCTCCCTCAAGCGCGCGGCAAGAACCGGGCTGACCACATGCACCCGCCGGGCCAGTTCCACCGGGTCCGCCGTTTCCGACACAGTCACCTCACGCCGTTCCACAGCGTCGAGACCGTCCAGGCGCGAGAGCCGTTCGAGCACCTTCAGCACAAACGCTCCGGCCTTTAAACCCGCTTCAAACGGCTCTTCCTCGATTACCGGCCCGGACTTGCTTTCCCTTTGCAGCAGCAGATTGGCGGCGATCGCCAGAGGCACCCAGCGCTCCAACAGCTGCATGCATACTTCACGCTGTCGCGCCCGCCCCTCTTCCACCTGTGCCGTAGCGTGCCGTCCGCAAGCCGCCACCGCTTCCAGAGCTGTATCAAACGATTCCGTGCCGTCCATTGCTCCAGATCAACTCAAACCCACGCGGATTCCACAACGAACCGCTTACGCGCCAGATTGCCGTCGCCCGCCCTTGGATCTCGGCCCACTTGAATTCGCGAGCACAGGTCGGGTGCATCCAGATCATCCCGTTCTCGCGGGTTATGGGAGCGTAAAACGAGACCGTCGCGTCGCCGTGCCCCCAGCACTCGCAGGCAAACTCTGTGCTCGCTGCGATTGACTTGTCGAGCGTGCTCATGCTTCCTCCCCGGTGTCCTCAGGCAGGGTTAGCACCTTGCTCTTGGGACGGTAAACGGTGATTTGATAACGCCCGGTTGCGATCAACAGGGCGTCGGGGATTCTATCGACCCAGTCGGCGAGCAGTTTTCCTTCGCCTTGTTCGAAAACCGTCGAGACCGGGGCATGCGTTCCCTGCTTTCCCCACGAATCGATGAGACCGAGTTGTTTGGCTTCGTGAATTCCGTGACACTGAAAGGTGTACGTTGGACCCTTGAGGGTGACCTCCTGAGGCATAATTAGCGTTCCTTGCTTGGTAATGGTTGCGAGTTGATTGATGTCGAAACACCGCCGGACTTCCGAAGAAATCACGCCGGCGCCTGAATCCTTTTTAAGGTGTATTACACCCGGCGCAAGTTAATTTTGAAATTTTTTCGTTGGGCGCGCTCGTTACTCCCGGGGTTTCGGGCAATCCTTCTTCGGAGCCGCCTGGGCATCGGTGCCGGGAACGTCCCCGTCCAGGCATTCCAGCCACTGCGGTTTATGGGCCGGGACCGATACTGTATTGGACGCCGCAACCGTGACCTGGCGCCCCAGCGGGTAATGAAATTCCATCGCCTTTGGCTCGAAGATCGCGCGCTGCACGGCCCAGAACGTAAACCCGTCGTCGGTTATCTTCACCGGCCCTTCGGAAATGTACTCGGCGATGCGCTTGCCTTCGAAATCGGACGTGACCACGCGGTAGTAATCCTGGGCGCGCGGGGCTTTTGGCGGGGTGGGGTTCACCGTGTAACAGCCGCCCAGCAAAACAGGCAGGCAGCACCCTGCTGCGAGCAAATGGATTCGGGAAAGTTTCATGTCCCCCACGATTCCAAGCCCGCAGCCGATGCGCAATGCAAAGTTTTCACAAAGCAACGGCTGCGCCGCAAGCGGCAGGATGACGCGGTCGCATTTCAGGCTGGCGAATCGCGGTGGACTTCCCTTATGCTGCCACTTTGGAGACCGACTTATGAAACCCATGACCTCGCGCGAACGGCTCGTCGCCGCTTTGAACCATCGCCAGCCCGACCGGGTTTGCGTGGACTTTGGCGGCACCTGGATCTCAGGCATTCACACTTCCATCGTTCACCAACTCAAGCAACGGTTGGTCGGACCGTCCGCCGCCCCGGCCCGGGTTCACGAACCCTACCAGATGCTGGCGGAAGTGGACGCCGAACTGCGCTCGGCGCTCGGCGCGGACGTCGTCGGCGTCTGGCCGCGAAAGAACATCTTCGGCTACGAAGCCGCCGGTTGGAAACCCTTTACGCTTTTTGACGGCACGCCCTGCCTCGTTCCCGGCGATTTCCAGGTGACCGCGGCGCCCGATGGCGGCTGGCTCACCTATCCGCAAGGCGACACCGCGGCCCCGCCATCCGCCCACATGCCCCAAGGCGCCTATTTTTTCGACACGCTCATCCGGCAGGAACCGTTGGACGAGGACAACCTGAATCCGGCGGATAACCTGGAGGAATTCGGCCTGTTCTCCGCCGAGGATATTGCCTATTACCAACGGCAAGTGGAGTGGCTGGACCAGAACGCCCAGGAGACGGGCGTTGTTTTGCTGGCCCCCGGCACGGCCTTTGGCGACATCGCGCTGGTGCCCGCTCCGTTTCTCAAGCATCCAAAAGGCATCCGCGACATCAGCGAATGGTATATGGCCACCGCGGCGCGACCGGACTATGTTCACGCCATCTTCGAGAAGCAATGCGAGTATGCCCTCCAAAATCTGGAGACGCTGATGACTCTGTTCGGCGACCGCGTGCAGGCCGTGGTGACCACCGGCACGGACTTTGGAACACAGAACAGCCTGTTCATATCCGTGGAATCCTACCGGGAACTGTTCAAGCCGTATCACCGCAAGCTCAACGAACTCATCCACAGCAAGTCGAATTGGAAAATCTTCATCCATTCCTGCGGCGCGGTGGCCCCGCTCATCCCGGAGTTCATCGATGTCGGCTTCGATATTTTGAACCCCGTCCAGTGCTCCGCGTGCGGCATGGACCCGGTCAAGCTCAAGCAGAATTTCGGCAAGGACATCGTCTTCTGGGGCGGTTGCGTCAATACCCAGCACACCATGTATCAAACGCCCGAGGCAGTCTATCGAGAGGTGCGCGAGCGGATTGACATCTTCAACCGCGACGGCGGCTTCGTCTGCAATGCCGTCCACAATGTGCAGGGCAATTCGCCCATCGAAAACGTGCTGGCAATGTTCAAGGCCATCAAGGACAGCGCGCAATAACCACGCTCAGGAACCCTTTGCGGGCTTTCAGCCCTAAGCCGTTGTGGCTCAGCGACCTAGGGCGTTGCCCCACTGCC
>Ga0316218_1002781_pt1 | contig 15454 bp, 19 predicted proteins | sample TBH18003metaG_FD_203634 | JGI IMG/M metagenome (GOLD analysis project Ga0316218, IMG submission 203634) | Freshwater microbial communities from Trout Bog Lake, Wisconsin, USA - TBH18003 | ecosystem: Environmental > Aquatic > Freshwater > Lake > Hypolimnion/Profundal zone | place: USA: Wisconsin...
TTCGCCGCCGTTTCAAAACTCAGCCTGGTTCGCGTCGATTCCTCGAAGAAGAGCGAGGCCACCACCCGGCCCTTCAGGGCAGGAACCTTCTTGATGGTGCGTTGGTTGACTTCAACAAATGACTCTGCTTTGTCAAGCACTTCAAGGAGTGCCGACGGGCTGAGGCCGTTCAGGGTGAGGAGATTTCCTCCACGTATCGAGTCGGTCATCGCTTCTCCTTTGTGCCAATCCACACACCGTCGACCGTTGCCACAATTGCCTCGTCGAGTGCGGTTGGCAGGTTCTTACCAACAAAGTCAGGTCGAATTGGAAGTTCCCGGTGCCCTCGGTCAACCATGACCGAGAGCTGCACTGCGCGGGGGCGACCCCAGTCCGAGAGAGCGTTCAGCGCCGCTCGGATTGTTCGACCGGTGAACAGCACGTCGTCAACCAGCACAACGGTGCGACCGGTGAGGTCATGGTCAATCACTGTTTGGGATGTCTTAGGGGCCGGCTTTAGGGCAAGGTCATCACGGTAGAAGGAGACGTCCAGCAGGCCGAAGGGCACGTCGTGTCCCGAGATTTCGCTGAGCACATCACGCAGTTGTTCACCGAATGCTCGGCCACCAGTTTGTAGAGCAATCAGCGAGACACTCTCGACGCTTTGATTGCGTTCAATAATTTCGTGAGCCATGCGCTTCAAGGCGCGCTTCACGTCGTCAGCACTTAAGAGCTGACTCTTTGCAAAAAACGTCAGGTCACCCGAGGGTGCCTGACGTTGGTCGTTGGTAGTCATGTATCTCCTGTCGTACGAGCCTCACGGGACCCGCTTCACGACAGTTCTTTGTGAGGCCCCTACTTCGGGGCCTCACAAAGACCTGTATGTCTTAATGAATTGTATTGATTGTAGTCGTAAGTGCCGACACGATGACGGCAGTGACAGCAACCCATACCCAGAAAAGGCGCACGAGGCGTGCCTGGTACCACTTTTCTACGTTCAGTACACCGCGGCTAGCCCGAATGGTCAGACCAAGACCGAGGAATACAAGAATCGCAAGGTGAACCAGCGAAGATCCGATGAAGATCATCATTACTGAACTGTATGCCGTGTAAGCCATTACCTGAGAGTCATTGTTGGCTGTGAAAATCTGAGGGATATGGTGCAACTGGACCACGCTCAGAACGCAGGAGACCACAGCAATGATTGTCGCAATGGCGCTCAGTGACGCGAAGCCCCTGACGTTCTTTGCCACACGTAATGCGCGTTCAGCAAAGATGACCACCAGGGCGCTCAGTGCAGTGACTCCCGTCACCAACCAGCTGAATGACGCCGACATTGGCTTGATGTGAATCAAGGTGGCCGCGGGTAGTCCAGAACCATTGGCCAAGTTTTCGTACTGAGCGTACGACTTACCCTGGAAGCCCCACATCGACATCCAGTGACCACCAACATTGAGGCCTCGGAGGTAGAGATACGTAAAGAGCATGGCGCTCAGCACGATTACGTCTCCAAAGATGAAAATCCAGATAGCCATCCGCTGACGACCGTCTACCACCTCTGGTGGCTCGTGGTGCCCTTCATCATGGCCATGAACTTCGCTGTGTGTGTCAACGTGACTCATGAGTTCACCTTTTCCTCTCCGTAGTTGTAAGGGTCACTCGTAATAACTGGAAGCACATCGAAGTTCTCCAGTGGTGGAGGTGTTGGAACCATCCATTCCAGTGAGTTGGCGTGCCATGGGTTGGGGCCTGAGGCCTCACCCTTGTTCCACGATGTGATCAGGGCGCCGAGCAGTACGAGCATTCCCGCCATAATCGTGTATGCACCAACGGTTGTAACAAAGTTGCTGTGCTCAAACAGCATGCTGTACGACGCGTAGCGACGTGGCATGCCCTTAAGTCCGGACACAAACATGGCCATAAAGGTGATCTGTACACCGGCGAACGTGAGCCAGAACGAAATCCTGCCCAGCTTTTCGTCGAGGTAGCGACCAGTGACCTTCGGGTACCAGAATGCCAAGGCGGCGATTGCACCGAACAGTACCGAACCTACGAATACGTAGTGGAAGTGCGCAGTAACAAACATGGTGCCGTGGAATTCATTGTCAATTGGAATGTCTGAGAGGTAGATACCCGTGATACCGGCGATGATGAAGTTCGCAATGAACCCGAACATCCAGTAGGTAGGTAGCTTCATCCAGATGTGGCCACGCCAGAGCGTTCCAACCAGAACCAGGAAGAAGACACCTGTTGGGATCGAAATCAGCTCAGTGGTCACCATGAAAGGTCCACCCAAGGTTGGAGCCCAACCGGTGGTGAACATGTGGTGAGCCCACACCAGAATTGATAGACCGGCGAGTCCCGCCATTCCACCAATCGCGGTGCGGTAACTGAATACTGGCTTGCGCGACATCACCGAGGCGATTTCGAACAAAGCAGCCACAGCCGGAATCAAGATGACGTATACCTCGGGGTGGCCCATGAGCCAGAAGAGGTTTGCCTGAAGCCAACCTTCTCCACCACCAGCTGCCGAGAAGAAGCTCGTGGATTCGGTGCGGTCAAGCAACTGCAGTGTCTCCACCAGGAAGAAGTACGGGAAGGCGTACAGACCGAGGGCAGCAGCAATCATTGAACCCCACACGAAGATTGGCAAACGACTGAGCGTCATACCCTTCGTACGCATGGTCATCACGGTGCAGATGGTGTTTACACCAGCCACCGTCGTTGATACCGAGAAGACAACAATCGCCATCGCAAAGAAGTCCATTCCGGGACCTGCTTGGTTGGTGATCGGAGCAAGCACTACCCAGCCAACGGGAAGTGAACCAACCGCCAGAGTTGAGAGCAGCAAGAAGGCCGCGCTCACCAATGTCCAAAGGCTCAAGGCGTTGAGTCGTGGGAATGCCATGTCTCGAGCACCACACATGATTGGCAGTACGAAGTTGGCCCAAGGGCCAGCCACTGCAACAATCAGAGCCAGAATCATCAACATACCGTGAACAGCAATGAGGCCGTTATAGACCTGCTGGTTCACGAAGTGCGTGCCTGGAGCGACGAGTTCAGTACGGATGCCCATGGCCATAAGACCACCAGCTCCGAGAAGCACCATCGTCATGATGATGTACTGAACACCAACTACCTTGTGGTCAGTGCAGTACTTCCAGTAACGCACCTTGCCCTGGTTTTCACCTGCGTAGTACAACTGGTCAGCACGCGTCTGGTCTGAACCAATCAGCCAAGCAAAGGGTCCGTTGAGGGCACCAATACCGAGCCAGAATCCAAACATCCAACCGATTGATGTGAAGGTAGTTACCAAGTCACTGTACGAACGGCTGGTGTTGTCAAAGAAGTGGTGTGAGAGCGCCCATGCGATGAAGCCGAAGACGAAGCCACCAATAATTCCCGTAAGGAAGTTCTGCTTTCGAGCAAGACCTCCCCCGGTACTTGCCGGGGCAAGCGACGCGCCCGCGGGTGAAGTAAGTGTTGTTGTCATGAGAATCTCCTACGAACGACTTGGCTGAGCAGCCAACCAAGAGTTGAATTGTTGCCGTGTCATAACGTCGCCAGTGGTGACCATGAATGCGTGGTTCAGTCCACAGAACTGAGTACAGCGCACATCAAATCCACCAAGCTGGTTTGGCGTCGTGTGAATCTTCGTGATCTCACCAACGTTGGCGTCGACCTGAATTCCCATTTGCGGAATCCAGAATCCGTGCGTTACGTCTTCCGAGGTCACTTCGAACTCGACTTCGCGGTTTTCGGGCAGGTTCAGCGTGTTGGACTCAACTAGCTTGCCGTTGTCTTCATAAGCGAATGACCAAAGCCACTGCTGACCAGTGACCTTTACGACAAGTGGGTTCGTCGTTGCGCCACCGTCATCTGCCGCGAGGACACCAAGGCCCCACACCAGTACTACAACCGTCAGCAGGACTGAAGTTGCAAGCCAGGAAACAGTCAGCACCGAGTTCTCGCGAACAGCAGGAGCCGCTGGTGGAACATCGTTACCGCGGAATGTCTGGTGACGAAGCAGGTGCAGTGCAACTGCGTACACACCAGCGGCAACGGGGGCTGCCAAAGCAGTGAAGAGAATTATTGTCACGACGGTCATGTGCTCTTGGGGGCTCATTACACGAGGCATCCAGTGGTGAGGGGCAACGAACCCGATGACCACGAACAGCGCCGTGAGGAGTACCCATCCAATGAAGAACAATCGGAGTGATTTCTTGTTATTTGTAGTCATCATTCCTACTCCACCGTCAATGTGCCCGACATGTAGCCGAACGTAGACATTGCTTCACCGAATTGGCCTTCACGCGAACCGCCACATGGGTATTCACAGTTCCATTCGTAGACGCCCTTTGAGCCGGTCTTGAAGGAAAACTGAACGACCACTGGCTTGGCATATGAACCGCCACCAATAGTCACGGGCGTTCCGGAGTTTCCATCTGCGGGCAGGGGCACGCTTACAAAAATTGACGAGCCGTTACCGGGGATGCCACGAAGCGTGAAGGTGTGGCCAACGTTCGTTGGGTCAACCTGCGAGACGGTCTTGCCGTCTATCGTGGCCGTTCCACCGATGGTTCCCATAACACGGTCAAAGAACGCATTGTTCAGCGATCCACCCGAGTCGTACTGGTCAATGGTGACGTTCACGGTCGTGTTAGCTGGCACGTCAATGTTGTCGTTGGAGTACGACACCCAGTCAGGGTGCGGACCACCATTGGCGCCGTGAACCCCTTCGAGGGAATCAGGAAACGTACTCAAGTTGAGTGAGCACACTCCACTTGAAACCTGCTGGCACTTCAGTGCTGTTTGATGCGGCGAAGCATCTGCCAGCCAGACTCCTACACCGGTGAGCAACGCTGCACCGAGCAAGACCGAGCCGGCGGCAACGCCGAGCGTTCGTATTCTTGACATCTACCCCCCAATGGAAATTCGAGAACGTGACACGCCTTTGCAGCGTGTAAGTTCTGATTACAATCTAAACAAGAGCGACGTGTATGACCAGGACTGAAACGAAGAGCATTCTCAGAATTCACTTTGGCCTCGTCCTAGGTGAAACTCTTTGTATATCTGCTTTCATATTTGAAGTGAAGCGAGCACTCTCAGGCAATGAGTTGTCGTGGGCGTATGTCGTGGAATGGCCAATTCTTGCCGTCTACTGCGTCCATATGTGGCGAAAACTCCTTCAGGACGAGCGGGGAACGAAGAAAATTGGAGCTCCCGCCACTCCCCCTCCGAGCGAGCCAGACCCCCAGCTAGAAGCTTGGAACGCCTACCTCGACCAGGTCCACGGTAAGGACCGTCACGCCGAGAAGAGGCGCGAGGACTGACTCTCCAGTACCGCAAAGAGTGATCCGTCGCGCTTTACGAGTCGTCGAATCAAGATCACGAGGCAGGGTACGGCCCAGAAGTCACCGCACACCCACAAGATTGCTGCCCCAAGTTGCTGTTGGTGAAAAGCGGTCGCCGGTGAAACAGACGCTGTCATCCCAACCATTCCCGCCATTACCGGGTGCACCATGACCGAGTACCAGGCAACTTTGGTGAAAATGGACATGGCCATAGCCAAAATGAACATCTCCAGCATGGTCGAAGCAATCATGAACAGCTGCCACCCAATGCGCCCCTTACGGACACGTGGGGGCGCGGACAATATGAAGTGGAAGAAATACAGACCAGAGAGCAAAAACGCCGGCTCCATCACCCAGTCCATGGCCCAGCTGTGAATCATTAAGTAGTCAAAAACTGCGCTTAGGTGACACGCCACCATCACGGTGTTCATCACCAAGGTTCCCATCACTGGATGCTTCATCCACCTCGCCAGGTGCAGACGCCGGTCAACGTAGTACCAACGAAGAATTGTTCGGCGCAGATGAACCGGCACTAACCACTGCAACGACCTGGGTGTGGCTGAGTAAATAAGCCCCATGGGAACGATGAACATAACCATGACGTGCGAAATCATGTGGATCATGAGGTTGGTCATGGAGTCAATGGCGAACTGGGAACCAGTAGCGAACCACAGCAGAGCCCACGTCAAGAGCGACAGTCCGAATTGTGCTTTCACCCTGGGGTTTCGAGCTGGTCGCAGTACAAATGCGCTAACTGAGAGAAGCGCTCCAATAATGGAGAACACAGCGACCGGCGAAAACGTCACTTAAGACCGAACTCCACGAGAAGTGAATACAGCACTGACTCCGCTGAGTCTTGGCCCGCTGTGACATTTGCAGGGTCATCTGGAATGATGGCCCGCAATCGATTGTGCGGACTCAGAATGAAGAGGAAGTCGGAGTGGATACTCATTTTGTCCGTCGGCTTCATCGAAACACCAATGCCGTAATTGTTCCAAATCTTTTCCATCGCTGCCCGTGGACCAGTCACGAAGTAGAAGTTGTCCATGGATTGCAGGTGGTGTAGGCGAATGAATACGTTGAGGTCACCTATCTGTTCGTGGTACGGGTCAGCGGCGACTGAAACAATGTCGAGTGGTGCCGACGGCGCAAACTCACTGCGCACTTGCTTCAATTGAGCCGCGATGAGTGGGCAGTCAGTCCAGCATCGTGGATCGATAAAGCTCACGATTGTGTAACGGTTGGCGTGTTCGCCAAGGGTGTAACGCCGTCCGTGTTGGTCAACGAGGCTAAAGCTCGGTGCAGGAGTGTTGGTCTTGGTGACACCGCCATTTTGTGCGTCATATAGCGTTGCTTCAGCTGGTCGTACCGTGGCCACAAACATTGAGACCACCGCGAACAACACCATTGCACTCGCCCAGCTGACTACGACGACGCCAGTACTCGAACGCATCTCGCGAGGCAGACGACGCTGAAGTGGAGGTCGAGTACACAGGCTGACTTTGGCGCAGTACGCCAGCAGAGCGATAGGCAACAGCGAGTTGACGTCGGTCGCTAGGCCTCCCCAGAAAGGCGCATCTTCGGCCACGAACCAAAAAATCACTGCACCACTTACGAGTGAGAGATTCGGCCAGTTCCAGGCCTTAGCGTTAGCGAACCAGAGGCCGACTGCCGTAACGAGCAGCCACAGCAGAATGGCCACATTGAAGCCGCCACCCATAGTGCCGGCGAGTTGACCTGTTTCGTTCATCAGCCACGCAATGATGTGAGGCTGTGGCGTTGATGTCATGGTTGAGGCCATTGCGTTCATGGCATTGCTGTTGCCACCGCGCCAGAAGCCCCGGTCAGGGAGGCACTGCAGGACAGTTGCGATGGCCAGCAGTACGGCAAGGAACCGATTGAGAAAGGGTGAGAACAGACGCTGGAACGACTCGTTGGAAAGGAGCAGAGCGGCACCAGCCAGGGCGTAGAAGAACGTGGCACCCGGCCAGCCGAAGAGCAGCGATGAAGTCCCCTGGAAGATTCCCCCAGCACCGTTACCAATCGACCAAATCAGCAGCGCCCAACCTACCGAGACCAGAGCGCCAATACGACCAATGAAAGCATTGGAAACAACCAGGAGGAGTCCAATGCCAATCTGAATCCAGGCGGCGCCAACTGCCAAAGCAATTGGGTGATCGTTCCACATCAAAATTGCGGACATCATCCAGCTGTGGAGGAAACCAGGAGTGCCTTGAGCCATCGGGCGAACGACATCATTTGCCAAGCCCAGTGGCATGGAAGCCTGAAATTGCAATGCACCATCGATCAGCCAAATAACGCCGAATCCGATGCGAAGGTAGGTACGAGCAGCAGGTTCGCTAAGTCCGTTCGGCGAAAGGTTGAATGTGGTCAGGCCACCACGGACTGCGGCGACCGCAATAAAGATCAGGCCGAGGCCAAGAATCCAGTAGACCGCGTTGTGAAATACCGCCCGGTGAAACATTGCGACTACAAGTTGGTTCGTTACCGAGTAGCCAGATCCACCCATTCCGGTCATTTTGAACGCCTCTTGTTAACTAAAAATTTCCTCAGCAATCGACGCTAACACACCGTTTACAAAAGAACCCGAACCATCGGTCGAGTAAATCTTCGCCAGTTCAACGGCCTCGTCCAAGATGACGGCCCGGGGCGGGTGATCGTCCAAAAGCATCTCCCCGATCGCCAAGGTCATCACGAGACGGTCGATAAGGGCGATACGGTCAAGTGCCCAGTCCAGCGAATACTTCTCGATGAGCTCATTCGCCCGGGGCGTGTTTTGTTCAGCTGACGTCAACAGCGCAACGCTGTAGTCGTCTGGCCGAAGCGACAACTCATTGAGGACCACCATCACTGAACGGTCCTTAACTGAGGCTTCGTAGAAAATTTCGAGAGCTCGCTCGCGCGACTGGTGACGCTGAGCGCCTAATTCACTCACCCTTAGGCTCGGGTCATGTATTCGCCGGTGCGAGTATCAACCTTGATGACCTCGTCAGGACCCACGAACAACGGAACCTGCACCACAAAACCTGTTTCGAGTGTGGCGGGCTTACGCGCACCCGACACTCGGTCACCCTGAATCCCAGGCTCGGTTTCGGTGATGCGAAGTTCAACTGAAGCCGGAAGTTCTACGCCAATAATTTCACCGTCGTGTGAAATGAGCATGGCCTTGCCGGTCTCAACGAGGAAGTTAGCGGCGTCGCCCAAACTCTTGGAAGAAACCTGAACCTGGTCGTAAGTGGACTGGTCCATGAAGATGTAGTCGTCACCATCACGGTAGAGGTACTGCGTGTCAGCCTTGTCGATGATGGCCTGCTCGAGGCGCTCGTCCGAGCGGTAGGTACGCTCGATAACGGCACCGGTACGAGCATTGCGAAGCTTGGTGCGCACGAAGGCTCCACCCTTACCGGGCTTTACGTGCTGGAAGTCAATCACGGTGAAGAGGCCTTCATCGACCTTGATAGTGATGCCGTTCTTGATATCGGAAGTGGAAATTGCGGCCATGAGCCAAACCTTTCGAGATTCTTGCGGTCCTTAGTCTAGGCAAAACCCAAGGACATCCCGGCACTGCCTAGCGCAAAAGTTGCGCTACCGCCGCTACCGCCAAGTCGTAACTGAGCGGACCAAATCCCGCGATCGAACCAGAAACTACCCCCGCCAGGGTGCTGACGTGGCGGAAGGGCTCACGGGCAGCCGGGTTTGAGAGGTGAATCTCAACTTTCGGTCCGTCGAACATGGCCAACGCATCACAGAGCGCCCACGACGTGTGCGTCAGGGCACCAGCGTTAATAACAATGGCCGCGGCAGTGTTTCGCGCGGCGTGGACTGCTTCGATGAGGTCACCTTCAAAATTTGACTGCAGGTGCTTCACGGTGTAGCCGGCCGCACCAGCGAGAGTGCTGAACCGAGCGACGTGTTCAGCCAGTGTCGCCGTGCCGTAGATCTCGGGGGTGCGACTGCCAAGTTGGTCAAGGTTTGGTCCCGACAGCAAAAGAATCTCGTTGCTCATTTTTCTCCTTGGAACATTTCTAGAACGCTTCGCACAACCTCGGGGTCCACTCCCCCAACGACTTCAAAACCCTTTGGTCCAGGCAAAACAAACGTGAGGTCGTGATGCGCCTTTTTGTCATGCGCCATTGCCTCGAGCAGTGAGTCGGTCGGCATGTTCTCGGGCATGGTCGAACGCAGTTCAAAGAGAGCCAGCACTTCGTCGGTGTAGGCAACCTCTTCATCACCCACGCGCCCCAGCGCGTGCGCCAGTCGAACAGCAAAGGCCAGGCCAATGGCGACTGCTTCACCGTGACGGAGTTCGTCAACATCACGCGCCAAGGCAATCTTCTCAAGAGCGTGCCCCAAGGTGTGTCCGTAGTTCAAAAGAGCTCGCTCGCCCCCCTCGCGTTCGTCACCACTCACAATTCGCGCCTTGAGCGACACTGCCACTTCAGTGAAGTTGTGGAGCGAGTAACTCGGAATGTCGTTTGCGGGAAGCCCCTCGAGCAGCCAACACTTCGCCACTTCACCAAGCCCGCCGAGCACCTCTCGTTCCGGCAGTGTCGTCAACGTCTCGCCGTCACAGAGCACGGCGAGTGGCTGATGGAAGGCACCCACCAGATTCTTGCCAGCGCTGATGTTGATGCCGGTTTTTCCGCCAATGGCCGCGTCGACCTGGCCAACCACCGTGGTTGGAATATGAATCACACCAATGCCACGCAGGTAAACGGCAGCAGCGAAACCAGTGAGGTCGGTGATCGCGCCACCGCCTACGGAAACGAGGATGTCATTGCGCGAGAGTTCGAGTTCGGCAATCTGGTCGAGCAGCGAAGCAAGCGAGTCAAAACTCTTCGACGACTCACCGTCCCTCACCGTCAGCACGTGCTGCGTAATGCCGGTTTCGATATCGAACCAGGCCTGGTCCTCTAGGTCGGGTGACGTGACGATGACCGCGGTCTTCGCCTTGGGCGCCTTGGCGGCGATAATGCCAGCGAGCTCGTGACGCGCACCATCATTGAGGTGCACCTCGTACGAACGCTCAGCAAGTTGGACTGAAATTGTCACTGTGATGCCTTTGTGTACGCCGCGTCGAGGCGGTTGACTGTTTCAAAGAGTTTCCCCGATGCTTCGACGCGAGCCCGTGATGACTCCTCGTAGAGAGTCTCGCGTTGTTCGCGCAGTTGTGCGAGCCCGGCAGCGCGGTCGTCGCCCAGGAGCGGGCGGTCACCGTTTCCGAGTCGAGCCACAATGGCTTCATCGCCACAGTCCAGCCACAGCGTTATGTGTTCCTTCAAGAACTCACGCGCCGGAGCAGTAGTGACAATTCCCCCGCCAGTGGAGATGACTTCGTAGGAGGCGGCTGCTTGCTTGACGATAGTCAGTTCCTTTTCGCGAAACTCCGGTTCTCCGTGGTTGCGGATGTAGTCACTCACCGAGAGACCGAGCTCACGCTTGAAGAGAGCGTCGGTGTCCATAAAGGTGGTTTTCCATCGCTTGGCGAGCACTCGACCAGCGGAGGTTTTTCCCACGCCCGGAAGCCCGACCAAGATCACCCGTGCCATGCTCAGTGAGGACGCGACTTCGAAGCCGTGGAACCGAGGTGTTCGAGGTACGTGGAGTGGTTGCGAACGAACTCTTCCACGGAGTCACCACCAAACTTGCGCAGTGACTCGTTCGCGAGCACGAGCGCCATCATGGCTTCAGTCACAACGCCCAAGGCTGGCACCGCGGTCACGTCGGTACGCTCCTTGAAGGACACGGTGCTCTCGCCAGTGGCCACGTCGACGGTCTCAAGAACTGGACGGTTCAAGGTGGCGAGTGGCTTCATGGCCACCTTGGCGATCAGCGGGGCACCAGAAGTCATGCCACCTTCGAGTCCACCGGCGTGATCGCTCTTGCGAACGTAGCCACCGCCCAACCCAAAGTTCTCATCAACGGCGATTGCGTCGTGAGCCACACTCCCGCGCTGAGCTGCTTGGGCCATGCCGTCACCAATCTCCACGGCCTTCACGGCCTGAATACTCATGAGGGCACCAGCGAGCAGTCCGTCGAGCTTGCGGTCCCAGTGCACGTAACTGCCAAGTCCGGCGGGCACACCGTAGGCAATAACTTCCACGATGCCACCAAGTGAGTCACCTTCCTTGGCGGCCGCTTTAATTTCGGCAATCATCGCGGCTTCCGAATCCTTATCGAAGCAGCGCACCTCAGACTCATCAACCGTGGCGAGGTCACCCGCTTGTGGACGTGCGTCACTTGGTGTGGCTACTGAACCAATGCGAACAACGTGACTCACGATGTCAATGCCAATAGCGCGCAGCAAGGCTTTGGCGACGGCTCCGGCGGCGACGCGAGCGGCGGTCTCACGGGCACTTGCGCGCTCGAGTACATCACGGGCATCATCGAACGCGTACTTCTGCATACCGACCAGGTCCGCGTGGCCAGGTCGAGGCTTGGTGAGCTTGTCGCTGGGCTCTCCCGGAGCGGCCGACATCTCCTGTTCCCACTTGGGCCACTCGGAGTTCAGAATTTCAATTGCGACGGGTGAACCCAGGGTACGACCGTGGCGAATACCACCGGTGAGGCGTATGACGTCTTGTTCGAAGCGCATGCGGGGCCCACGGCCGTAGCCGAGTCGACGGCGAGCTAAGTCTTCGCCAATTGCTTCAGCGGTAATTGGAATACCGGCCGGCAAACCTTCAATAATGACGGTTAACGAGGGTCCGTGACTTTCGCCAGCAGTTAAGAAGCGCAACATTGTCTAATTCTAGGCGATGCCTAGGGCGCGCTTAGTCCTCGGTGTAGAAGGGGTTGACGCCTGATGCGTGGTCGGTGACGTCGAGAACACTCACCAGTTCCGGGATGGCCTCGCGGAGTTGGGTTTCAATCCCCTGACTGAGGGTCATGCGACTCATGGCGCAGCCCTGACAGCCACCCGACAGCTTCACGTAGGCAACCTTGGCCTCTTCGTCCATGGCCACCAGGTCAGCGCGACCTCCGTGTGAAGCGATTGATGGGTTCACACTGGACTCGAGCACCTGCACCGCCAGCGTGGCCAGTGGTCCTTCGATGCCCAGCGCCAAGATCTCCGCCGGTACACCGGGGTTCACTTCTTCAGGGGTTGGGGCGTTGGGGTTCACGAGCACCAAACCGCCGCCGCCCTCAGTGGCGAATTCCAGACGTGAGCCGCGGAGTCGTTCTACGCTCGAAGCGGGAATCACAATATTCACGTCACCGTCACGTCCCTGTTGCGCACCTTCTGGAGCGTCACTCAGATCGGAGAAGTAGAGGTCGTAGGCGTAGCCCATGCCTCGAGTGCCCGTCACTTCCACAAAGAGCGCAAGATTTTCTGCATTCGCTTCTGCTTTGAGCGCATCTAGCACAACAGCACGCGCTTCGTCGGTGAGGGTAATGACTTCGAAGGTTTCGACATTAGACATAGTTTCAGTCTATTGGTGTCGACCGAGACGTTGTCTAAGAACTAAGTTTTCTGCGTGACTTCTATACCTGCCGATGCCCACGAGTGGATTAGTTTCGACGACTCCAAGCGCCAACGTACCTGGATGTTCGACGTAACGTTCCTCGAAAGTAATTGGACCTGCATCTTTGGTAACGGCTGCCAGGGCGTCTACACGACCCCTACCCCGGAAATGGTGCAGGGATGCTGCAGTTACGGTGCTCACTTCACTGATGAAAAGGACCGCAAGCGCACGGAAAAAGCCGCCAAGCGACTCACCGCTGACCAGTGGCAGTTCATTGACAAGGGCAAGAACGGTACGACGCGAGTAAAGAAGAACGGTGAAATGGTGACGAAGCTCGTCCAAGACGCCTGCATCTTCCTCAACCGCCCAGATTTTCACCGTGGACCGGGATGCGCTCTCCACGTCATGGCCATGGACAACAACGAGAGTTACATTCCACTGAAGCCCGAGGTCTGTTGGCAGCTGCCACTACGTCGCGACGACGACGTACAAGATGACGGTCACGTTATTACGCGCATTAAGCAGTGGGACCGTGGCGACTGGGGCTCAGGCGGCAGCGACTTCCACTGGTGGTGCACCGAAGAGGCGGCGGCATTTGCCGGCAAGACACGCGTCGTTGATTCGATGGGCGAAGAACTAATCGCCATGGTCGGTCAGGACATTTACGACAAGCTGCTCAGTTACATGAACAGCCGGGCCACAGCTCCCAAGGGAACGTTCCTGCCCCACCCCGTACTGCGCAAGAAGGCTTAGCCCTCAGCGGCGAGTGGGTCTTCCTCGTTGAACGTTGGACGAGGCAGTGAACCGAGAATCTCTTCGTAGCGGTCTTCTTCGGCGAGGCACCACTCAGCGTGAATGTCCTCAGGAGCAGCGCCGCATTCGTCACACGTCGTTGCTCGCGGACCAGTCGTGCGCTTCAGCTCGCGAGCCTCAACAAACCGGCGGTGGCGGCCTTTTTTCACGTCTACTCCTCACTGATCAACGAACTGACTTGTCGTTGCGTCCATCTCGTTCAACCGAGACGAGTATCCATGATACCAACTCGACACGCCCAACAAACCCGTAGAATCAGCCTGTGAGCACTGCATTCGACCCTAACGACATGATTAAGCGATTTCAGGAGCGTGCTGAAGCGGTCAAACGCCGTGGCCTGCCGCCCGTAGAAGGACCTGAGCGCCAGCGCTTCATGGAAGCTACCCGCCTGGACTTTCAAGATTTCGCCATGCTGGGCGACGCGGTAGCGACACTGGAAGACGGCATCCTGCGCTTCGAGATCGACCTACGGCCTCAGTCGTAGTCCTACTGGACTGCGCTCATCCGAGCCTTGGCTTCAGCGTAAAAGCCAGCGGCCTTTTCTAACTCGCTGAGCGCAGCCTGACGCTTGGTGCTGACATTCCCCGCCCGGTAACAAAGGTTGGCACCCGCCCCAAAATCGTCATAGGCCGTCGACAGCAGACGCGTTGTTGTGTTGTCGGGTGTAGGCAGCGATGCGTTGGCCTGCTCAGTGTCGAGTAGCAAGACGCCGCACACCGTGTGCAGGAAGAGCGGCGTTGAACTCGTGGCCCGCAGCGACTCGGCCGCATGAGAAGCATCGGAAAGAATTCCTTGCTGTGTGTGGTTGAAGTTTGACTCAGTCACCCACTTGTGCATGGCGTCACTCAAACTGACGGTGCCGCAACCAGCGAGGACGATGCCCGTGACCAGCAGCAGTCCCAGTCGTTTGATCACGAAAGAACCACGAGGTGCAGCTCTCGACGACCGCGACGTACCACCATGTACTTACCGTGCAGCGCGCGAGCGCTCGTTACCGGCTCTTCACCATCAACGCGAACGTTGTTGATGTACACGCCACCTTGTTCAATGAAGCGGCGCGCTTCACCCTTGGACTTAGCGAGGGAGCATCGCGTCAGCAGTTCGGCGAGCTCGACGCCAGCGTCAAGCTCACTGCGCGACCAGGTTGACGACGGAGCATCGGCCACCACCTGAAGGAAGGTCTCCTGGTCCAGGTCGGCAATTGACTCAGCAAAGAGCGCTTCGCCCGCTCGCTGGGCCTTTTCGGCAGTCTCGGCACCGTGGACCAGAGCCACGACTTCATTGGCCAGTGCTCGTTGCGCTCGACGCTCTTGGGGGGCGGAGGCCGTTGCTTCGTCGAGGTCACGAATCGTGTCGTGGTCCAAGAACGTAAAGAAGCGAAGCAGGGTGGGCACGGTTGCGTCATCGGCGTTCAGCAAGTACTGGTGCATAGCGAAGGGCGAGGTGCGCGCCGGGTCCAACCAGATGTTTTCTCCGGACTCAGATTTACCGAACTTCGTACCGTCAGCCTTCAGCAAAAGTGGCGAGGTGATGCCGGCACCGGTGCCCTTGCCCGTGACCTTGCGGATGAGTTCGGTGCCCATGGTGATGTTCCCCCACTGGTCCGAGCCTCCCAACTGCAGCGTGCAGTTGCGGTCAACATTCAGACGCAAAAAGTCGTAGGCCTGAAGGAGCATGTAGGAAAACTCAGTGAACGACAGTCCTACGTCGTCACGGTCGAGGCGACTCTTTACTGAGTCCTTCGCAACCATTTGATTCACCGTGAAGTGCTTACCAACGTCACGCAAGAAGTCAGTAAGTGAGATTGTGGTGAGCCAGTCA
>Ga0316218_1002791_pt1 | contig 15398 bp, 11 predicted proteins | sample TBH18003metaG_FD_203634 | JGI IMG/M metagenome (GOLD analysis project Ga0316218, IMG submission 203634) | Freshwater microbial communities from Trout Bog Lake, Wisconsin, USA - TBH18003 | ecosystem: Environmental > Aquatic > Freshwater > Lake > Hypolimnion/Profundal zone | place: USA: Wisconsin...
AAATGTGTGGAGTGCGGTTATTGCGAACATAAATGTCCAAGCAGAGAATATACGCTTAGTCCGAGACAGCGAATTGTTCTAAGAAGAACACTGGCTAAATTAAAAGCTTCAGGTATTAAAAAGCATTATAATGAAATTTTAAAAGATTATCAGCATTATGGTTTAGATACTTGTGCGGTAGATGGTATGTGTGCAACAGAATGCCCTGTTAATATTAATACTGGTGATTTGGTAAAAAGATTGAGAAAAGAAAATCATTCTCCTGCTGCCAATAAAATGGCATTCATCATTGCAAAAAATTTTACTGTGGTTGAAGCAATAGTGAAGTTCGTATTGTATAGCGGATTTGCAGTGAATAAACTGTTTGGTAAATCAATGATGCATAAATTAACGATGCTGATTAGAAAATTATTACCAACATTTCCTATCTGGACAAAACAATTAACACATCCAATTTCAATTCCAAAAACACAATCACAATATGCCGAAATAATTTATTTCCCATGTTGTATGAGCAGGATGATGGGTGCAGATATTGAAAATAGGAAATCGATAGTTGATACTTTTATCAGTCTTTGCTGTAAAGCTAATATTGCAGTAACTATTCCTGAAAATGTAAATGGTCATTGTTGCGGACAAGCATTTTCGTCGAAAGGATTTATAAATGCCTATAAGCATTCTGCTAATAAAATGATTGAGGCCTTATGGCAATGGACTGAACATGGTAATGTTTCTGTTGTATTAGATATTACTTCTTGTACCTATTCATTAAAAACTTGCAGAATTTATCTTACCAAAGAAAATCAGTTGTTGTTTGATAAGATTACAATAATTGACAGTATTGATTTTGCAGCTGATACGCTTCTTCCAAAAATTTCAATAGAAAAAAAACATGAAGAAATAATTCTGCATCCGGTTTGCTCTGTTCATAAAATGAATTCGTATAATAAGCTGGTGAAAATAGGTAAACAAACTGCTTACAAATCAATTATTCCATTCCATGCTGGATGCTGCGGTATGGCAGGAGACAGGGGGTTTTATTATCCTGAATTATTGCAATCTGCCTCAAAGAAAGAATCGGCAGAAGTAAAGTCATTTTCCACCGATTATTGTTATTCTACAGGTAAGCCCTGTGAAATGTCTATGTCTGAATCAACAGGAAAAAATTATCGGTCGCTTTTTTATTTATTAGATGAAGTGTCTGAAAAAACTAAATAAGCAATTACGTTAATTTAAAATATCGTCTATTGTTTTGAGTTGATATTTTTTATCTTTTAAGTAATCAATCAAATCATTCAATCTGTCATAAAACTTGTCTTTTCTTCTCGGATCTGTGCCTGCATGAATTAATAAAATGTATCCATTTAAACCATTCGGCTGCTTTTCTAATTCTTTTATATGATTCAATAATGCTTCACTACTTTGATAAGTTTTTCCTAATTCCGGATAAGTATAATCTGCATTGGTTAATGAGCCTGGCGTATAATTAAATAATGAAATACCTATTTCGTTGCACCATTTTGCAATATCATCATTCCACCATTCGTAGGGCGGAATAAAAAATCTTTTCCAGGGTTCATAAACTTGCAATTTTTGCATAGCTTCTTCATTTAAATTATAATCATGCATAAATGCTCCTCTGCTGATTAAAGTACTATCTCTTTTATTCCAATCACAATACAATAAATGATCGTTTGAATGCGGGCCTACATAATAAAAGTGGTCATGCAAACTTTTTATATTTGATTTGTTTTGAAGATTATTATAAAATCTTCCTGTAAAAAAGAAAGAAGCAGAAGCATTTTGTTTTTGCAAAGTTTCTGCGATAGACGGAATTCCTTCTCCAAATTCATCAGCAGTAAAAACCAATGCAATTTCTTTTTTTGTACTATCGCCTCTTACTATAGCCCCATGATTTTTAGTAATATTTTTATTTCCCCAAAATCTTTTTGATTGAAAAATGGCAGACTTGCTTTCTGCTTCTTTTGCAGCCAATAAATAAATTAAGCTTGCTGTTCCATCCATGGTCGGTTCATTGGTGCTGTAATCGCCATAATCATCATGATATACTGCCATATCGCTTTGTAAATCTTTGTAAGCATCTTCATGGGTTAGTTTTATTCCAATTAAATTATTATAGATAGAAGTGTACACAGGTCCGTCAACCAATCCACCATTGATAGGATAATTTTTTAAATGTGTAAATGCAGAATGCGGATCAGTTGGTGTATCACCCAAAGAAGGTAGACCATATACCATGCTAGTGCCCCATGGATTGCAGCCGAATAACCAATCGATATTTGCTTGTTCCAATTCTGCAAAGCTGTTATCATTATCTTGTTGCCTATACCAATAACATTCCATAGCAAATGCAACAGTTAAATTATTACTGCACCAAATAAAAGGAATGCCGCGATAAAATGCATTGTGTTTTGCTTTTCCCCAAACGGTTAGAATTTGAAGACCATATTTAGTCATTAAATCTGTTGCATTATCGGTATGATTCCAGGTGTTTGCTAATTCTTTCACACCAAGATTAGTGAATGGATAATATTGATAATGCTTTGCTGTGTCTTTACCAATCCAGGTTTTATGATATGTACTGTCTAAAAACAATCCAGCTAAAACTCTATATTTATTTTCTTTTGTTAATTCATATAATTGTGTTGTTGCTAACCCCATATCATCTTCCCAATCTTCTTCTTCATAGATATATGGCGATACAACTGAAACGGTTTGTGTGACACCTTTCTTTTTATTTGCAAATGCATAAGAAGAAAATGCTTTTTCTTTCAACAATTTTGCATAAGTAGGATTTGTTTTATTGAATATCGAATATCCTAATGCAAAAGCACTTGTAAATTTTGCTGCGGTAGAACTTGTGCCTGTTGTGTAATTCATAAACTTTCCGCGTTGTTGCGGTTCGCCTGTAATTAAATAAACAGGACGTTCCATTCCTTTCCCATAATAATTACTGTCTTCTTTCGGAAGGCGCAAACCTCTGTGATCTCTATCATCACCTAATTGGTTGAATAAAATATTTGTTGAAGGGTGCATTTTAATTAGCCAATCCAATCCCCATTTTGCTTCATCTAAAACATCTGGTATTCCATTCTTTCCATCTAATCCATTACTTTGCTTTGTATCTGCAAAAACTTTAGGAAAATCTTTGTAAGCCATTAATAAATGATAAGTAGCATTGGCAGATGTTGCACTGTATTGCAAATAATCACTTGCATCATGCCATCCGCCGCTTACATCAAAATGAGTACTGTCTTTAATTCCGGCTGATGCACCATACAAAACATAACCATCATGGGTATGACAGCTGTCTTTTAAGAATGGATTAAAACCACTTCTTTGTTGGCGCATATATTGCAAACAAAAATCAGCACTACCTTTATAAACACTATCGTTGATACTAAAAAAAGGAGATACGATATTACCTGCTCTGATAAAATATTTTCCGGGTGAATTGAATGCAGAAAAATTTAAGCGATAAGTTTGCTTGAAAGGACCATAAGAACCAAATGCATTACTTGCTATATCGGTATAAACCGTTTTGTGCGTGGATGAATCGATGAGGTCGAAAATTGAAATTGAAACATCTTCTTTGCTGCAAAATACAGCTACTTTAATTCCTTTGGTAGTATAACCTAACAAATTAATCCGAATCCATGATTGTTTATTTTCATCAGATTTAAATGATAGTAAAAAAATAAGAAAAAATAGAAGGATGAATTTTTTCATTGCAAACAAATTATTTCAGAAATGCGATGAATGAAAGTAGTATAGGCAATTTACTGCATTTATTTTTATTACTTTTAATTTGTTTAATTATAAACTTCGAATATGAAATATAGAAAGTTTGGAAATACAGATCTAATAATCAGTGAAATTGGTTTTGGAGCATGGGCTATTGGTGGTGGCGCAATGATTGGTAATACTGCAATTGGTTGGGGTGATGCAGATGATCAAATATCAATTGCTGCCATTCATCAATCGGTAGAATTGGGTATTAACTTTTTTGATACAGCAGATATTTATGGATTAGGCCATTCAGAAGAATTGATAGGTAAAACAATTGGCAAGAGGAAAGATATCATTATTGCCTCTAAGGCAGGTAATGTATCAAGGAACAATCAATTTACAGTTGACTATACAAAAGCGCATATAATAAACGCATGTGAAGCAAGTTTGAAAAGACTGGAACGAGAAACGATCGATTATTATCAATTGCATACAGCAAGATTATCGCATTTGCAACAGGGCGAATGTATTGAGGCAATGCAATTACTTCAGCAAACGGGTAAAATAAGATATTGGGGTTTATCATTAAATACTTTTGAACCATTTACTGAAGCAGATTATATGATAAAAACCAAAATTGGGGAAGGTTTTCAGTTGGTTTATAATATCATCAATCAAACAGCATTACCAGTTATAAAAAATGCTTCAGCTGCAGGCTATGGGATTATTGCTCGTATGCCTTTACAATTTGGATTATTAACGGGTAAGTTTGATAATCAGTTAAATTTTTCGGAAAATGATCACAGGAAGAAAAGACTAACAAAAGAATTGGTTGATATCTGCAAGCAATATCTTACACCGGTATGGGAGCTTTGTAAAAAATACAATGTTTCAAAAACTGAATTGGCACTTAGTTTTATTTTAAATTATCCCGAAATAACAACGGTGATTACAGGTATACGAACACCGAATCAGGCTGAAATAAATTCAAAAGCAATAATAGCATTGGAAAAAAGTGATGTTGATTTGATTGAGAATTTAGGAAAGAATGTCTTTGTTGAGTTGATGAAAATAATTAAGCAACAAGAAATGTAATCGTAGATTAATTGGATAGCTACATTAAATCGAAAAGAGCTTAAATATTATTTTTTAGTTAAATATTAGTGCAGTGAAAATGTTCTTTACAATAAAACACTGACTTTATTTTAAATTACCCTAGTTGCCTTGTTTAAGCTCACGTTTTTGAAGAATGGCTTCATTATGTAGGAGAACTTAATAAAATCAGCCCATAACCGGTTAGATTCTTCTTGCATCAATAATTAATACTCAAAATATTTTATAACCCCAACACATCTTTCATTGTAAAAATTCCTTTGTGTGTTGCGGCAAATGCTGCAGCTAACACAGCACCACCGGCAAATCCTTTTCTGTTATGTGCGGTATGAATGATCTCAATATCGTCAATGGGTGATTGATATTTTATTTTGTGTGTGCCCGGTGCAGGATCTATTCTTTCAGATATAATTTCTAATTCTTCTGCATTATCGCTGATATGGTTTACCCATTTCTTTTTGGATGTAATGTTTTGCAATACCTGCTCAGCAAGCGTTATAGCGGTTCCGCTGGGGGCATCTTTTTTTTGTGTATGATGAATTTCTTCGAGCATTACGCCATATTCAGGATGCGTATTCATTAATTTGGCGAGGTAAGTATTCAATTCAAAAAATAAATTTACACCAATACTGTAATTGCTTGAATAAATGAAAGTGCCGTTTTGTTGCGTACAATACTTTTTAACTTCCTCAAACTTATCCAACCAACCGGTTGAACCGCAAACAGTGGGAATACCAAAATGTAAACATTTCATTACATTATCAAAGGCACTATGCGGTCCGGTAAATTCTATGGCTGCTTCTGCTTGTAAAATATTTTCTTTGGTGAATTGATCTGCATTATTGATATCAATCTTCAACACAATTTCATGTCCTTTTTCCAAAGCAATCTCTTCAATCGCTTTTCCCATTTTCCCATAACCGATCAATGCAATTTTCATTACGCTAATTATTATTGATTAATAAAGTTTGTAAAACTAACGACTGCTGTTGATTTTGGAAGAAGAATTTTTTAAGCTAAACACCAAACTTAATCCGGGTGTTTTAATTACAGGATCATATTGGGGTTCTACGTGCAATGCCAGGTTATTGCTTACATCAAAATTCTTTAAATGCCCGAAAACAGTGGCATCCACCACATTAAAGCCCCATAAAAGGATAAACCATAAAATGGAATAGTCTGCATCTTTTTTATACGCATTACGCAAACTTTGTAAACTAACTAAATCGATATTGCCATTGAGTACAGCATTTTTTATAATGGGATCAATACTTTGCAATGGAATGGAATCGGTATGTGTTGGTATTCCTGAACCGTTGGACCCATACGTTGCCTGATACAATGCATTGTATGCAAACTGTGTTATTTTAAAATATTTATTATTGAAAAGATAGGTGGCAGTTGGAATGGCTAATGCACCGTATACAATGGGTATTTTCCAATATTCATGATTGTATGCTTGCCCCCAACCCGGAAGAATGGCAGATCTTCTTGTTGCAATTCTCGGATCATGAAATTTTTTCTTGATCAACACCAACGAATCTTTCGGAAGGGCTGTAATCTTAGTTGTATCTGATTGCTTGGGCGAGATGGTAAATAAAGAAGTATTCGCTAACTCTCTTTTGGTATCCTGAGCGAGTAAGTGAATCGAAATAACAGAACAAAAAATAAATAGCAACGGCTTCATGTAAAAGTTAACTGATTACAACATTCATTAAGTCTAATATTTTATTCAGTTCCTGTAATGAATAATATTCAACTGTAATGCTGCCATGACCATTTTTATTGTGAACCAATTCCACTTTAGTACCGAAATGGGATGCTAAGGTATCTTCAATCTTTTTATAGGCAGAGGGTAATTGATTTTTTACGGAAGATTTAACAGCATTATTTGAATCACCTTTATATAATTTTCTAACCAATTCTTCTGTTTGACGGACACTCAATTCTTTTGTTTTAATCTCATTAAAAACAAAGAGTTGTTTATCGATTGTATCAATATTTACCAATGCTCTTGCATGACCCATACTGATTTTATTTTGCCTCACTGCCAGTTGAATATCAGGAGGTAGTTTTAATAAACGAATATAATTGGTAACGGTACTGCGTTCTTTGCCCATTCGCTCTGCCACTTGTTCCTGTGTATAATTCAATTCTTCCATCATGCGTTTGTAACTTAATCCAATTTCAATGGCATTCAAATCTTCGCGCTGTAAATTTTCTAACAAAGCCAGTTCCAATAACTCTGCATCATTTGCCTGACGAACGTACACCGGAATATCTTTTAATCCTGCAATCTTACTGGCACGAAACCTTCTTTCACCTGCAATCAATTGATATTTTCCATTTGCCTTTTTTGAAACTGTTAATGGCTGAATGATATCGTGTAATTTGATGGATGCCGATAATTCGCTCAAAGCCACTTCATCAAAATCTCTTCGGGGTTGTTTGGGATTGATTTCAATTAAATCGATTGGAATTCTTGTTACGGCGGTTGCTTTTTCAACAACTGCTGCTTTCAGATCTCCGCCGGTAGTTTTTAAATCTTCATCAATATTGCGCAATAAACTACGTAAACCTTTTCCGATAGCGTCTTTGTTATTTTGTTTGGGTGTCATTTGAGTTATTAGTTATAAGTGATAAGCAGTAAGTTTTATTTCTTTTATACTTAGAACTTAAAACTTACTGCTTAAAACTTTTATTCTATTATTCTTTCTTCGTTGGTCATCTTAGTCATATCATTCTTTTGCAAAATTTCTTTTGCCAGATTGAGGTAATTAACAGCCCCTTTACTTTCGGAATCATATAAAATAACGGGCTTCCCAACACTGGGTGCTTCACTTAATCTGGTATTGCGGTGAATGATGGTGGAGAAAACAATATCATCAAAATGGCGGCGTACTTCACTTACCACCTGATTGCATAAACGCAAACGGCCGTCATACATGGTCATTAAAATACCTTCAATCTGTAAGGCAGGATTCAATCTGTTTTGTACAATTTTAACAGTGTTCAATAATTTCCCCAATCCTTCCAATGCGAAGAATTCACATTGAACGGGAACAATCACGCTATCAGAAGCTACCAAAGAATTGACAGTAATTAATCCTAAAGAAGGGGAGCAGTCTATCACAATAAAATCATATTTATCCCGAACGGTATCAAGAATATTTTTGATGACATTTTCTCTGTTTGGATAATTAATCATTTCAATTTCTGCCCCAACTAAATCTATATGCGAAGGAATAATATCCAAATAAGGCATTTCACTTTTCAGGATCACATCTTCTGCTTTAATATTATTCACCATGCAATCGTATAAACTGCTGGTGATATTATGCAAATCAAAACCCACACCCGTTGTGCTGTTGGCTTGCGGATCGGCATCCACCAATAAAGTTTTATATTCCAGCACAGCAAAACTTGCAGCTACATTAATTGCAGTTGTTGTTTTGCCAACACCACCTTTTTGATTTGCTACTCCAATAATTCTCGCCATAATTTATTTCTCAAATTTAAAGATCGTGATTCTCAAATAGTATTTTATGCATTACAATTCTATTGTTTTTCCAACTTCAGGTAACACCAATTTTTTTCCTGCATGATTAAATGCTGCCAATGCTTTTTCATGATCAATCTTAATAAAGCCAAAAGTATCGAAATGCACACCAATTACGGTATTGCATTTAATAAAATCACTTGCATGAATGGCATCTGAAATATCCATTGTGAAATTACCTCCCACCGGTAAGATACTGAATTTCAAATCTGACCATAAAGGAATTAATTGCATATCCCATGTTAGTGCAGTATCTCCTGCAAAATAAAAATTCCCTTCAGATGAGTTGATAACAAAGCCCAAGGGGTTACCTGCATAAGTTCCATCAGGCAAAGAAGAAGAATGAATGGCATTTACGCCACGCACTGTTCCAAAGTCAAATGAAATGGGTCCGCCATGATTCATAGGCCAGGCTTTTTCTACACCTTGCTTTTGTAACCAACCGGCAATTTCTGCACAAGCAATGCAGGTAGCACCGGTTCTTTTTGCAATAGCAACTGTATCACCAATATGGTCGCCGTGACCATGACTAATTAAAATATAATCTGCTTCAATAGAATTCACATCTACTCCTGCCGCTGAAGGATTATGCGAAATGAATGGATCGAATAATAATTTCTTTCCTGCTACTTCAATTAAAAAAGCAGAATGTCCGAAATAAGTAAACCTCATATAATTCATTATTTAAGTCGGCAAAAATACAGTTTCAACCCTATCTCTCACAACAATATTACCTAAATGCTGTTTGTATCAGAAGCCAAGTTTTCAACATTGTATGATTTATATTCTTTTAAAATTTGAATCTTTACAATAAATAGTTATTTCAATCGTCATTTAAAGCAAATAATCGTTATGCTAAGAAATTCAGGTATTTGGTGGGTAATCATGGGAATTATGTTTTTACTTGATCTGTATGTGTTTCAGGCTATCAAAACCGTTTCTCAGCATGCAGGTGAGAAAACACGCATGACTATTCAGGTGGTATTCTGGTTTATCTCTGTTGCTTCCATACTAATGCTGATATCATTTCCATATATTCAATCTTTACAAAGCTCAAAGGTTTTCAGAAATTATGTTTTTGCCATTATTGTGGGCCTGTTTTTCGCCAAATTGGTAGGCAGTATATTTTTTGCTTTTGATGATTTGCGACGCGGATTTTTATGGTTGATGAGTAAATTATTTTCCAATGCGGGTGCAGACTTTGCAGAAAATGGTGAAGGTATTTCACGTTCTGCTTTTATAAGTTGGCTGGGTTTAGGAATCGGCAGTGGATTATTCGGCACTTTATTGTATGGCTTTAGCAATAAGTATAATTATCAATTAAAAAAAGTAAAACTCGCTTTTGATCATCTGCCTGCCTCATTCAAAGGCTTAAAAATTATTCATATCAGCGATATTCATAGCGGAAGTTTTCAAAACAAACAAGCGGTACAACACGGGGTTGATATGATTCTTCAGCAAAAAGCCGATATCATTTTATTTACCGGTGATTTGGTAAATGACCGACAGGAAGAAATGCACGATTACATGGATGTATTCTCTCAATTAAAAGCACCCATGGGGGTGTACAGCACTTTGGGGAATCATGATTATGGAGATTATGTTAGTTGGCAAAGTGATCAGGCAAAAAAAGAAAATTTAGATAAGTTAAAACAAGTACATGCACAATTGGGTTGGCGATTATTGATGAACGAACATGTTGTGCTTGAAAAAAATAGTGAGCGTATTGCTTTGATTGGAATTGAGAACTGGAGTGCAAAAGGAAGATTTCCTAAATATGGTAAGATGAATGAAGCATATCCCGGGACTGAAAAATATCCGTTTAAAATTTTAATGAGTCATGATCCCAGTCATTGGGATGCCGAAGTAAGAATAAAATACCCCGATATTGATTTGATGCTGGCTGGACATACACATGGTTTTCAATTTGGGATTGAGAATCCCTATTTTAAATGGAGCCCTGTACAATGGATGTATAAACAATGGGCAGGATTGTATGAAGAAGGCAAACAAAAATTATATGTAAATCGCGGTTATGGTTTTATCGGTTATCCGGGCAGGGTAGGTATTCTTCCCGAAATAACATTGATTGAATTGGTTTGATGATTTGTTAAATACTTGTTTATTCTGTTCTGATTGGCTGCTGCTTTTTTATTCCCATTAAACTTCGGCACAATCATTGGCTCAAAGCATACAAATCAATTGTATGAAAAAAATTATTGTAACAGCATTTGCTGTAATGCTTATCTCTGCTGCATCCTATGCACAGGCAGGTTTTAGAATTGGTATTAAAGGGGGGACCAATTTAACAGAATTATCCGGTCAGTCATTTAACAACGGGTTTAAATCAGGGTATCAATTGGGTGGTTTTATGGAAATCGATTTTACAAAACCAATCGGTATTCAACCGGAAGTTTTGTTCAGTCAATCTAATGGCATCACTTCTTCCAATGCGAGTTCTATCATTAATAATCTGAACAACAATCAGAACATTACGTTAAACTATTTATCTATTCCTGTTTTACTTCGCATTAATGCAGATAAAATGTTAACTTTCTTAGTCGGGCCGCAGTACAGCATTTTAGTGAACCCGCATGAAACGACTTTACAAAACGGGCAAGATGCATTTAAGAGCGGAGATTTTGCGATGGTAGGCGGCTTACAAATTAATTTATCTTTTTTCAGGATTTATGGACGTTATGTTGTTGGATTGAATAATCTCAATGATATCGGCAACCAGGATAGCTGGAAGAGCCAACAAATTCAATTGGGTATCGGGTTTAGGTTATAGTTGATTAATTGATTTATTGAAAAGCGCTGTCAATAACAGCGCTTTTTTTGTGTCATTTTTGCCATTCATCTTAAAATAGTACTCAATGGCATTAATATTGCCGCTTTATTCCACACTTAAAAAATATTTGTAACCTTTGAGATTGGTGACAATTTGACTTTAGAAAAAATTATTATGATCAAGAACAAATTACAGTTTAGAGCAGAAGATGATACGGATTTCATGCCGATTATTCCCATTAATGAAAATGATGAACAAGATAAAAATTTAGTGATCCCTGAAACCATCCCTATTCTTCCATTAAGAAATACCGTTTTATTTCCCGGTGTGGTTATTCCCATTACAGTTGGCAGAGATAAAAGTATTAAAGCGGTTAATGATGCATACAAGACCGATAAATTAATTGGGGTGGTTGCACAAAAAGATACGGGCATAGAAGATCCTGCAGCAAAAGATTTGTGCAGCATTGGTACCATTGCGAAAATTGTGAAACTGATTAAAATGCCGGATGGCGGAACCACCATCATCATTCAGGGGAAGAAAAGATTTGAATTGCTGGAGATGATCGGTGATGATCCTTATTTTAAAGCACAAATAAAATTATTGGAAGATGAAATCATTAAAGGAGATGATAATTTTGATGCATACATTTCATCTATCAAAGACCTGGCAACGCAGATCATTCAGTTATCGCCTAATCTCCCAACAGAAGCATCCATCATTTTAAGGAATATTGAAAGCCCATCTTTCTTAATCAATTTCGTGTGCAGTAATTTAAACAGTGATATTGATGAGAAACAAAGTTTATTGGAAGTGCATCATGTAAAAGCACGTGCTGAAAAATTAACGCATTTATTGCAACGCGAATTACAGTTTGCTGAATTAAAAGATAAAGTAACCAATAAAACAAGAACAGAGATTGATAAACAGCAACGTGAATATTTTTTGCAGCAGCAATTAAAAAGTATTAAAGATGAATTGGGTGGAGATACCAATGAAAGAGAAGTGGCTGAAATGAAGAAAAAAGCAGAGACCAAGAAATGGCCGGAAGCTGCTAAAACCTTATTTAATAATGGTATTGCTAAGTTGGAGAGAATGCATGTTTCTACGCCGGATTATTCTGTTGTGTATAATCATTTGGATCTGATGCTGGATTTGCCCTGGGATGAATATACGAGTGATAATTATGATTTGAAGAATGCAAAAAAAGTATTGGACGATGATCATTATGGCATGCAAAAAATAAAAAGCCGTATTCTGGAATACTTAGCTGTATTGAAGTTGAAGGGAGATATGAAAAGCCCGATTCTTTGTTTTGTTGGCCCGCCGGGTATAGGTAAAACATCTTTAGGTAAAAGCATTGCACATGCAGTGGGCAGAAAATATGTACGTGTAAGCTTAGGTGGCTTGCATGATGAAAGTGAAATTCGCGGTCATCGTAAAACGTATATCGGTGCAATGCCGGGAAGAATTTTACAAAATATTCGTAAAGTAAAATCTTCTAATCCTGTAATGATTTTGGACGAGATAGATAAAATAGGCAATGATTTTCGCGGCGATCCATCTTCTGCATTATTAGAAGTATTAGATCCGGAACAAAACAATTCATTTTACGATAATTATTTAGAGTTAGAATATGATTTGAGTAAAGTATTGTTTATTGCTACTGCAAATAATTTGCAGAATATTCAGCCTGCATTACGTGATCGTTTGGAAATTATTGATCTGAGTGGTTATGCCATTGAAGAAAAAACAGAGATCGCCAAACGTCATTTAATTCCTAAGCAAAAAGATGCACACGGATTAAAGAAAACCAATTTTAACATCAGCGATAAAGTGTTAGAGAAGATCATCGAAAGTTATACAAGAGAAAGCGGTGTGCGTGACTTAGACAGGCAATTAGCATCAGTAATGCGTTATCAGGCGAAAGAATTGGTTATTAAAAATAAAATCAAACCAACATTAACTGCTGCAGATGTTGAAAAAATATTAGGCCAGCCTCGGTATTCAAACGAAATATATAAAACGGTGAACATGCCCGGCGTTACGGTTGGTTTGGCATGGACGTATGTAGGAGGTGATATTTTATTTATTGAAACAATATTAAGTGAAGGAAAAGGCGAATTAAAGTTAACGGGCAATTTGGGTAATGTAATGAAAGAAAGCGCTACTACTGCATTAACGTACTTGCAAGCCAATGCAAAGAAAAACGGAATTGAAATAAGTGAGTTTGCCAAACACAATGTGCATGTGCATGTGCCAGAAGGTGCTGTTCCGAAAGACGGCCCCAGTGCAGGTATTACCATGCTAACTTCATTGGCTTCAGCTTTTACGGGAAGAAAAGTAAAACCTTATTTAGCCATGACCGGTGAAATTACTTTACGCGGACAAGTGTTACCGGTAGGGGGGATTAAAGAAAAAGTGTTGGCTGCAAAAAGAGCAGGTATCAAAGAAATTATTTTATGCTGGCAAAATGAAAAAGACATTCGTGAAATTGAAAACATTTTTATAAAAGGAGTTGAATTTCATTATGTTAAAACAATGCAGCAGGTTTTAGATATTGCGCTCATGTAATTTTTTGTATGGATAAACAATAATTCATTCAATTTGTTATATAATAATCAACAAGTTTTTCATGTTGGTTGTTTTAAGGGTTAAGGTCCCCCATTTTTATGGGGGATATTTTTTTGAAGTATCTTCAAATCTTCAATGAAGAAAATACATCTCATTATATTCTTTTTTTGTTTAGCAATAATCTCCCGGGCACAAACATTGGGTGGAAATACTGTTTTTAATTTTTTAAGTCAGCCGAATACTGCACAATTATCTGCGTTAGGTGGCGTAAATATTTCAAATATTGGAAATGATGCAGGAATGAGTTTTCAAAATCCGGCATTGTTGCGTCCGCAAATGAATCAACAACTCAATACCTCCTTTAATGATTTCTTTGCAGGAATAAAAAATTACAGTTTAACCTCTGCCTTTTATTTAGAAAAGCGCAATACGAGTTTATCTGTTGGTGTAAATTATTTTGATTATGGTATCATCACACAAACAGATGCTTCCGGAAATATATTGGGCATCTTTCATCCAAACGATTATGTGGTGCAGCTTTCGGCATCTAAACAATACAAAGAAAGATGGTGGTACGGTACAACATTTAAATTCATCAGCAGTAATTATGCGCAATACACCAGCAATGGGATTGCCTTTGATATTGGTGTAGCCTATTATGATTCTGCTAATTTTTTGCAAACAAGTGTGGCAGTAAAAAATATAGGAACACAATTAAAAACATACGACGGGAGTTCACAAAGGCAAGAATTGCCATTTGATCTGGAATTTGGTATCACCAAAAGGTTACAACATGCACCCATTCAGTTTTCATTAACCATGCATCATATTCAGGCATTCAATATTTATTATAACGATACTGTTTTTAACGCAGCAGAAGGAATAGGCAATAGCGGAAACAATGGATTACAAAAAGTGATGGATCACCTGATTCTTTCTGCTCAATTTTTTATTTCCAATAAAATAGAAGCAACTGCTGCGTATAATTTTTTACGCAGAGATGATTTGAATGCATATAGCGTTGCAAACGGATTAAACGGATTTACATTTGGTGCAGGTGTTTTACTGAAGAAATTACATATTCGGTATGCAACAGGGTTCTATCAGCAAAACATGTTTCACCAATTCAGTTTGAATTTTAATTGGAAAGGGAATGATCTTTAATTTCTAAAAGTTTTGATTTGTTCTCTTTCTGCTCTTTTTACAGTGATCATTTTTTCAACGCCTTCTACTTTTAATTTATAGGTACCATCATTTACACGATACACATATACTTTTGGCCTGTAGGCATTTGCAAATAAATTACCGGGTTCGTCTTGTACCCAAACATCTCCATTCACTAATTTAAAATTGGTGGTGCCATCCCAGCCTTTAAAATCACCGTCAATATTACTTTCAATCACATCCTGCACTTTAGCTGCAGCAATCGGCAACTCAATTCCCTGTATCACCAATGCATAATTTCTTTTACCTTGTTTATAAACAGTAACAGAAGGATTGGCAACCATGTTTTTTAATTTCGCTTTATCAGTGATCTCGTAATAATGACCTGATCTTGTTCTGATAACAGTGCCGGGTGTATAAACAATATTGGGAGAACCATCATAAAAC
>Ga0316218_1002797_pt1 | contig 15361 bp, 9 predicted proteins | sample TBH18003metaG_FD_203634 | JGI IMG/M metagenome (GOLD analysis project Ga0316218, IMG submission 203634) | Freshwater microbial communities from Trout Bog Lake, Wisconsin, USA - TBH18003 | ecosystem: Environmental > Aquatic > Freshwater > Lake > Hypolimnion/Profundal zone | place: USA: Wisconsin...
AACAGATTTGGCTAACTAAGAATTTGAACCAAATCTAATCTGACAGACACCCTATAAAAATCGGTAACTGTCAGATTAGGTCTGAACTAGTACATATAATGCAACATTACCGACTGCCTTATTACCGTTATTACCCGGTGGAACTGGTTTTACAGGTTATGGCAATACCACAGCGTTCTCTGCTACTTCTAATGTAGTGAGCACCTTAGGTACAGCGTCTGTGAATCCGTCTGCACTTGATTTTGGTCTGGTTGTTTCTGGTCAAACAAGTCCTGCTAAAACTGTAACATTAACTAACTTTGGTGCTTCTAACTTAACGTTAACGGGTGCTCCAACTGTTACAGGTGCATTTGCCGTCTCTGCTACGACTTGTTCTAGTGGCCAAGTATTAGCACACGCAGCGACATGTACTATCAGTGTAGTGTACAAGCCCACAACAGCGGGCAAGGTAACAGGTAATTTATCTGTTGCAACCGGTGCAACGTCAGCGATTGTTACTTTAACCGGTGATGCGCCAGCTAATCCTGTGATTAGCAGTACAACACTGAATACGGTAGCTCCTGCAGCATTAACGGTTAACTGGTCTGCATCGAGTGTGGCGACTGCAAATCCTGATACCTATCAGTTGCAACGTGCAACTGCTACAACGTCAGGTGTTGGAAACTGTCCTGCAAGTGGTTACGCTAATATAGGTGGCACAACTAAAGTATTAACTATTGCGGATACTACGCTAACAGCGGGTACTAACTATTGTTATAAAGTAGTTGCGACTAATACTGCGGGCACCTATACATCGGCTGCTTATGCTTATACGTCACCTGCTGCGCCAGCAGCACCAACAGCGTTATCGACTGCATTTACTTCACCCACTTCACTAAACTTTAGTTGGGCTGCAAGTGCGACAGCGGCTGTTACTGGGTATGATGTACAAATGTGTCAAAGTGTTTCAGCTGCGGCTTGCGGAACGTGGACAACTATTGGAACTAATATTCCTTTAACCACAGTGGCTGTTAACAACTTGATTGCTGGCGCACCGTATACATTCCAAGTGCGTACATCAAAAGTGTTTACATCGGCTTTTGTTAATAAGTCTGCAACGTATACTGCGGCAGTAACGGTAACACCTACTGCTAGTAACTTTGGTAACGTAACATTAACCCAGGCGGGTACTGCGTCTACTGTTACGTTAACTAACACTAGTTTAGAACCCTTAATATTTGTAAGTGCGGCTTTAACAGGTGGTAATACTAATGAGTTTAGTGTGGCATCAGCGTGTACAGGTACTCTTGCAGTAGGCGCTAGCTGTACAACCACTGTAAACCTTGTGCCTGTGACTGCAGGTGCTAAATCTACCACCTTAGCACTTTCATTAGCGGGTACTGTTACACAAGCGGCAGTGAACATTAATGTGACTTTATCAGGTACGGCGTTAACACCTAATATTAGTCCTACATTATCAGGTTCATTGTCTGGTACGGTAGTCACACTTAACTGGACTGCACCTACATTAGCAGGTACTTACACTTACCAAGTAGCTAGTGCACTGCCAGCAGCTGGTGTATGTCCTGCAAGTGGTTACACAAACATTGGTACCTCTACTACCGCTCTAACAGCAACCACTACGATTGCTTCTGGAAGTAGTAACTGTTATCAAGTAACGGCAACAGGTGCGGGTACAACGGGTGCTTCTAATGTGACATTGATTGCGCCTGCTGCTACTTCAACTGTACCAGCGGCGACTACATCAGCGTCATTCACTAATGTATCGCAAACTAGCTTGACATTAAACTGGACTGCAAGTGCATCAACAGGTGCATCAGCGGCGACTAGCTACAATGTTCAATCATGTAAGAACACTGTACTTGCAAGCTGCGTTTGGGGTGCATCTACAGTAGTTAATGCGCCTACAGTGTCAGCCAATATTACGGGCTTAACAGCTAACACATCGTATTTCTTTAGAATACAATCTGTTAACGCAACGGGTGCAAACGCTACATGGTTTGTAACACCAGCCCAAGTAACATTAGCAACAGGTGCTTTGACTGCTCCTGCTGTTACTGCCGTAGCGAATGGTGTTACCACCGATGCTATCTTGGGTGTATCAACTACATTCAGAACCGTAGTGGGTGCGACTTCTTACAATGTGAGATACGCTACTTCATTAGCTGCATTACAAGCTAATACAGGTACTGTAGTCACTGGAGTAACATCTGGCGTGCAAATGGCTGTGGCTCAACCAGTTAATACCATTGTGTATATCCAAATGCAAGCGGTGAGCTCAACGTCTACTAGTGCATGGTCAACACCAACGACCACATTAAGTGCTCTAGTTAGATAAGGGTAGTAACCTGGGTTGCAGTGTATCGCAACCCAGTCTGTTTAAAATGTGGAGCTATCAAGCGATTGATAGCTCTTTTTTTTGTCTTAAGAGTAGAACTCTACGTCAGTTAAACAGGATTTAAATCGCGTTTTTATGACGTTATAAAGTTACGCTTTTAAAGTTATCAGGTAGTGACCGAATATGAATATCGCGCTGCGGGTAGGGCATGTTTATATTATGTTCACGCAAGGCTTTTTCAATACGAATAAAGAGGTTATGCGTGACTGGGATACGGTTACTCATCTCATCCACAAAGATGCGAATAGAAAAAACAACCGCATTATCACCAAAGCCCACAATAATAACGTTGGGGGCGGGTTCATGAATTATTTCGGGTGTATTTGCTACACAATCAGACATGACTTTGTGAGCTAATTCTAAATCTGAACCATAGGCGATATTAATCAGTATCTCTAAGCGGGTGATGGTGTCACTGAGTGTCCAATTGACCAATTGATTAGTGATAAAGTTTTTATTAGGCACAATATGTTCTTTTTGATCCCAATCAATTAAGGTCGTTGCGCGCATTTGAATCCGACTGACCTTACCTGTAATTGAGCCAATAGTGACCGTATCATTGACGCGAATAGGGCGCTCAAATAACAAAATAATACCCGATACTAAATTAGCAAAAATTTCTTGTAAGCCAAAACCTAACCCCACACTTAGTGCAGCCACTAACCATTGCACATCTGACCAACTGCCACCTAGTTCATTGGTGATACTGATAAAGGCTAAGGTTATGATGCTGTAATTGGCGAGTTGTTTAATGGCATAACGCGTACCGGCCTCACTGTTTAAGCGCCTGAATATAAAGAGCTCCAGCACCCCTGATATGTTTCTAACCGAAACAACGGCTATAAATAGGTAGAGTCCCGCTATAAATAAGTGGGTAAGAGTCACTGGTGCATAGACTTTTTGATCGTCTTGTTCTACTAGATGTTGCCACAGTACGATGTTATCTAAAAAGGAAAACGCCGGGAGTAAGTTACGCCAGATAATCCATAAACCTATGACTAAGCCTAATCCAATAAAGACATTTAATAAACGTGTGGTTTGCGCATTGATTTTAGGTATATCAATGATGGATTCGGTGTTAGGCACTACGGGATCTTCATTGGTTGCGGTATTTTGTTTATCAGCTAGCGCAGCTTTACGTTCTTCTTCTGCATTACGCAGTGCCAGTTGATCATTCACTAACGTTAACCAACGTACCACCACTTGATGAATAATCAGCGCAGCGAACAGTAAACGCATTGATTCAATCAACTGACCTTGTAATTCTAGAGCGCTAAGATAATAACCCGCAATTGAAAAGCCGATAATAATGAGCGGTATTAAATAAATAGCAGGGTACCAAACATATTGCAGTCTGTTGACCCAGGTAAATTCTGCATTTTTAATATGCTTTTGGATGAGCCCAGATTTAGGGTTAAAAATGCGTCCCCAGAACACCGCTATGGCTACCATACTAACTATAAAAGCCAATCGTCCAAAGTTATCACTGTACAGTGGGTTATTAGAAGCCCCGGTGCTACTAATGATAAATGTCGTGATAACAGCGACATAACGTAGCCAGCTAAGTTCTTTATGCAGGAGTTTGCAATGATGTTTCTGCCAATTGAAATGTTGACGCACTACGCCGTTATCTGCGAACAGCATATAGAAATAATTAATCAATAAGTACGGTATAGCGGCGGTTTTAAAACCAGCACCTAAGGCACGCGTAAAATCATCCAAATGCACGTCTTTATTCAGTAACCAGCCGAAATAACCAACAATTAAGGGCAGGGGTAAATTCTGTAAGAGTTTGTAAGCCAGGGTTTGTAGGGTAGCGCTAAAATGGAGGGGTTGGTTTTTCTTACTAGCGGTTTTAAGGTGTTCTAATTGTGTGTGTGACCATTGTTTAGCGGTTCGGCAACCGATTATTGAGCCAAGCCCCAGTAAAAATAATAAAGTGCTTTCTAGGAATGAATGACCCATATCTTTTATAAAACTAAACCAATGCAGAGGCGATAAAAACCAAATTAATGCGTAAAATAAATTGATGGGTGTGTCAAAGTTAATGGGGTCAGAACTTTTTACCCAGAGTAAATTTTCATCCAGATAGTGTGCAAATTTAAGGGCTTGCTCTGTCATTTGTTGCTTTGCAAAGTCATAGTCACCCAATACTCTAATATAACTGCTGTAGTCTATCGCTAGTTTATTCAAAAGCTCTTTTTGGTTGCTCAGTAATTCTTTTAATTCAACTTGTATTTGCGCGGCGTCCTCTGGTGACAGTTTATTGTCAGCGTCTGACAGTAATAGTTGTTTAGTATAAGCGTCTATATCGCTGATTTTTTTTATCTTATCATCCACTTTATACGCTTCTAAGCTTGCAAAAGCGGTTTCTGATTGGCTATTTTCAATGTCGAGTTCTGCTTGTGCCTGTATATCAAGTTGACGACGTTCTTCGCGTAACATTTTTCCTAGTTCTGGACTTATTGCGGCTAATCGTATCTTTTTATCAGCGCCTTTAAATTCAGTTCCGATTTCTGCTGCATCCGCATCGACTTTTGTCTTTTGGTTGGTATAACTTTCAATATGGGTATTGACGGATTGCAAGTCTCGGCTGTATTGAATATTTTCTCGAGTAACACGTTGAATAAGAGGGTGTTTGCCAGCTAAGGCTTTTTCTGCTTCATCAAGCGCCTCTTGCATAGACTGGGCGTCTTGTTCTCTACGGTTGCTTAATAAGGTTTCTATGGACGTAACAACGGGAGTGATTTCCGTTTTTTGGAGTTCAAGTAATTTAGTTTGTGCTTTTAAGACATCGACTCGACTTGGGTTACTGATCGCCTCTATCTCTAGCATTTTTAATTCGGCTGACCGGGCATCAATGATCGATTTTAATAAGATCGCATTGGCTTCAGTTTCTATTTTAGAGTTGTTTTTAGTAGCGGGTAGTTGAATTTTATTTTGAGTGGTTTCAATGTCTTGTTTGGCTGTAACAATTTCTTCTCTAATATGGACCGGTCGTGATTGTTGCAAAGCTAGTTCGGTTTCTGTTTTTTTAAGTTGCTCATCAAGGCTACTGATTCTACCTTTGTCGTTGATAATCTTTTGTTCAAGTTCTTGGGTTGAAAATTGACTGTAGTCATCGATTTTCTGTTTAGATACGCGTGCTTGGGTTTGGTCAATTTCTTTTTGCAAAGCAATCATGTCGCTTGGCGCTTGTTTAATGGCTTGATTAAATGTAATGATGCGTGCTTTTGCGTTATCTACAGTGCTTAAGTTATCTTGAGAGGCTTGATATAGCGAGAGTAATTTAGTTTTCAGGGCTTCGTCGAGGCCTTTACGGTCATTCAGCGCGTCAATTTTACTTTGCAGGCTTTCTTTACTGATGACCATGCTCGTTTCGCGTAATTTATGGCCAGAAGATGAACTGGCTTGCACTGATAGGGCACTTATTAAACTAAGAAACGCTATTAGAAGGAATAAATTCGGTTTTAAAGAAGAAACGTTTGTCGTTTTCATAGAGTGCATGAATAAGGGTAGGGGAGATAGAGAGTGTCATTTACTAATGGCCGTAATTATTAACCGATTTAATGAGTTTCTACAAGGCTTATGGCGTAACAGTCACTAGGAGGCTAATTTTCTAATAAGGTATAATTGTTTATTATTTTCGCATACTCCACATCCAATAAGGTTCTATACATTATGATTCAAACGCTTAGCTGCTTTAAAGCCTACGATATCCGCGGCCGCCTGCCAGATGAACTGAATGCTGATATTGCTTACCGTATAGGCAGAGCCTATGCCCAAAGTATTCAGCCTAAATCTGTGATTGTCGGTAGAGATATTCGTTTATCGAGTGATGAATTAGCCTCCGCTTTGATAGATGGTTTGTTAGATTCGGGGGTCGATGTATACGATATTGGTTTATCAGGAACTGAAGAAGTCTATTACGCCACCTTCGCTTATCATGATGCAGGGAAGGGCATGGACGGCGGTATTATGGTTACTGCAAGCCATAATCCCAAAGACTTTAATGGCATGAAGTTAGTTCGTGAACTCAGTAAGCCTGTCAGTGGTGATACTGGGTTAAACGATATTAAGCAGTTAGCTGAATTAAACCAGTTTGGTGAGGTATCAGCAAATAAAGGGTCAATAAAATATATCGATATATCAGAAGCATATACAGATCATTTAATTAATTACATTAATCCAAAAGGGTTAGCCCCTTTAAAAATAGTAGTCAATGCAGGTAACGGCGCTGCCGGGCATGCTTTGGATCATATAGAAACTGCATTACAAATATTGATGGCTAAACCCATTGAGTTTATAAAAGTACATCACGAACCTGATGGGAACTTTCCAAATGGTATTCCTAATCCTTTATTACCCGAAAATCGAGATAGTACTATTAAAGCGATTCAAGCCCATAAGGCTGACTTAGGTATTGCCTGGGATGGTGATTTTGATCGCTGTTTCTTATTTGATGAAAACGGCCGGTTTATTGAAGGATATTACATCGTCGGTTTATTAGCGGAAGCGTTTCTTAAGCAATATCCTGGCTCAAAAATAGTGCATGATCCGCGTTTAACATGGAATACGGTGGATATAGTGCATGAAATGTCAGGTGTCGCTATACAGAGTAAAACAGGCCATGCCTTTATTAAAGAACGTATGCGTTTAGAAGATGCAGTGTATGGTGGTGAGATGAGTGCGCATCATTACTTTAGAGATTTCTCTTATTGCGATAGCGGTATGATTCCTTGGTTATTAGTTATTGAACTCATTAGTCAATCAGGAAAAAGCTTATCTCAATTAGTAGACGAGAGGATGCATAAGTTTCCGGCCAGTGGGGAGATTAATAGGACGATAGCCGAACCGGACAAAGCCATTGCTATTGTGAAAGCCCACTATCATAACGCAGCGATTGATGTCGATTATACAGATGGCTTAAGCATGGATATGGGTGAATGGCGATTTAACCTACGATGCTCTAATACGGAACCTTTAGTGCGTTTAAATGTTGAATCGCGTGCTAATGAAGCGTTAATGCAAGAGAAGACTGCTGAGTTATTAACCTTATTAGCTTAGTCCTCTTTTGAAATCCCTATGTGTACTGGGTGATAGCTTTAGAGCGCAGGTACACATAGGCCAGATCCGTGTATGTATGCATATTATTTAACTACGTATAATGTATATTATGTTAAATTGGATATATTCCTAAACAACCAGCCTAGTAACTAACCCAGCTTAATATATAAGGATACTAATACTCAGATTGATGTAACACCCTGTCTTTCAGAATTAAAGCAGCATCATGAACCGCTTCTGAGAGTGTGGGACGTGCGTGAATGGTTCTGGCTAAATCTTCGCTACTGGCAGAAAACTCTAATGCTAATACAGCCTCTGCAATTAATTCTGACGCTTGTGTGCCAATAATATGCACACCTAATATTTTATCTGAGTGAGCATGGGCGATAATCTTAACGAGCCCTTCTTGTTTATCCATGGCTAATGCGCGAATATTTTTCTGAATGGGATGAATAGCGATTTTAATCTCTTCACCACTGGCTCTTAAAGCTTGTTCTGTTTGGCCAACCCACGCGATTTCAGGTTCGGTATAAATAACGCTAGGTACAATCTCATAATTAATAGGATTATTGATACCGGCAATGTAATCTGCGACAAAGATACCCTCTTCTATGCCTTTATGAGCCAACATAGGCCCTAGTAACGTTAGATCACCTACCGCATAAACGCCTGGTAAATTGGTACGGCAGTTATCATCCACATAGACGTAACCATCTTGATCTAATAATAAATTAGCTTCAGGTGCCGCTAAATTCGCTGTATTCGGACGACTACCACAAGCTACGATGACGGTATCGACCTTTAATGTATGGTTTCCTTCTTGGTCTTGGTACTCTATCACTATGTTTTTATTAGATTTTTTTGCTGAAATTACCCGCGCACCTAAGCGTAAATCAAGACCTTGATTCTGAAAAAGACTGAAAGCGGCGCCGGAAATCTGCTGATCTAGCACCGATAAAAAGTTTTCTTGAGCTTCTAATAATATAGTCGATGCACCTAAGCGACTCCATATATTGGCCAATTCTAATCCCATGACCCCCGCCCCAATAATAGCGAGCTTATTGGGGACTTTATCGATATTTAATGCGGCTTTGGCATCGAAAATATATTCGTTATCAATCTCTATGTTGGGGAGTGTAATGGCTTCTGATCCAGTCGCTAAAATGATGTATTTAGCATTAATGACGGTTTTGATTTGGGTGTCGTCTTCGGTAATTTCGATTTGTTGTGGGTTTAATAATCGGGCTTTTGCGTGAATGTGACCAATTTTATGGGTGTTAAATAACTCGACCATCTTGTCACCGATTTCTGCAAGAATGTTATCTTTTCGTTGCAGCATGATGGACATGTCTAGCTTAATTTCGTTTGCGAAAATACCATGTTGGGCACAGTCGTATATCAAGCTGTGATATTTCTTAGCAGAATCTAAGAGCGCCATGGTGGCGATGTCGCCAGTATTAAGATGCGTATCTTTATTGTTCGCATCATGGCGCGTATTAATACAAGCCGTTTTTAAGCCTAATTGAGCAGACCGAACCGCGCTGGCAAAACCAGCTGGGCCGGTACCTATAACAATGACATCATAATAATCGTTCGTAATATTGGGCATATTTTAGATGTTGAGTAATAAATGAGCGGGAGATTCTAAACATTCTTTAATCGTAACTAAAAACTGCACCGCTTCACGACCATCCACTAAACGATGATCGTATGACAATGCTAAATACATAATGGGTCTAATAACAATTTGCCCATTTTCAACGACGGCACGTTCTTTAATGGCATGCATACCCAGGATGGCACATTGGGGTGGATTTAATATAGGTGTTGATAACATAGAGCCAAACACCCCCCCATTAGTGATGGTGAATGTGCCGCCCTTTAGATCGTCATAACTTAAGGTACCTGCTCTCGCCTTTTCTCCGTAAGAAGCAATGCTTTTTTCAATACCTGCAAAGTCTAATTGATCCGCGTCATGCAATACTGGCACAATAAGACCACGTGGTGTACTTACTGCGATACCTAAATCGTAATAGCCGTGATAGATGATATCACTGCCATCGATTGAGGCATTTATAGCCGGGAAGTGTTTTAAAGCTTCGATAGAAGCTTTTACAAAAAAGGACATAAAGCCTAATTTAACACCGTGTTTTTTCTCGAATCTGTCTTTATATTGATTACGTAGATCAATGACGTTTTGCATGTTAACTTCATTAAACGTCGTTAACATGGCCGCATTTTGTTGTGCTTGTAAGAGACGCTCAGCTACTTTTGCACGTAAGCGTGTCATCGCTACTCGTTGTTCTGGACGTATACTAGATCCGGTTGTTGATTCAATGGAGGGTGCAATAGGGTCAGCAACAACAATAGTAGACACTTTGTCTGGCACTACGGTTGATTCGTTTTTGATAACTAGCGTATCGGTACTAGGCGATTTATTGAGATGTTCAATAATATCAGCTTTAGTAAGACGACCGCTTTTTCCGGTACCACTGATATCCACTGGATTTAAGCCATTTTCGTGGATTAAGCGACGCACGGAAGGACTGAGTGGCATCTCATCATCATTTACTTTGATAGTAGCTGATGGTGTGATGGGTTCAATGGGTGCTATTTCTTCCGCTGATTTTGTATTCAAGATCGCTAACACTTCCCCTGCAGTCACTATGGCACCATTTTCTTTAAGAATCTGACTTAAGACTCCTGATTCTTGCGCAGTGACTTCTAAAACGACTTTGTCTGTTTCAAGATCAATTAAAGCCTCATTCTTTTTGACAAAATCACCTACTTTTTTGTGCCAACTAACTAAAGTTGCATCAGATACTGATTCGGGTAAATTGGGTACTAGAACTTCTATGCTCATATTAATTTCCTAAGGTGTTGCCGTATAAGGCTGATTGAACCACAGCTTTTTGTTGTTCGATATGTACGTGAAATTTTCCTACTGCAGGTGCGGCAGAGGCATCTCGTCCTGCATATGAAACGGTTATTTTTGCCGGCACATGATCAGTAAAATGATGTTTAGATTGATACCATGCACCTTGATTTTTAGGCTCTTCTTGACACCAAATAAATTCTTTTAATTGAGGATATTTTGCTAACTCAGCTTTAAGTAATTTATCGGGGAAAGGATATATTTGTTCTAGGCGTGCTATAGCAACGTGCTCCAATTTATCTTGATCACGGGCTTCCAGTAAATCAAAGTAAACTTTGCCAGAACATAAAATGAATCGTGTTACTTTTTTAGCGTTTATTTTTTTCTGTTCGCCAATGACCGATTGAAAATGCCCTGTTGTTAAATCTTCTAATGAAGACACCGCTAATTTATGGCGTAATAAGCTTTTTGGGCTCATGATAATCAGAGGTTTACGATAAGGTCTTATTATCTGTCTACGTAATAAATGGAAAATTTGGGCCGGCGTTGTTGGGTTACAGACTTGAATATTATGTTCTGCACACAATTGTAAATAACGCTCTAATCGGGCTGAAGAATGTTCTGGCCCCTGCCCTTCGTAGCCATGGGGTAATAACATCACTAGGCCGCATAATCGACCCCATTTAGTTTCACCAGAACTAATGAATTGATCGATAACAACTTGTGCACCATTAGCAAAATCACCAAATTGTGCTTCCCATATGACCAGTGTGTTGGGTGTTGTTGTGCTATATCCGTATTCAAAGCCCAATACGCCGGCTTCTGATAACAATGAATCAAAGATCAAGGCTTTACCTTGATCTTTATCTAAATGTTTTAAAGGCGTATAGGTTTTATTGTTCAGTTGATTGTGCAGTACAGCATGACGATGTACGAAGGTGCCTCGCCCAACATCTTGTCCTGTAATTCGAATAGGGTGTTTTTCTAATAATAAACTCGCATAAGCTAAATTCTCAGCAAAGCCCCAATCTAAGGGTAAAGCACCTGCCGCCATCTTACGGCGATTCTCCATGACTTTAGCTACACGTGGGTGTAGTTCGAATCCATTGGGTAATCTTTGCATTCTGTCATTGCAAAACCTTAGGTAATCCATTGAGATTGCCGTGTTATAAGGTGCATCCCAAGAGGTATTTAAAAACTTATACCATTGATTGGTATAGGAGTATTCTGGATTTTTTAATATAGGACGTGACACGACTTCACCGGCTTCTAACAGCTTTTGATAGTCTTGTTCCATTTTGAGCGCATCCTCCGCATTGACTACTTTTTCACTGATCAATTGTTCCGCATAAATTTTCCGTGTCGTTTTGTGCGTACGGATTTTTTTGTACATCAACGGTTGGGTTGCAGCCGGTTCATCGGCTTCATTATGTCCTAGACGTCTATAGCAAATAAGATCTATTACAACGTCTCTGTTAAAGGTCATTCTGTAATCTAGCGCTAATTTAGTAACAAATATTACCGCTTCAGGGTCGTCTCCATTCACATGGAAAACAGGTGCCTGAATCATACTGGCTACGTCAGTACAATATAAAGTGGATCGTGCATCTAATGGATTGCTCGTTGTAAAACCAATTTGATTATTAATAACAACGTGAACAGTACCGCCCGTATTAAAGGCACGTGTCTGAGACATATTTAAAGTCTCCATCACTATACCTTGTCCAGAGAATGCGGCATCGCCATGAATGAGTACGGGAATAACGGAGCTTATTCCTTCGTCCCCTGCCCTATCTTGACGCGCTCTAACAGAACCTTCTACTACAGGGTTGATGATTTCTAAATGTGAGGGGTTAAAGGCTAATGTTACATGGACAGGGCCACCTGCCGTCTCTAAATTAGATGAGAAGCCCATGTGATATTTAACGTCACCCGAGCGAGCACCGGGTAATAAAGAAGAAGTCCCTTCAAATTCATCAAATAAACTCGCGGGGCTTTTTCCTAATATATTTACCAATACATTCAAACGGCCTCGGTGCGCCATACCTATGACGATTTCTTTGACCCCTTTTTGACCGGAAGTTTGTATTAATTCATCAAGAATAGGAATTAATGACTCGCCCCCTTCCAATGAGAAACGTTTTTGACCCACGAATCGATGGTGTAAGTGGCTCTCAATACCTTCAGCAGCAGTGAGTAATTTGAGTGTCTCACGTTTTTGTGCAGCCGTTAATGTAACTTTTGCCTGTGATGTTTCTAAACGATTGATTAACCAACGCCTTGTTTGAGTATCTACGATGTGCATAAACTCAGATCCGATGCTGGCGCAATAGATTGAGCGTAGATTCTTTATGATTTGTCGTAAGGGAAGTCTATCAACCCCCCCTTGTATGGCACCAGTATCGAATAAGGTATCCATATCAAGCTCAGTCAAGCCATAATATGATGGATCCATATCGGTGGCAGGTTGCGTACCTTTGCCTAGCGGATTACTGTTTGCGATTTGATGTCCGCGAACGCGATAATGGTTAATAAGTCTAGAAACTGCCGCTTGTTTTTTTACACTTTCTTCTGTAAAGCCCTGCAATTGTGCTAAACGACGATGAGATTGAGTTGCTAGTTCTGCGAACCGCTCAACTACAGGCCCATGGGGTGCTTCGTATGCAATACCTTGTTGGATTTCTTTGAAGTGTTTTTGCCAACTGACTTCAACTGATTCAGGGTCTTCTAAATAACGTTCATATAAGCTTTCGATATAGGTAGCATTGCTGCCTTGTAGAGATGAAGAATCTTGAAAAAGTTTGATCAGGTTACTCATTATTGGTATCCAATATATTTGGCAGCGTATTTGCTAAAAACGGTGAAATACGTATTTGGGTGTTGCAATCCATTCTCGCCAAAATGTGTAAATTCAGCAATAAATAAAATATTATCAATAGAATAAGCAGGACAGCGCATTTTTACAAGAGATTAAGCGTGTTGTGTTATAAAATAGTTGAAAAAACAGCAATCGATGTTGTTTTTATCTTAGCAATGGCATCACAAATCTCTTTGAGTGTTATTTAAATAAAAGCGTTATAAGTGGAGTAAAAAAATGCGCATTATATTATTAGGAAGCCCTGGTTCTGGTAAAGGAACCCAAGCGCAGTTCATTACAGAAAAATATTCAATCCCTCAAATATCAACCGGCGATATGTTGCGCGCGGCAGTGCGTGCAGGAACACCATTAGGCATAGAAGCAAAGAAGATTATGGATGCAGGTGGCTTGGTATCCGATGATTTGATATTAGGCTTAATTAAAGATCGTATCGCTCAAAATGATTGCAGTAATGGCTTTTTGTTAGACGGTTTCCCTCGTACCATAGCCCAAGCTGAAGGTTTAGAAACTATGGGCATCACTATCGATTATGTTATTGGAATTAATGTTGCAGATGAAGAGATTGTGACACGTATCGAAGGTAGACGTGTTCATCCAGGATCCGGCAGAAGTTATCATGTCAAATTTAATCCACCCAACGTTACTGGTATCGATGATGTATCAGGTGAACCTTTAATACAAAGAGATGATGATAAAGAAGAAACGGTAAGAAAACGTTTAGCGGTTTATCACTCACAAACCAAACCCTTAGTTGAATTTTATTCTGCCTCGAACAAAGAAGTGAAGTTCGCAACTATTTCTGGCGTTGGATCAGTTGAAGATATCACTCATAAGGTGTTTGAGATTTTAGGTTAATAGTAAATAAATCTATTAAAGTGTGTTTGTTAGCGAGCCTATAGAGACTCGTTTTTATATTAGGATAATATTTGATGAGTAAAGTTTATAACGTTGCTGTAGTAGGAGCAACGGGTGCAGTGGGTGAAGCTATGTTAGCTATTCTTGAAGAGCGTAACTTCCCTGTGGGTGAGGTTTATGCCCTTGCTAGTAGTAATTCAGTAGGCAAACGTATACCTTTTAAGGGCGGTTCATTAAGAGTAGAAGATTTAGCTACATTCGATTTCTCTAAGGCACAAATTGGTTTGTTTTCACCTGGGGCTTCTATCTCTGAAAAGTATGCGCCCATCGCTGCAGCTGCCGGATGTGTTGTTATCGATAACACTTCACAGTTCAGATATGATGATGACATACCCTTAGTGGTACCTGAAGTTAATCCTGAAAAAGTTGCTGAATATGTCAATAGAGGCATCATTGCAAACCCTAATTGCTCTACCATTCAGATGTTAGTGGCACTAAAACCCATATACGATGCGGTGGGTATTTCACGTATTAATGTATGTACGTATCAAGCTGTCTCTGGCACAGGTAAAGAAGCGATTGAGGAGCTTGGCAAACAAACTCTAAACTTATTAAATTTACAGCCGGTCTCAGCTAAGGTTTATCCAAAACAAATTGCATTTAACGTTTTACCTCAAATAGATGTCTTTATGGACAATGGATACACCAAGGAGGAAATGAAAATGGTCTGGGAGACTCAAAAGATCCTTGGTGATGAAAACGTCTTAGTGAATGCCACTGCAGTGCGTGTACCCGTATTCTATGGGCATTCAGAAGCTGTTCATATTGAAACGCAAGATAAGATTAGCGCTGCACAAGTCAGAGCATTATTGAAAAAAGCTCCCGGCGTCACCCTGGTTGATGAGCGAGTTGACGGGGGATATCCTACTGCAGTTACCGATTCTTCTGGTAATGACGATGTATTTGTGGGACGTATTAGAGAAGACATTTCACACCCTAAAGGTATCGATTTATGGGTGGTGGGTGATAATGTAAGAAAAGGTGCTGCTTTAAATAGCGTTCAAATTGCTGAGTTACTGATAAAAGAATATCTATAATTAACGAATGTTTAAATATTTTATTTGACAGGCCCGTTACATATAGGTAAATTAAACGTTAACTGAATTTTTATTAACTTGTCGTGCAACTTATTTAGTCAATTTTTCGATTATGAACATTTCTGAGATTCAATAGAATGAAGTTACGTCTAATAAAGAATAATAGTACGCAACATAAAATATCTTCAAAA
>Ga0316218_1002803_pt1 | contig 15344 bp, 13 predicted proteins | sample TBH18003metaG_FD_203634 | JGI IMG/M metagenome (GOLD analysis project Ga0316218, IMG submission 203634) | Freshwater microbial communities from Trout Bog Lake, Wisconsin, USA - TBH18003 | ecosystem: Environmental > Aquatic > Freshwater > Lake > Hypolimnion/Profundal zone | place: USA: Wisconsin...
CGCACCTTCAAGTACACCGACAAGGGCCCGGTTGGCCTGGCCGGTGGCAAGACCGTGATCGTGGCCTCCACCCGCGGCGGCATGTACTCCACAAGCGAAGGCGGACGCGCCATGGAACACCAGGAAAGCTATCTGCAAACCGTGTTCGGTTTCTTTGGCATCAGCGATGTGCGCATCGTCCGCGCCGAAGGTCTGGCCATGGGTGAGGCCGGCAAGGCGCAGGCCCTGGCCTCTGCGGATACCGACATCAAGTCGGTCACTGCCGCCAACGCAGCCAACGTCCAGGTCGCTGCATAAGGCCACTGCATGGCGGTGGCCCCGCGCCACACCATGCATGCGTTTCACAGCAAACCCGGGCTGCAGCCATGCAGCGCCGGGTTTTTTGCTTCATATCAAGCGGTGCGCACTTGCGACACCGGTGTGCGGTGGGCATGGACATAATCGGCAACCTTTTGTCGCCCACTGGAGATGCCCATGCCCCGCAGCAACACGCCCGATGACACCGTCATTCCCGATTACCAGGAGTTCCTGGCAGCGTTCACCGCCGACAGCCTGAAGCCGCAATTCGCCGGCGATTTTGAAAAGGGTATGAACGCGGCCATCGAGTGCTGTGACCGCCACGCACAAAACGGCCGCGTGGCGCTGTACTGGGAGGGGCAGGACGGGCGCAGCACCAGCCACACCTTTGAAGAGTTGAAAGACGCATCCTCGCGCTTTGCCAATTTTCTGGTCAGCCAGGGCGTGCAGCCGGGGGACCGCGTGGCCGGCCTGCTGCCGCGCATTCCGGAGCTGCTGGTGGTGATTCTGGGCACCTGGCGGGCCGGTGCCGTCTACCAGCCGCTGTTCACCGCCTTTGGCCCCAAGGCAATTGAATACCGCGTCTCTTCCAGCGAGGCCAAGCTGATCGTCACGGATGTGAACAATCGCCACAAGCTCGATGAGGTACCCAACTGCCCGCCGGTGGCCACCATCGCTGGCGCCGCGCTGCTGGCGACCGGTGACTTTGATTTCCGCGCCGAACTGGCTCGCCACAGCGCCAGCTTTGAGCCGGTGATGCGCACGGCCGACGACGCCTGCATGATGCTGTTCACCTCCGGCACCACCGGCCTGGCCAAGGGCGTGGCCGTGCCCAACAAGGCGCTCAAGGCCTTTTATATGTACATGCGCTACGCAGTGGACCTGCGCGCGGAAGATTCTTACTGGAATATCGCGGACCCGGGCTGGGCCTATGGCCTGTATTACGCAGCCATCGGTCCGCTGCTGATGGGCCACGCCACGCTGTTCTACGAGGGCTCGTTCACGGTGGACAGCACCTACCGCGTGATCCAGAAGTACGGCATCACCAACCTGGCCGGTGCGCCCACCGCCTACCGGCTGCTGATTGCAGCCGGGGGCGACAAGGCCTTGCCGGTCAAGGGCCAGTTGCGCGTGGCCAGCAGCGCCGGTGAACCACTGAACCCGGAGGTGATTCGCTGGTTCCACGAGCACCTGGCCTGCCCGGTGAACGACCACTATGGCCAGACCGAAATCGGCATGGTGCTGTGCAACTTCCATGGTCTGCGCCATGCAGTGCGCGCCGGATCTGCCGGTTACTCCGTTCCCGGCTTTCGCATGGTGGTGGTGAATGACGAGGGCGTGGAGTTGCCAGCGGGCCAGCAGGGCACGCTGGCCGTGGACCGGGCGGCCTCCAGCCTGTATTACTTTGCCGGTTACTGGAAGGCGCATACCCCCGGCTTTGTCGGCCAGTACTACCTGACCGGCGACACGGTGGAGATGGACGCGGTCGGCAACATTGCCTTTGTCGGCCGTGGCGATGACATCATCACCTCGGCCGGTTACCGCATAGGTCCGTTTGATGTGGAGAGTTGCCTCATCGAGCATCCTGCCGTGGCCGAGACCGCCGTCATCGGCAAGCCCGACCCGGAGCGCACCGAAATCGTCAAGGCCTTTGTGGTGCTCAAGCAGGGCTTTACCGCCAGCCCGGCCTTGGCCGAGGAGTTGCAGCAGCTGGTCAAGCACCGGCTGGCCGCACATGCCTATCCGCGTGAGGTGCAGTTTGTCCATGAATTGCCCAAGACCCCGAGCGGTAAAATTCAACGCTTTTTGCTACGCCAGCAGGAAAGTGGTAAAAATGTCGACTAATTCACACATAGGAGTTTCACCATGATTTCAAAAAGAGGAATAGTCGCGGGCTGTATCGGTCTGTTGCTGGCCTGTTCGGCCTTTGCTCGCGACGTGGTCATCGACGTACGTACGCCGCAGGAGTTCCAGGGCGGCCACGTGGAGGGCGCGCTGAACCTGCCGCACGACACCATAGGCCAGGACATTGCCAAGGCCAAGGTCGCCAAGGACGATCACGTCATCCTGTATTGCAAATCCGGCCGACGCGCCGATATGGCCATGGGCACGCTCAAGGGCTTGGGCTTTAGCAATATTGAAAACTATGGTGGCTTTGAGCAGGCTCAAAAGCGCCTGCAAAAGCCCTAAGCCCTTCGCACGGCGCCACATCAAAGGCCTTCTCCGGCACAACGGGGAAGGCCTTTTTTTTCCGCCCGCAGTGCAGGTATGCGCACTAGTTGCGCGAAGCGCCGCAGCCCTCACGCAGCGGCGTACCCAAACACCTTGTCACCTGAGGGCGCATGAATCTGCGCGTTGAAGGACACCACCATGCGATCCTTCTCGCCGCTGTAGGGCATGGCCTTGTGCGGCAGGAAGGCCGGAAACAGCACCAGCTCGCCCTCCTGCGGCGCCACGTCCAGCGTGGCCTGCTGCAGCCAAGCATTGCCCATGTCCATGTAGGCGCCACCCAGCAGGGGAAACAGCGGGCTGTAAAAGCGCGTGGCGCCGTTCAGTGCGCCGAGTTCCGGATTTGTCGCACGCTGCGCCGGCGGGTCGATCTGCACGTAATACACGCCCGACCAGGAGCAGTTGCCGTGGGTGTGGATGTCGTGAAAGGCAGCGCCGTTCTGGATCTGGAACCAGACCCCGGTGAGTTCGAGTTGCAGGGCGTGGCGGCCCTGGGGCCAGACGCCGACATTGGCCTGCTTCACCGTTGCTTGCAGGGCCAGGGCGATGAAGCGCACCAGGGTCTGGAACTCCGGCAGGTCCACGCGCTGCAGCAGGTCGTCGCGGCTGGCGTAAAAGCGGCTGCCGGGCTGGCTGTCGGGATCGGTGGCGCGCAGCACCGTGAATACGCGGGCAAGAACTTCGTTGACCTCGGCCGCCTGCGCAAAACGGTGGGTGGCCATTGGCACCGGCCAGTGGGTTTGCAGCAGGCCGGTGGCTGTGCCTGAGGTGGAATTCGAATCGGAGGTGGGGCTGCTGCCGGCCCTGGCGTCGGCGCGGGTAGCAGTGGCGATGTTGTCGCCGGGCGCTGCAGTGCTCACGCGGTGGCCCCGGCCTGCGGCAGCTCAAGCTGCGGCAACTCCAGCCGCCAGCCGGTGCGCGCGGCCAGGCGCTCCAAGTCTTCGGGCGTGTCCAGGTCGGTGACAAAGCGGGTGTTGGCGGTCTGGTGGACACAGACCAGTTCGGGGTTGCGTTCGATCAGGTTGCGGCAGCCCAGGTTGGTGCCGCTGGCCTGGATATGGGCGCGGGCCACCTCGTCCAGTACGATGGGGTTACCGCGTTGGCCGTCCACCATAGGCACCAGCACATGGCCCTGGCCGCGCTTCTTGAAGGCGGCGATCAGTTCGGTGAGATCGGCCGCGCCAATCAGCGGCTGGTCGGCCAGCAACACCAGCACGGCGTCGCACTTGGCACCCAGCGTATCCAACCCTACGCGCACCGAACCCTGCTGCCCGTCCTTGTAATGGGCGTTGTGCGCCAGCGTGACCGGGAAGCCGGCCACCGCCGCCTCCACCGCATCGCGCGCATGGCCGGTCACCACCACCACCTCGTCCACTCCGGCGCCGCTCAGCGCCACCAGCTGCCGGTTGATCAAGGGCACGCCCTGCAAGCGGATCAGCGACTTGGCCACACCGCCCATGCGCTGGCCTTCCCCGGCGGCCAGCAGCACGGCACCGACGCGCAGGCGGGTATAGAGCCCGCCGCCTTGTTTGAACTGACATCCCATATTCGTTCTCCAAAAATTGTTGCGTACTGACGTGCGAAGCGCACGGCAAGGCGGATGGGCAAAGTGCACAAGCGATGAGTCGATGGAATCATGCAAGCAGCTCCGGCAGGTGCTGCAGGCTGGCCAGGTTGTACACCGGCATGAAGTGCGTGACGTATGGCGCCGCCAGGCGCATGGCCTCGGACTGCGGCCGCTCCACCGTGGGGTGCAGCCAGCAGATGCGCGCGCCGCGTGCTTTCACGCGCGCCAGCACCGCGCTTAAGTCCTCCGGCGCATCAGTGTCGTAGCCATCGCTCAGCACCAGGAAGATGTCGCCACTTTGCAGTCTGCGGCCTAGGTGCACATCGAGCGCCTCGCCCAGGCAATGCGCAATGCGCGTGCCGCCGCCAAAGCCGAAGCTCACGGCATTGACCTTTTCCTGGATGCGCTTGCTGCGCGTGCGCATCAGCGGCGTCACTTCGGCCAGGCGCGTGTGGAATACAAAGGCGCGCGCGTCCATCACCTCCACCAGGGCGCGGCCCAGGCGCAGAAAGAACTGGGCATGCGTCTCCATGGAGCGGCTCACATCCACCAGCACCGCCACTTTGGGCAGGCGCCGCTTGCGCCGCACATGGTGCAGCTGCACCAGCTCGCCGCCGGTGCTCAGGGCCTGGCGCAACGAGCGGCGCAGGTGGATGGCGCCGCGCTCGGGGTGGTTCTGCAGGCGGCGCATTAGCTTGGCGCGCAGGCGGCGCTTGAAGGCTTCCACCAGCGGCTCGAAGCGGTCCATATCGCCGGGCAGCCAGTCGGCGAAGTCCCGCTGGTCCTGCGGGCCTAAGCGGCTGGCGCCGCCCTGCGCCTTGGGCGAGGCGTCGGGTGCGTCGGGGTTGCCGGAGCCAGCTTGGTCCGCCACGCCTAGCGTGGGCTTGGCGGCACCGGGCGGCGTGTCGGCCATGTCCTTGTGCATTTGCTGCACCACCTCGGCCAGCGAGCGGGACTTTTGCGTCAGGCCCGAGCTGCGCGTGCTGCCGCGCACCTTGTGCGGGAACCAGAAGGCCTGGTGCAGCGCGGTATAGCGCGTCCACTGCGTCTGGCTGCCCGCGGCAATGCCACGCCACATCGCTTCGATGCGCGTCCATTGCGTCAAGGGCAGGGCGGCGGCGGCGCGCGCCATCAACTCGACCTCGGCATAGCCCAACGCAAAGCCGTGACCGCGCAGGTAGTGGGCAAATTCGCCCAGCTGCTCGCGCGGGTCAGTGGCCTTGACCGCATCCGCACCCGAAGCTGCTGCTGCAGTTGCCAGCGTCGGTGTCCGCATAGGAGGCGTGGCCACCATCACGTGGTCTTACTTCATGGCCCCGGCCACGCCCACGTCCTGCGCGATGCGCGGACCGTCGAGCAGCTTGGCTACGGTATCGGAGGTCACCAGCCAGCGGTCGGTTCGGGTCTTGAGCAGGGCCGCCAAGGAAGGCACCAGCAACTGCGGGTCCACCGGCAGGCCGGCGTGTCCCAGCTTGAACAGCACGCGCACCCAGTCCAATGTCTCGGCCACGCCGGGTATTTTCTCCAGGTCCTGCTTGCGCAGCCGCTGCACAAAGGTCACCGCCTCTTCCACCAGGCGCCCGGCCGCCTCGGGCACCAGGCTGCGCACGATTTGCGTCTCGCGCGCCAGCGTAGGGAAGTCCAGGTAATGGAACAGGCAGCGCCGCCGCAGCGCGTCGGACAAGTCGCGCGTGCCATTGCTGGTCAGTACCACCAGCGGACGGCTGCGCGCCTGCAGCGTGCCGAGCTCGGGCACGGTGACTTGGTACTCGGACAGCATCTCCAGCAGAAAGGCTTCAAAGGCCTCATCGGCGCGGTCGATCTCGTCGATCAGCAGCACGCAAGGCTGCTCGCAGCGGATCGCCTGCAGGAGCGGGCGCTCTAGCAGAAAGGCCTCGGAGAACAGGTTGTCGCGCAGGGCCGCGCGGTCGCCCGCACCGGCCTCGGCCAGGCGAATCTCCAGCAGCTGGCGGCTATAGTTCCATTCGTATACCGACTGGGCCAGGTCCAGACCTTCGTAGCATTGCAGGCGCAGCAGGGGGCGGTTCAGCGCGCGGGCGCAGGCAGAGGCTATGGCCGTCTTGCCGACACCGGCCTCGCCCTCAAGCAGCAACGGGCGCTCCAGCGCCAGGCCCATCCAGACCAGACTGGCCAGGTCTTCGTCAGCGATGTAGCCGGCCCGGAAGAGTTGCTCGCGCAGGCCCTCCGGGGTATGCGGCAGGTTGCCCACAAGGGCCGCCCCTGCGCTCGCTGCCGACGCGATGCCCGGCAGGCCCTGCGCCTCGGGTTTCAGCGCTTGCGATTTAGCCATGGCGCGTTTGCCTTTACTGCTACTGCGTCGACGGCTGCTGCTGCTGCTGCTGCTGCTGCTGGCGAATTTTCGGGCATCAGCTTTTGCGGCCGAACAGGCCGGCAAAGAAGTTCTTGACCATCAGCCAGGCAAAGGCCAGGGCATTGAATTCCTTGGCGACGATGGGGGCGGCCGCAGTGGTACTCGCACCTGCTGCCGCGTCAGCCGCTACCGGCGCCACCTCAGCCGGCGCCATGGCCGCCTGTTGCACCGCCGCCTTCTGCGAGAACACATCGGCGAACTGCAGCAGGATCATGTCGGAGACGGAGCTCATCATGCGCCCGCCAAACTGCGCGAACTTGCCGTTGACGATGACCTCTGCATGGCCCACCAGCGTGCTGCTACCGTCTGCCGCCGCCACCAGATTCGCGGTGAGTTCCATGGAGGCCGAAGAACCACCCTTGTCGGCCCCCTTGCCCATCATCTTCAGCGTGCGCGTGGCCGCGTCCAGCGTCAAAATTTCGATGGTGCCGGCAAAGGCCGCCACCGCCGGGCCGACCTTGACCTTGACCGCGCCCTTGAAGTGGGTGGCATCAATGTCTTCGGTAATCTGCGCACCGGGCATGCAGGTGGCCAACGCGTGCATATCGGCGAGGATCAGCCAGGCGGAGTCCACACCGGCGGCCACCGGGTAGGTCTTGTCGAGAACAACTTCCATGTCAAATCCTTGAAATACAAGGGGGCGGAGGCACCGCAGTGTGTCCGCCCCGGATGAAGAAAAAGCCTAGCCAACCAGCCCGGAAGCCTTGAGCTGCTGCCACACGCGATACGACGTGTGGGGCATGTTGAAGTGCGTCACGCCCAGGTGGGCAAACGCGTCCACCATGGCGCTGGTGAAGGTGGGGATGCTGCCCACGTGGGGCGACTCGGCCACGCCCTTGGCACCGATGGGGTGGTGCGGCGAGGGGGTGACGGTGAAGTCGGTTTCCCACATCGGCGTTTCCACGGCGGTTGGCAAAAAGTAATCCATCAGCGAGTTGCCCTGGATGTTGCCCTGCTTGTCAAACGACAGCAGCTGCCCCATGGCCACGGCAAAGCCTTCGGTCAGGCCGCCGTGGATCTGGCCCTCGATGACCATCGGGTTGATGCGCGTGCCGCAGTCGTCCAGCGCATAGAAGCGGCGGATCTTGGTTTCGCCCGTGGCCTTGTCGATGTCGACCACGCAGAGGTAGATGCCAAAGGGGAAGGTGAAGTTGGGCGGGTCGTAGTAGTAGGTGGCTTCCAGGCCAGGCTCCAGACCTGCCGGGGGCTGGTGGTAGGCGGCCCAGGCGATGTCGGTCATGGTCTTGAACTTGGCGTCGTTGCCCTTGACCTTGAAGCGGTCGATTTCCCACTCGAGATCGGCCTCGCTCACCTCCATCAAATGCGCGGCAATGGTCTTGGCCTTGGCGTGGATCTTTCTGGCTGCCATGGCAATGGCGGCACCGGCCACCGGGGTGGAGCGCGAACCGTAGGTGCCCAGGCCATAGGGCGCGGTGTGCGTGTCGCCCTCTTCCACCTGGATCACCTCGCTGGAGATGCCGAGCTCGGTAGCGATGATTTGCGCATAGGTGGTCTGGTGCGCCTGGCCTTGCGAGATGGTGCCCATGCGCGCAATCGCGCTGCCGGTGGGGTGCACGCGGATCTCGCAGGAGTCGAACATGCCCACGCCCAAAATGTCGCAAATCTTGCTCGGGCCCGCGCCCACCACTTCGGTGAAGCTGACCAGGCCTATGCCCATCAGCGTTGGGCAATCGGGGTCGGCGCGCTTGACGGCCTGCTCGGCACGCAGGGCCTTGTAGTCGACGGCTTCCAGCACCTTGTCGAGTGCGGTCTGGTAGTCGCCCGAGTCGTACTCGAATCCGAAGGCGGACTTGTAGGGAAACTGTTCGCGCTTGATGAAGTTTTTGCTGCGGATCTCGGCCTTGTCCATGCCGAGCTTTTGCGCCAGCACATCGACCATGCGCTCGATAAGATACACCGCTTCGGTCACGCGGAAGGAGCAGCGGTAGGCCACGCCACCGGGCGCCTTGTTGGTGTAGACGCCATCCACCGAGCAGTGCGCGGCGGCAATGTCATAGGAGCCGGAGCAGATGTGGAACATGCCGGCCGGAAATTTGCTCGGGTCGGCACAGGCGTCGAAGGCGCCGTGGTCGGCCACCACGTTGGTGCGCAGCGCCAATATCTTGCCGTCGGCAGTCGCGGCGAGTTCGCCGGTCATGTGGTAGTCGCGGGCAAAGCCGGTGCTCGACAGATTTTCGATGCGGTCTTCCACCCACTTGACCGGGCGGCCCAGCACGATGGAGGCGACGATGGCGCAGACATAGCCGGGGTAGATCGGCACCTTGTTGCCGAAGCCGCCGCCGATATCGGGCGAGATGATGCGCACCTTGGATTCGGGAATGCCCGAGAGCATGGACACCACGGTACGCACCACGTGCGGCGCCTGGCTGGTGATCCAGGTGGTGAGCTCGCCGCGGATCGGATCAAAGCTGGCCACGCAGCCGCAGGTTTCCAGCGGACAGGGGTGCACGCGCGGATACAGCATGTCCTGCTTGACGGTGACGGCGGCGCTGGTAAAGGCAGCGTCGGTGGCCTCCTTGTCGCCGGCCTGCCAGTTGAAAATGTGGTTGTGGTGCTTGCGCTTGCCATGCGCGCCTTCGGTTTTTCCGACCAGGTCTTCGCGCAGCACGGGTGCATCGGGCAGCAGCGCGTCAAACGGGTCCACCACTGCCTGCAGCTCTTCGTATTCCACCTCCACGGCCTCCACGCCATCGGCTGCGGCATAGCGGTCTTCGGCAATCACCACGGCCACTTCCTGCATCTGGAAGTGCACCTTGGCATCGGCCAGCACCGCCTGCACGTCACCGGCCAGGGTCGGCATCCAGTGCAGTTTGAGGGGCTTCAAATCTTCAGCGGTGAGCACGGCAATCACGCCGGGAATCTTCAGCGCGGCTTCCTTGTTGATGCGCACGATGCGGGCGTGAGCGACCGGTGCGCGCACGATGTCCATGTGCAGCATGCCGGGCATCTTGATGTCATCGACATAGTTGCCCTTGCCCTGGATAAAGCGGGCGTCTTCCTTGCGCAGGCGGCTTTCGCCCATGCCCATCAGGGCTTTTTCGCGGTCACTTAGGGGTGCGTTCATGTGCTGAGTCTCCTCGTGGCGAGCGCCGCTTACGCGGCCACCGCGCTTTGTTGTTGGATGGTCTTGGCAGCATGCAACACCGCCTTGATGATGTTCTGGTAGCCGGTGCAGCGGCACAGGTTGCCGGACATGCCGTGGCGCACTTCCTCGGCCGTGGGGTTGGGGTTGTCCTGCAGGAAGCGGTAGGCGCGCATCAGCATGCCGGGGGTGCAGAAGCCGCATTGCAGACCATGCTCTTTGTAGAACGCATCCTGAATGGCGTGCAATGCACCGGCGTTGGCCAAGCCTTCGACGGTCTTGACATCGCTGCCCCCGCACTGCACCGCGAGGTGGGTGCAGCTCTTGACGGACTGGCCGTCAATGTCCACGGTGCAGGCGCCGCAGTGGCTGGTCTCGCAGCCGATATGGGCGCCGGTCAGGCACATCTTTTCGCGAAGAAAGTGAACCAGCAGCGTGCGCGGCTCCACCGCCTCTTCCACGCTTTTGCCATTCAGGGTCATGGCTACCATTTTTTTGCTCATGGGTCGGTCTCCGTTTATATATCTATAAGAGGGCGCTTAACTGCAACGTGCGGCAGCTGCGGAGATGGCGCGCTTGGTCATCTCAGCGGCCATGGCGGTTTTGTATTCGGCGTCACCACGCAGGTCTTCTGCGGGATCGCAGATGGCGCGCACGGCCTGGGCTGCGGCTTCAAGCGAGGCGGCGTTGATGGGCTGGCCGATCAGCGCGGCCTCGGCCTCGCGGGCACGCAGCGCGGTGGGTGCGACATTGGTGAGGCCGATGCTGGCGTGGCTCACCACGCCGCCGGACATGCGCAGCACCACGGCGGCACCGGCCGTGGCCCAGTCGCCGGTCTTGCGCTTGAGCTTCTGGTAAGCGCTGCCGGTGCCGGGGGCAAACGGAGCGATCAGGATGGCGGTGAGGATTTCGTCCTCGGCCAGTGCCGTCATATAGGTGCCGTGGAAGAAGTCCACCGCCATGACTTGCCGTTCACCATTCGGGCCTTGCAGCACAAAGCTGGCGTCGAGTGCCATGGCAATGGCAGGATGGTCGTTACCGGGGTCGCCATGCGCAATGTCGCCGCCAATGGTGCCGCGGTTGCGCACCTGCGGATCGGCAATCAGCTTGGCGGCTTCGCCGAGCAGGGGTAGTTTGGCTTTGAGCAGCGGCGAGTCAATGAGTTCGTTCTCGCTGGTCATGGCGCCGATGCGGATCACGCCGCCCTCTTCGCTGATGCCGCGCAATTCGGGGATGCGGTTGATGTCGATGAGCACACTGGGGGCGGCAAAGCGCAGCTTCATCATGGGCAGCATGCTGTGGCCTCCGGCAAGTAGCTTGGCTTCGTCGCCAAGCGTTGAGAGCAGGGAAATGGCCTCAGCCACCGTGTGCGGTGCGTGGTAGTCGAATGCGGGTGGGATCACTGTGTCTCCTTTTATTGATGCCTGTCAATGCAGGGCCGCCCACTCTATGGGCGGGCTTCAAAAAAAGGGACGCTATCCAATCAACGGCTTTTGCCGCGCATGAATGGCAGCCAGGGCGCACGAAGAAAATATGTGCGTTTGCACAATTTGGTGTGGCCGGTGAAACATTCATTAAGTCAATTCTGGGTGCGGTCACTTTGGACGCAGGCTGACGTGGCACTCAACGCCGTCCGTGTCCCCCGCCCTGCGGGCTCCTCCTTTACCTACCGGCGTCGAGCGCCACGCCGTCCTGCGTCTGCCCGCGTGGTCGGTACGCGAAGGAAAAATATATGGGCATGTGCATGGGCTATTGGCTATTGGGTCAATGCCCACCAACCGTGCAGGCTGCCGATGACAGTGGGGTGGATGATTCCGGTAGGTAAAGGAGGAGCCCGCGCAGCGGGCGGGGGACACGGACGGAATCATCTACCCCGCTGGCAGCGGCGTACATATCTCAGCGCTGACAGCGGCTTACACACAACTGTCTTCACAGCATCATCTGTACACAAAAGTTCAATAGACTTTTGCCAACGTCGTATCGCTCAAACCCAGATGCTCCATCAACCGAGCCGCACTGGAGCGCGCCACTGGAATCTCCACCGGTGTGGAGCCCATCATGCGCAGGGTGATGCGTCCGTCGTCGCGCACGATCTCGTCGACCATGCTCAGGTTCACGATATAGCTGCGGTGCACACGAAGAAACAGATTCGGGTCCAGACGACTCTCCAGATCGCCAATGGTGATATTGCAAAACTGCCCGCCCTGTGAGGTATGCACCCAGGTGTAGTGGCCCTCGGAGCGGATGAAGGAAACGCCCGACACATCCACCAGCAGCACACGGTTTTGCTTGATGGTGGGAATCTTGCGCAACTGGCGTTTGGCAGCGGGCTGCAGCTTGCTGGTGGTCGCGGCGGGCTCGGCGTCTTTGCTCACCACCTCGGTGATGTCATAAAAGACCAGCGTGTAGCCGGTGGTCTGCCCCTGCATATCGGCAATCTTGGAGACCTTGATCAACAACACGCGCTCTGGGATGTTGATCATCATCGCCATGGGCGGCGCGTTGTTCACCGGGCATTCGGCCTGACCCAGCAGAAACTTGACCTTGGCCTTGGCCGCTTCCGGATGGAAGTCGGTGACAATTTTTCCGAAGGGCATTTTGTCCTGCACCGGCAGGCTGCGCCGTGCGTAATCGTTCATGCCGGTGACGTGCAAGTGCACGTCCAGATGCACTACGCCCACATCAAAACGCTCCAATAAATAGAGCCAGGAATTCGGATTGGATGCGCCGGAAGTGCCCGCGCCATCGGCATGCTTGCAGGGTGTCATGTCTCATCTCTTTTATGTTTTGGAATTTGGATTACAGCGGGATCCGCGGCATCGCTCATGCCGGCGCACGGTTACTCATGCAGGCTGTAGGCAATTCGTTCAGCGGCCTGCAAAAAATGCTAAATACGCATACAGTGCGATCCCTTGATACGGTCTGAAATTTAAGAGACACGCGGTTCAAGGGTTAACCCTTGAACCCATGCAATACAACCGAGCGAGTACAAACAAGTGGCCCACATCCATACTCAAGCGCATTGGTTGGCCCGTGGCATCGGGTCTGCTTCCGTTACACCCGCGCTGCTGCTGGGTCTGGTGGGCATGGCCTTGTGGTTTGCCGATCAGCAGTCTCCGCTATGGACCCTTGACGCGTTGTGGCCGGTCATCCTGCTGTGCCTGCTGGCAGTGGCTGCGGGCTGCGCGGCACTCAGTTGGATACGCCCTCAGCGCGCCGGTTTGTCACCACCGCATGTGATGCTGTCGCTGGGTTTTGGCGGCATGCTGCTGGGCCTGCTGGCTGACTGGCTGCAGGCTGGCCCGGCACAGTTGGGCAGTCTGTGCCAGCAAGCGGCCGCACTCACTTTGCGCGAGAGTTTTTCCCTGCACCTGCGCTACCTGCCTGGCATGCACATCGGCATGTTGCTGGGCGGCCTGCTGGCCATCCCCAGCCTGCGCATGCTGCGCGCGCACTGCGGGCGCTACCTGTGCTCGGTGTTGACACAGAACCTGCTGTGCTCGGGCTGGATGCTGCTGGGCATGACCCTGGGTGCGGTATGGCTGGTGCGGCTGCAGATCGCGTTGGGCGCACCTTCCCTGACCGGTATGCTGGGCGGCATGTTTGTTGGCATGACCTGGGGCATGGTGGTCAGCGTGGCGCTGTACCGCCAGTTCTTTGCGCGGCGCAACCGAGCAGCAGCCGCAAGCGACCAGCGCAGCTAAAGCCGTCTTCTCACACATTCGCAACGGAATACACGCATGGAAAATTTGGATGGAATGGTGTTGCGCACCCTGCGCAATTGGCGCGCCGGGTCAAAGCGCGCGCTGCTGGCCACCGTGGTGCGCACCTGGGGCTCGTCGCCGCGGCCGGTGGGCTCCATCATGGCGCTGTGCGCCGACGGCGCGGTGGTGGGGTCGGTGTCCGGCGGTTGCATCGAGGACGACCTGATCCACCGCTTCACGCAGGCTTATGCGCAACCCCATGCAGCTGCGACAACCGAGCCGCAAGAACTGCCCCTGGGCCCGCCGCGCCTGCTGACCTATGGCGTGAGCGCCGACGAGGCGCACCGCTTCGGCCTGCCCTGCGGCGGCACGCTGGAACTGCTGCTGGAGTTTGACCCGGCCGTCGAAGAACTGGACCGGCTGCTGGCCTGGCTGGATGCGGGCAAGCTGGTGGAACGCAGTGTGGCACTGGCTACCGGTGAGGCATCCGTGCGCTTGTGCAGTCAGCCCTCGGACCTGAAGCTCAGCGCCAGCACGCTGAGCAATGTGTTCGGGCCGGAGTACCGCCTGCTCATCATCGGTGCCGGGCAACTGAGCGAGTACCTGGCCACCATGGCGCAGTTCAATGGCTTTGCCGTGATCGTGTGCGACCCGCGCGAGGAGTACCGCAGCAGCTGGTCGGTGCCGGGTGTGCAAGTGGTGCAGGACATGCCCGACGACGCCATGGCCCTGTTCAAGCCGGACCGCCGCAGCGCCGTGGTGGCGCTGACGCATGACCCCAAGCTGGACGATCTGGCCCTGCTGGAGGCGATTCACAGCGAGGCTTTTTACATCGGTGCGATTGGTTCACGGCGCAACAACCTGGCGCGCAGCGCCCGCATGATGGAGCACTTCGGCGCCACGACCGCAGAGCTGGCCCGGCTGCGCGGGCCCATTGGCATTTACATCGGCAGCAAGACGCCGCCGGAAATTGCGGTCAGCATCATGGCCGAATTGCTGGCGGTGAAAAACGGGGTCAGCCTGCCCCGGGACATCCAGGTGGGTCCGGCCAAAGATGATCTGGCCATTGCAGAAAACCAGGCCGACGCGCTGGCCTGCGGCATCGGCATGGATGCACCCGCGCTGCGTTACAGCAGCGAGTCTGCCGGCACGTAGGTCTTGCCCAGGGCCAGCGCCACGGCCTCGTAGGTCACCTTGCCTTCGGCCACGTTCAGGCCGTTCTTCAGGTGCACATTGTCCTTGAGCGCCTGCTTCCAGCCCTTGTTGGCCAGCGTCAGGGCATGGCCTATGGTGGCGTTGTTCAGGGCGAAGGTGGAGGTGCGGGCCACGGCGCCGGGCATATTGGCCACGCAATAGTGCACCACGCCATCGACCACAAAGGTGGGCTCGGCATGGGTGGTGGCATGCGAGGTCTCGAAGCAGCCGCCCTGGTCAATCGCCACATCCACCAGCACGGCACCTTTCTTCATCTTGGCTATCATGGCGCGCGTCACCAGCTTGGGTGCGGCAGCGCCGGGAATCAGCACGCCGCCAATCACCAGGTCGGCGTCCAGCACGGCTTCTTCCACGGTTTGGACGTTGGAATAGACGGTGTGGATGCGGTTGCCGAAGATCAGGTCGAGCTGGCGCAGGCGGTCGATGCTCTTATCCAGCACGGTGACCCGGGCGCCCATGCCCACGGCCATTTGCAGGGCGTGGGTGCCGACCACACCAGCACCCAGAATCACGCAATGCGCGGCGGGCACACCGGGCACGCCGCCCAGCAGCACACCCATGCCGCCCTTGGATTTTTCCAGGTGCGCGGCACCGGCTTGTATGGCCATGCGACCGGCCACTTCACTCATGGGCGCCAGCAGCGGCAGGCCGCCACCGGGGCCGGTAATGGTTTCATAGGCAATGCAGATGGCACCCGACTGGATGAGCGCTTCGGTCTGCTCGGGATCGGGTGCGAGGTGCAGGTAGGTGTAGAGAATCTGGCCGGGGCGCAGCATGGCGCATTCCTGCGGCTGTGGCTCCTTGACCTTGACGATCATCTCGGAGGCGGCGAACACC
>Ga0316218_1002829_pt1 | contig 15254 bp, 6 predicted proteins | sample TBH18003metaG_FD_203634 | JGI IMG/M metagenome (GOLD analysis project Ga0316218, IMG submission 203634) | Freshwater microbial communities from Trout Bog Lake, Wisconsin, USA - TBH18003 | ecosystem: Environmental > Aquatic > Freshwater > Lake > Hypolimnion/Profundal zone | place: USA: Wisconsin...
AAATTTTCGGGTATGCCGTTTATAGCAGGTGCGTTATTCATGCTCATTTCTATTTTCTTTGCGATACCTTCTTTGCGGCATTACCATAGGGCTAAGCAGGCAGAGCAGAATGTATAATAGTCGCGCATCACTTGTATTATAATACCAGATTTGACAACTTTTTAAAACTTGTCAAATCTATAGTACGCAATACCTTTGAATTCTTACAGGCAGGCAATATTTGGGCAGATACTATCCTATAATAAACGAGTGAGGGTTCGGTGATCACCGAACCCTCACTCGTTTACGTAATATTCAAAAATTATTGTTCTATCACAATGTGGAATACCCTGTTTTCCTGGCCCGTCCTTACTGTGAGCAGGTACATGCCGTTGGCAAGGTTATTAGCCAACTGCACATGCTCATTTAGTTTGCCGCCTATGGCCTGTGCGGTGTTGTGGAAGACCACCTGTCCGAGTATATCTGTAAGTTCCAGTGTCACCTGCTGATCTGTTGTTGAAGACAATGTGCCCTTTACTGTGAATGCGCCCCTGTTCGGGTTTGGCACTACGGTGAAGTCACCCGCACCTGTGCTGATCTGCTGCACACCAACAGTGCTTACATCCACATACACCCACTCATAAGAGGTTATCTTACAGATGCCATTGCTGGTCACCATGCAGGTTAATGAGTCTTCCCTGTTGGTGCTGAAGGTACTACTGGTGTATACATTTGTTGTAGCAGCCGGTATAGGATAGCCATTCTTGTACCATTGATAGGTCGGGTTTACCGCATTGGTTACAGATGCCGTGAATGTGGCGCTCTCGCCGGGGCTTACTACTGTGCCGGGATTGGCGGAGATCGTTACCACAGGCATGGCTGCCGTGTCCACCTGCATACGCAGTGTGTTGGAATCATCATCTGCAAGCCGGCAATCATAGTTGCTCTTCATCACCACATATACTTCATCGCCATTGGCAGGTACATATGTGTACAAGCCTGCGGCATGTCCCGTGCCGGTAGAAACCGGCAGGCCATTAACTGTCCAATGATATACAGGTGCATACCCGCCGAAGCCGGTCACTGCATTCAGCGTTACCGCTGTACCCTTACATACGGTATCATTAGGCGTTGCGCTGATGTTCACTGTAGGGTAAGCATATGGTGTCACCGTCATAGTTACCAAATTACTGGTCACTGATGATGGCGAAGGACAGGTTGCATTACTCAGCATATTTGCTGTTACCCTGTCGCCATTTGCGGGAACAAAAGCATAAGTGCTGCCGGAGCCTACACCCACACCATTCACATTCCAGTTGTATACCGGAGCAGTACCACCGTTAACAGGCGTTGGTGTGAACAGGGCAGATGTGCCTGCGCACACTGTATCCTTCGGAGTGTTGATCGTTACCGATGGTGTTACCGTAGGTATGATCGTAACTGTTGCCGTGCCATTCATATTGGCTTTGCAACCTGTGGCTGTGCTGATGGCGACAGCATGATACGTGCCTGCAATTGTTTGCAGCCCGAAAGGCAACACACCACCTGAGCCAAGGAATGTGCCTACAGCAGTAGATCCGTGATACAACAAGTAGTTGGTGCCTGTGCTTGACCCATCGAGGCCGATAGGAACGCCTGTGCCATCCGCACAATAGCTGCCACCGCCGGTTATGTTATAGATATCAGGCAAAGGCTGCACATAGATCGTTTTGATCTGGTAGCAACCGCCGGGGTAAATGGTGTATATGATGGCGCAACTGCCTAAGCTCACACCGGTCACTTCGCCCGTAGTACCGTTAACGGTAGCCACAGTATTGTTGGTGCTTACCCATGTGCCACCACCTATAGCATCACTGAAAGGTACTGTAGTGCCGAGGCACACATTTGGCGATCCTGTTATCGGTGTAGGCTGTGGGTTTACGGTTATAGGATAAGTTACGTTGCAGCCATAGCTGTTGGTGTATACCACATTGGTACTGCCGCCGGGGTTAAGGCCGGTAAGGTCGCCGCCCGATGTGATGGTAGCAATGGCAGTAGACCCTGTACTCCACGTAGCGGCTGTGGCGCTGCTATAGGTAACGGTAGAAAGTGCGCACAACGAATTGGGCCCGCTGATCGGTGCCGGTATCGGGTTCACCGTTACTGTTATTGTTTTGGTGCAGCCGCTGCCCAGCGAATAAGTGATATCCACCGTAGCCTGTGCCGGGTTGCCGGTGATCACAGCCGTAACCAATCCGCTGGACGCATCTACACCGGCTATGGTATAATCTGCAGATGTCCATGTGCCGCCGGTTATGCCGTCACTCAATGATGTGCTTTGTCCCTGGCATACAACAGGCAGGCCACCGATAGTTGTTGGCTGCGGGTTCACAGTTACTACCAGGTTAGTGGTACAGCCTGTTGGTGGTGTGTATACGATGGTGGCAGTGCCGAGGCTCACGCCTGTTACTACGCCCCCTGCATCAACCGAGCCTACCGCTGGGCGTGTACTGCCCCAGGTGCCGCCGGTTGTGGCATCAGCCAGCGAGGTAGTGCTGCCGATACATATCTGCGGGTTGCCAGTTATAGCATCAGTTGGCGCATTTACCGTGATCGTAGTAGTAGCAAAGCAGCCGGTAGGCAAAGTATAAGTAACCGTTGCCGACACAGGCGCAATGCCGGTGAGCAAACCACTTGATGAGCCTATGGTGACAACGGTTATATCGCTGCTGCTCCAGGTGCCGCCGCCGGCCTCAAATAAAGTGACCGTTTGTCCGGGGCAAATAGCTGATGGGGAGGAGATGGCCGATGGCAAAGGGTTTACTGTAAAGCCGTGTGTTACCGGGCAACCTGAAAGCGGCGTAAAAGAAATGGTAGCAGGGCCGGAGGCATATCCTGTCACATCGCCCGAGCCGTCTACAGTGGCAGTGGTAGGGTCGCTGCTGCCCCAGGTGCCGGGCGCTGAGGCATCGGCAAGTGTTACCGTGCCGCCCTGGCATACCATGAAGGTACCGGTTATAGGCGCAGGCAATGAATCTACGTTAATATTGGTAGTGGTATAGCAACCTGTAGGCAATGTATAAGTGATGGTGGCTGCGCCTATAGCCACACCCGTCACCACGCCGCTCAACGAGCCTATGGTGGCATCTGCCGTTGTGCTGCTGGCCCATGTGCCGCCGCCGCCATCAGTAAGTGTTACCGACTGGCCTATACATACCGCAGCAGGGCCTGCAATGGCCGACGGCAGTGGTTCTATGATCACAGTTTTGTTTACAGGACAAGCGGTTATTGGCGCTGCATAAGTAATGACTACCGGTGTTGCAGCAGTAACAATGCCTGCCGTTACCACACCTGATGAGGTGATGGGCGCAAGAACACTGCTGCTGCTCCATGTACCACCCGATGTGGCGCTGGTATATCCTGCTATGTTGCCGGAGCATATGGTAGACGGGCCTGCAATGGCAGCAGGTATAGCGTTTACGGTTATTATTTTTGTGGCCGTGCAGCCTGTGGGCAGGTCGTAACTGATGGTTACTGTGCCGGCGCCTGTGCCGGTCACTTCACCTGCTGCGCTTACAGTGGCTTTAGTTACATCACTACTGCTCCAGTCGCCGCCTATGGTAGTATCGTACAATAATATAGATTGGCCAACGCATACCGATGACGGGCCGGTAACAGGCGATAAAGGATCAACTACCACAGGTGCAAATGCGAAGCAGCCTGCCGCTCCGTAAGTAACTAATACTGTACCCGATGAAATACCGGTAAAGACACCACCTGTGCTTACAGTGCCAATAGACGGGTCGGCGCTGCTCCATGCACCGCCTCTCGATGTATCTGTAAGTGTAATAGGCTGGCCCACACAAGCCCTTGAAGGAACTGTGATCGGTGCAGGCGCGGCGATAACACCAAACGGATAAGTAACCGCGCAACCGCCTAATGAATATACGATAACTACACTGCCTGTAGCGCTGCCGCTTACCACACCCGTAGCCGCCCCAACAGGCGCAATTGCGCTATTGCTGCTGCTCCAGGTGCCGCCCGATGTGGCATCATTAAGCACCGCACTGCCGCCCACGCAAATGCTTGACGGGCCGCTAACAGGTGCAGGGCTTACATTAACAGTAACAGGCGCTGTGGTGGCGCAGCCATATACAGATGTGTAGGTGATGATGGTACTGCCGGCAGACAGCCCGGTAAAATGGCCTGCGGCATCTATAGTACCTGTGGCAGGCAAGCTGCTGCTCCAGGTGCCGCCGATAGTCGGATCGGAAAGTGTGTCCACACTTCCCTGGCATACATGCGATGGGCCTGATATGACCGAAGGGAACGGATAGACCGTAACCAGCAAGTTGACAGAACACCCCGCAACTGAATAAGTAACAGTGGCAACTGTAGCAGTAGTTACAGCGCCGCCGGTAAGTGTGGCCGTGCTTCCTGCACCCGATATGGATGCCGGGCCGGATACACTCCATGAGCCACCTGCTGTGGCATCACCTAATATTATGCTTGCACCACGGCATACCTGTACAGGGCCACTGATGGCGGCGGGTATCTGGTTTACGGTGATGGTTAAGAATACAGGGCAGCCCTGTGTATAAGTGAGGGTATCTACACCATAAAGTGTAGATGATGCGGTAACAAAGCCGGATAGCGCGCCAATGCTGGCCAATGCAGGATCGGAAGAGGTCCATGCGCCGCCTGCTGTGCGGTCGGTTTCGGTAGTAGTGGTTCCCTGGCAAAGCGCAGTAGCGCCCACGATGGGTGCAGGGCTTGGATTGATGGTAATAGTGGAATGAACAGTGCATCCTGTTCCTAATGAATACGTTATGGAATCAACACCCGAGGCGCTTGATGAAGCTGTGAACACACCCGTAGTGAAGCCTATGCTGCCATATGTGGCAGGCGATGAGGTCCAGGAGCCACCTGCTATCACATCAGATAAAGTATCGCTAAGGCCCTCGCATACTACAGTCCTGCCGAGAATGGCCGATGGCGATGGGCTTACAGTAACAGTAACGCTGGCGCTGCAACCCGCTGCCACATAAGTGATCACAGTAGTGCTGCCGGACAGATGCCCGGTAACGGTACCTATGCCGCCCGCAGAGCCTACAACCGAGGCCACAGCCGGCGAACTGCTGCTCCAGGTGCCGCCTGTTACAGAGGCTACCTCGGTGATGATAGAACCCACGCACACAGCCGTAGGACCGCTGATCACGGGTGTTGGTGTTACGGTTATGGTGGCAGTGCCGCCCATAGTGCGGGTGCAGCCGGTGGTAGGGTTGGTAGCCACTATAGTATAGGTGCCGCCGGTAGTGAATGGGCCCAGGCATATGGGGCCACCTGTGCCGGCCACTACAGGCCCGTAAGCCGTAGCGCCTATATACGCCTGGTAGTTGATACCTGCTGTTGAGCCGCTAAGGCAAATGGTAAGGCCCGTGCCACCTGAGCAATAGCTGCCCGTGCCGGAGGTGATGGTATAAGAAGTGGGTAGCGGGTTGATGGATATAACTGCACTGCCGCTCATAGCGCTGCTGCAACCAGTGGCGGGCGTAGTACCCACAACCGTATAAGTACCAGCGGTAGTGAAGGTGCCGAATGAAAGCGCAGCGCCCGTGCCCACAATAGCTGTCCCTACAAGTGTGCCGCCATTATACAACTGGTAGTTGGTGCCTGTGGAAGATCCGCTCAGACCGATGGCAACACCTGTGCCGCCTGCGCAATAAGCGCCGCCTCCTGTTACTGTATACAGCGTGGGTAACGGGTTCACAGTTACGTTAACCGAACGCGAGCAACCTGTGGGCAGTACAAATATGATAGCCGATGTGCCGGGCGATATACCGCTCACAATGCCTGATGAAGAACCAACGGTGGCAACAGCAGGGGTGCCGCTGCTCCAGGTGCCGGCGCCATCGGTAAGTGTGGTAGTAGCGCCCACGCATACGTGCAGTGTGCCGCCTATGAGGCCGGGCAGTGGGTTCACGGTTACAGGTATGGTAGCCACGCAGCCGATGCCTACAGAATAAGTAACTATCGCTACACCTGTGGAGGTGCCGGAGAATATGCCCGTGCTGCCCACCGTGCCATAAGGGGATGAGGCAGACCAACCGCCACCGCCGGTGGCATCGCTGAGTGTGGTAGTGCTGCCGATACATACGGCCGGTGTGCCGGTAATGGGCAACGGAGTAGAGTTGACAGTAACCACCGTAGTGATGTAACAGCCAGTGCTGCTTGCGGTATAAGTAATAGTTGCTGTGCCTGCCGAAACGCCGGTCAGCAAACCGGTGGTATAGCCAATGCCTGCCGTGCCGGATGCGCTGCTGGTCCAGGTGCCGGGCGTGGTGGCATCGGCAAGAGTATTGCTGGAGCCTACGCACAGGCTCATAGTGCCGGTGATGGCCGCTGGCAAGGGGTTAACCAATATAGAGGTAGATACATAGCAGCCCGTAGGCAGTATGTAATCAATAGTTGCAGTACCTGTGGCCACGCCGCTAACCACGCCTGTGGAAGAACCCACGCTGGCTATGGTAGCATCACTGCTCACCCAGTAGCCGCCTGCGGTGCCATCGGTTAGTGTGGTCGTAGCGCCTATACATACGCTGCCTGCGCCGGTTATAGAACCGGGCAGCGGGTTCACTGTAAATGACTCGGCTATAGAGCAACTGCTCGTAAGGCCGGTATAAGATATTGTAGCCACGCCAAGGGATATACCATCTACCTCGCCGGTAGTGGGGTTCACATTGGCTATAGAATAATCGCTGCTGGTCCAGTAGCCGGAGGAGGTATCAGAAAGTATAACACTGCCACCGATACACACATAGGGCGTGCCGGTAATAGGCCCCGGCTGGGGCGATACCACCACCACCAGCGATGCGGTGCAACCCGTGGACAATGTATAATTGATAGTAACTGTGCCTGCGCCCACACCGGTAACGATGCCGCTTACTGCGCCTACTGTGGCCTTGGTAACATCGCTGCTGGTAAAGCCGCCACCGGCGGGATAACCTACCAGCGGGTCAGCAGAGCCTACGCATACCGAGCCTACGCCTGTGATCACCGGAAGGCCGTTTACAGTAACCGTTTTGAGCGCATAGCAGCCGCCGGGCATGGTGTAGGTAATAACAGCCACGCCTGCGCTGAGGCCCGTGACCGCACCGGTAGAACCGACAACGCTCACATAGCCTGTGTAGCCGCTGCTCCATGTGCCGCCCGCTGTGGGGTCGGTATAAGTGTTGGTGGAACCAACGCATAAGGTGGAAGGACCAACTACCGCAGACGGTGAAGGATTGACCGTGACCGGCGCAGTGGCATAGCAACTGCCGAGGAAGTAAGTAATATTAGCTACGCCCGAAGCCACACCTGTGACCACACCCGTGGTGGGCCCTACGGTAGCTGTAGTAGTGGGCGTACTGACCCATGCACCGCCGGAAGGGCTGCTGGACAAGGCCGTAGTGGCCCCCACACACACATTGAAGATGCCGGATAAGGGCGATGGCGTGGTATTGACCGTGACGACGGCCGTGGCCTTACATGCGCCCGCAGGCACCGTATAGGTAATAGTAGATGTACCCGGCGACTCGCCCGTGACGACACCGGTACCCGACCCTATGATGGCTATAGAAGTAGTGCCGCTGCTCCAATGCCCGCCTGTACTGGCATCTGATAATGCAGTGGTGGAACCAGCGCACACATTGAGTGTGCCGGTAATAGCAGATGGTGGTGAGAACAAATAAAGCTCTATAGCCGCACTGGTGGCGCTAAGGCCACTCACCGTGCACGTCATAGTGCAGCGGTAGTATACATTGGTGGTTACGGTAGCAAGATAAGTATCTGCTGTAGCCCCCGGCACATCCGTCCACGAAGAGCCGGTTGAAGATGTTTGCCAGTCGTAAGTAAGCCCGGTCCCTAAGCTGGAGGTAGGCAAAGAAAGTACAGAAGTATAAGTGCTGCAACCTGAATCTACAGTAGCTACTACAGTACCGGTAGAAGGCGTGCCGCTACATTGATTGGACCAGCGGTATACTTGGCCGTTAGAGGGTAGTGTGGTATAAGTAGGAGAAGAAGCATACTTGAATGTGGTAGTCGATATGGTGGGCGAAGATGAGTTATCAGCAAGCGTTTGATAATCAGAAGTACTGTTGGCTATACCTATAGCTTCACCTTCATAACCCATACCAGAAAGGTTTGAAGAACCATAAACGAAGTCGATAACCCCGCTAGTTTCATAAAGCTTCACTTGAAAGTTAGCAGTACAGCAAACACATGCTCCTGGCCATCCATAAGCATGCCAATCTTTCCACTCAAAAGTAAATATCCTATTAGGCGCTGTTCCTGTTGTAAGATAGTAAGCTGTTCCAGAAGTAGTACAACCACCTGGATTTCCTCCATAAAGATCACACCAATAAGGCATTAAGAAACCAGTACCACCACTTGTCATATTCCCTGCACCTACTATAAAAGGTGCTCCAGTTGCATTTGCTAACGATAAAAAGCCATTTGAGCAAGCAGAAAGTTGCGTATAATTTGTACCACAATAATTAAATGTAAATCCTATTGAAATACTTGTGGTAGTATAGTCATCACCATAAATTCCCGTAACAGCAGTACCAGAACTTGATATACTAGAATAAGTAGTAGTAAATGCCGAAAAAGTGTATGATGCTGCCGTTATTGCATAGCCTGCATAACTGAATAAGGTCGCTAAAATGAGTAAGTAAATTCTTTTCATTGCTGGTTGTTTAATAGTTGAGAGATAGAGTTCATATTTATGTATCGTAAAGTTAATAAAAAAGTAAGAAATCACAATAGTGTTTATTTATAAAAACAGTACCGTGACGTTTTTCTGTACTTCTCACTCTTTTTGTCGTCCCGAGGTACGAGGGGTCTATACACACGTACGCAACAATGTTGGTGTGTTTATACAAACGTGAGTACATGCGCGTGCAGATCCCTCGTACCTCGGGACGACAAAGTGAGAGTCATCATAATGTGTATCCCAGGAGATTCTCCGCCCTTCGCGGGACTCTTCAGCTCGCACAGGGCATTGAGCCATTGAGTTATTGAGTCAGTGAGCAATTAAACTATCTTTCCACCCTTCGCGGGACTCTCCTGCTCGTGCAGGGCATTGAGCCATTGAGTCCCGATAGCTATCGGGAAGCCATTAAAAAATCTATCTTTGCACCCGCTCAATGACCCCCAAAAGAATCATTCTTACGGTTACCAATGACCTTAATTACGACCAGCGCATGATCCGTATCTGCACCTCGCTGGCCGGTGCGGGCTATGAGGTGACGCTGGTGGGGTTCAAAAAGAAGAACAGCAAGCCGCTGTTGCAGCAACCCTACAAGCAGGTAAGGCTCCCCATCATTGCCGACCAGGGCAAGATCATGTTCTTCCATTACTGGCTCGGCCTGTTCTTTTTCCTGCTATTCCGCCGTGCCGATGCCGTTTGTGCCATAGACCTGGATACCATACTGCCGGTATATTACGCCACGCGCCTCAGCGGCAAAAAAAGGCTATACGATGCCCACGAGATATTCACCGACCTCAAAGAGGTCATCAGCCGCCCGGCAGTGCATAAAATGTGGCTGTGGATCGGTAACCACACGGTGCCGCACTTCCCTACCGGCTATACCATCGGTGATTGCTATGCGGATGAACTACATAAAAGGTATGGTGTGCGCTACGGCGTGGTGCGCAATGCCACCGTGTTGCAGCCCCTCGTTATACCCGAAAAGAAAGAGCGCATCATCCTGTACCAGGGCTGGGTAAATGTGGGCCGCTGCTTCGAGCAGCTGATCCCGGCCATGCAGCAGGTGGATGCAAAGCTCATCATCTGCGGCGAAGGCAATTTTTATACTGAGGCCGTTGCGCTGGCAAAAGAGCTGCACCTGGCGGATAAGGTGATCTTCAAAGGCTACATACCACCGGCACAGCTCAAAGCTTTTACCATAGGGGCATACATAGGCATCACGCTGTTTGAGGACACCAGCCTCAGCAACCGGCTGTCGCTCGCTAACCGCTTTTTTGATTATATGCACAATGGCGTACCGCAACTCTGCAACCAATTTGCCGAGTACGAAAAAGTGAACGCGGAATATGAGATAGCCACACTCATCAATGAGCTTACGCCGGATGCCATAGCGGGCGCGCTCAATAAATTACTGAAAGACGATACCTACTATCAACGGCTGCAAAACAATTGCCTTGCCGCCCGCGAAAAATATTGCTGGCAACAGGAAGAGAAAACATTATTAGGGATATACAGTGAATTGCTGAAATAGGAATGTAGTGAGGAATACCAACCAGATACCAAAATAATGTACGAAATCATTGAACGAATTGCGCAAGATCTTCTACCACATAGGAGGCACATAGGCCACATAGTCCCGGATAGCTATCAGGATAGCCAGTAACTCATAAATTTACAGACCACATAGGCTATCACTCCTGCCGTGGTCTATGTTGGCGGATAACATGAAGTCATTCAAATTTCGTTTATTAATTGATGCTAAATTTGTAATATTACTCGCGCTGGAAATTCCCCCTTGGGGCGAAGGTATGTGTGCTGGCCGAAGGGGGTTAGGGGGATGTTGTTTGTGCGAGGGCTATTAAATTGAAAACATTAAATGCAGGAACAGGGAACACAAATAAAAATTCCCTCGTGCTATCTTTACTTATACAGTGTGTAGATTTGACAACTTTTTAAAAGTTGTCAAATCTGGCCCAAACATTTCATCGCATGGAATTATGCAGGAACAGGAAACACAAATAAAATTCAGCGTCATCATACCCGCATACAATGCGGCGGGCACTATAGTCCGCGCCATAGATGGTGTGCTGGCGCAGTCCTACACCAACTACGAGATCATAGTGGTGGATGATGCCAGTAAAGACGACACCTGCGCTATCATCACCGGGCGTTATGGCGACACCGTACAACTGATACAAAAAGTAACCAACAGCGGCAGCTCCATAGCCCGCAACACCGCTATGGACGTGGCTACGGGCCAGTACATCGCCTTCCTTGATGCTGATGATGTTTGGCACAAAGACAAGCTGGACCTGGTGCATACCATACTGGTATCGCAGCCCAATATCACGCTGTTCTACCACCCTTATACACAAGAAGCGATCTTAGACAAACGGCTGCCGGAGGATATTCAAATATACAGGCTACCCTTCATTAAGCTGCTGCCTGCCAACCCGGTGGCGACGTCGTGCGCTGTGCTGCGCAACGACCCTTCATTCCGCTTCGACCCCGCCATGCGCTATGCCGAGGACTACGACCTGTGGCTGCGGGTAAGCTATAAGCACAAGCTCTATTTCATAGACATACCCCTCACCCAGATATACAGGGCCTACACCTCTAAGGGCGGCATCAGCGAGAACAGGTGGAAAATGCGGCGCGGCGAAATGCGTGCCTACACCAAGCTCATCAGGCTGAACCCGCTGTTCTTAATAGTGCTGCCGGTATTCATCACCTCCAGCATAGCCAAGTATTTTTATAAGATGGTGGTAAAAACCCCAAACCACTCCCGCTAATAAACGGAAAGGGTTTGGAATTTGTCCCGATAGCTATTGAGATGGAATTTGGAAACTGGAATTTGGATCTTGAACCCCGGAATTTAAACCTATACCCCCGCGGCGCTGATCTCCTTTACCATGCCATGTTCTATACGCACCACGCGTGCAGGGTACTTCTGTATGATGCCGTAATCGTGTGTGGCCATGATGAAGGCCGTCTGGTAGTCGCGGCAAATGTTGAAGAGCAGTTGCATGATCTCGTCTGTGGTATCCGGGTCCAGGTTGCCGGTAGGCTCATCGGCCAGTATCAGCTTGGGATTATTGAGCAATGCGCGGGCTATGTCCACACGCTGCTGCTCCCCGCCCGACATCTCGTAGGGCATCTTGCCGCCCTTATTTTTCAGCCCCACATTAGAGAGCACATGGTCTATCTTTTCCTTCATCAGGTTTTTGTCCTTCCAGCCCGTAGCCTTTAGTACAAACTCCAGGTTGTGGTATACATCCCTGTCAGTCAGCAGCCTGAAATCCTGGAACACAATGCCGAGGTTGCGGCGCAGCAGGGGTATCTTCTGCCAGGTAAGGTCTTTCAGGTCAAACCCGGCCACATTACCCTCCCCTTCTTTCAGGTACAGGTCGCCATACAGTGTTTTCAGCAGGCTCGATTTACCCGACCCCGTCTTGCCGATCATGTAAATGAATTCGCCCTTATCCACGGCAAGGTTCACATTATTGAGCACCAGGCTGCTGCCCTGGTATATGTTGGCCTGCTTTAAGGATACTATATTCGTCTGGTCCATGTACCTGTATTTACTACAAAGATAATCGGTATCCGCTTCAATAAAGGCGTGGGCAGGAAATTTTCCTTGAGCGCCCAAGTTGTCCCACGCCTCAGAGGTGTGGGACAACTACACTAACCACAGGTGTGGCCCACGTGCACCACCCACAGGTGTGCCACACTTCAAAAGTGTGGCACACCTACCCACAAAAAAGTGGCTGCGTTTCCGCAGCCACCTCATTATAAGTTCATGCTTAATTTTCAATTATTCAACAACCAGTTTCTTGGTAGTTACCTGTGTGCCTGTGATGGTTTGTACTATGTACATGCCCTGTACAGATATTGCTGCATGGGGTATCTGCACACGGGCTTCGTTGCCGCTGATCAGCTCATTGGTAGTATATACCACCTTGCCGGTAATGTCTGTAACCACGATACGGGTAGCAACGTTGTCCATATCTTTGATGATCACATAAGCATCGCCATTGGTTGGGTTTGGCGCTACTACTACATCAGCAGTACCTGCCACTACATTGCTCACGCTAGCAGGCCATGGGCTGAAGTTAACGCGGTCCATATAGAAGTTATTGCCGCTGCTGTAAGAGCCGGTAACTGTAGTGCCGTCATATCCAACTGCGATACCCGGTTTGTAACGGAAACGGAATATAGTATAGTTGGTCCTTGCAGCAGCAGGTATATTGATGCTCATAGGTGCCCAGTCGGCCTGCGATACAGGGGCATAAGCAAACGCATATTCGCCCTTGTTGCATATCTGGGCTTTGGTAAGCGTAGTAAGCGTAGTCCAGGTATTAGACCTGTCGGTAGAATAGTCGATTTCCAGAGCATCATTGATATCTAACGAATTGGCAGAGCGGGAAGCACCTGAATACATATAGTTGAGGCTGCACGCGCCACTGAAGCCGGAAAGGTCCACAGGTATGCTGAACATATCGTCAAAGTCACCGATAGGCTCTCCTGTATTAGGATATATACCAAAGCTCGGGTTCACCCTGTTGTCGTAGCCGGTATACATCATGGAGCTATCATCATAAAAACCTACACCCGCAGGCTGCCATTTGAACTCATTGTTGTAATAATTAAAAGTTGGCCATTGGGTGGCGGTAGCGCCCTTGAACTCTTCGTAATAGCCAGCACCCGGCACACCTGTTGCCTGCGCCACAAATATAGGAGTGGAGGAATTAGTAGTAGTAGCAGTATGGTTACCTGAATCCGCAAGGGTCACATTAGCCCATCCGGGTGTAGAGAAAGATGTCGAAACGATATTAACAGTTGAAGTGCTGATAGCAGCGCCGTTGCCAAAAGTCCATTTGCGGGATACGATAGTATCATTCCAGCTTTCATCTTTAAATGTAAGGCCGGTAGGCAGACTACCCAATTTAGCACAGGTAAAATACTGTATCGCATTACCATGAGCATTTAATACAGAATACTCCACCGTAGGAGGAAGATCAGGTATTGGAGCGAATGTAGTATCCGTAGCATTGATCTTTATACCAGTACGAACCAGGTTAGCACCCGACCAAAGATTATTACGGCCTGCCACATCGCTGTTAAGTGTAGTGTGCATGCGGGTTACCTGTCCTTTGGTGAACATCTTGGCACAATAAGTATAATCCATGATGTTCAATGTATTGGTAGTATCCGGGTAATTCACCAATGAGTCATTACCATGTCTATCCGTGTATATCTTAAAGTAATTTTCAGCGCAGGCTGTATCCCACATACTATTGTTGCTGGCTGTATTCGTTGTTGAAAGTGCTAATGCACAACCAGGTTCTGCATGCCCTTTAGTTGGCGGAGTATCATCTACATCATCATCACCACAGGCCACATCAGGATTGTTAGTGTTGCCCCATGGATGATACAAGTTCATCATATGCCCCATTTCATGGTTGATGGTATGCGGCGTACCTATATAATCCCATAATGCTATAACACCATCATAAAATGGGATACCAGCCACATCTGTGGCAAAATGCGCATAGGCAGCAGCCATACCATTTGCAGTACTCATGGTATTAACAGTCCATATATTCACATAGCTTGTAGGATCCCAGTCATCAAACTTAGCTTGCTCTCCACCAGAATAAGTGAGGTAAGACCTGTGACGGGTAATACCTTTGGTGGGTTTACCATTAGGATCGATAGCAGCCAGATGAAGTCTAATGTGCGGATTGCCTATGTATGGATAAAAATTAGGTGTGTGGTTCAAGACATAAGTACTGTCTGGGCCATCAGAAGGATTTACTTCTTTGGCAGCATATACGGGATTCCACAAATTTACAAGATCATTATAAATTGTATTATCCGGAATGTAGTCTGCATTATTATTATAGTCATGAATAATATGTATAACGATCGGAATGTCATACCAAAAGGTCGCGCTGTCCAGTTCGCTTGCATCAGCAGTAGTTCTGTGCGCTGCCATTTTACTGAGATCAATGTTTTTTAAGCCGGCTTTTACCTGCGCATTAAAGTCTTCTTCGGCTTTTAATATCTCAGGATGCGTGAGCAACAATTGCTGCCTGGCCTCTGTTGAACCGCATGGCTGCTTCGCCTGGCTTTGGGCATAGCCTTTACCCGTGAGGCATGCAACTGCGAATAACAGGAATAGATAATTTTTTTTCATTTGTCAGTAGTTATAAAGTTCCAAAGTTAAAATAAAAACACATTTTTCACAACATTTTATGAATTATAAAACAAGAAAAAAATGGCTCTACTATAATAGACGAGTATTTGTGGCTAAATCTTGGGTGTTCTAAAAAATATATTTCTAATATACCACCAGCTTTTGCGTGGTAGCTACTCCTTCATTTATGAGCGTCACGAAGTACATACCTGCGGACGGTGTGGCTGAACGGGGCACGTCCTGCTGCTGCACGCTGTTGGCTGTATATGTTTTGTTTGCGCTGAATATCACCTTACCAGTAATGTCCTTGATCGTATAGCTTACATTGCCATCATTACCTGTCTT
>Ga0316218_1002842_pt1 | contig 15188 bp, 10 predicted proteins | sample TBH18003metaG_FD_203634 | JGI IMG/M metagenome (GOLD analysis project Ga0316218, IMG submission 203634) | Freshwater microbial communities from Trout Bog Lake, Wisconsin, USA - TBH18003 | ecosystem: Environmental > Aquatic > Freshwater > Lake > Hypolimnion/Profundal zone | place: USA: Wisconsin...
TCCAAATAGCTTTTCAGCGCAGTATCAGACATATCGGGTGTCTTGTTGATACTGTTCTTTTTGTACACCTTCAGAAATTCATCTTTAGACACTGAATGGGTGCCGTAGGTAAACAGGGCCTGCGCATGGGCCGAAACGGCGCAGAAACCTGTGGCAAGAGATAATAATACCAGCTTTCGCATTGTACGTTGTTTTATTTTTGTGTGTTTATTTTTTAGATTTCCGTTCTTTTATTTCCAGCATATCCACCAGGCTGCCGAGGTTAGTATGGTCAAGTCTTTTACCCCTGATGATCTTTTTTTCGTCCAGTAAATATATGGTAGGTGTGCTGTACACATCATACTTGCCGCGCCAGTCGCCTACATGCTCATGGTCCCAGGTATTGGTCCAGCTTTCCAGTTTATTCTTTTTAAGGAAGTCAGCGATAGCAGCTTCATCGCCCTCTGTGGCTACGGTATATATCTTCACGCCCTTGCTCTTCAATACCGAGCGGTACAGCGAATCCAGCTCAGGCAGCTCCTTCTGGCAATGCCCGCAAGATGGCGAGTAAAATATAAGAAGCGTATACTTTGCGCTAATGCTTTGCAGGCTCTCTTCTTTCTTTGTGAGCACATTGGGCAGTTTCACCTCGGGGGCCAGGTTGCCTATTACATTTGGCGCTATTTTTTGTGCGCGGTCGGTATACTTGCCCAGTTCCTCGGGGCTTAGCCATGTGGCTTCGCCCTTCATGTAGTGGTTCTCTACGAGGTATACAAACACCTCGTCCATGCCCATGATCTTGCTGTTCTCGGCAGTTTTGGTGAGCCACCACAGGGTATACTTGTATATCTCCTTAGTACCTGCGGCCTTCTTTAGCAGCATATCGCCTTCATGCTCCACGCTATCCGGGAAAGGCAATACCAGCTTATTCATATACTCGTCTATCTTGGCATCGAAGATTGGTGTATGTATGAGGCGGTCGTCCTGGAAATTAAAGCCATCCCAGAAGTGTGCTTTATAATAGTTGTAGGCAAAGGTAGAATCACGGGTTACGCCATCGGCCAGAAAGTGCGGCCCTTCCGGCACCTGCGGCGTTTGCAGGGCATTAAAAATGGCCGACAGCAAAGTGCCTGGATGCTTCGCAGCATACTCGCGCCGGTAAGCGATCAATGCCTTTGATGATGCCTGTGCTTCTTTGCGCACGGCTGCACTGTCTGCCGCATTCTTTGCCGCTTTAAATTCCCTCTGCAGGGCATCCTGCTTGCCGCCATAGCCTTTCAGAAAATCAACGTATGCCTGGAAGTTTTCGTTCTCCGGCGAGTTTTTGAAGGTAACGCCGTACGGCAGTTTAGCAAGATCTGCATTGATAGAAAGATCGGCACCATTATCCAGCAGGAACTCAAAATAAGTTTTATGATCGGACATAAGCATCATGTAGATGCCGCCTATGAATGTAGGATCGTCTGTCTTGAATTCGGCCATGCCGTTCTTATCAAACCGCGCCGAATCGCGCTTGTAGATGGTGGGCAGCGCCTTACCGTAGTAATGCACGAGGTACACCATTGAGTCTTTAACCCCGGCCACCTTCAAGTGAATGGTATAGCCAGTGCGCGCAAAAGAGGACATTGCCATGCCCGCAAACAGCATGACAACGAGGGATATTCGCTTCATTTATCAGTTATTAATATTGGGTTTCCGCCTATACAGACGAAGAAGAACCACACCATGTTGGTTCAGGCTCAAAAATAAAGTATAAAGTTGGTGTATCCCAATAGAAACAGGTCTAATTTGGATTATAACATATTTTTTGCAGGTGAGGCGCTTTTGACCAGTTTAGAACGAAAAACACGTAACACAATATCAAATGCGTAGATCCTGTGTCCTAATCTCCGCATAATATGCGGAGATAGCACTAGTGCACGAATGACAAACCCCTATTTTGTTTTTCCAGCCTTAGGTATGGCATCAGGAAACATGATCAGATCAAAGTCTACTATATAATTCTGTTCATTTATTCTCATGCTGGTACCGTTTTCACCTATCTTGCTGAAAATTGTTTCAAAGGCCTTTGAACCTTCATTGTTGCTTCTTTTATTGAGATACTTGCAATGTTTAATAACCCCATATTTTTCATGAAGCGAGTTTAAATACATCAGTGTCCAGCGGCGCTTCTCCATCTCTCTATATTCGGGGGAAAACAAATAGACAATGCTATCTCCCTGTTCGTTATTATAGTATTTCACAAGCCTGTCCATAACCTTTTGGTAATTTGGATTTTGTGCTTGTGCAATAGCAACAAAAGATTGAAGCAAAAAACAAATGGATAGTAAGTGTCTCATCAATCAAAAATAAATGAATAAGGTCGGCCATACATAATTTCCACAGTTTTTTTTCGCCAATGTTAATGTCCAATTCATCCTCGCGCATGCTTTTCGCAATGATATTCCTCATTATCCATATAAAGTGCTATGACTTATGTATTTGTTCATTACATTTATTGCAAATATCCACAACATGCCTACCCTGATAAAGTTTCTCACCGTATTGTGCTTATGTTTTATGTCAGTTTTGAGCAGCGCGCAACAGGACAATACAAGGGTGAACCGAAACGACTTCAAACTAAACCTTGCTGTTGATGGAGACACATTCTATGAATCAGATGTAAAGGCCGGGCCGTACATTGTTGGAAAAGATGTGCTACAAATATACCCATCAGAGAAAGTATTGCTGGAAGTAGAGCAGGAACATGGTGTAATCAAAAGCCTCAAAGTGGTAAAGGAAAATAGAAACCCGGCAAAAACAATAGAGGTTTCCTTTGATCAGAAAGCTAACGGTAAGAAGCACGAACTTATGATGCTGAAGATCAAAAACCCATTCAATATGGAGCTAAAATACAGGACAAGCATCTTCTTGATGAAGGAGAGCAAATGGAAATCTTCCAATGTATTGCCTGTACCCGCCGGCTTATCCTCTTTCGAAACTTGGCCAGATATAATTGTTACTATCGCACTCGATCAATGGGAATTCGCAAAGGGTATATAAGGTTTTTTTCTTATGGTCATATCGTTACATCATTTGTTCTACATTTTATTATCACACGTAAAAGCTTTACATTTATAATGTAGCACAGCAAAAGGAGTGTCGGAATTTCTGAACCTTAATTTTTCAATTGTGAAAAAATACCTCTTATTCATTTCGACCGTTGCGATGATCTCGTGCAACTTCCACCCAGAGCCGGGAGCCAACCAACCTGTTGTATTTGAGAAACGGCCGACGCAATCTGAACCAGCCGAGCAGACAGCTGAAGAGGTTCCAGATACTACCCAACAGGAATACATAGATTCCTTTAAGGTAAAGATGGACTCACTGATGACTGCGAAAATAACGCTGCCACCCATTTATAAGTATGAGATCGTAAGCGGCAACAATGAATCGGCGGCGAAGTTTAGCGAACTGGCGAAGTTGAGTAGTGGTAGAATGAAGGTATTAGTAAATTCGGATCTTGTAGCCAAAGAACTGGAGCATACCATAAATACAATTTCGGTACAGAGATCGGACCTGCTGCTGCTTATAGATAAGACAGGAAGTATGCGGGGCGATGTGGATGTGATCAAACAGAGCCTGAGCCAGATAATAGATACGGTAAAGAAGTACAAGAACACACGACTGGCCGTAGCATTTTATGGTGATAAGAATTCGGATGGCATGAATTGGTTTTGTTTCAGAGATTTTGAAACGGATTATAGCGCTGCGCAGGACTATATCAATTCCATAACTGTAGGAGGCGGTGGTGACTGGCCGGAGTCGGTATATGATGCAGTGATGAAGTGCATGGACCAGGGTTTCTGGCAATCAACTAAAAAGAGAAATATTATTATTATAGGTGATGCCCCACCCCTTGAAAAACCATTGAGCGATTATTCGATAGAGGACATAATAGCCCGCGCTAAAAGCAGTGGCACCGTAATGAACTTCTACCCCATCATCATCACACCAACGGTGGAAGCCGCAAAAGTAGAAGCAACAGACCTGCAAACATATCAACCATTACAGTTATCATCATCAGTTTATCCCAACCCATGCAAGGATGTGATCAACGTCGGCTTTGAAAAGTGTGATAAGTATTACATAGAGATATACGATGCTGCCGGCCAGGAGATAGCGAGCGAAGAAACCTACGGGCTGCATTGGAGCAAGAACCTTGCCGATGTGCCTAACGGCTTTTACATCATGCGTATCATAGACCAATCGCACAAATTTGAATTGGTGAAGTTTATTGTGAGGCATTAATAAAATCTTTCCACACTATCAATAAAACCAAACACCCAATAACTAAAACGTCTTGGGCTGTATTGATTATTAATAGACCTTTGTGCTGTTTTTGGAGAAAAGTACGTCACCTGTATAGTAAAATATGACGACGAAACACCTCCCTTTAGGGTCGGGGGTGCCTCACGCAGAGCTTAAATCGTGTGCAATTCTTTTGCACAGGTGCGCAAAATTCTAGCAAGAATTTGTGGGTAACGCTACGCAAGTAACTGATTATCACGCACAGGCTGAAAAATAAAAAAATCACAACATGCAGTGTGCAAATTGCACTAATTTCATAGAAGATTCAAACGAACCGACCACATGAGCAACACTAATACAACATTCACAATAGGCGGCGACCTTACAGTAAACCGCATGGGCTATGGCGCTATGCGCATCACGGGCAAGGGCGTATGGGGCCAGCCGGAGCATAGGGAGGAAGCCATAAAAGTATTGCAGGCGCTGTCTGCTGCAGGCGTAAACTTTATAGACACAGCAGACAGCTACGGCCCATATGTGTCGGAAGAGTTGATAGCCGAGGCATTGCACCCCTACCCTGCTGGTATGGTGATAGCCACCAAGGGTGGCTTTGAGCGCACGGGGCCAAACGAATGGCACATCAACAGCCACCCCGATCATTTAAAGAAAGCCCTCGAAGGCAGCCTCAAACGCCTGAAGGTAGACCAGATAGACCTGTACCAACTGCACCGAATAGACCCCAAGGTGCCGTTTGAAAAAACGCTTGAATTTCTGAAAGACACGCAAAGGCAGGGCCTCATAAAGCACGTAGGCTTATCAGAAGTAAGCATAGCTGATATAAATAAGGCAAGAGAGTATGTAGATATTGTATCGCTGCAAAACAAGTATAGCATCGTGTACCGCAACTGGGAGCCGGAGCTGAAGTACTGCGAGCAGGAAGGTATTGCCTTCATACCCTGGAACCCCATAAACGCAGGCAACATACTGTATGTAGAAAAGCTAAAGGAAATAGCTGCCCGCCACAACGCCACCATGCAGCAGGTAGCCCTGAGCTGGCTATACCACCACAGTGCCAATATACTGCTGATACCTGGTACATCGAAAGTGGCGCATATGGAAGAGAATGTAAAGGCTGTGAACATAATACTTACAGATGGTGAGATGAATGAGCTTGGAAGTATCGGTAAAGGGTAGATATGGCGTTTTACGATTTGCATAAAAACGAAAGAGTGCAATTAGTAGCACAGATTCAGAACGATATTTGGCATGATCTCGCTGCAAACCGAACGCAGATAATCACCAAATACTTTTCAGACAATGACACCTACATAAGAAAAGCAGCTTATCTAAGCATTGGACGGATATACCACCTGCAACCGGAATTGCAGGAAACACTGCTTAAGATCCTGGTTATTCTCTCTGCACATGATGACTTCAAAATAAGGCAAACAGTGATCAACGCAGCAGGAGAAATTGGCAAAACTGACTTTGCTATTGTACAGAATATATTTGATAATGGCCTGTTTGACAAACACCATTCACCACGCAATGCAGTTATCGGCTCAGTAAAGAAAATGGGAGAGGTGAATCCTGTTCCTGTACTCGGGTGGGCAAGGAAATACCTACACCATGAAGACTAAGAGATACGCAGGGAGATATGCCACGGCATAGAGCTTAGGGGGAGAACGCACCCACAAGATATACTGCCGCTACTCATGGAGCTACAGCATGATAAAATGGCAAGAGTACGGAACACTCTTGTACATGTAATAGGACAGATAGCCTATAAGAAAGGTTGCCTGGCAATAGTTATTGCCCATCTTAAAAACTGGGACAACAAGCAATTGATCATTGATGCGTTAGAAGAGATCATTGACGTTCATTACCGGTACCGCAATTTCGCTGCGCTCACCCAGGAACAGGCAAGAGCGTATATTGCCGCTAACTATTGATCATATAGCTACAACTGCAACACCTTAAAATCAAGCACGCGGTTCAGGTAGTGATCATGTTCGGAACACTGCTCGCAGATGGGGCATTTAACGGTGGGCTGCGAAAAGCCGAGGCCCACATACTCCAGCCGGTTGCGGTCTATGCCATGCTTTACCAGGTAGTTGACCACAGCCAGGGCGCGCCGCTCAGACAGGTCGGCATTAAAGGCCACGGAGCCGCGGCAGTCGGTATGGGCGCGTATCTGTATGCGCATGGTGGGATGGCGGTGCAGTTGCACCATCATCGTGTCCATGAATTTCTTATGCTCCGGTTTCAGGTCGGCCTTGTTGTAGTCGTAATAAAAGTGGCCGATCTCGTAGATCTCGTTCAGCTTAAAGGCTTGTATGCCCGGCGTGTCCATAATGTTTGGAGCTACGGCAGGCGGTGTTGGTGGCAGGGCCACAATAGTATCGCGGATGCGGGGCGGTGTTTTTAATAAGCAGATATTGCGAATAAGCGTATCGGTCTCTTTATCGCTGGTGGCACTCAGCAGCAGCGGATTTGGGGCATAGCCTTCTTTACTCGCCATTATTGCATACTGCCACTCCGGGTATAGCCGGGTAAACAATTGGCCTGCATTATCGGTAAGCGTATCTTTGGCAATACCACTGGCACTCATGGATATAGACGTACTTGCAAGTGGTTGCCTGCTTATCGAATCAAAGACATTTAGCTGCAACCAGATCTTTTGCTTTTTGTAGAAGTAGATGTTGTCGCCGCCACGGGCAGCCGGCCTGTTGGATGAAAAATAAGTGCTGCGGCCATCGGCAAACAGGGTAAGGGAAATATCATCGTAAGAGGAGTTGATGGGCGCACCTATATTCTCGGGCTGGGAGAATGTATTAGTTGCTTCGTGCCAGGTACACTTGTATATATCCAGTCCACCAAGGCCCTCGTGGCCATCTGAGGAGAAGAACAGCGTTGTGTCATCAGCCCAATAAGGGAATACCTCTTCGCCCTCTGTGTTGATAACATTGCCAACGCTTTTGTGCTTCATCCAGCCGTGGCCCTGCTTCTTGCAGATGTAGAGGTCGGAGCCGCCCGCGCCCTTGGGCATGGTAGATGAGAACACCAGCAACTTGCCATTGGGACTTACAGCGGGGTGTGCCACCGCATAGTCTTTGCTGTTGTATTCAAAAGGCTCTACGGTTTTGAATTTTTTAGTGGCCGTATCATAGTCGCTGGCTATCATGATCTCCAGCAGCACCACGCTGTCTTTGTTGGATACAGACTTGTGGCTGAGGAAATGATCCGCGTAGCGGCTGCGGGTGAAGTACATCTGCTTGCCATCGGCTGTAAAGGTGCAGGGGCCATCGTGGTACTTATTGTTCATCTGCTTCGTCTCCGTAAGCTTGTTGAACTCATTGCCACAGTTGCCCTTATTATCGCAGGGAATGGAGTAGATGTTGTAGTACGATCTGCCGGTCCATAGGTCGGTCTTTTTATTTACATCTATGGTGGTGTCGGAGGCAAATACCAGGTTACCCTTCCAGCGTGTGGGGGCAAATTCTGAGCCATCTGTATTGAACGAGAGCAGCTTTGTAATGCCGGGTGGAATTTCGCCTGCCTTCATCTTTGCGCTGTTGCAGCCGGCTATCAGATTGGCCGCTCGCTTGTCGGCGGGGTTGGTCTTTCGGTATTCCTGTAGCTGGGTTATGGCTTCATCGTATTGGGTGAGCTGCATGAGCAACTGGGCGTAGCGCAGCAGCACAGCGGGGTTGCAGCCGGTAAGATGCACAGCCTTATCATAAGCAGCAGATGCTTTTTGCAGGTTGTTGGTCACAGAGTAGCAGTCGGCCAGCTCGGCGTACACTGTGGGGTCATTAAGCTGATCGGCCACTTTTTCAAAGTACGGTATGGCTTCGAAGTAGGCGTAGTGGGCGTAGTAGAAGTTGGCCCTGATGAGGTCTTTGTTTTCCTTTGCTGAGGCGGTGAAGCAGAGGCAAATGAAGAGGGTGATAAGAAAGTGACGGGTTATGCTCATACGGGATCTTTCAGGGCTTTAGAATTTCTTGATGAATCTTGGGGTCAGGTATTTGCTGTTATCTTTTACAAAGTCGTAGCCCACCACTATCTCGTGTGTGCCGCCATTGTAGCCATTGAGGCCGGAGAGCAGGTAGTCGTAGGCATAACCGATGTTGATCTTTTGCGTGACCTGCACATGCACCATGGCCTCAAAAGACTGATCGGTGCGGTAAGTAGCGCCCACCAGCAGGCGGTCGAAGAAGATACCCGACAGGTTGATATCTGCGCTAAAGGGCAGCTGCGCACCGCCACCGCCTGCGTAGCGCAGCAGCAATTGCGGTTCTACCTTCACCGTCTCGTTCACGGTATATACGTAGCCGCCGCCCAGGTAGTAGCCCCGTATCTGCTCGGCTATACGGTTGTTCACCATTACTTCTTTTTTGTCGTAGGCATCCTGTAGCATGTTGGGTACCGAGAGGCTGCAATACCAGTCGTCTGATGACCAGTACACCCCTGCCCCGAAGTTGGGCAGCATGGCATTGTTGATGTTGTAAGCAAAGTTGGGGTCGTTGGGCTGAAAGATATTGAGCTGGCCATAGTTGGCGCTGTACATATCTGCCCCGCCACTGAGGCCGAAAGACATCACCGACTTTTTGAGCTGTATGCGGTAGGCGTAGTAAGCTTTTATAACGGTGTTGTGCTCCACGCCCAGCACCTCGTTGGTGAGGCTAAAGCCCAGCGCCACTTTGCGAAAGGGCTTCATATAAGTGCCTATGGGTGCATCTATAGAAACACTGGTGGTTTTCGGCGCGCCGTTAATGCCGTCCCACTGGTCGCCGTAATCGGCATTTACAGAGGTCACATCCCTGCTGCCGGCATAAGCGGGGTTATACAACAGCTTGTTGTACATGAACATAGTATAGTGCTGGTCGCTCTGCGCCGCCGCCAGTAACGGCAGCAGAAAAACGGATAGCAGAAGTCGGGTTCTTTTGTTCATAACACACTTACCTTTTTATCATTAAGTAACCAGTGAAGGCATCGTGGCCATCGGGTGTTTGCTGGCCATTGGTTTTTACGAGGTAGTAGTAGGTGCCGTCGGGCAGCTCTTTGCCGCCCTTGCCCATGCCACCCCAGTCGTTCTTGTAGTTGGTCTCTTCGAATACCTCATTGCCCCATTTATCAAACACCTGTACCGTATTACCGGGATAGTGTTGCAGGCCTTCGATCACCCAGGTATCGTTGGTGCCGTCACCGTTTGGCGATATGGCGTTGAAGATGATGATGTCGTGGCAGGCGCTGTCTTCGAGCTTTGTGGAGTATTTTTGGGTGCAGCCATTGGCATCTGTTACGGTTACGGAGTAAGTACCTGCAGCCACATTACTGATACTACTGCCGGTGGATTTATCGGACCACTCATATTTATACGGGGGTGTACCACCGGCCACTTTAATGCTTATAGTGCCGTTGGGTTCCAGGCACAGTACGTTGGTAATATCTGCTGTGATCTGTAGCGAGTCAGGAGCGGTGATGGTGAAGCTGTCTGTGATGGCGCATTGCGATACTGTATCGCTGATGCGCACAGAGTAGGTGCCGGGTGCCAGGCCACTGATGGAGGAAGTAGAGTCGCCGTTGGACCAGTGGTAATGATAAGCAGAATCGGCTGCACCGGGCAGTATGGTGATGCTGCCGTCATTACCGCCAAAACATATTATCTCCCCCACATTGGTGGCTACTGCGGGTATGGTATTCACGGTAACTACTGTGGTGGTATAGCAGCCGAGGTCCATCTGGTAGGTAACGGTAGCGGTGCCTGCTGATATGCCCACAACCACACCGGAATCTACGCTATTGTCGCCTACCTGCGCATGTACATTGCCACCCTGCCACATACCGCCAAACACAGAGTCGCTGAGGATTGTGGTATCACCTATGCAAATGCCCGTATTGCCCATGATGGGCGGCAATGGTGGCGGAACATGGAAGGTGTCAATAGCTACAGCAGGGCCGCAGCCATTGGTCACGGTATAGTACAATGTATCGGTGCCGGCAGAGATGGCAGTGATGGTATCGCCGGAGATGGACACATGCCCATTGCTAAAGCTCCATACCCCACCCGCTACTGTATCCTGCACTATGAATTTATAGCCGATACAAAAAGTATTAACGAGGTTGGTAGTAATTCTCCCGGCATTGGGAGCAGGATTTACAGTTACTATCTGTCGAGCAGTGGCTGTGCAGCCCCAGCCATCTGTTGTGTGCAAGATAATGGAGTCGGTTCCGGGCGAAGTAAAGACAGCAATAGGTGAATCTAATGTACTTGTAGTGCCATTATAATTCCAGCTATGAACGGTGATGCCCGACCAGAAAGTGGTGGATGTATCGGCAAGATAGAGCGTATCGTTGGCACAAACAGGATCGGGCATGGCGGTGAAGCCGGGCCTTATGGCATCTACCTTGATAGCTGTAGCACCGCGGCTGGTGTCTATACAGCCGACATCGCTGATGATGAGCTTTGGCACAAACGAGCCGGGCAGCACATAGGTATGCGATATGGTGTCGGAGCGGCCGGTGGTGCGCACGATGCCATCGGAGAAGTCCCATGTAATGGTGCTGGTAGCGGATATGTTGCTGAGGTCTACATTGAAGGCTACGAACAGCGGTACACAGCCGGAGTCAGTGTTGTAATTAAAAGCCCCGGCATAGCCAAATATTTTAACATGGGCATAGGCAGTATCTGTGCAGCCGGCAGTATCGGCAACCACCAGCGATACCGTATCGTAGCCTGGCGCAGTATAAGTATTATTGGGGTTGAGCGCATTGGATGGGCCACCATTGCCAAACTCCCACCGGTAGCTGATACCACCCGAGCTGGCATTCGTAAAATGCACCACCAGCGGCGGGCATACTGCCACAGAGTCGTCCAATGAGAAGGCTGCAAATGGCTTTGAGACCGAGATATATTGCGCGCGTGTAACCGTATCCCTGCAGCCATGCGCATCTGTGAGTACAAGGCTTACGGTATAACGGCCGGTATCAGAATAATCATGGATCGGGCTTGTGACCGTGGAGTGGGTGCCATCCCCGAAAGACCAGTAGGACGAGCCGGTTGTCGAGGTGTTGTTGAAATGCACACCGGCATAAGCACATACATGCGTGGCGCTGACCGAGAAGCCCGCAACAGGGTGAAATATAGTGACGGAGGAAACCCGTGAGAGCGTATCCATGCAGCCCACATTGTCGGTAACGATCTCGGTGGAGGTAAAGGTGCCGGTAGCCGTATAAATGTGATTAATGACAGGCCCGGTATTGCCTACAGCGCTATCGCCATAAGCCCAGTGGTAATGAGTTATGAAAGCGCCGGGTATATCAGTGCTGGCATCAGTGAAAGTGTTGCCCATGCCCCAGCACACACTCGGCGGCGCTACGGTGAAATGCGCCACCGGCTTCGACACATGAATATAATTGGCCCTTGTGACGGTATCTATGCAACCATTCTCATCCTTGGCTACGAACCTGATAGTATAGATACCCGTTGTATGAAAAGTATCGGAGAAATAACGGTTGGAATAGTCGCCGGAAGTACCGGGAGATAAACTCCATGAATAATAGGAGATAAACGAAGAATTTGAATATGCATTAAAAGTGAGCGTAACATTATCGTCCCTGCAAATGGCTGTATCAGGCGTATAAATTTTACCGGCTACCCGCTCCGTATTCACTGTCAACAACTCCGTATCGCGGCAGCCACTTAAAGTATTGTAGCACACAAAAAGGGCTTGGTATGTAGTATCATATGGGTATACATGCCGCGGATTTCTAAGCACAGAACTATCCCCATCGCCGAAATACAACTTCCAGGTGTTATCGCCCAGGGAGGAGTCCCTGAACTGTGCTGTTTTTAACGGGTAGCAAAGAACAGTATCGAGTACACGAGCCATGGGTGAATCTATGATCACATAATCATGCCGGATGAAGGTATCGGGACAGCCATTATCATACGAGATCAGCGTGTCTGAAAAAATGCCGGGAATAACAAAATGATGGGTGACCGTGTCGTTGGTTAGGGAGGATGTATCACTCTCTCCATCATCGAAAACGCCCTCGCCAAACTTCCAATAGTTATAATTTACTGTACCCGACAATATGGTGCGCGTGAAGGTAATCTTATTATTCCGGTAACACTCCCGCAGTGGCGTAGCAGTGAAAGTAACAACAGGAGCTATACCTACCCGGGCAGAATCGAGGTAAGTAGCATGGCAGCCATTTGCGGTAACAATATTCAATACGTCATGATAAGCCCCAACGGCTGTGTATATATGAATTGCAACCGGAGAAGTATCCGCCGGCGATCCATCGCCAAAAGTCCAGGAATAGGATATTGGCCCGTATGGATATCCTATACGGTATGGAACATACGGAACATCTGTCAGAACACTGGCATCAAAAGTATCATGGGCTGGCAAACAGCGGCCAAAGCGGTAATTTAACTCAGGTGTACTAAATGATGAAAAGACAATATCATAGATCGTATAAAACTGGTTTACTGTATCATTGCATCCCAGATCGCTGGTGGAGATCATCTGTACATTAACCGTAGTATCTTTTGTGTAAGTATGCGTGGTAATAAGGCCAGAGCCGGTGCCACCGTCGCCGAAATTCCAGGAAACTGTAGAGCCTCCCGGAACACCGGCAGTAAATGTACTGACCTCCGGTGCAGGGCATGGATGCACAGGTGAGATAGTGAAACTAACTACGGGCGCAGGAATGATGATGCGATGTGTGATCGTATCGGAACAAGTACCATCTGTGACCACCAGCTTAACAAAATAACTGTCCCTGGTGGAGTATGTATAGTTGCCATTGGTATTAAGGGATGTATCGCCGGTGCCATAATACCATTTGTCGGAGGTATATGCCGTGCTGGTATTGGAGAAAGCAACGGGCGTATTGACACAGGCGGTATCGGGTGCGGTAAATGCGGCAGCGAGATGGGTGACGGTAATATAATTGGGCAGGGAAATGCTATCCTCGCAGCCGTTGCCATCAGTTACTGTAAGCTTTACAGTATAAGAGCCGGGAGCGCCATAAAGGTGCGATGGATCGGCAAGCGTGGACGAGGGGCTGCCATCACCAAAGGACCAGGTGTAAGTATACGAGGGTGTGCCTGTTATGGAGCTTGTAAAATTGACTGTGCCGGAAGGCTTGCAAATAAGGGTGGTGTTGGCAGTAATATGTGGCAATGGCGGTGTGAACACATGCACATAAGCAGGCTTTGTAAGCGAGGCCACACAGCCATCTGCATTGGTGGCAGTTAAGGTGATGTTGTAGTAGCCCGGCAGCGCAATAGCATGCGTATACGGCGAAACAGTGGACGAATAACCATCGCCGGAAGACCAGGTATAAGTGACAGGGCCAGGAACATTACCCACAGAAGTGCTGGTAAAAGTGATTGGCACGCCGGGGCATATGGCAGTATCGCCGACTGTGAAGCCTACTGTGGGCAATGGATATACCGTGATCACCTTTGTGGCCCTGCTGGTAAAGCTGCCATTGGTGGCCGTGAGCGTAACGGTATAAGTGCCGGATGACAAATAGCTGGTGGCAGGATTGGTAAGTGTAATAGGGCCTGTGCCATTGTCCATATCCCACACATAGGTGGTACCTGCGGCGGGTGTGGTGGTATTGGTAAATGTATCGACCAAGGGGGGGCAACCGGCAAGGTGCGTGGCTGTAAAACCTGCTGTTACCTGCCCATGCACGGAGTACGCAAGGAGCAGCAATAGCATTGAAAATATCCAGCGATAAGTGGAAAGCATATTTTCAGTAGGGATTAGGGTATGGAATGGGTATAAATATCCGAAATAAAATTGGGATGTTCTATAATTTTTTTTGGGTAACTCTTGTCGTGTTGGGACAAACACTTGCGCCGAAGTGTTATTAACTAATTGCAAATCTATAAATAATTATTGAATTTTACACATTCTTTTTTGTCTTTTTATTTGCATCGACAGCAATCTTTTTCATTGCTTGCTCAAACGTCATATCAATAGACAACGTCATGTCGTACTTGCCGGGCTTTTTACCCGATTTTTCTACTGATTTCTTGGGCTTACCTTGTTCCACTATACAAAGTTACTAAATACCGTGTTTTTACTGTAGTAATAATTCAAAGAATGTTTTTAGATTTACCGCCAATAAAATGGCATGGATATTGCCGTAAAATAACTTCACAGAAAAACAACCACATGGATTAGAGATAAGGTTTTGATTTACATATAGAGTGTTCGTATTAACACCCATATTGCTACCGTCCTAAATGTCCAAAGTTTACAAACGGCCTAAGCACAAATGGATTACTAATACGCCAGCATGGCGTAACTGTAACTTTTTGCTTAGGAGGGCTTTGGACAGCCTTGGACGGTAAGAAGATTCTCAGTTACGCTATTTTTTTGCTCACAAATAAAACCAAAACAACACAAACAATGAAAAAGACAACAATCAAAATGACGGCAGCATGTTTCATGCTAATTGCAACTTTAGGAAGTTGCGTAAAAGGAGATAAAGGTGACACCGGTGCTACAGGCGCGGCAGGCACTAATGGAACAAACGGCAACGCTAATGTCGTTGCTGGATTTGTGACATTAAATTCCAGTAACTATACTTGGGATAATACTGCTAAGTTATATTATAGTGACGTAACAGATGCTTCCATAACAAGCGATATTGTGTCAACGGGAGTTGTTTTATGTTTCTTGCAGGCATCAGGTCAGTCTGCTTGGACTGCAATGCCATCATCCATTGCTCTGTCAAGTACGGAATCCATCTACTTTACGTTTTCATACTACCTGAACACAGTTGAATTGGACTTGCAATTTTCAGACCAATCAACTGCATCGAGTATAGGTACAACGAACTTTAAAATCGTCTGTATTTCATCTGCGCAACGTCAAGCCCACCCACAC
>Ga0316218_1002863_pt1 | contig 15120 bp, 9 predicted proteins | sample TBH18003metaG_FD_203634 | JGI IMG/M metagenome (GOLD analysis project Ga0316218, IMG submission 203634) | Freshwater microbial communities from Trout Bog Lake, Wisconsin, USA - TBH18003 | ecosystem: Environmental > Aquatic > Freshwater > Lake > Hypolimnion/Profundal zone | place: USA: Wisconsin...
GGATTCGCTGAATGCAGGTGGTTCGAGCAAATTCAACATTCTGGCCAACCCGGTTCCGGCGTTTCAGGACACCAATTTCCAGAATTTTGTGGGTACGCTGAATGTCAAATTCGGCGGCACGCAACTCGATGTGCTGGGCAGCCACCAGCACTTCAAGGACCACACGCAAAGCACCAGCACCAACAACCCGTTGGCCAACACCACCGGCGCGGGGCCGAGCCCGGTCTTCCCCGGCAGCTCGGCGTTCACGCTCGACGACTATCACGGCATTTTCAACACCACGCAGCTCGAAGCGCGCATTTCAAACGTCAATCCCGGCGTGCTCGATTACGTTGCGGGTGCGAACTACTACAATGAAAAAACCAACGAGAGCGACCATAACTGGAGCGCTCCGGTCGGAACTTATGCCAATACCGCGACCTGGCAGAACGGCATCGATCCGCTCAACACCACCAGCCACAAATCCTATGGCTTCTTCGCGCAGGGCACGTATCACGTCAGCACGCAACTGGGTGTAATCGCTGGCGTTCGTTATTCGCACGACGAAACCGTGCGCGTCGGCACATTCGCGGTGCCGTTTTTCAACCCCGCGCTGGGCTCGCCATTTTCGCCGGGCAGCTATTGGCTCGATCCGAATGGCCAGCCTTGCCATTATCCCAACGATTGCGTCGGTGGTCCGAACAATGGCAATGAAACCGACAGCAAAGTCACCTGGCGCCTGGGCCTGAATTATCAGATCACGCCGCGCGATCTGCTGTTTGCGTCGGTCTCCACCGGTTTCAAGGCGGGCGGGTTCAACGACTTTGACCCGAACACCGGGTCGACCGCGCCGTATGGCCCTGAAACGCTGACCGCGTACGAAATCGGCTACAAGGGTCGGCCAACTGCGGGTCTGACACTGACCAGCGATGTCTATTATTACGACTATTCAAAGCAGCAGTTCAACTCGCTGGTGTTCTTCGGGCCGGGTGGCACACCTCCGGGCGTGCTTTACACCGCCATCGGCAAATCCAAGCTCTATGGCTGGGAAAACGAAATCAGCTATCAGGTCGAAAAAGATACGACGCTCAGCGGCAATTTCACGGTTGGCCATACCAGGGTTGACGATCTGTCGACGGGGCGCATCAGCACGTCGCAGTTCCAGTACGCCGGGCAGCCGATCGACCGCAGTCCGGACTTCACCGCGACCGGCGTCGTTAATCACAGCTTTGAACTTGGCAACGGTGCGAAAATCAAACTGCGCGGGCTGATCAAATACAGCTCCAGCTACCTGATCAGCGATCTGTCCAACGTCGTCCAGTTCAAGCAGAACGCCTATACGCGCAGCGATGCCAGTATCACTTATGCCACCGCGGGCGATCGCTTCACCGTGCAGGCATTCGTCGAAAATATCGAAAACAAGCTGCAAAAGACCAGCGGACCCAACGGCTATGCCGGCGGCTATGGCGGCACCAACGGTAATTATGTGCCGACAGCCGAAACGCTGCCAAATTCGATCTCGTTCGGTGTGAACACGCCGCGCTTCTTCGGCGTGCGGCTTGGCGCCAAGTTCTGATCTTGAACCTTTTGGTTTCCTCCCGGACTGATCCGCCGCGCGAGCGTGCGGCGGATCATTTTTTTGATGGTTCGGGTCATGCGATGGATCGGCAACACATGATGTCTGGGCGAGAGTGGGGCCGCAGGGGCATCGCAGTCATGGTGCTGTGTTTTGTCCTTAATATGTTCGATGGCGTGAACATTTTCACGCTGACTTATGTTGCACCAGCCTTGCAGCAGCATTTCGGCGTCGGCGCGGCGCAGTTTTCGGTGGTGTTCAGCGCCGGCCTTGTCGGGATGGGGCTGGGGGGGCTGTTTCTGGCACCCCTGGCCGATCGGCTGGGGCGCCGTCCGGTGATCCTGTTTGCGCTGGGGCTGATGGCTGGTGCCATGATCGCCAGCGCTTATGCACCCGATATCTGGAGCCTGGCGGCGATCCGGCTTGCAGTCGGGCTGGGCATCGGCACGGTGCTCGCCAGCATCACCGCGCTGTCGGCCGGGTTCGCCCCCGAACGCTGGCGCCATGTTGCGGCAGGCGTACCGCAGGCGGGCTATCCGATCGGGGCGACGATCGCCGGTTTCGCCACGGCCTGGGCTTTGCCCAATTATGGCTGGGCGGCGGTGTTCACGGCAGCGGGCTGGTTGACCCTGCTGCTGGTGCCGGTGTGCTGGTTCCTGCTGCCCGAAGCGCCCGAAACCGCGCACCGCACGCACCATTCGATTGCCGAAACCATCGGCGGCGGGCGGCGGCGCAATTCGCTGTTGCTGTGGGTGGCCACGGTGGGCGGGTTCATGGCGCTCTATTTCATCGCCAGTTGGATCACCAAGCTGGCGATTGCGGCCGGGTTGCCGCAGGGGCAGGCGATCATTGCCAGCGCGATCTATTCGATCGGCTCGTGCGTCGGCACCATTCTTATCAGCTTTGCCGCCATGCGCATGGATTTGCGCAAGCTGGTGTTTGGTAACCTGGCTTTGGCCAGCGTGCTGTTCGTGGTGTTTGGCGGTGTGCATATGAGTCTGACACCGCTGCTGTGGGTCTGCTTCTTTATCGGGGTGACGCTGCAGGGCGGAGTAAACGGCAACTATCCGCTGGCGGCCGCGGTCTATCCAGCCGACATGCGGGCCACCGGGCTGGGGTGGGCGATGGGCATAGGCCGGGTCGGTGCGTTGCTGGGGCCGCTGATCGGTGGCGCTGCGTTGAGCGCAGGACTGCCACTGGTGGTGGTGTTCGGGATTTTCTGCGTGCCGATGCTGGCGACGGGCTTTGCCGCGATGGCGGTGCGGATGGACGAGGGGCATTGATATGCGCAAGGTAATCCGCGTCGGTTTGCCCGTGTTGCTGGTGATCGGGCTCGCAGTGGGGCTGTGGGTCTATCTCGGGCAGGCGCGCAGTGCGGATTTCACCTATGTGGCCTATGGCCGCACTTCGCCCAGCCAGCAGCTCGATATCTATGTGCCGCAGGGCCCGGGGCCATTTTCCGCCGTCATCTTTGCCCACGGCGGCGCATTCATGTTTGGCGACAAGCGCATGTTCGGGCGCGGGTTCCGTGATGACGTAAACACCCTGAACGCGGCCGGAATCGCGCTGATCAGCATCAACTACCGGATGAGCGGCGAAACGAGGTTTCCGGCAGCCGTGCAGGATATGAAATCGGCGCTGCGCTTTGTGCGCGCCAATGCCGCGCGTTATCGCATCGATCCGGCAAAGATTGCGCTGTGGGGGCAATCGGCCGGTGCCAATATTGCGCTCGACACCGGCATGAGCCCCGGCGTGGCGCTGTTCAACGACCCTGCCGCGATGGCGCCGAATGCGGATGACCATGTCAGCGCGGTGGTGTCGATGTATGGGCCGACCGCCTTTTTGGCCATGGATGCACAACTCGCGACGGCCGGGTGCAGCGCCAGCGAGCAGAATCACAGTGCAGCGGACAGTCCGGAATCGAAATACCTGGGCACGCAGATTACGAAAATACCGGCCACGGTCGCGCAAGCCAGTCCGCTGACTTATGCAAATGCCGCCACGCCGCCGCTGCTGCTGCAACACGGCACCGCCGATTGCACGGTGCCACCGTTGCAGAGCCGAATTCTGGCCGACCGCGTCAACGCTGTTGCCGGTCCGGGGCGGGCCACCTTGCAATACCGCGAGGGCGCCGTTCATGCCGACAGCGCATTTGACACGCCCGCCAATATGGCCACCGTTGTCGCATTTTTGCGGCAGGCCTTTGCCGCAGACCATTTCACCGCCAAACCGTGATCGGCCAACTCGTACCGGGACTTATCGGACCATGCTGAAACATCTGCTGATTATGCTGCTCGGCCTGTTGGGCGCGACATTCGCCCAACCGGCGCTTGCCCAGGCCCAACTCGCGCCGGTGGCCCCGGTGGTGTCGTGCGCCAGTCTGGCGACGCTGGATCTGTCGGGCGCGACCGGAGCGCCGACCACATTGGCTGCCAGCGAAGTCGCCGGTGCCAAAGCCTTTTGCAAAGTCACCGGCACGATTGCGCGCGACATCCGGTTTGAAGTGCGCCTGCCGCTGGCCGGCTGGACACAACGGTTCCTGCAAACCGGCTGTGGCGGGTTGTGCGGCAATCTGCAAATCCATACCGACAATGCCGAAGGCTGCGCCCCGGTTACCGATGGCAGCATCGTGCTGGCCAGCGACGACATGGGCCATCACGGCCAGGGCGGTGCCTGGGGCGCCAATGCCGATCAGCGTATCGATTTCGCCTATCGCGGCAACCATGTCACGGCGCTTGCGGCCAAGGCATTGATCAAGGCGTTCTATGGCCAGGCGCAGCGCTATGCCTATTTTTCGGGGTGTTCGGACGGCGGACGTGAAGCCCTGATCGAGGCGCAGCGCTATCCGGGCGATTTTGACGGCATCGCTGCCGGCGCGCCCGCGCTCAATTTCACCGTGCAGAATTCGTTTCACCACGCCTGGCTGGCCAAAGTGAACACCGGCGCCGATGGTCATGCAATTCTGTCGGCGATCGATATCAAACCGCTCCACGCGGCTGTGCTCGCCGCCTGCGACGGGCTCGACGGGCTGGTCGATGGCCAGATTACCGATCCGCGGGTCTGTCATTTCGATCCGGCGGTGCTGGCCTGCAAGGGCGATTATCACCCGGGCGAATGCCTGACCGCAACGCAAGTGGCGACGGTGCGCGCGATCTATGACGGTGCGCGCAGTGCTTCGGGCAAACGGCTGGAAGTCGGGCCGTTGCAGCCGGGCAGCGAAAGCGAATGGGTGGGCGTGTTTGTGCCGCGCGAAAAGACCGGGCGGATCGGCAGCGAGGGCATGGCGCTCGATACGATCAACAATCTGCTCTATACGCCCAACCGCACATACACGATCGCCAGCTTTCCGTTCACCGAAGAGACGCTGGCCGGTGAAGACGATGCACGCGCACTCTACAGCGCCGACAATGCCGACCTGGGCGCCTTTGCCAGCCACGGCGGCAAGCTGATCCTCTATCACGGCTGGTCGGACCCGCATATCAGCCCGCTCAACACGATCGACTATTACGAGCGGGTTGGCGGCAAGCTGGGCGCGGCCACCCGCGACGGCTTTGTACGCATGTTCCTGCTGCCGGGTATGGGCCATTGCGGCGGCGGGGAAGGGCCAAGCGAGTTCCCGCTCCTGGCCGGGCTGATGGCCTGGGTGGAAAGCGGCAACGCGCCGGGCATGATGGTTGCGCATCGCAAGCCGCCGATGCCGATGGGGCCGCCTCCTGGCGCGGGTCCGGATGGGCCGCCTCCCGGTGCCGGTCCTGATGGACCGCCCAGGAATGGTCCGCCGAAAGGTGGTCACGATGGTCCGCCGCCCGAAATGATCCGTGAAATGATGGCGCACGATGCAGAGCTGGCCAAGCTGGGGCCACGCGCCCGCCCGATCTATGCTTATCCGCAAATCGCGCAGTATAACGGTTCGGGTTCGGTGAATGACGCCGCCAGCTTTCATGCGGTCACACCCGCGGCGATGAATGGCATCAGCGACTGGGCCGGTGCTCGTCCGTGATCACCGCGCCGACCGTCCGTGCCGGTGTTGCTGGCGGTCTGCTCGGTGGGGCCTGCATCTGGGTCTATGAAGCCGTGGTATGGGCGGGCGTGCAGCATCTGCTGCCGCTCGCCGCTATTCCCGCCAATGCCACCGGATTGATGTTCGGCAAACCGGTCCAGCAAGGTCTTGGGATCTGGGCGAGTGTGCTTGGTACCATGACCCATTTCGGCTTTGCCGCGATCTGGGGCGTCGGGTTTGCCGCGATCTGGCCATGGTTTCGCCAGCGCGGGTGGGAGGCCACCACGCTGGCTTTGCCATTTGCCGCGCTGCTATGGGTGGTCATGCACGCGGCGATCGTACTCGCCGGACATGAACATCCCAACTATTTCGATCCCAATGTCATCATTGGCGGGGTGATGTCGCATCTGTTTTACGCGGTGCCGCTCGCGCTGTTCGTGCGGGCTTCGCAAGGCGTGCGCTGAAGCGATAGACAATGGTGTTGGTGTAGACGGCGCCAGGGTCGAGCCGGGCGGAGCCAAGGGCGGGCTGGTTGGGCGTGTCCGGGAAAGTCTGTGGTTCGAGGCAGAGCGCTTCGCCCTGACGGTAGAGTGTGCCGCCCTTGCCGGCGATTGTGCCATCGAGAAAATTGCCGGTATAGACCTGCAATCCCTGTGCAGTGCCCGACACGTCGAGCACGCGGCCGCTGGCTCGATCTTCCACCCGTGCCATCGGGCGGGGGGCCGCAGCCGGAGCCATGGCCACGATCCAGTTGTGGTCATAGCCATGCGCGAGCACGAGTTGCGGTTCATGGCCCTCGCGGATGCGCGCACCGATGCGGGACGGCCGGGTGAAATCAAAGGCAGTGCCGGCAACATCGCGCAATTCGCCGGTGGGGATAAGGCCCTTGTCGATGGGGTTGTAACGCTGCGCGGGAATCGTCAGCCATTCATCGAGCACGCTTTTGCCCGAAGTCGCACCAGCCAGATTGAAATAGGCGTGATTGGTCAGGTTGACCACCGTCGGCCGGTCGGTCACTGCTGAGTAGGTAAGGGTGAGCGTGTCGTTTTCGGCAAGCGTATAGGTCACGCTGGCATCCAGATTGCCCGGAAAGCCCTGATCCCCGTCGGGGCTGTGCAGCGTGAGCGTGACGCTGGCACTCGGCCCTGCCGAGACCTTGGTAATTGTCCACAGACGCTGGCCAAATCCTTCGACCCCGCCATGCAAGGTGTTGTCACCATCGTTGCGCGTCAAAGTGTGGCGCACGCCGTCAAGCGTGAAGGCCGCGCCGGCAATCCGGTTGGCATAGCGTCCGACGCTGACCCCGAAATAATTGTGCCGGTCGAGATAGCCCTTGAGTGTGTCATAGCCGAGCACGATATCGTCGGCGCGCCCTTTGGCGTCGGGCACGACCAGCGATTGAATCAGCGCTCCCAGTGCGAGCACACGAATGTGCATCCCATGCCCGTTGCTCAGCGTCACCGCATCCACTGCGCGACCATCAGGCAGTGTGCCAAAGGTTTGGCGGTCGGCGGTTGCCGCATGAGCGACAGCGGCGCTTGTCAGCAAGGCAATGGTCGCCACAGTGCGGCGCATGGCCGATGTCGCGCTCATGGCAGGAACCGGCCCGGCTTGGCCAGCCATTGGTCGATCGCGTCATAGGTTGTTTTCACGGTATCCCCAAAACTGGCCTGCGGCGCGGTGCAATTGCGGCAAGGCAGGTAGATATGATCGGCACCTTCGACGAAGGCAATCGACTTGTCGGCGCTTTTGGCATGCAGATAGATGGTCTCGGCGGCCAGGCCTTCCCAGTGCCCGGTCATGCCCAGCGCAAACAGCGGCACGCTGATCGCTTCGACATTTCCCGGCGGGCTGGCGTAAGTCGAACGCCAGTCGACACCCGTGATCGTGCTGCCGTCATAGCCATAATCGGGCAGAGTGCGGATCGCATAGCTCGACAGGAAATTCTTCACCGTGGTCTTCAGCGCGCCGAATGCAAAGCGGGTCGAAGGATTGGTGCGGCCTTCCGATTTGCGCAGCGAATGGATCACTTCGGTGGTGACATGGCCGTCGGCGTGGATCAGCGGCCAGGCTTGCGTCGAGTGTTCGAGCAGCGTCGGATCTTCGGAAAACAGCCGGTTGCCGATAAAGCTGGCGCCGGCGATGATAAACGGTTCGTCATCGTCAAAATCGCCCTTGCCGACATCGATCAGCGCGAGGCGGGCCTGCGCCCTGGCAATCAAGGCGTTGTTGCGCTGGCCTTCGGCGGCAAGAAATTTGTGCCGGAAGGCTTCGCTGTAATGCGATCCGGTTTTTGCATAGCCGTTGGCTGGATTGTACATATCGAGCGAGGCATCGATATGTGCCTTGCCGGTGGTGTCATCGGTGATTGACGGATCGACGCTGAGCATCGTCATTTCCGCCTGACCCCAGTTTGCGTCGGCCAGTACCACGCCATCTGCGGCAGGAAGGCCTGCCAATTCATCGGGGCATTTGTGGATCTTGGCAGCGTCTTGACAAGACTTCACCCCGCCTTCGGCAATCATCTGGTATGCGGTCATCAGCGTCGCACCGCCGCTGTGGCCGAACAATACGATCCGGTTTACGCCCTGATACCCGCGCAAAAAGCTGATCCCGGCTTTCATGTCCTGCAGCGTCCGGTCCATGACGCCGTCATCGAACGTGCCCGACTTGCTGGTGGCGTTGTTCGCGCAAAGCACGCGATAGCCGCGCCTGGCCAGTTCACCGCACGCGGAAAAGGTCAGGTAATCACCGCTGGCATGCATCACAAACAACGCGATTTTGGCACGCGGCCCGGGGCTGACGGGTTCGTAGAGCACGCCCGGCGCACCGTTCGAAAGGTGCACATAGCTGGTTTGCACATTGGCAATGGCCACTTCGGCAGGCGGCGCATTGACCATGCCTTGTGCCAATGCACCGGTTGCCGGCGCGGATGCTGCGATGACCAGCCCGAGCGCGAGCAACGGGCGGTCAATAAGTTTGCGCATGATCATCACAGTATACCCTTGCTGATCGGTTGTTCAGTTTCCGGCGTTGATCCGCGCGAGCGGGATCGACAGCAGGCCTTGCGGGGCCGGCTCGGCATGACTGTCGTGGCGATTGAACTGCGAATTGGCGAAAACAAGCGCATCGCCGCGTTGCGACACGGTTGCGGGATAGAGAAACGCCGGATCGCGGAACCGCGCGGTGACTTTCCCCGCTGTCAGCGACTTGTTCATGGCAATGCGCAGGACTTCGCCATCCCATTGCCGCACTTCGGTCAGCGTCTGGCCATCGAGCAGCAGGCCGTCGCCGCCGGTCAGTTCTGCGCCGGGAACTTTGATCGGGGTGATACGCCGCGTGGCAATATCGACCTTGAACAACAGGCCCTTGTTCATCTGTACGACGATCAGGCTGCGGCCATCGGCCGATTTGGCAATCCCGTTCAGATTGGGGCCTTGGGCAAAATGGATCGGTGACTTGTCCAGATCGATCCAGCGGTCGATATGGCCTTTGTCATCGACGCGCCACAGGATCGGCACGAATGTATCGGTGACATAGCCATAGCGGCCGATCACGACGAGATCGTTGAGCAATGTCTTTGGCGTTGTCGGCACTTTGCTTTGCCACAGCACTTTGCCGCTGTCGGGATCGACCTGGGTGATCAGGCCGGTAAAGCCGCCGACAATCCACAAGTGGCGCTTTTCGTCGAGCTTCATGCCCAGCATCGCAGGGAAGGGGCTGCCCGGCGGGGCAATCTGGCCCTCAGGCACGATCACTTCGGCGCCGGCGCCTTTGCCATCGATCCGCGCCAGCGCCCCGCTGACCGCGCTGCCGGCATAGACCACATCGCGCTTGGCATCGTAGGCGGTGCCTTCAGGATAGCCCACACCGGCGGGCAATGCGAGCAGGCTGGCGGCCGAGCCGGGGATCGGTCCCGATGTGGCCGCCTGCTGCGGCGCTTCATGCGGCAGTACGGCAATGCCCGACGGGTGCGGAACCGCCATGACATGGTCGGTCGCCGTCAACAGGCCGCTGGCGGCATCGTGGGCAAACACATTGATCTGCCCGCTGCCTTCGTTGGCGACCAGCAGCCAGCGGCCGGTCAGATCGAACGACAGCGCCCAGGGCGTTGCCCCGCCCGCAGCGATCCGCTGGATTTCATGCGGAAGTCCGCTCGCCGGATCGAGTGCATAGACCACCAGCGTGTCTTCGCCGCGGTTGCTGGCATAGAGATAACGTCCGTCGCGCGACAGCAGCACTTCGCCGGCGCCGTTCTCTCCGGTGTAAGTCGGCGCGCGTGCGCTGATGGTCTGCAGCGGGCTGAGCGCGCCTTTGGCTGCGTCCCAGGCATAAGTCGTCAGTTCGGAGGTCAGCTCGCTGTTGACATAGACGAACCGGCCGTCACGCGAAAACACGAGGTGGCGCGGGCCAGAGCCTGGCTTGGTGGCAACAAACGGCACCTCATTGGGAGCCAAAGTCATCGTCTTGGCATCGAAGCGGTAGACGAACACTTTGTCTGCGCCCAGATCGCTCACCAGCACAAACTGGCCGGTCGGGTCGACGGCGATGCCGTGCGCATGGGCGCTCTTCTGCCGCTTGTGGGGCCCCGATCCGACATCCTGCATCACCGATGTGGGCGGATCGAGGCGCCCGCCGCGCTCCAGGGGGATCAGCGCGACATGCCCGGTGCCATAGTTCGCCACCAGGATCGACGGCGTGCGCGGATTAATCGTCAGAAATGTCGCGCCGCCGCCGCCCGAAGCGACTTTGCTGATCTGCGTGAGCGCGCCGGTTGCCGGATCGGCGGCAAAGCTGAAAACACCGCCCTGGCTCGCCCCGTCGTTGCCGGTTTCGCTGACCGCATAGAGCACCGAACGATGCGGGCTGGGCAAGACCCATGTCGGGCGGTCGATCCTGGCTTCGGGTCCGAGCGGGGTCAGGGTGCCTGATGCGGGATCAAACCGGGCGCCAAACACCGCGCTGTCGGGCGCATTGATGCGTTCACCGATATAGACCAACTGGCTGGCTTCGGGAGCGGGATCAACCGGCTGGGCGTAGGCTGCCAACGGCAAGACCGATAATGCCGTCGCCAACAAGACCGTGCGCAAGGTGGGCTTGATCATCACTCTCTCCCGTTCAGGCGCTTGTCGTGCCGCCCGCTATTGCCAAATCCATATCTTCCGCACCGAATCGAAACGCCAGCAATCTGCTCGAGGCGCAAAAAGCCCGCCCCTGACAACACAGAGCTGTGCGCTGAAGGTGCCGTGGCAGCAAGATATGGCGGATGATCCCCGCGACAGGGCAATCAATTCCCACCACAAGCGATAGAAATGCCGCCGATCAGTCGCGCCAATTGCGGGCAGTCAACCTGACCGTAGCCGGTTGTCCCAGGTCTGCGGCATTGTCACCCAAGGCAAAACCATAGCGGCCCTTTGCAATGGACCAACCTTGCGCGGTCCAGTCCGCAAGCAGGCGAGGGTCAATTGCCACGGACACCGTACGGCGATCGCCAGGTGCCAGTTCGACCCGGGCATAGCCGACAAGCCGCAGCGTTGGCCCGCCTGGTCGTTGCGTAAGGTATAGCTGCGCCACTGTTGCACCGGGCTTCGCACCGGTGTTTTCGATCGCAAAGGTGGCCTCAAGACCGTTTAGCATCAGCCCGGTCAGCGCAAAATGGCTGTAGCCAAGGCCAAAACCAAACGGGAAAAGCGGTTTTGCACCGGTGCGAGCAAACCAGCGATAGCCAACGTCAGCCCCTTCGATCCGGTAATCGGCGGTCACATCGGCGGGTTTGATCGTCGCAGGCGAGCCATCGCCTTCGGGCGGCAGTGAGTCCGCCCCGTCGAGCATCGGGCGGGGCAGTTGCGCCAGATCCGCAGGGAAAGTCATTGGCAAACGGCCCGAGGGGTTGACTGCGCCGAACAGCACTTCGGCTATGGCCTGTCCGCCCTTTGCGCCAGGATACCAAGCCTCGATCACACCGGCCACTTTGTCGAGCCATGGCATGGTGACTGGATTGCCGGTTTCCAGCACCACGATGGTCCGCGGGTTCGCAGCGGCCACGGCGGCAATCACGGCATCCTGCCCATCGGGCAGCGTCAGATCGGGCGCGTCGCGGCTTTCGGTCGCCCACTTGGTCGCAAAGACGATGGCGACATCGGCCTTCCGCGCCGATTCCACAGCATCGGCGATATAGGCACCGCTGCGGTAGGTAACGGTCGCCCCCGGTGCCTGCACTGCAATCGCCGCGATCGGGTTTGAGCGGTGATATTGCTCGCCGTCGACAAAGCTGCGCGCGCCGTCGAGCGGAATTTTGATGGCGGGGCCGTCGCGTCCCTGCACCTGGCTGGACCCGCCGCCCGAAAGCACGCCTTGCAGCGCGTGGCCGCCGATCACCGCGATATGGTGTGTGGCGGGGGACAAAGGCAGAATGCCGCCCTGATTGCGCAAAAGTACTATGCCCTGACGGGCGACTTCGAGCGCGATTTGTGCATCGGCGGCTTCGTCGAAAACGTCGCCGGGCATTGCCGGGTAGCGGTCGAGCCCTTGTGCATAAATTGCGGTCAGGATGCGCCGGTTCATGTCGTCGATCCGCGTGCCCAGCGTGGGATCGTGCGCGGCGGCATCGACGAGTGTCCCGTCGAAATAGGTCGCCTTGTCGAGTTGTTGGCCCGATTGCTGATCCAGCCCATTGCGCGCCGCATAGACGCCCGGCACGGCTCCCCAGTCTGACATGACAAAACCCGGGTAGCGCCAGTCATGCTTCAGCACGGTGTTCAACAGCCAGTCCGAAGCGCACGCGGGCTGACCGTTGACCCGATTGTAGGCGCACATCACACTGCCCGGACGCCCACGTTCGTTTGCCACTTCAAACGCCAGCAGATCGCTTTCGCGCGCCGAGGCTTCATCGATGCGCGCATCGATTACGTGGCGCCCGGTTTCCTGCGCATTGAGTGCAAAATGCTTGAGCGTGGAGATGATGTGATTCGACTGGATACCGGCAATTGCGGCACCCGCCAGCGTGCCGGTCAGCCAGGGATCTTCGGAGAAATATTCGAAATTTCGACCGCCGCGCGGATCGCGCAGCAGGTTTGCGCCGCCGGCAAGCATCACGTTGAACCCTTTGGCGCGGGCTTCGCTGCCAATCATCGCGCCTGCGATGCGCACGAGGTCCGGGTTCCAGGTCGCGGCTTGCGCCAGCCCCGAAGGGAGCGCGGTGGCACCATCCTTGCGAATTCCGTTGGCCCAGGCCACCCCGAGCGAGGCGTCGGTTTCGCGCATGGACGGCACACCCAGACGGGGGATGCCGGCAATATAGCCTGCGCCAAACACGGCATCGGCCGGCAAGGGCGTGCCATCGCGCATGGGCAGCGCCATGATGCCATGGGTCAGCACGGTCTTTTCCTCGGGCACCATTGCCCGCACCGTCGAAGCGGCTTGTGCGTCAGCCCGATCATCCGCTTGCGCCATTGTCATCGATGGGCTGGCGATCAGCCCGATTGCCAGGAGCGCATGTCGCTTCATGGTGCGGTCAGAAACCGGCCGGGTTTCGCAGCCCACAGGTCGACCGCGTCATAGGTCGTCTTCATTGTATCGCCGAATTCGCCAGGCGTCTTTTCGCATTCGTGACAGGGAAGGTAGATATGATTGGCGCCTTCCACAAAGCCAATCGAGCGGTCGGCACTGCGGCTGTGGTTGTAAATCGTCTCGGCGGCGAGGCCTTCCCAACTGCCGGTCATGCCCAAGGTCAGGAACGGCACGGTAATCGCCTCGACATTGCCCGGCGGGGCGGCATAAGTCGAATGCCAGTCGACCCCGTGAATTGTGCTGTCTTTGCCATAGCCATAGTCGGGCAACGTGCGGATGGCATAGCTCGACAGATAGCCTTTGACCGTGGTCTTGAGTGCCGCGTTATAGCGATCTGCGGGCATGGGGCCCATCGGGCCGGGCGAGGGCACCCGCACCGAATGGATGATCTGGTTGGTCACCACGCCATCCTTGTGGAACAAAGGCCAGGCCTGCACCGAATGCTCTAGCAAAGTGTTGTCGAGTGGAAACAGCTTGTTGGCGGCGACAAATGCGCCCGCGACGACAAACGGCTCGTCGTCGCGAAAGCGGGCTTTGCCTGCGGCCATGGCCGACAATCGCGCTTCCGCCCGCGCGATCAGCAGCCGGCTGCGGGCGGCCTGTCCGGCAAGGTAGCGATGAACGAAGGCCGCGCTGTAGTGCGCCGCACCGCCATGATAGCCATTCGTCGGGCTGAGGCTGTCGAGCGCGGGATCGAGCACATGCGATCCGTCCTGGCTTGGCCCGGTGTCGTGTACGGCGGCATCGATGCTGAACAGCGTCATCGCCGCCTGGCCAAAGTTCGAATCGACCAGCACGACGCCATCGGCTTTGGGCAGGCCCGCCAGTCGGTCCGGACAGCGATGGATCAGATCTGTCTTCTGGCAGAATGCCACGCCCTGTTCGGCAATCGCCTGATAGGCGGTCATTACTGTAGCTCCGCCCGAATGGCCAAACAGGACCACTTTGGCAACGCCGGGCTGGCCGCGCAGCCAGGCTACACCGTTGCCGGCCTGAAGAATCACGTCATCGAGTATGCCATCGTCGAATGCGCCAGACTTGCTGGTGGTGTTGTTGGCGCACAACACGCGATAGCCGCGCTTGGCCAGTTCGAAGCAGGCTGAAAACTGCAGATAGTCGTTGCTGGCATGCATGACGAAAAACGCTACGGCAGCGTGTGGGCCGGGTGTGTCGGGTTCATAAAGCACGCCCGGCTCGCCCATTGCCAGCGGAACGAAGCGGGCATGGATCCCGGCGGGCATCACCGGGGGCCCCATTTGCGCTGCGGCGTTGTTCGCACAAAGCGACAGTGCCAGAACAGGAATGCAGGCAAACGCACGCATCGCAGTCATCCTTGTGATGATGGCCTTGTGGTGAAGGCCTTCGCGCCTGAGCCACCGATGCGACCAGCCGTCCAGGAGGGGAGCGCCGTGGCCGCATCGATGGTCAGCAAGGCGATACGTGGCTGGAGTTGATCCAGTACGATCGCACGCCCATATCCCGGGGCAGGCAAGGCAGACAGCGGGTGTTTGCCTGTGGCCTGACCGGGAAATTCCGGCGCGGACCGAATGATTTCGACCCGCGTCGCATTCTTGCTCTGCCACGGTCGATCTGGTTTCGCTTCACCGCTCGGGGTCATGCCCCCCGGCATCGGTGCTGCACGCCTGATCGACCACTTTGGCATTGGTTCGCTTTCAGAATTTGGCGCCGAGCCGCACGCCGTAAAAGCGCGGTTCGGAAATGCCGACGTTGCCGTTGTCGGGCTGGAACGGATTGCCCTGATAGAATGTTTCCTCGACGCGGTTTTCGATGTTCTTGACGAACACCTGGACCGTGAACTTGTCACCTGGGGCAACGTAAGTCAGGTCGACCGTCGATTTCGTGAACGGCGCCTGGCGATACGTCTGCGAGTTCGAAATTACGTTGATGAAGTATTGCGACGTGAACTGGGTCGCTGCATTGAAATTCAGCGTGCCGACGCCGCCCAGATCAAACCGGTGGCGATAGGCCGCACCCA
>Ga0316218_1002872_pt1 | contig 15083 bp, 15 predicted proteins | sample TBH18003metaG_FD_203634 | JGI IMG/M metagenome (GOLD analysis project Ga0316218, IMG submission 203634) | Freshwater microbial communities from Trout Bog Lake, Wisconsin, USA - TBH18003 | ecosystem: Environmental > Aquatic > Freshwater > Lake > Hypolimnion/Profundal zone | place: USA: Wisconsin...
CTTGAACGACTTCAAAAATATTTGTGAGCGACGCCATGTAGGCCGCGTTCGCCGCGTCATACTTCACCTTGAAGGTTCGCCGTACCGTTGAGGCACTCAAAATACGTAGGTGCATGAGTTGGCGGTACCGGTGCAGTTGAAACGATGAAGCGTCGTCTCGAAGGGCCACGTAGCGATTGAACATCGTGGTGGGTGTCTTCTCTGACGCAATGGACGTCCACGCGCTAAGGCTCGCTTGGGTGATCTCGTGGAACAAGTGCAGGTAGGCCGCATCGATGACGGCCTCGCGAGAACCAAAGTGGTAATAGATGGCGGTCTGGGTCATACCAACTTCAGTGCAGATACCGGAGAGTTTGAGCGCCGTTTCACCGCGCTCCATTAAGTGTCGACCCACGGTGTCGATGAAGATCGCCTGGGTCTCTTGGGAGCGACTCTGCTGACTCATTGCTCGACCTTAACCCCTGGTCAGGCCCACTACTGAGCCGAGAAAATTAAACTTTAAATTGGCCGCAGTGCGAACTAGTCGAAGGAAAGCTGGTCGACCAAAGTTACAAAATGCTCGGAGCGTTCTTCCCAGTTCTTGTAGGCATCAAAGCTCGGAGCGGCTGGCGAGAACAGCACAACCCCGCCCTCAGTGAGCGCTGCAGCACTCTTGAGAACAGCGCTTTGGAGATCGTCAACGACCTCAACGTGCAGGGTGTCCGACGGCGTCAGCAGTGACGCAATGCGTTGACCCGCTGGTCCCATGGCGAGCACGTAGGTCGCCCGCTGGCGAGCATTGAGTGCTTCGACCAACGCTTCGTAGTCCACGCCTCGATCAAAGCCACCAACGATAAGTGCGACGTCACTCTCGGCGAATACTTCGAGTGCGGCCGAGGTGGGGAGGGCGGAGGTGGCGAGACCGTCGTCAACGAAGCGAAGCACTCGCGGTCCGAGGTCCACCGTGCGCGCCAGCGAAAGCCGACCACGAAGTGGCACGAAAGAGGATGCCTGGGTGCTGACTGCCTGCACAATGGTTTCCACTGCGGTTCCGGTCAGCGCACTCACCGCACGCAGGGCGAGCGCGACGTTGGAAACGCTGTGGCCACCAAGCAGTCCTAACTGCGAGGCGAGCCCGTAGTCAGTGGCTGCAGCGAACTGTAGGTCGCCACCAAGTTGATCGGCGAGCGCTTCAAAGGTGGGGACGGCAGGGACGAGTGTGGTGTGCGCAGTGGTGTGACGCGTAAGGGACAACTTGTCGTCGTGGTACTGCTCAACTGAGCCGTGCCAGTCAATGTGGTCAGCTCCGAGTGAGGTGACCACTACAACGCCCGGAGCGAGTTCTAAATCGGTGCACTGGAAGCTCGAGACTTCGAGCACCATCCACCCGCTGCTGAGATCGAGTTGCGGGTCGTAGGGTGGCTGGCCAATGTTGCCGAGGCGGTGAGCAGTTTCTCCAAGGCAGTGGAGAAAGAACGTCACCAGCGCCGTGGTCGTCGACTTTCCCTTGGTTCCGGTAATGCCCACGACTCGTGCAACGTCCGTTTCTTGTAACCACAGGTTGAGCGCTGAGGTGACGTAGACACCGTGGAGATCAAGGTTCAGAACGTCGGGTCGACGCCGCGGGATACCGGGACTCTTCAGCACCACGTCACAGCGCAGTAGTGCATCGAGTCCACCTTCGTTGGTGAGGAGGACGTCGGGTGCGACGGGTTGGTCGTCCACGAGCACGATCTCACTCGCGAGGGCAGCAATGCGGGCGTGGGCGGTTCGTCCCTCGAGGCCGTAGCCAAAAATACCGACCCGCTTGCCGGCGAGGTCAGCGAAGCCAGTGGGCCGGAACACGGCTCACTCCTTGTGGTTGAAGAAGCTCATCAAAGTCGCGGTCGGGCGACACCTTGGCACTCAGCTCGACGAGTGCAGTTTCGTCACGCCACTCGTTCTTAGCGCAGAGATACGAGAGGGCCACGGCACTTTCGTCGGGGTCGCCAACACACTCGAAGGGCTTGTGATCAAGGCCCAGGCCAACCATGGCCTCTAAGGACGCCGCCAGCGAGGGGTTGGTAAGAGGTTCGCAGTGGAAGATGGCTCGCAGCTGCTCTCGACTGAGGAACGGCGCCAGGATCAGATTGATGAAGAGGCACTTGTCACACTCGCCACACCACGTGGCCGCCCGCTGCGTGCTGTCCTGGGCAAAGGCTCGATTGCAACTACGAAAGACGCCGAGGTAGTCGTCCTCTTGCGCGAACTGCTGTGCCACCCAGAGTTCGGAGCGATCACGGAGGAAAGAAGCAACGCAAAACTCGTTGCCAATGCGCTCAGCGACCGCGTTGGCCAGCAGCACTTCGGCGATTTCTGACTTCGACCACTGGTGGTTGATGGGCTGGTCGTTCCATATCAAGTTAGGGGCCGAGGAGGAGTGTTCGTTACTCATGACGACACCACCACGTCCGTTGGCGACACTCGCGATCACGGCGAGCATGGTGACCATGGCGGTGACAGGGACGTGACCATTAAAGAAGCTCGGATCGCCCTTCAGAATTTGAGGGTCGAGGTGTCGAGTAGCGCGAACGATGGGAAGACCCGTCACCTGAGCGGTGGCCTCGAGTGGTGCAAAGGGTCCACTCGCGGGGCTTACAACGAACAACTCACGGTCGAGGTCCGCCGACACGTGGGTAACACTCACGACAGAGTCGATACCGCCACCGAAGGGAATCAACACCTTGGTGGTGTCGAGGTAGGGGAGTAGTTGTTGAACGGCTACCCCGCCAGTAATGACCACGTCGTTGAGGGGAAGCTGGTTGCGGAAGGAGAATTCACCGAGGCCGTCGTGGAGCGCCGCGTGCAACAACGCCAATGAGTGTTCGCCAACGTGGGTGGCGCCCAGGTCGACGGTGTGAGCGGCACCGGCCTTGTAGTACGAGAGTCCCGCGAGGAGATACCAGAGCTCGGCCAGACTCGCCGTGGCGGGGGCACGTAGGTCACCGAGGTGCTCAAACGTAACGGTCTCTTGGAAGCGGCGACCATCGAGTTCGTAGTGTCCCGTCAGCGATGAAGCGTCAACGTCGAGGCCCACGTAACGGAATACTTCGGCGCGCTTCTTCACGGTAGTCATGCTACGACGCTCGTCTGGCCACGAGGGCAAATCGTCCGCAGGGACGCTCGGCGCGGTCGCTGAAGAAGGTGTCGCCACCATCGGTGGACTGAAGGCTGAAGGTGATTCGTTCGTCCAAGACATCGTGGCTCGTTAGTTGGGCGTGCACAATACGCTGCAGGTCCAGACGTGAGCGGTCGCCGGTGTCGGGGAAGACTGCTCCGGCGTAGTGCGAAAACTGCTCAGCCACTTCAGGGCCCACTTGGTAGGTCTGAGGTGAGATAGAGGGGCCAACGAAGGCGTGGATGGTGGCCGCTGCTGGAAATGAACGAAGAGCGTTGGCGATGACGCCCGCCGCCAGTCCTCGCCACCCCGCGTGCACCACGCAGTAGTGCGATGACGTTTCGTCTATGAGAACGAGCGGCACGCAGTCCGCGACCAACGTAGCGAGCGCTAGACCGCTAAGCGCAGTACTGATGGCGTCGGCTTCAGTAGTGGGACTGACGCTTAACGCATCAACGACCGCTGAGGAGTGCACTTGGCGACACGTGATGAGTGCGTGTGCTCCGGCGGCCCGGGCGACACGGTCTCGGTTCTCTCGCACCGCTTCGGAGTCGTCGCTGACGTGACTGCCGAGATTGAGTGATGCGTAGGGACCAGTGCTGACGCCACCCTGACGCCCAGTGACAAACGCGTCAACGCCAAGTGTTCGAGCGCCAAGAAAGGGATAGACGTCGAGTTCCCCGCGTCGTTCTGGCGTCAGTTCTACGAAGGTGGCCACCTCCTCAGCCTACTGAAGGGCATTTTCATGAGAAAGGTTGCGTAACCTAACTGGCGTGGACGTAACCAGTGAGTCACTGCTTCGAGAGAGCACCTTCCCCGTGTCGGGGAGCGCGGTCGACCTAGCTGTCTCGGGGGGTCCAGATTCACTGGCCATGTTGTTGCTCGCTCTCGAACACGGACTGCAGGTCACCGTGCACCACGTTGATCATCACGTTCGACCCACCAGCACCGACGAAGCACGCTACGTGGCGTCGGTGTGTGAATCGCTTGGGGTCGCCGTTGTTGTACATGACGTCCACCTGGAGAGCGGTGAAAACTTCGAAGCCCGAGCACGTCGAGCCCGACGCAGTGTGCTGCCCCCGGGTGCTCTCACTGCCCACACCATGGATGACGTGGTGGAGACCATGGTCCTCAACACGCTTCGTGGAGCAGGGCGTCTCGGACTCTCGCCAATGATTGGGAGTCCCACCAAGCCACTCGTTGGCGTGCGACGAGAAGCTCTGCACGCCTGGCTCGCAACGACGGCCTTTACGCCGGTGCACGACGAAACGAATGACGACACCCGCTACCGACGCAATCATGTTCGCCACGAACTACTTCCGCTGATGTGCGAGGTGGCTCAGCGCGACGTGGTGCCGATTCTGTACCGCCAAGCGGTACTCCTCGGTGAAGAAGAGCAGTGGCTGAACGAACTCACGCACGAAGACCAGTCGCTGGGCCTCGGCGACGTTGACTGTCGCGACCTGCGCACGTGGCCGCTCGCTCGACAGCGCCGCTGGTTACGGGGCGTTCTGGCGCAGGACGACGATCCGCTGGACACCCATCCGCCAACCGCCGACGAAGTGGAACGGGCGCTCGCGGTGGTGCGAGGCGAGGTGACGGCCTGTGAACTGTCGGGCGGACGTCGGTTGTCGCGCACTGACCAACGGTTGAAACTGACCTAGTTCTCTCAACTACGCTTAATACCCATGGGCGACCACACTTCAGAGGATTTCACGGCACACTGGGCAAAAAGCGAACTGGGTGAGGTGGTTGTTTCGGCTCGCCAAATTAAAGAGCGCATTGCCGAAATCGGTCAGCAGATCACCAAGGACTACGCCGAGAACCCACCACTACTGGTGTGCGTTCTAAAGGGCGCCGTGAATTTCATGGCCGACCTCATGCGCGCTATTGAACTACCCGTTGAAGTTGACTTCATGGCCGTGTCCTCCTACGGCGCCGCCACCAAGACCAGTGGTGTGGTGCGCATCGTCAAGGACCTCGACGTCGACCTCGCTAATCGTGACGTTCTCATTGTTGAAGACGTGGTGGACTCGGGTCTGACCCTGAACTACCTTCGCCAGTACCTCGGCGCTCGTGACCCCAAGAGCCTGGAAGTGTGTGCACTGCTGCTCAAAGAGGGCGAACAGCGCGTCGAGCAGTCCCTTAAGTACGTGGGCTTTTCCATTCCGGCAGACTTTGTCGTGGGCTACGGCCTCGACGTGGCTGAGCGGTACCGCAACCTTGACGCGATTTACACGTTTGTGGGTCAGGCCTAAGCATGGTTGACCACGCCCGCGTCGAAGGCCTCATCAAGGAGCTGCTCGAAGCTATTGGTGAAGATCCGACGCGCGACGGCTTGCTCGAAACACCTCGCCGTGTGGCTGACATGTACGTGGAGCTGTTTGAGGGCCTCGAAGAAGAGCCCGGCGATCACTTGAAGGTCACCTTTGAAGCCGGTCACGATGAAATGGTCATGGTGCGTGACATTCCTTTCACCTCACTCTGTGAGCACCACCTCGTGCCGTTCATGGGACTCGCTCACGTGGCGTACCTGCCTGGCCCCGAAGGTCGTATTACCGGACTCTCGAAGATGGCCCGTTTAGTCGAGGGCTACGCCCGCCGACTGCAAGTGCAAGAACGCATGACCACGCAGATTGTTGAAGCAATGGAGCGTGAACTGACGCCTCGCGGCTCCATCGTGGTGATTGAGGCCGAGCACTTCTGCATGTCGATGCGCGGTGTGAAGAAGGCCGGTTCGACCACTGTTACCTCCGCCGTGCGTGGCGTCTTTCGTGAAGACGCGGCCTACCGCAGCGAAGCGTTGCAATACATTCACCAGCGCAGGTCTACGTGGCGCTAAGCCCGATGGTCATGGGCATCGTCAACGTGACGCCCGACTCATTCTTTCCCGCTTCACGAACCGAACAGACCGCAGCGGCCATTGCCCGAGGAGAAGAGTTCTTCGCCCTGGGGTGTGACGTCGTCGACGTTGGTGGCGAGTCCACGCGTCCGGGGGCGACGCCCGTGGACGAGGCTGAAGAACTGAACCGTGTTCTGCCGGTGGTAGCCGCGCTTTGCGCACTTGGCCCCGTCTCGATTGACACGCAAAAAGAAGCCGTCGCTCGCCAAGCGGTGAGCGCTGGTGCTGGGATCATCAACGATGTGTCGTACACCCTGGTGGACGTGGCCGGTGAACTGGGTGTTGGCTACGTAGTGATGCACCGACAGGGTGACTCCGCAACCATGCAGAACGACCCCACCTACGACGACGTCGTGCGTGAGGTCTACGACTTCTTGCGCGCCGGTGCACAGCGAGCAGTCGACGCTGGCGTCACGCAGCTGTGGCTCGATCCGGGCATTGGCTTTGGCAAGACTGTTGAACACAACTTGGCGTTGCTGGCGGCCACCGACACGTTCGTACAGCTCGCTCAAGAGTTCGGCGCCGGTGTCCTTATTGGAACGAGTCGGAAACGTTTTCTCGAACAACTTGCTCCCGAGCCACTGCCGGTGGACGAGCGCCTCGAGGGTTCGATCGCCACGGCCGCCTGGGCCATGCTCCAAGGTGCGAGTATGGTTCGAGTGCATGACGTTGGAGTAGCGGTACAACTCCGCGAACTGATCGTTCGTCCAACAGAGGAGGTCGTAGCGTGAGAGGCAAGTGGGCAGCTGGCATTGAGCCACGTAGTTTCACTTGGGTCTACAAGGGCATCCTGGCCGTTTCAGAACGTCCGGGTGGCTCGACTACGGTGCACCGTCGCGTTCGACGCGACGAAGAACTTCTGTGGCTAAAGCACAACGGCTTTAACCGAGTTATTTCGATTCTGCCCGTGATGCAGAACCTCTCGTCCTACTTTGAGCACGGTTTGACCGCGAGTCACTACGCCCTTCGTGGTGGACCTCAGCAGCGAGAAGTGCTCGAAGCGTGTTACAAGGATCTGCACAACTGCATGCAGAACAACATCACCGTCTTGTTGCACGGCGACGAAGTGTCGGACCGTCTGCTCGGTGTGATTGCCGGGTACCTCGTCTGGTCGGGCAAGGTCGCCACGGTACCCACCTCACTGGCACTTACCGAACGACTCTTCAAGCGCTCGATTGGACCGGATGGTCGCTCGGTGCTGTTCGACCTGCCGGACAACCTGGAGACCGCTGAGTGAGCGACGTCATTGAACTACGTGGACTGCGCGTAAGCGCCATCGTCGGCGTACTGGCCGAAGAGCGTGACCGCGAACAACCACTCGAACTAGACATCTCCTTCACCCGACCGTTTGAACAAGCGTCGATGAATGACGACCTGACCGTCACTACCAACTACGCCGCCGTGATCACCATCACTGAGCAACTGGTTCGTGAGGGCAAGTTTCTCTTGCTCGAAACCCTGGTGTACCGCGTGGCTCACGAGATTCTCGCCTACGACGACGAGATTGAAGACGTCACGGTCAGTGTTCGCAAACTCCGACCCCCCGTTCCTCAAGACATCGCCACCGTGGGGGTTCGTACCACGGTGTCACGCGGTTAGTGCCTCGTAGTTATCTCTCGCTCGGTTCAAACCTCGGCGACCGCGGTGAGCACCTCCGTGAAGGCCTGCGCCTCGTCGTAGGCACTGATCCCTACCGCGTGTCCTCGGTTTACGAAACCGAACCAGTCGGTGGCGTGGTGCAAGACGACTTCTGGAACATCGTCGTCGAACTCGACTGCAACGACTCGCCCCGGGAACTCCTGGAACGCTGTCGCCGTGCCGAGACGGCTCGAGAGAGGACCCGAGAACTCCGGTGGGGTCCTCGTACGCTCGATGTCGACGTGCTGCTCATTGAAGGCGTCACCAGTACTGACCCGGAGATTGAAGTGCCCCATCCCCGCATGTACGAACGGTCCTTTGTGCTCGTGCCACTGGCGGAACTGGCCCCGGCACTCGTGTTGGAGGAGCAACTTCTCGCCGCTCGTGGCGAGGTGCGCTCGCTCGGTACACTTTTGTAAGTTGCACATTTACCGAACGGCACCCACTGGGGCTGGAACGGACTGGAGCTCACATGAACATCGTTACCGCGCTGGCGCCTGACCGAGCGTCTGGTCGTACCCGACGGGCCTCCTAGTGCAGGTCTTCACCACACTGAGCGACTGGCGTCGCTACTGCGAGCAACAGCGCGCCGCAGGAAAGACCATCGGGCTCGTGCCCACCATGGGGGCACTGCACGCCGGACACGCCTCACTCATGCAGCGCGCACGCCGTGAGTGCGATGTGGTGGTCACCACCATCTTCGTGAACCCACGACAGTTCAACCAAGCGAGCGACCTGTCGAGCTACCCCCGAACACCCGAAGCCGACCTCGTGCTCTGTGAAGCCAACGGCGTGGATGTCGTCATTGAACCCGCTCTCGGCGACATGTGGCCCTCCTACCCGGCGCCCACGTTGACCACCGTGTCGGTGAGCGAGTTGAGCCGCTCCTTTGAAGGCGCTGGACGCCCCGGGCACTTCGACGGCGTGGCGAGTGTCGTCGCCAAGTTGTTCATTGTCACCGGACCGTGCACCGCGTACTTCGGCGAAAAAGACTTTCAGCAAATTGCGGTGGTGTGTCAGATGGCGAGCGACCTTTCGCTCGACGTCACGGTCGTGGCCTGTCCGACGGTGCGCGACAGCGACGGGCTCGCCCTCTCGAGTCGCAACGTCCGTCTGACCGAAGAGGGGCGCTCTCGCGCGACCGCTCTGTCGCGCGCTCTTGACGTGGCTCAAGAGCCGGCCCCGGCCAGCACGCTGCGGTACCGGATGAACAAAGTTCTGGCGGAGGCGAACCTCGACGTGGAGTACTGCGACATTGTGGAGCCACACTCACTCGCCGTGACGTCAGACGATGAAGCGGGCGAGCGGCGAGCTCTCCTGTGCTGCATCGTGGACGGTGTGCGCTTGATTGATAATGCAGCAGTTGTAGTGACGAAGGGGAACTAATGCTTCTAGCAATGGACGTAGGAAATACCGAGACCGTCATTGGTCTCTTTGGTGACTCGGGCCCCGAGTCAGAAGACGCCATGGGCTTTGCTCGAGCGACAGACGAACGTGGCCTTGCGTACCACTGGCGCATCTCGACGCTTACCGAGCGCACTCCCGACGAGCACGCCATGGTGCTCACTCAGCTGCTCGATCTAGAGGGTCTCGACCTACGCACCGCCGTGACCGCAATTGCCATCTCTTCGTCGGCGCCATCAGTTACCACCCAACTTCGTCGGATGGCGAACCGCTGGTTCTCGGACCTCAATCTCACGGTCATTGGGCCCGGCACCAAGTCGGGCATGCCCATCTTGTACGACAACCCTCGTGAAGTGGGTGCGGACCGCATTGCCGACGCTGTGGGTGCCTACGACCTCTATCCCGGTGCTTCCATCGTGGTGGACATGGGAACGGCCACAGTCTTTGATGTGGTCAGTGCGAAGGGGGAGTACCTCGGTGGTGCGATTGCCCCCGGGGTAGCGATTTCGCTCGAAGCGCTCTACAACCAAGCCTCGGCGCTGCGTTCAGTGGAACTCGTGCGACCGCGGTCGGTTATTGGTCGTTCAACCGTTGAATCAATCCAGTCCGGCGTGCTCTACGGCTTCGCCGCGCAGGTGGACGGGGTAGTGGAGCGGATCAAGGAAGAGCTCGGCGAGGCCACGGTCATCGCTACCGGAGGGCTCGCGAGCCTCATTGCACCCCATACAAAGACCGTTCAACACGTAGAACCTTGGCTAACCCTCCACGGTTTGCGTATTGTTCATGAACGAAATCATTCTGGAGAATCTCTGTGAGCACCCCCTACACCTTTGACCACTCGGCCTACGCAGCGCAGCTGCAGGCTTCCTACGCCCACCTCACCGACGGTGAAGAGTCAGGTGTAGAGGTCAAAGTAGCGGGACGCATCATGTTGATGCGTACGCAAGGAAAGCTCGCGTTCGCCACCATGCGTGACTCCAGTGGCGAGATTCAGTTGTTCGCCCTCTCGGCTGTTACCGACGACTTCGAGAACTTCGCCAAGCTGCACCTAGGTGACTGGGTGGGCATTACGGGAGAAGTGGTGCGCACCAAGCGTGGCGAACTGAGCGTGAAGGTGGCGTCGTGGGTACGCCTCGCTGAAGCGCTCCACAACTTCGGTGACAAGTGGGCCGGCATTGCGGACTTCGACCTTCGCTACCGCCACCGTGAAGCAGACCTCTGGGCCAACGAAGAGACCCGCACCGCGCTGCAGCGTCGTAGTGCTGTGGTGCGCGCCGTTCGTGAACGGTGCTGGGCGGCCAACTTCACCGAAGTCGAAACTCCGATGCTGAACGCCATCCCCACCGGCGCCGCCGCTCGTCCCTTCAGCACGCACCACAACGCCCTCGACTCGGAGTTCTTCTTGCGCATTGCGCCGGAACTCTGGCTGAAGCGACTCGTGGTGGGTGGCTTTGAGCGCGTCTTCGAACTCGGTCGCGTGTTTCGTAACGAGGGTGTGAGCCCTCGACACAACCCCGAATTCACCATGCTCGAGCTCTACGCCGCGTACTGGAACTACGAAGACATGATGTCGTTCACCGAGGAACTCGTGGCCGGCGTCGCGATGGACGTTCTCGGCACCACCGAGATTGAGTACCAGGGCCGTACGCTGTCGCTGAAGGCTCCGTGGCCCCGTCGCACCATGGCGTCACTGGCATCAGAAGCCGTGGGCGAAGACGTGTCGGTGCACACACCACGCGAACACCTGGCGTCACTCTTGCGTGACCGCGGTGTCGAAGTGCACGCCTCGTGGGGTGCGGGACGTTGCCTTTCGGAACTCTTTGAAGCAACCTGTGAAGAAAACCTCTGGGACCCCATCTTCGTTACCGAACACCCCGTGGAAGTGTCACCACTCTCGCGGCGCATGCCCGGTGACCCCGAACTCACCGAACGCTTCGAGTCCTACACGGCCGGTCGTGAGCTCTCCAACGGCTTCAGTGAACTCATTGATCCGGTGGACCAGCGTTCGCGCTTCGAGGAACAGGCTCGTCTGGCTGCGGCGGGTGACGACGAAGCAATGCAGATTGATGAGGACTACATCAAGGCGCTCGAGTGGGGACTGCCACCAACTGCCGGCCTCGGCATTGGTATTGACCGTCTCTCGATGTTGATCGCGAACGCGTCAAACATCAGGGAAGTTATTGCGTTCCCAACCCTGAAGCCGCTGCGCGACTAGTACGCGGGGAAGTCTTCGAGCAGTGATTCAATAAGCGACGTGAATCCCTGACGAAGTGCTTCGTTGGGGATGTCCGCGAGCGCACCACGTGCCTTGTCGAGGAACTGCTCAGCTGCATTGATAGTCAGCTGCACGCCATTGGTGGCAACGACCAGCTTGCGGGCCCGTTCACGCTCGGCGTCATCGAGTGGTCCACCGAGGACGCTGCGTAGTTCGGGACCGAAGGTCTCGTCACGAAGCGCGAGCAACGTGGGCAAGTTGTAGACACCTTCCGCCAAGTCCTGACCAGCCGGCTTACCGAGCTGGTTGTCCGTGGCGATGACGTCGAGAACGTCATCACGAAGTTGATACACCATGCCGAAGCAGCGACCGAATTCGGTGAGCGCTTCAACTTGAGCACTGGGCAACTTGGCGGTCAGCGCACCGACCCGGCAACTCGACGCCATCAGTGACGCAGTCTTTCCTTCGATGGCTTCGTAGTAGTCCGCTTCAGTCCGGTCAACGCTGAACGAGGTGCGCACTTCAGAGACTTGGCCCCGCGTTAACCACGCGAGGGTACGAGCGAGGAGACCAGCGACGTCGGTGCCGAGGTCAGCAGCGATAGCGGCGGAGCGAGCCATGAGGAAGTCACCCGCGACGATGGCAATCAGGTTGCCGTAGCGAGCATTCACCGAATCAACGTTGCGACGTACTTCGGCTTCGTCCATCACGTCGTCGTGGTAGAGCGACGCCAAGTGCATGAGTTCGAGAGCAACACCGCCGAGCATGTCTTCAGTGGTTGCTTCACGCGCACCAGCGGTGGCGGCCGCCACGGCGAGGAGAGGGCGAAGGCGCTTGCCACCGGCGTAGATCAGATGCGTCGTGACGGAATCTAAGTAGTCGTCACCAACAATGACCGAGTCGGCGAGAAGTTTCTCGAGGGTAACGAGATCTTTTTCAACTTGGGGTAGGGCCAGTCGCTCGTGCGGGTTCACACCTCCACCTTAGAGGAGCCTTCGTAAAACGTAAAAATCATGGTCAAAGGCCCTGGGTTTGGATGTAGCACGACACCGGTACACTTTTAACTATTAGAGCTAAAGGATGACAATTGTTCGAGCGATTTACTGACCGTGCCCGCCGAGTACTCGTACTCGCACAGGAAGAGGCACGCGACCTGAACCATGCATTCATCGGCACTGAGCACATTTTGCTCGGACTGATTCGTGAAGGTGAAGGCGTTGCTGCCAAGGCGCTGGACGCCCTGGGCGTGACGTTTGACGTCGTGCGGGAAAAAGTTGAAGAGGCAATTGGCGCCAACACCAACCCCTCACCGGGTTCACCTCCCTTCACGCCCCGCGCCAAGAAGGTGCTGGAGCTTTCACTCCGCGAAGCCCTTCAGTTGGGCCACTCCTACATTGGTACTGAGCACATGCTGCTCGGACTCGTACGCGAAGGCGAAGGCGTTGCCGCCCAGGTACTGAACGAACTCGGCGCCGACATGGCCCGAGTTCGCACGCAGGTGATTCAGATGATGTCGGGTCAGACCAGCAAGGAGCCCGGCTCACCTTCATCAGGCCCCCAGGCCAAGAGCGGCGACACCGAGAACTCGAGCGGCTCAGCAGTGCTCGACCAGTTCGGCCGCAACCTGACCCAACTGGCCCGCGACGGCAAGCTCGACCCTCTCGTTGGTCGTGACAAGGAAGTCGAACGCGTCATGCAGATTCTGTCGCGTCGCACCAAGAACAACCCAGTCCTGATTGGTGAGCCTGGCGTTGGTAAGACGGCCATCGTGGAAGGTCTGGCCCAGAAGATTGTGGCCAACCAGGTTCCCGTGACCCTCGTTGACAAGCAGCTCTACACCCTCGACCTCGGCGCCCTCGTGGCCGGTAGTCGTTACCGCGGTGACTTCGAAGAGCGTCTCAAGAAGGTCCTGAAGGAGATTCGTACCCGTGGTGACATCATCTTGTTCATTGACGAGATTCACACCCTCGTTGGTGCTGGTGCCGCTGAAGGCGCGATTGATGCAGCGTCGATCTTGAAGCCAATGCTCGCTCGTGGTGAACTCCAGACCGTTGGTGCCACCACTATTGACGAGTACCGCAAGCACATTGAGAAGGACGCCGCACTCGAGCGTCGTTTCCAGCCGGTCAAGGTTGATCAGCCATCGGTAGCGATGACGATTGAAATCTTGAAGGGTCTCCGCGAAGTGTACGAAGAGTTCCACGCGGTGAAGATCACCGACCAGGCTCTGATTGCTGCTGCGAACTTGGCTGACCGCTACATCGCCGACCGGTTCTTGCCCGACAAGGCCATTGACCTCATTGACGAGGCCGGTAGCCGTCTGCGTATCCGTCGCATGGACGCTCCACCAGCCGCCAAGAAGTTTGACGAGGACATTGCTCGACTCCGCGCCGATAAGGAAAGCGCGATGGAGAGTGGCGCCCTCGAGCAGGCCAAGGCCCTCGATGAACAAGAGCGTGAACTCGTAGCGAAGAAGGAAGCACTCGACGCTGAGGTGAAGGCCTCCGGTGGCGACTCCTTCGACCTCGTGGACGAAGAGACCATTGCCGAAGTGTTGGCGGTGTGGACCGGTATCCCGGTCTACCGTCTCACCGAAGAAGAGACCTCCAAGCTCCTTCGCATGGAAGACGAACTGCACAAGCGCATCATCGGCCAGAATGAAGCCGTCGTGTCGCTGAGCCGCGCCATCCGCCGTACGCGTGCTGGTCTGAAGGACCCCAAGCGTCCCGCCGGTTCCTTCATCTTCCTCGGACCTACTGGTGTTGGTAAGACCGAGCTCGCCAAGACCTTGGCCGAGTTCCTCTTCGACGACCAGGACGCACTTATTCAGCTCGACATGTCGGAGTACATGGAGAAGCACTCGGTCAGCCGTCTGGTTGGTTCGCCCCCGGGCTACGTGGGCTACGACGAAGGTGGACAACTCACCGAAGCCGTTCGCCGCAAGCCCTTCAGCGTCGTGCTCTTTGACGAAGTTGAAAAGGCACACCCGGACGTCTTCAACACCTTGCTCCAGATTCTCGAAGACGGTCGCTTGACCGACTCGCAGGGTCGCCAGGTGGACTTCAAGAACACCATCTTGATCATGACGTCGAACCTCGGCACCGCCGACCTGCGTAAGGCCGCCATTGGTTTCACCAAGACGACCGACATGGCCACGCACGAGCGTATGAAGGAACAAGTGCAGAAGGCCTTGAAGGCGCACTTCCGTCCCGAGTTCCTGAACCGTATCGACGACACGATTGTGTTCCACGAGCTCACCAAGCCCGAAGTCATCCAGATTGCCGACCTGTTCATCTCTCGTCTCCGTGACCAGTTGCTGCTGCAGGGCCTCGGCCTGGAACTTTCCGCCGGTGCGCAGGAGTTCCTCGCCGACAAGGGCTACGACCCTGAGTTGGGTGCTCGACCACTGCGTCGCGCTATCCAGCAGTACGTCGAAGACGTCTTGTCAGAGAAGATTCTGTTCAAGGAGTTCAACGCTGGTCAGACCATCGTGGTCGACGTCAAGGAAGGCGCCAACGGCCCAGAACTTACGTTTGAAGGCATTGAAGGACTTCCACCGTCAGTTGACCTGGAAAGCTCCGCGCCTAACGCCTAAGCCGCTTTTTGCAGCACCTGAGCCGTTGCTCATCAGTGAATCACTGGTGGGCAACGGCTTTTGTACCAAATCGCCAAAAGTCTGGTAAAATTGATAATCCCCATTCGCCCGTTGTGGCGTATTTCCTTTTAGGAGTCCTGATTTATGGCCGAACGTAAGTACAAAAAGGGTGATCGCCTCGTTTATCCCCACC
>Ga0316218_1002873_pt1 | contig 15083 bp, 11 predicted proteins | sample TBH18003metaG_FD_203634 | JGI IMG/M metagenome (GOLD analysis project Ga0316218, IMG submission 203634) | Freshwater microbial communities from Trout Bog Lake, Wisconsin, USA - TBH18003 | ecosystem: Environmental > Aquatic > Freshwater > Lake > Hypolimnion/Profundal zone | place: USA: Wisconsin...
TACCAGCCACCTACAGGGTTGCTTTCAGAGCGCCCCCATGCTTCTACCGTCCCTTCTGTGGCGGGTTTCTGTTCATCGGCGCTGCCCAGCAGCATCCAGTCGCCATGTTGTTTCAGCATAGCATACAGGTCGTTAATGCAGCGCAGGTCGTACTTCAGTGTGGTGCTGCCTACTGTACATACCAATACCGCCGGATCTGCGGCTTCATCCTTATACATAGTGTATGCCGATGTGCCGGGTGGGGTAGTCAGCTCCCAGGGGCTTTCCTTTGTGCCTTCTCCGTTTACTTTTACTTTGGCCATAATTTTCAATTGTCTGATAAATATACAAAAGCCCGGATAAATAATGCGCCTGCTATATTATGTTTGCACTTTCAAATAAAAACATGAGAAAAATTCAGTTAATCTTTATCTGCCTGTCTGTAATATATATGAATACCGCTACAGCCAACCCTAATACATCTGCCGATAAGCGCTTTAACGCCTACAAAGAGCGTTTTGTACTGGCTATGTGGAAGGTGTATCCCGCATGGGCCAGCAGCGTTGGCTACCATAAATACGACAATGTGCTGGTGGTGCCTGATGAGGAGTCGCGCGTAAAGGAACTTGCTTTTTGCAAGGCCAACCTGGACTCCCTGCATAAATTCGCATTGGCAGAACTCTCTGATGCCAACAAGATAGACTACCACCTCGTGGAGAACCAGTTGAAGTTTGCAATGTGGGGTATAAAGGAAGAGAAGAGCTATGAGTGGGACCCCTCGGGCTACAATGTATGCGGCAGTTTTGCCGACATGCTGGGCAATGAATATGCCCCATTAGAAACGCGCCTGCACGACTTCTATACCCGCATGGCTGCTATGCCTGCCTACTACAATGCAGCAAAGAACAACATTAAAAACCCCACTAAAGAGCATACTGCACTCGCTATAGACCAATGCCTTGGTGGCCTTTCTGTCTTTGAAAAAGACCTGCCCGCAGCGCTGGCAAAAGCCCACCTGGATGAAAAGGAGAAAGTGAAGATAACGGAGCGGGCGAGCATAGCCGTAGATGTCATCAATAGCTATGTGGCGTGGCTCAGGGCATTGAAGAATGATAACCCCCGCAGTTGCAGGCTGGGCAAGGAATTGTATGCCAGGAAGTTTGAGTTCGAGATACAATCAGGCTACACTGCCGATGCCATCTATGAAAAAGCACAGGCACACAAGCTGGAGCTGCACGATAAGATGTATGACCTTACCAAACAACTGTGGCCCAAATACTTTGCAGGCAAAGATATGCCCGCCCACAAGCTAAAGGCCATCCGGCAGATGATAGATGCGCTGTCGGTGAACCATGTGCAGCCCGATTCTTTTCAGTCGTCTATTGAGCATCAACTACCACAACTGGTGGCGTTCATAAAAAACAAAGACCTTATTTATATTGACCCCTCCAAGCCGCTGGTAGTGCGCCGCGAGCCGGATTATATGGCGGGCGTAGCAGGTGCATCCATCAATGCCCCCGGCCCTTACGATAAGGAAGGCAACACCTATTACAATGTAGGCAGCCTGGCCGGCTGGAGCAAGGAAAAAGCAGAGAGCTACCTGCGCGAATACAATCACTACATTATGCAGATACTAGACATACACGAGGCCATCCCCGGCCACTATACCCAACTGGTGTATGCCAACAGGTCGCCGAGCATCATTAAATCTATTCTGGGCAATAACGCCATGATAGAGGGCTGGGCAGTGTATAGCGAGCGTATGATGCTGGAAAACGGCTATGACGGCGACAGGGGGGTGAACTCCACTGAGGCATCGCCGGAGATGTGGCTGATGTACTATAAATGGAACCTGCGCAGCACCTGCAACACCATTCTCGACAACAGCGTACATACCCGTAACATGAGCAAAGACGAAGCCATGAACCTGCTGGTGAATGAAGCCTTTCAGCAGGAAGCAGAAGCCGAAGGCAAATGGCGCCGCGTATCGGTAACACAGGTGCAGCTATGCTGTTACTTCACCGGCTACACAGAAATATACGATCTTCGGCAGGAACTGAAAGACAGGATGAAAGATAAATTCAAACTGAAGGACTTTCATGAGCATTTCCTCGGCTACGGCAGCGCACCTGTGAAGTACATCCGGCAGATGATGCTGCAAGACAGGAAGTAATCCAATTAGACATCTAAATTGGATTACCCTGAAAGGGTTGACTGGGAATAGCCCCGAGCAAAGCTCGGTGTAGCAGAATGTTTCACTCTTCAACCCCAAAGGGGTTGAACATGAAGCGTGCAATTTAGTTGTCTAAATCGTATAATACCAATAACACTGCTAAAATCGGCATTAAGCGTTTCTTTGCGAACTTAAAACGCACTCTATGCGAATATCTTTGCGCCCTATGGGGGACTTTTCTCGTGACTGAATTTGATTTTTAACTGGTATGAGGTGCATAAGTAGTTATAGCACATAACTTTATGTAACCGAACGGCAAACCATTGCAATGTATTGGTTGTCTTAGTAAATAATATAGATCACAGGGGCTTTGCGTATTAGCGTCTCTGCGGTTAAAAATAGATCCATGAAAAATAAACTACAACTTGTATTGATGGTGGCAATGTTGCTAGCCAATATAGCCCACGCCACCAAACGAAAAGTACTGTTCATAGGCAACAGCTATACTTATACCAATGCAATGCCCGCTATGCTACAGGCATTTGCGGCAGCAAAGGGTGATACGCTTATATTCGATCAGTCGGACCCCGGTGGATATACATTTGAACTGCATAGCGCATATGCACCCACTATAGCACTCATCTTCTCGCAGCAGTGGGATGTGGTCGTCCTACAGGAGCAAAGCGAACTGCCCGCATTTCCGCCCGGCCAGGTAGATACACAGGTATATCCGTACGCCCACATACTGGATAGTATGGTACATGCTAACGACAGTTGCACCGAGACCATGTTTATGATGACCTGGGGACATGCCGATGGCGATCCGCCGAATTGCGCTTACTATCCGCCGATATGCACCTACGATGGCATGCAGCAAAGCCTGCGCGAAAGCTACCTGCAAATGGCGCTGGACAATAATGCCGATGTAGCGCCAGTGGGTGCAGCATGGAAAGTGGAGCGCGACAGTTTCCCCGGCTTGTGGCTTTATCAATCGGATAGCGACCACCCCGTAGTACCTGGCTCTTACTTAGAAACGAGTGTGCTGTATGCCTCCATCTTTCATAAGCCTGCAACCGGCTGCACCTACCTCGATGGACTTACGACCGCTAATGCAACTATATTGCAGCACATAGCTGATAAGGTGGTGCTCGACAGCCTTGCCACCTGGCAGAGCCACGGGCATTATCCCTATGCGGGCTTCTCTTACACCACAGCAGGCAGCTCGGTTACGTTTACCAATGATGAGCCTATAACTACCGCCCACACCTGGGCCTTCGGCGATGGTGCAACAGATACTACCGAAAGCCCCACACATACCTACACTGGTAGTGGGGTATATGTTGTGGCGCATACGGTTACCACGGGCTGTTTCTCTGAAACACTTACGGATACACTGCACATAGGCACTACTGCCGTGCAGGATATAGATCAGCTTGCAGGTGCCCCGCGAATATTGCAGCAGGGCAATGGTACGGTAACTATAGACCTTTCGGCGACAGGTAATTATACCGATCTTGATGTATATAGTGCAGACGGCAGGGTGGTAGGTCATTATACACTGTCCGCAAATAAAGCCACATTGAACTTAACACCCGGCCTATACATATACAATGCCACCTCGCAGAATAAAGGTGCGGCTATGCGCGGAAAGTTTGTGACTTATTGATCTCTTCGGTACTTTTTTCAGGAGAATAAAACCATTAGCCCCGGCCTTCAGGCCGGGGTTTCAATTATTATATGGTTGGCTTTAGCCAAAATGTTACGAAGTGTGAGCAGTACGCCAATTAACGGAATGGTTTTTTTGCTCTTTCAATATTTTGTGTAATATTGTTTCATGAGTATAAACCTTCAGGGCCTGCGCACCGCAGGATATAAAGTAGGCAACCTTGCCGAAGCCAAAGCATGGTACACCAAGGCGCTGGGCATAGAGCCTTATTTCGATGAACCATTTTATGTAGGCTTTAATGTTGCCGGCTATGAGCTGGGCCTGCAGCCCGAAGATAGCAACGAAGAACCCAAGACAGTGAATGCAGTCGCCTACTGGGGCGTGGCCGATGTAAAGGCTGCCTATGATGAGTTGCTGGCCCTTGGCGCAACACCGTTTGAAGAGCCGGGCGATGTGGGCGGCGACATAGTTGTAGCCACTGTCCTCGATCCGTGGGGCAATGCGTTCGGGTTAATTTACAACCCGCATTTTTCATTGAAATGATAAGGGTTATCTAATGATAGATAGAGTCCGATGTGTGGCGCAGTTTCGGCTAAAGCCACCGTGTTATATATTTAAACCCCGGCCTGAAGGCCGGGGCTATTTGTATATTTTAATCTGGGGTGTTCGTTGCTACTTGAATAATCCTTTCAGTCCTTTCTTTGCCTGGTCTGCGGCATTTTGCAGGTTGTTGTTCTTGTTTTTCGAGGTATCTGATCCGCCACCGAGCAGCTGTTTTTTTAGCTCGTCCTTAGCCTGGTTCACAGCCTGTGTTTTCAGGGCTTTTACGGTGTCCTTTACTACATTGCGTACGCTGTCCACTTTCTTATTGATCTCATCTTTTACTGCGCTTACTGCATCTCCGCCTGCGCTTTTTAGATTTGTTCCTATCTTCGGGTTGGTCATAGTGCCGTCTATGGTCACGGTCAGGTTTACTTTGTCGCCCAGCTTAACAGGTACGCCCTTGCTTGCTGCCTGGCCTGCCAAGTTATTCACGAGCGTATTGGCCTCGCTGCCCATCATGGCGCGTGGCACTGCCAGGTTCACTCCGTATTTTATGGTCTGGTCAAATCCATGACTGCCTGCTATCTCTGCATCTATATCGCCTATCTTCATTTTGAAGGGCTGCACAGTTACACGGCCATTCTCGAAAGAAAAGGTTTCTTTAACGTCATTCAGCTTTATTGTCTTGAACTGCGTTAAGTGCAGCTTATCGGCCAGTTGGTCGGTAATAGGGAAGTTGCTGAGCGTGCAGCCAATAAGATTAAGATCGCCCTTGCCGGTAAGGGTATTGAGCACAGGCGACATATCGCCGCCGAGTTTGCCCGTCATGCCGAGTGTAGAGCTTACCTTACCGGATACATACTTAGCCGCAGGCATCATCTTCTGCACGGTATTGAATGCAGTGTATGTCTTCTGCACATCTACGTTGGCGAGTGCGTAGTCGAATTGTATGTCCGGTGTCTTCTTGTCTGTCTTGGTGGAGTAGAAGCCATCTATTTTTATAGTGCCATCCAATGCGTTGCCGGTAACGCCTTGCAGGTTCACGATCTCATTGCGGATGACGAGTGTACCCTTTACCGCAGTGAGGGTAAGGTTGTCGTATTTCAATGAGCCTACTTCTGCGGTCAGGGATATATCCAGGTTCGATGGTACAAGGAATGGGGTGGTTGATGCCTTGGCAGGTGCCGCCGCAGGTGTGGCTGCCGGAGCAGGGGTTGATGATGTGCCCATCCATTTATTGGCATCTATCTTATCAGCAGTAAAGTGGAACGCGCCGCTCAGTGCCTCATTATGCAGGTAGTAGCCCAGCAGGTTATTAATGCTGCCATCGCCTGCAAATGTGGTTTGCATGTACTGGCCTTTCATGTTCGATACGGTTACATTCTTCGGTGTAAAGGTGAGCAGCAGGCTGTTCAGGTTCACTCCGTGCGGGTAGTCCTTAGAAGCATAGGATACATTGTTCACACCTATAGTGCCCGCGGCATCCAGCTTATCGTACTGCTGTTTTTTGGCATCGGCTATAGAGCCCTTTACAGATACATCTGCGCTTATAGTGCCCGCAAGTTTGGTGCCTGCATCCAGCTTTACAAATTTCTGTACCTGGGCCAGGTCTACACTTCCTTTTGCCGATGCGTCTATCCATTGATCGGTCACCGGTGTTTTCAGCAGCATACGAAAGTCAAATGGCTGCCCGCCCAGGTTCAGGTGGCATTGCGAGAGGTTCACTACGGCATGGTCGGTAATGCCATCCGGGTTAGCTACTTCCAGCTTCACCTGTATGTCCGATACTTTTTCGGGCAGCGCTGTGTATTGGAAAGAGCCGTCCTGTATGCCCAGGTTGAGGCCATAGGCGGGCATCTGCTTTTTGTTGTACGTACCCTTTACATAGCCGCTCAGCGCCAGTTTGCCGCTTGTCTTTATATCTTTAAAGTCATTGGTGTAGATGCCCGGTACTAGGGAGAGTATATCTTTAAAGTCGTTGCTGGGGGTGTTGAAGGTAATATCCATGACCATATTGTTGGTGTCCGGCATTTGTACAAAGCCCTTGGTCGAAAGTTTCAGCCCGTTCAGTTGTATCTTCTCTGTGTTGAAGGTGTATTTGTTGGTCTTGTTGTCTATATCCAGGTCCAGGTCTACGGCGGTCTTCACGCTGTTGAGGTAAGAGATGTTGCCATCAATGAAGGTAAGCGCATCAATCGTTGTCTTGGTAGAGAGCGTAAACGCATCGCTGGTAAAGTCGCCCGATCCGCTATGGTTCAGGTTCTCAATGATCGCGTGCATCTTGCCCTGCTGGTCATTGTATTCTATGTAGCCATTTTCAATGCTGTACTTTTTTAGCTTCACCGCAAACGGCTTGGATGGGGTAGTGGCAGCCGGTGTGGGTGGTGCAGGCTTGGTGATGTTCCAGTTGGCATTGCCATCCGTATGTACCAGTGCGTGTATGCGTGGTGTGCCCAATTCCACATTCAGTATCTCGTAAGTGCCGCTGATGGCCTTCATCAGGTCTACCGATACATCTATGCTTTTGGCAGAGATCAGCGTATCTTCTTTAAAGGCGTCCTTGCCCACAATGCTGAGGCCCTCTATGCTCACCGTAAGGTGCGGGAAGTTGTGAAATAGGGAAATGCCTACATCGTTGAAGTTGGCTGTGGCATTAAGGTTCTCGTTCATTTCTGTTTTTACCAGCGCCATGATCTTATCTTTGAACAACAAAGGCACCAGTATAGCAGTAAGCAGGAAAAGGCCGATGATAACACCGATAGCAATCAGAATACGTTTGAAGAGCTTATTCATATTTTAAATTTTGTTAGTATTTAACTGTAAAAGTACCATTGTATTATTAAAGGTGTGTAAAAAATATACTACAAACCTTAAACTTTACATTTTATTTAAGGTCTAAGGGTCTATCTTTTCCTCATATTATCACCATCATATAACCGGTAATTAATGTACAGATCATTTTCGGCCATTGCGGTAGCCTTAATTGCAGTTGTTTGTCTTTCTTCCTGCGGCGGCTCTAAAAAAACGGTAAAACGCATGAGTCCCGGCCTGTGGCAGCCACAGCCTATAGTAGAGGACGGCTACAACAACGACTGGCCATCGCCATATCCCGAATATGATGATAAGGCCATGCTGGGCTATGTGGTATCTAATGATAAAAACAACATCTATATATCTGTAGAAACGGGCGATCCTGCCACACAGTTGAAGATACTAAAACAGGGCCTTACCGTATGGATAGACCGTAAGGGCAATAAAGACGAAATAACGGCCATCAATTATCCCATACCTGTTGCTGAGGAACACAAAGCCAACACTGCGGCACACGACCCCAGCCGCCCGTCTTCCATGCACATGCAAGGGCAAAGCGGCGGAGGTGCTGGCAGCTCGCAAGATCGCCAGCGTATGGAACTGGAAGACCGTGTGCGGCGTATGCTGCCCCGTGCCAACCAATACTCGCTACAGGGCTTTAAAAGCTGCAACCTGCAATACCCCATACTGGAGAACGACTCCTGCGGCGTTATAGTGCGCATGGCGCTGGATAGCGATAACGAGCTGGTGTGGGAAGCTACCATACCCTTTAAGGCATTCTACTTCAAAAACGAGATCACCCGCGCCGACAGGGGCAAGGCCATAAGTATATGCTTCGAGACCACAGGCGAAAAGAGGCCTGCCGGGCAAAATAACAATGGCAACCGTGGCAGCGGCGGTGGTGGCGGCATGAGGCCCAGCATGGGCCTGGGTATGGGCGGCGGCATGGGCATGGGTATGCGCATGGGCGGCGGCGGTGGTGGCCGCGGTGGCAACCGCAATGCGCAAAGCCCTGCTGATAACATCATGGAGCCACTCTATAAAAGCACCAAAACCTACAAGAAGTTCGGCCTGGCGTTTCAGTAGATCATACGAAGTAGAGATCAAAATTATCCACAATGTCATCAGGGTATTTGCGCGAGATTTTCTACCACATAGGCACATAAGGCACATAGTCTATGTGGCCTGTACTCATAATTTTAGAGTTCACATAGGCAAATTGCCCGTCTATGTGGTCTATGTGCGTGGCCTTGAATCACACAAAATCATATGCGGGCGAAGGGTGCAAGGGCAATGTTCTCTCGTGCCCGGGTTTTACTCATTTTCAAGGAGTGTTTGTTTTCGTACGCAAATCATAATATCTTTCCGTACAAAATATAACCTCATTACCCCATAAGAGATGAATTTATCCTTTGCCAATAAAAAATGGATCATCCTCGGCGCGCTGTGTGTGCTCACCTTCATATGCTTCAGCTACACCCGCCACAACCAGTTTACCAACTGGGACGATGATTACTATGTGACCAACCAGCAGTACATAAAGGCCCTTACGTGGGACAACCTCAAGGTCATCTTTACCGAAGACATCACCAAGAACAACTACCACCCGTTGTGTATGCTGTCGCTGGCCATCAATTATCATTTCTCACAAATGACCCCAGAGCCTTATTACCTCACCAATATCTTCATCCATATTCTCAATGTGCTGCTGGTCTTTTTCCTGGCTATACAACTGAGCCGCAGGCTCAATGTAAAAGAGAACGGCCAGTTGTTCATAGCTGCGCTCAGTGCGGCCTTGTTTGGCATACACCCTATGCACGTGGAGTCTGTGGCGTGGATAGCAGAGCGCAAGGATGTGCTCTATGCCTTCTTCTACTTCCTGGGCTTACTGAGCTACCTCCACTACATAGATACAAAGAAGATGAACTGGTTTGTGGCTACCTATCTTCTTTTTGTGGCCTCCTGCCTCTCTAAGCCTATGGCGGTGGTATTACCCTTTTCACTGCTGTGCCTCGATTTCCTGCTCGGTCGGCCAATGGATAAAAAACTTATCACTGAGAAGATCGTCTTCTTTCTGAGCGCGCTTATTTTTGGATCTTACGCATTTTATAGGCAAAATAAGACAGGGGCTATTGCGTCGTTTGATACGCTCACCCTTGCCGAGCGCTTCATGTATGCCTCCTACGGTTATGTGATGTATATCTCGAAGATATTCAATCCAACCTACTTATCTACTTTTTACCCTTATCCTTTCCGTTATATAAATGGCTACCTCAATTCTTTCTTTTACGCTGCCCCCTTGCTGGCTATAGCGTTTCTTACCATACCTGTTTATCTTGCCTACAAGAAAAACCGGGAGTGGTTCCGGGTCACTGTGTTCGGCGTGGGGTACTTTACCGTGAACGTGATGTTTGTGTTGCAGTTCATATCGGTAGGTGCGGCTATCATGTCCGATAGGTATTCTTATGTGGCCTACATGGGCCTGTTCTTTGCAATGGCCTACTTCATCAATGTGCTTATAGAGCGTATGCCTGCCTATAAAACAGCAATAACAGTATTGCTGACGTGCTGTATAGGCGCACTTTCTTACGGCTGCTATGCGCGTACCTATGTATGGCATGACGCAGAGACGCTGCTATCTGATGCAATTGAAAAATACCCTTTTAAAAAAGACCCAGATAAAAGCTACGACAGCAAGAATAGTGGTATCGCTATGTTGTCATACAAATGGCTGGGCAATTATTACTTTGCTAAAGGCGACTACGATAAAGCGCTGGAGAACTACGAAGTGTTAACAACCCTACGTGATACCGATCCGAGAGTATATAATAAGGTAGCCGCGATATACACGATCAAAAAAGAATTCTCGAAGGCAAATAGTGCTATGAATCAGTCTATAGCCGTGCAAGGCAATGTGGCCCAGACCTCTCTAGACAGCACGATGATTTATGCCCGCAAAGGCGATACCACCAATGCACTAAGGAATTACGTAGTCTCCTTCCGCCTCAATAAGGATTCGGAGAAGATACTGGCAGACAGCTGCTTCAGCCATGTGCAGCAGGGACTGTACGAGGCGGCTATAGGCGAATACAATACACTGATGACGCTCAATACTTCTAATCCGTTCTACTACTTCTACCGCGGTGTTGCTTACTTTGGCACCAACAATGTGCAGCATGCCATCAAAGATTGGGAGATGGCCATGAAGTTCCAATCAAAAGATGTGCTGCAGTCAGCCTCCTACAACCTCAGCATCGCCTACGACACCGTAGGTAACGACTCCATGGCTGTCTACTACATTGAAAAAGCAGCCAGCCTCGGTTACCAGGTAAAGCCTGATTTTGAAGCAAAGCTAAAGGGTAAGTACGAAGCACAGTTGAAGAGTAAGAGGAGGAAGTAACTATACTGTCTTTTATTTTAGCTCAATAGTAGCCTTCATTTCGCAGTGTGACGGAGACATCTCCTGAACATTTGCAATTGGCTCAATAGCAATATGCTTGCGTAGTTTAAGTTTTAACACAAAGGTTTCGCATAGGGCACAAATATTATTGGGTCTTCTTTAGAAGAAGCGATCGTTTGGGGAGTATTTGAATTCTACTGTGCGCTTATAAACTTTGCGGCCGGTGGGTTTTGGAGTGGGGGTGTCACATTGTTTTGTAATATTTTTTGTGGATAACTCTGTATTGTCATTTTGTGCAGGTGTGTTACCTGGTAAGGGTTTGAGGTTATTTTCGGTGTTAGAGGATGTCCCATTGGATGTCACATTTTGTGTTGCCTGTCGGGCGGGAGTGCCACCACCCCTGATCAAAGAAGCTGAAGCTTTTTGATCGTCCCCTCCTTGGCAGGCGGGGAGTTTTCCCGGCGCGATTTGTGTGTCGTCGCTTTCTGAATTATTCGGACTGTCTTGGCTTGATGTTGTGCCTCCTGTGGGTGGCGTTGGTGGTAGCGGTTCGGGTGTTGCTGATGGGGCTTCGCCGTCTTGCGGACGTTCCGGATTGTTTTTGCACCATTGTTCGTATTCTTTGTCGAAGGAGGCTTCTTCGTGCATGTAGTGGGAATAGTTTAGGAAGCGGCCATCCTGCGCGAGGCTTTTGATGTATTGGGTGATGTGGGGCAGCACATCGGCAAGGAGGGCCATGTCTTTTTTACGGAGCTTCTCGGTGAAGCCCATGAATACTTCTACGCTTTCGGCGCAGGTGGCGTGGCCGCTGCGCATTTGCTTTATGGTTGCCGTGATGCGGCGAATGGTTTCTGATTCTTCTTTTGTAGGATATGGCTGCTCGGTGCGCTGTGCAATTTTCAGGTTCATTTGGCCGAGCTGCTCGTAGTATTGTTCTATGAGCACGCCGGGTGCGTGGCTTGCAGCGTACTTCGCCCTTTTCCAGCCGCCTTCTTTCATCCAGCGGTGGAGGGTGCGGCGGTTGACATCCAGCAGGTCGGCGATCTGTTGTTGGGTGAGATCGGTCTGGAAAAAGAAGTTGAATGCTCTTTGTTGATCGGGTTCCATATATGATTGGGTTTTATTGACTTTTTGAACACCTAAAGGTCTTAACGGAATATGAATGGACAAAAACGAAAATCCATGACAGCACGCTTTCCGCGCTGTCATGGACCCGGGCGGTGCTGTCATAGAAATTACTTTTGCGTTAAGGGATTGATATGGATGGGCTTATATGTTATGAGTAGCTCCGTTTTTTGGGAAGTGTTTTTGGGTGGTGTTTTTGGGGTTTTAAAAATACATGTTATTATCTTTTATTGTGCGATTGTTGGCAGATAATGGTTGGGTTTTCGTGGAAATGGGTTAATTTTATATTCAATGTCACTATTATGAAAAAGCTGTTACTCGGGGTTTTATTTTTTGTGCCGTTTGTTTTGCGAGCGCAGATTATTACCACAGTAGCTGGATTAGGAACTATTGGTTATACCGGTGATGGCGGTTGCGCTATCGCAGCGCATACTGGACCAGGAGGTGGCGATATTGTATTTGATCATCTTGGTAATTATTATTATGAAGTAGGTGACAACGTGCGCAAAATATCTACAACAGGTATAATTACGACAATTGCAGGTGTGACAGGCTCTTCTGGTTATTATGGCGATGGAGGACCAGCGACAGCTGCCCTTTTTAATGAACTTTGGGGTATTGATATTGATTCGCATAACAACATTTATGTGGGAGATGTCGATAATAATCGCGTACGGAAAATAGATGCCTCAACGGGTATTATTACCACATTCGCAGGTACAGGCTCTCCTGGTTTTTCGGGAGATGGAGGACCTGCAACAGCAGCTAAACTCAATAATCCATATGCAGTTTGTTTCGATCGTTTCGATAACTTTTATATAGCGGACCGCTCTAATCATCGAATAAGAAAAGTGGATGCTACTACCGGGATCATATCAACTATTGGCGGCGGGGCTGGTATAGGGGGGATTGATTCGGGCGATGGCGGGCTAGCAACGGCGGCAGAAATTGGAACTATGAACGGTATTACAACTGACACAAGCGGCAATATTTATTTTTCATGCAGTTCATCAGTTCGTAAAATTGATGTAACAACGGGAATAATAACTTTATACGCCGGAGATTACATTGGAGGTAGTGGGGGAGATGGCGGCTCGGCAACAGCGGCGAGACTGTCCGGACCCAATCAAATCGTGTTTGATGGGGATAATAATTTGTTTATATCAGACGAGGGTAATAATAACGTTCGTAAAGTGACCACTGCTGGAATTATATCCTCAGCAGTAGGTACAGGAGTCGCGGGTTTTTATGGCGATGGCGGACCTGCAACGTCCGCTGAGTTGTATTCGACACGTGGTGTCGCATTTGATCATTTCGAGAATCTTTTTATTTTTGACAATGGCAATTTGCGTATTCGCAAGGTTACCTACAATCCTGCAACTGGCCCCTTCATCACTACTTCGATAAGTCCGAACGACACTTTGTGTGCAGGTACTACCGCACTTTTTTCGGCAGTAGTATCGGCCGCTACCGGCACTCCCACTTACCATTGGTATGTCAATGGCCATACTGTGGGTACGTCTACTGCCAGCTACTCCTATATTCCTGCAAATGGTGACTCGGTGCGCTGCTTTCTTAACACGGTCAGCACTTGCTTTGGCGCAGCCAGCTCCAATAGTAATACCATAGATATGGTTGTTGATCCTTTGCTTATACCCTCGATAAGCATTGCCGGGCTGTCATCGGCTTCAGTGGGCGCTACGGTTACTGTTACGGCAACCGTCAGCGGCGCAGGTGGTAGCTACATTATTCACTGGCTCAATCATGGTATAGAATTTACCACCAGTTCTGTGCCTTCGGTCACTTACACGAAAGGAGCAGGTATCGATACTATAACTGCAAAAATACTATCTACCGCCGTGGGTTGTTATGATTCTACAACATCCTCTGCACATATTGTTTCTGCGGCGAGTACGGGGGTAGGTTTTAATGCCGTACAGGAAATGGTAGTTTATCCTAATCCTACAAATGACCTTTTGCAGGTAGACAATATAGCAATGCCCACAAATTACCAGGTGCATACGATAGTGGGTGTGACTGTGCTGGAGGGGACTTTGCAGCAAGGGAGTAATAGTATTTCTTTGAAGGCATTGCCGGTGGGGATTTATGTGCTGGAGCTGGTGGATGAGCATGGTGGTAGGGTGGTGAGGACGGTGGTGAAGGCCGGACCTTGATTTTCGGGATTAAAGGATGGGCTTGATGTGTTTTGTGTTGTGATCTTTGTGACTGTTGCGAACTATGCGAGGTGTTTGCTGCCGCCCGCTTTTCGGTACGGGCCGGCAATAGGTATTGGTGCTGCTATTGGGCTGGTTGCATGTGCTCAGGGGATTCCACCACTGCGTTTCGCTACGCTGCACTTCGTTCGGAATGACTATTACTATTGGGCAATGATAAGCTTAGTGGCCTTAGCGAAACCTTAGCGACTTTGCATTTAAACTGATTATTCCGCCAGCCGGGTTATCTCTAAAATCGTCGGTTCAAAGAAAAATAAAAAAAATATCACCATCTTTGTCCTATTGCGCCTGTTTCAGTTGTTATTTGTTTTTAACCATTTAAAAAACCAAACAAAATGAAAGACTTCTTATTAGTGTATCGCGCAGATTACAAATCAATGCCACAAGGCTCGCCCGAAGAAATGCAGGCCGTTACCAAGAGCTGGATGGACTGGATAGGTGGCATAGCTGCACAAGGCAAGCTGACTGCCGCAGGCGCACCGCTTACATCGGCAGGTAGGGTGGTAAAACCCGGTAACGTTATAACGGATGGCCCTTATGCCGAGATCAAGGAAACAATAGGTGGCTATTCTATTGTTAAGGCTGCTTCCATAGAAGAGGCGGCTGAAATATCAAAGAGCTGTCCTATACTGGTTGCCGGTGGCAATGTGGAAGTACGGGAGATAGCAGCGATGTAAGCAATCCGCTTACTAGCGCCATTATAAATTTTAATCTTAAAACAGCAAAAAATGAAAGACTTTTTATTTGTGTACCGCGCAGACTATACAGTTCCGCCGCAGGGCACTCCCGAACAAATGCAGGCTATGATGAAACTGTGGATGGATTGGCTGGGCAGCATAGGTGCTCAAGGCAAACTGAAAAGCCCCGGCCATCGCCTGGAGAACGGTGGTAAAGTAGTAAGGCCAAACAATGTGATCACTGATGGCCCGTATGCAGATATCAAGGAATCCATAGGTGGTTACAGCATCGTTACGGTGGCAACTATCGAAGAAGCCGCAGAGATCGCTAAAGGCTGCCCCATATACATGATGGGTGGCAATGTAGAAGTAAGAGAAGTGGCTTCTATGTAATAACATAGTACATGCAATAATTCTAAAAAGCCTTTGTAATATTACAAGGGCTTTTTACAGCTTATAGAAGTAACAAAAACAG
>Ga0316218_1002887_pt1 | contig 15026 bp, 10 predicted proteins | sample TBH18003metaG_FD_203634 | JGI IMG/M metagenome (GOLD analysis project Ga0316218, IMG submission 203634) | Freshwater microbial communities from Trout Bog Lake, Wisconsin, USA - TBH18003 | ecosystem: Environmental > Aquatic > Freshwater > Lake > Hypolimnion/Profundal zone | place: USA: Wisconsin...
GACCTCCTGCTGCGCTCGGTGAAGGGGAGGCGCAGACACACTTTGAATTGAGCGTAAGCGCGGCGTGGCGGTGTGGGTGAGGTATCTCTTGCGTCGGTATTGAGAGAGTTAATAGTGGCGGCGGGGGTGGAGGCTGCAAAGTCCTTGAGGTGATGTGGTTTGGCGCGATGTGTTGGCCGTCACAGAGCGGCTGCAACGCTTTGCTAAAATGGAGGAGAAGGCAGGGAAGGTGCAGGCGCCCGGGCAGGAACGGCGGCGTCGCGCAGAGCTCAAACGCATGATGGGGCTGGTGGAGGCAATCCGGGGAGCGAACGGCGCTCCGGTTGCGGTAGACCGGAGGGTCCCGGCGGGAGAGCGGCTGCAACACCGCATCCTGATGCCAACAGCAGCAACCAACCACGACAGGAGCGTTATGACCGAGATTGTTTCCATCCACGCACGAGAGATTCTGGACAGCCGCGGCAACCCGACGGTGGAGGCCGACGTGATTCTGGCCGGCGGGGCCATGGGCCGCGCGGCGGTGCCGAGCGGCGCCAGCACGGGCGAGCACGAGGCCGTGGAGCTGCGCGACGGCGACAAGGGCGTCTACATGGGCAAGGGCGTGCTGCAGGCGGTGGAGAACGTGGAGACCATCATCGCGCCGGAGCTGGCTGGACTGGATGCGACGAACCAGCGTCTGATTGACAGCACGATGATTGCCGCCGACGGCACGGAGAACAAGGGGCGGCTGGGCGCGAACGCGATTCTGGCAGTTTCGATGGCGACGGCACGCGCCGCGGCCAATGCGCTGAAGCTGCCGCTGTACCGCTATCTGGGCGGAGTGAACGCGACGGTGCTGCCGACGCCGATGATGAACATCATCAACGGCGGAGCGCATGCGGACTCGAATGTGGACTTCCAGGAGTTCATGGTGATGCCGGTGGGCGCGGAGGACTTTGCCGAGGCGCTGCGCTGGGGCGCGGAGACCTTCCATACGCTGAAGGGCGTGCTGAAGAAGAAGGGCTACAACACGGCGGTGGGCGACGAGGGCGGATTTGCGCCGTCGCTGAAGTCGAACGACGAGGCGATTGAGTGCATTCTGGAGGCCATCGAGCTGGCGGGCTACAAGCCGGGCGAGGAGATCGCGATTGCGCTGGATCCGGCGTCGAGCGAGTTCTTCAACAAGGAGAAGGGCAAGTACGTGTTCAAGAAGAGCGACAAGCGCGAACTGTCGAGCGCGGAGATGGTGGCCTTCTACGCGGATTGGGTGAACAAGTACCCGATTGTGAGCATCGAGGACGGCCTGGCCGAGGACGACTGGGCGGGCTGGAAGCTGATGACGGCGCAGCTTGGCGACAAGGTGCAACTGGTGGGCGACGACCTGTTCGTGACCAACACCAAGCGTCTGCAACGCGGCATTGACGAGAACGTGGGCAACTCGATTCTGATCAAGGTGAACCAGATTGGCACCATCAGCGAGACGCTGGACGCCATCGAGCTGGGCCGCCGCTTCGGCTACACGTCGGTCATCTCGCACCGCTCGGGCGAGACCGAGGACACGTTCATCGCCGACTTGGCGGTGGCGACCAACGCAGGACAGATCAAGACCGGGTCGGCGTCGCGGACGGATCGCATCGCCAAGTACAACCAATTGCTGCGCATCGAGGAAGAGCTAGGACAAGGCGCGCAGTATCTGGGCATCGGCAGCATCAACTGCGGCTGAAGCTGGCTGAATCGAAACCAATCGCCGCCGGGCATGCGCTCGGCGGCGATTGGTTTAATGGTCATTGGGGCGGTGCGGGGCGCTTATTCAAGGGTTTGGGGATGTGATGCGGTGCACAAATCCGCAGGGGCGCATCGGCTAAACTGGGGACATGGCCAACTCCAAGATACTGACACGCCCTGTGGTACTGACCATCCTGGATGGATGGGGATACCGCGCCGAGAGCTTCGCCAACGCGATTGCGCAGGCGAAGAAGCCGAACTACGACAAGCTGCTGGCGGAGTTTCCGAACACGCTCATCCGCGCCAGCGACCACTTTGTGGGGCTACCCGACGGGCAGATGGGCAACAGCGAGGTGGGCCACCTGAATCTGGGCGCGGGGCGCATTGTGCGCATGGACATCACACGCATTGACGCGGCGATAGCGGACGGCTCGTTCTACAAGGATGCGGTGCTGCTCAAGGCGATGCACACGGCGCGCGAGCGCGGGCGGGCGCTGCATCTACTGGGGCTGGTGAGCGATGGCGGCGTGCACTCTCACCAGCGGCACTTGTATGCGCTGCTGCGGCTGGCGAAGCAGGAGGGCTTGGAGAAGGTGTATGTGCACGCGTTTTTGGATGGGCGCGACACGATGCCGAACTCGGCGTTCGATTTCCTGAGCGAACTGCTGGCAGAGATGAAGACGATTGGCGTGGGCAAGCTGGCCAGTTGCAGCGGGCGCTACTATGCCATGGACCGCGACCTGCGCTGGGAGAAAGAACGCAAGGCGTTTGACGCGATGGTGACAGGCCAGGCCGAGGGCGGAGCGTACGCGGATGCGCTGGCGCGTGTGAAAGAGTGCTATCACAACGGCGTGACGGACGAGTTCATTGTGCCGTTCACGGTCACCGACGCAAGCGGCAAGCCGGTGGGGCTGATACAGGACGAGGACTCGTGCATCTGCTTCAACTACCGCGCGGACCGTGTGCGGCAGGTGACGCGGGTGATGACGCGCAACAGCGGGTTGAACGCGACGGCGGGGATGGATCTGCCCAAGGCGGCGGAGCTGAACGAGGAGATTCCACTGGCGCAGACGCCGAAGAATATCCACTACGTTTGCATGACGCAGTACGACAAGAAGTACGCGTTGCCGGTGGTGATTCCGCCGGAGAGCATGGACAACCTGCTGGCGAACCTGATGGCACAGGCCGACCTGCGCAACCTGCGGGTGGCGGAGACGGAGAAGTACGCGCACGTGACGTACTTTTTCAACGGCGGCATCGAGAAGCCGTTTGCGGGCGAGGACCGGGCGCTGGTGGCGTCGCAGAAGGTGGCGACTTACGATCTGGCGCCGGAGATGAGCGCGGAGGGCATCGCCAACGAGGTGATCAAGGCGGTGAACGACACGGCCTTCGACGTGGTGATTGTGAACTTCGCCAACGCCGACATGGTGGGACACTCGGGCAAGATGGAGCCGACCATCAAGGCAGTGCAGACGGTGGACGCGCAACTGGGGCGCGTCTACCAGGCGGTGAAGCAGCGGGGCGGCGCGTTGCTGGTGACGGCCGACCACGGCAACGCCGAAATGATGATTGACCCGGTGACGGGCGGGCCGCACACGGCGCACACGACGAATCCTGTGCCGTTCATCCTGTGCACGGATCAGGGCAGGAAGGTGGGAGTGCGCGAGGGCGGTTCGCTGCGCGACATCTCGCCGACGGTGCTGAGCCTGCTGGGGCTGCCGCAACCGAAGGAGATGACGGGCGGCGACCTACGGGTGGTTCCGGGGGCGTAGACAATCCAAGAACGAAAAGCATGAGGCCCGCCGGTTGGCGGGCCTTCGTGTGTGCGTGTGGGTGTAGGGAAATCAGGATGCGTTGGTCTTGCGGTTGAAGATCATCTCCTTGCGCTTGACCTCGATGAGGTACTCGTAGAAGGTCTGGAGGGTGGCGTAGGTCATGCCGGCCATGCCGTCGAGCACTGCGCCGCGGACAAACATCATGTAGATCCACTTGAGGACGGGGCGGCCGGGGAGGCGGTAAAAGATGGCCTTGCGGGCGGAACTGCGGCGGTGGTAATCGCGGTCGAAGAGCGCAGTGAGCAGCGAGGCATGTTCCATGGCGACGCCGGTGAAGAGGAGTTGCGCTTCCATGGAGGAGTAGACGTTGTGCTTGCTGACCCAGTGGGCGATGCCCTTGGAGAAGGGGTAGTGGTCGAGCATGCCGTTCATGGTGCCGATGGCGCCGTTGACCTCGAGGGCCTCATTGACCTCGCGCACGTAGCGGCCGCGGCCGCGGCGCATGAGGCGGATGTAGTAGGGGGAGATCTGCGCGTGGCGGAGCCAAGTACCCCAGAGGTAGTCGCGGCGCTGGATGCGGTAGGCTGCAAGGGATAACGGGGGCTGACTGGCGACGGCAATCTGCATCTCGAGGGAGAGCTGCGGAGTGGGGCGCTCGTCGGCGTCGAGGATGAAGACCCACTCGTGCTTGAAGGGGAGGGTGGAGAGTGCGGCGTTGCGCTGGGCGGCGTAGCCGTCGAAGTGGCGGACGGTGACCTTGGCGCCGGCGGCGCGGGCTATCTCATGGGTGCAGTCTGTGCTTTCGGAGTCGAAGACGTGGATGTCGTCAGACCATGCGACGGAGGCGAGGCAGGCGGGGAGGTCGTGCTCCTCGTTGCGCGTCAGGATGAGGACAGAAATCATGCCGGGTCACCGCCGCGGGACCGGTCTTTGATTTTAACAGCCGGAACGCCCATATAGACAGACCAGGGTTCCAGATTGCGGGTGGCGACGGAGCCAAGGCCGAGTACGGCACCGGCTCCGAAGTTGACGCCCGGGGCTACGGAGGCGCGTGCGCAGACCCAGGCGTGTTCCTGAAGGTGCATGGTGAAGGCCAGCAAGGGAAAGGCGGGGTCGTTGTAGTCGTGGGTGGCGCCGCAGAGGTAGGCGTTTTGGGAGAGGATGACGTGGCTGTCGAGTTGGATGAGCGCGGGGTTGTAGATCTCCACGCCGTCGCCGGCGCAGACGTGGTCGGCGCAGAGGAGGTTCCAAGGGGCCCAGACGCGGGAGTTGGGATAGAAGTGGCAGCGGGGGCCGAGTTTGGCGCCGAAGCAGCGGAGTAGAAGGGCGCGCCAGGCGTGGAAGGGGCGCGGCGAGAAGCGATAAAGAACGAGCCATGTAATCTGCCAGAGAGAGCGGCGCAGGCGGTTGGCGAAGCTGAAGGCCGGGCGCACGTAGGGGTCGGATGCAGGTGGGTGTTGCAGGTCTTGCGCCGCGTTGTAGGCAATCTCACGAGACATGGTCAGGAGGCCGGTTGCCGCGCCACATCCTCGAAGATACGGATGATGGACTTGGCATTCTCCTTCATATCATAGTTGCTGCGGAAGCACGTGAGAGCGGCGGCGGACATCTGCCCGCGGGTAACGGGCGGTGTAGCTAGCCAGCGCTCCAGCAGGTGGAGGGTGCCGGCGGCGGTGTCGGGTTCGACGAGGGCTGCGCCGGCGCGGCGGACATCTTCGGCGATGTTGACCTTGTCTGCGAGGAGCACAGGCTTGCTGCAGGCGAGGGCCTCGGCTACGACGATGCCGAAGTTTTCCTGGTGCGAGGGAAGGACGAAGGCCTGACAGCCGTAGTAGGCGCCCCACTTGAGGTCTCCGCGCAGCATGCCGGGCCAGTGGACGCGATGGGCGATGCCAGCACGCTCGGCCATGGCGGCGAGTTCGGGCTGCCAGCCGATCTGGTCGGGGCCGGCGAATACGAGTTGGAGATCTGGTGCGTGCGGGGCGATGCGGGTGAAGGCGTTCAGCAACAGGTCGCAGCCTTTCTTGGGATGGATGCGGCTGAGGTAGAGCAGATAAGGCTTGTCCGCAACGGCGGGGCAGTGGGCGAAGAAGGCGCTTCGATATTGTTCGGGGTCGCCGTCGGGTGCGGTGGCCCCGTAGGGGACAACCTGCGGGTTCCAGCGATGGAGCCAGAAGCTCTGTTTGGCGAGTTCGGCTTCGGCGGCGGAGGTGAAGAGGACGCGCTCTGCGCCACGCAGCACCCAATATTGCGCGGCGAGCCAGTAGAGCCACTTTTTGGCGTGTTTGGCGGGGAAGGCGCGCTTGAAGTAGGGGTCGAGCATACCGTGAGGGAAGACGGCGTAGGGAACGCGTCCTCCAAAGGCTCGCCAAGCTGCGTAGCCGGAGTAGGTCCAGAGGCCGTGGACGACTGCGCCTTGAAAGCGGCTGCGGTTGGTGCATAGCCAGGGGATGAGGCGTGGATTGCGTCCGAAGGTGGAGCTGCGTGGGCCGAGCGGGTGGACAGTGAAGGGCAGGCCATCGAGATAGGGAGCGCCGGGCACGTCCTGACAGACGACCTCGCCAACGTGTCCCATGGAAGGGTAGCTGGCGACGATGCGGCGGATGGATTCGGCGGGGCCGCCGGCGGCAGGGTCCAACGTGTCGATTAGGTGGAGGATGCGCATGGGCCTGCGGCGATTTTACCCGTGACGGTGGCCAGCGCGGCGCGCAGACCCTGGACGTCCTGCTCGAAACCCCACTGGGAGACACGTTCGAGAGCGTTGCGGCCCATGGTGGCCACCGTCTCCGGCGAGGCGAGGACGCGGCGCAGGGCGGCGGTGAGTGCGGGGACATCGCCGGGCGGGAATGTGAAGCCGGTGACGCCGTCGGTGACCAGATCGGGGTAGGAGCCGACGTCGGTGGAGACGATGACAGGGCGGGCGGCGTTCATGGCTTCGTTGACGATGAGGCCCCAGGGTTCGTAGCGCGACGGTAGGACGAAAACGCTGGAGAGATCGAAGAAGCGGGGCAGTTCGGACTGGTTGCGGAAGCCGAGGAAGCGGATGCCGGGCCAGCCGAGTTGGCGGGCGCGGGCTTCGAGCGCGGCGCGCTCCTCGCCGTCGCCGACAATGAGCAAGTAGGGATGTGGCTCACGGCCATCGCCGGGCGAAAGCTGCGCGTAGGCCTCGACAAGGTCCATGCAGAGCTTGCGCGTCTGAAGCTTGGAGGCAAAGAGGATGACGGGGCGCGCGGGGTCGAGGTTGAGTTCACGCTGGAGTTCGGCGCGCGTGGCAGCGGCGGCCTGACTGCGCTGCTGGAAGTAGGTGTTGTCCACGGCGTAGGGGACAAGAAACTGGGGGAACTGAGTGCCGAGGTAGTGACGCCAGTACTGGCTGTTGAGCGTGCCGATGGGGAGAGTGGCGGAGACGAGGCTGCGCAGCATGGCGAAAAAAGCGCGTTTGGATGCGAGTGTAGCGGCGGAGCGCGGACGATCGCCAAGCCAGGGCTCGGCGCGCAGGAGCACGGGGATGCCGAGGAGCTTGGCGGCGAGGATAGCATGCAGGGAGTTGGCTGTGGAATAGCCGTGGACCCAGAGAGCGTCAAATCGGCCACGGCGCAGGCGGCTGAAGATGCCGTAGTTGAGCGGGCTCAGTGGGCTTGCGGCGTTCGTGTCGCGGATGAGGGGCAGGAACTCGTGACGGATGCCATCGAGCAGAGGGACATCCCACTTGACGGCTACGCCGAAGCCTTCGTCCTTGTAGCCGCGCACGGAGTAGGCCGAGCCGTAGAAGACTGTCAAATCGATGTCGGGCTCTTGCGCGACGCGGCGCAGCAAAGGGGACTGGTACTGGATGGGATGGCTGACCATGTAGGCCAGATGCAACCTTCTACCAGTTGTGGTCGGCAAGTTGCTCATAGCCTCGACATAACTATTGAATGACGTAGTAGGCAGCCAGAGAAGCGATGGCGACAGCGATGCTGATGCCTCCGGACTTGATGGCGGCACGCATGGAACTGCTGGGGATGTAGACGACGTCCTCGGCCTCAAGGATTGGGTCCGGGGCCTTGCCCTTGATGATGCGGCTGAGATTCAGCTTGACTTGCTTGCGTTCGTTGCCTTCCGTGCGGATGAGGACGATGTGGTTCGACTCGGAGTCAAACATGGGTCCTCCTGCCTGAGAGATTGCATGCAGCAAGGTGGTGGGGGCGTTGGGCTGCAGCGGGTAGGCACCCTGAGAGTGGGTTGCGCCCAAGACATAGTAGGAGCCAGCGCGTGGGACGATGACAGTATCGCGGGCGAATACAGGAATGTTGGCGGCAGCACTCTTGGCGGGGTCGATTCCGAGGTCCACGACGATGGGCTGCGGTTCGGAGGGTCGCAGGATGGTGATGCTGTGGCTGGCGGTTGTGTTGAGGCCTCCGGTCGCAGTGAGCACATCGAGCAGATATCGCTGTGTGATGGCAGGAATCATCATGGGGTTCTTGACCTCGCCGAGCACACTGATGGTGTGGTTGATGCTCTCGGTGATGATGATGTTGACCTGCGGGTCCTTGTAGAAACCTCCATTCTTAAAGTCGGAGGCGATGAGTTGTTCCGCCTCGCTTATGCTGAGACCGCCCAGGTGCACAACGTTGATGTAAGGCAGGCTGGCGGTGCCGTCAGGGGCGATACGGACGATAGGGGAGAAGTCGTTCACGCCCAGGATGTGTACGGCGAGTTGGTCGCCGGGCTCCAGCACAATGGCTGGGCGCTGCGGATAGAGTACGGCGGTGTCCGTGGTGGGCGTGTTGGGGACGTTGATGGGTGTGTTGGGCGGAACGGTACCGCCAGCATATTGGCCGCGCGCTGTAGCGGTGAGCAGCAAGAGCAGTGACAAAAGGAGGAAGGTGGTGCGGGGTTTGGCGATGAACATGTGGTAGGCCATGGGTTAATCCTTCTCCTTGGTGGGGCCTTGGCTGTCTCCGTTGGCGGATTGCTGGGACTGCGTCTCCCAGCCGGAGGAGTCGACTCCGTAGTAGGTGAAGCCGGAGTAGCCGTAATAGCCGTAGTACTCCGGAGAACTGAGATCCACGGCATTGAGCACAATGCCGGTGATGGGCGCACCGGAGCGTGCGAGCAGATCGCGTGCGCGGCGGACGACATGCTTGCTGGACTTGCCGTGGCGGACGACCAGTGCAACGGCGTCGGCCAGACGGGCCAGAATAACGCCGTCGGTGACGGAGAGGATGGGCGGAGAGTCCAGAACGATGTGACTGTAAATGCCTGTGCACCGCTTGAGAAGTTCCGCCATGACCTCGGAGCCGACCATCTCGGTGGGGAAAGGCGGCACGGGGCCGCTGGGCAGAATGTCGAGGTTGGGAATCTCGGGCACGCTCTGCACTGCTTTCTCGAGAGTCAGGGCACCGGTGAGCACACTGGTGAGGCCGACCTTGCCCACTAGGCCGAAGCGGTGGTGGATGGTGGGACGGCGCAGGTCGGCGTCAATGAGCAGGACGCGGGTGTCGCGCTGGGCGAGCACGGCAGCAATGTTGGTGGCCGTGGTGGTTTTGCCTTCGGACGGCGTAGCGCTGGTGATAAGGATGATGCGCGGCGGGCGTCCAGCGGTTGAGAGCAGCAGGGAAGTGCGCAGCGAGCGGATGGACTCAGCGAAGTGCGACTTGGGATGCACGAGCACGCTGATGTTGCGCTGGGCGATGGTGAGCTTGTCGATGGTGTCGCCGCTGAGCTTGCGCGACCGCGGGATGATGGCCAGCGAGGGCAGCTCGGTGATGCTCTCAATTTCGGCGATGCTGCGCAGGCCCGTGTCGAGGGACTCCATGAGGAAGGCGACGACAATGCCGCCCAGCAGGGAGAAGACGAAGGAAAGGCCGAGGATGTTGGTCTTGGATGTGAGCGTGGGATTGGCCGGAATCATTGCGACATCGACGATGTCAATTTCGCTGGACTCCAGTCCCGCCTGTACGCCGGCAGCGCGCAGCTTCTGCAGCAGTCCCTCATAAAGGGAGCGGCTGGATTCAAACTCGCGCTGGCGAATTTGGTACTGGATGAGGCTGTCGCGCAGCTTGTAGGCGTCATTCTTGGCACTATCCTGCGCTGACTCAGTCATGCGCTCGCCCGTGAGTGCAGCTTCATACTGCGACTTGGCCTGTTGCAGCAGTCGGGACTGCTCCTTATCCATCTGGGCGTTGATGTTGGCCATCTCAGCCTTCAATTGTTTGATCTGGGGATGGTTGGGACCCAACTGGACTTCATCCTGTGACAATTGGGTGGCGAGGTTGGCGCGTTGCGCACGCAGCGTGGTCAGCAGAGAGGGGTTTGTGCCGTTGGAGGGGTTCTCAAGGCCTTCGATGCCGCTGAGGTCGGAACTGGAGAGGATGCGGTACTTGGCTTCGGCAATAATGCGCTGCACGCGCGCATCTTCGGCGGCGCGGGAGAGTTCCTCAAGGTTAGTGCTGATCTGGTTATGGAGGGGATCGAAGTCAGTGAGGCCGAGCTCGGGCTGCAGGCCCATGAGTTGCTCCTGCGCTGTTTCGACCTGCTGCTTGAGGTCGTTCAGTTGGCTGGAGAGCCACTCGGAGACGCGCTGGGTGCTGGCATAACGCGACTGGAAACTGCGTTGGATGTAGTCGTTGATGTAGGTGTTGACGAGGCGCGCCGAAAGCTTGCCGTTGAGGGAGCTATAACTGATCTTGATGAGATCCGTGTGAGGAATTAACGTGACTCTCAAGTTGGAGTGCAACTCATGCACAATCTGCTCACGTACGGCCCCGTTATTGTCATCAAGCGAACGGTGGGGAACATTGCTCTTGACGCCAAGGAATTCGGGGTCGTTCTGCAATTCCAACTCACGGGCGACGCTCAGCGCCAGAGAGTCACTCTGCAGGATGGCGACCTCGGTCTGTAGGCGCATGGTGGCGTCGGGCAGTCCAAAGGCGGAATTGTCCACACGGTACTGTGCTGAGGTACCTGGGCGGACCTGGATTTCGCCGGTAGCGGTGTAAAGAATGGGGCGTGCCCAAATGAGATAGATGCCGAAGATGATGCCGATGGCTACAGCAATGATGACCACCCAGCGGCGCTTGCGCAGGACAACCATTGCCTCGGAGAGAGTCGTGTCGGCAATCTGGACCTGAAAACTTCCATCACGTGCGCCTGTGGGAGCGCCAGTGAAAGAAAACGGCTGAGGGGGCTGACTGGGGTTTGGCTGTGAGGATTGGGGTGACATCAAGACTCCATCGAGTGATGCAAGGGAAAAAACTGGAATCGTTCAGATATACCTAGAAGCGGTCCACCAAGGAGCAAGGAAACGCTGTTCTTCACTGAACGCGGTTAGCCATATATTACCTGAATCCAATCAGATAAGACCAATTGGCAGCTCAGCCTGGCTAATGCAGTCCTGGATGCCAAGTGACCTGCAAGGCGGCGGTTGTATCTTGTTGCAATCCGGATTGATAGATGGGGGCCTTCCAGCCCTCGAACTGCGCCCAGACGTCGATTTGAAGATGATGGCGCAGGTTGAAGAGGGCCTCGGTGCGGAATTGATTTTGGGTGGTTCCGCCGGGGATAAAGCTTGTGGGAATTTTCTTGCGCAGATATGCGACCTGGAAGAACTGGTCTCCGCTGAAGTGCCAGGTTAGCCATGCCTGCCCACCCTTGGCCTCACGGCCAATCCAGTCGCCCATGATGTTGCCCTTGTTGGTGTAGCCGTCGGTCTGGATGGAATCCCAATAGTAGAAGGTTCCGACGTAGTCAGGACGAACGCTGGGGTTGGTGGAGACGGCCTCGGCGCGGAGATCGAACTTGGGCAGACCCGGGACGTGCGAGAGGTAGAGGCCGGGACGATAGGCGGCGCGGCGCGGCGCGCTGATGGGGCTCACGTCATTGTGGCAAGTGGAGTCGGTGTAGAAGGTGAGCCAGTTGCGCAGGCCGGGAATGCGATAGCTCATATCGAAGCTGGCATAGCGAGCGCCCGGGTCGTTGTTGGATGCCCTCAGGTCGCTGGAGTCGTTGAGGCTGAACATGCTGTGCAGGAAGCTCTTGATGTTGATGGGTTCATGGCCCTGTCCGCCCCAAATGACGGTGCGTTCAAATCCGAACTCAAAGTCGCGGGTGGGGTGGAAGCTGACTTTTTCTGCGTGTACCCAGGGATCGCGGGGATAGGAGTGACCCTTGAGGCTGCCCACGTAGAAGTCGTAGCGCATGGGGCCGAGAAAGCGCGAGAGGCCGGGGATGCGGAGCGGCTCAACGCGATTGACGCGGAAGGCGTAGATGTCCTCGGCATTGTTGGACCATGCCATGCCGCCGCCCATGCCGGGGCCAAGCCAGGAATCGCCCTTGCCGAAGGAGATCTCCTGCCCGAAGACGTGGTAGGAGAGGTTGGCTTCGACGAGGTGGAAGTTGTCCAACTGCGCGATGGGGCCGAGCGGAGTAGTAGCGGGGATTGGGCCGTATGCGCAGGGCAGAGGAGACCCAGAAGTGTTGCAGAATGGCTCACGATCCAGGCTCATCATTTGCGCGGCAAACGCCTGAGAGTAGCCGTTGGCAGCGCGCGCGTGCTGGTACTCGCCGCGCACATAGAGCGAGAGGCGTCCGCTTTCGGCCAGTGTGCTGAAGCCGGCAATGCCGTTGATGCCGTTCTGGTAGGGGCGGCCGTAGTCGTTGGCCAGCGTGGAGCCGAGATGGTAGCTGTCGCGCAAGGGCAGGCCGGTGATGTTGAGCGCACGCACGTAGACGGAATCCACGCCATACAGCGCTCCGCGGTCGGAGAGTCCGCTGACAATCTCCGGCTCCAGATAGCGCAACAAGGCATCGAAGATGCCTTCGGCCTCGTCGTTCTTGCCTTCCGTGATGGTGGTTCGTGCTGAGTTGAGCGCGTGCAGCAGCGAGAGGCGCGTGTAGGGGCGCAGGCCAAGGAAGAGTTGGTCCATGTATCCGAGGCCGTAGAGACGGAGAACGGCAGGGTAGATCCAGCTGTCGAGTGGGATATAGACGGAGCCACTGGGTTCGCTGGAGTCCTGCAGGGAATAAAGGGCACCCGAATCGGAGACGGATGGCTGTTCCTGATGGGGGCTGACGGCGCTTTGAAACGTGTTGGTGGTGTTAAATGGCGGAGCGACGGGGGGCTGGAAGGTGCCGTCCTGAGGCGGCGCTGGCGCGGTTTGCGCGCGGCAAATCGTGGTGAAAAGCGCGGCAAAAAGCGCGATTTTGATGGTAAATTTGCGGCTACACGTGGACATCCAGCAACCTCCACCTGCAGAAGACGGGGAAATGCCCTGAAAGCGGTGCAAAAAGCTTCTAGGTTGTTGTCAGTGTAATGGAAAGTTCAAGGATGGAAGCGAGTATTCCGGTAGGGATATCGCAAGGTACCTTGAGCGTAGCAAGGGTTATGTCGGGCCCTCGTGAAAGCGGCAATTGCAGATTAGAAGGCTTGGTGGAGGCCGGGGCGCCAGGTGACCTGCAGGGCGGCGGAGGTGTTTTGCTGCAGACCGGACTGGTAGACGGGGGCCTTCCAGCCTTCGTACTGGATCCATGCATTCACCTGGAGCGAGTGGTGCAGATTGAAGAGGGTCTCAGCGCGGAACTGGTTCTGGGTAGTGCCGCCGGGGATGAAGTTGGTGGGAATCTTCTTGTTGAGGTATGCAAATTGCAAGAACTGGTCGCCAGAGAAGTGCCAGGTGAGCCATGCCTGACCGCCCTTGGCCTCGCGCCCGATCCAGTCGCCCATGATGTTGCCCTTGTTGGTGTAGCCGTCGGTCTGGATGACCTCCCAGTAATAGAAGACGCCTGTGTTGTCGGGCTTGACGCTGGGGTTGGTGGAGACGGCCTCGGCGCGGAGGTCGAGTTTGGGCAGGCCGGGGACGTGGGAGAGGAAGATGCCGGGGCGGTAGGCGGCGCGGCGGGGCGCGCTGATGGGGCTGACGTCGTCGTGGCAGAAGGAGTCAGTGTAGAAGGTGAGCCAGTTGCGCAGCCCGGGGAGGCGGTAGCTCATGTCGAAGCTGGCGTAGCGTGCGCCGGGGTCTGTGGTGGAGGACTTGGTGGCTGGGTTGGTATCGGTGAAGCTGAAGAAGCTGCGCAGGAAGCTCTTGACGGTGATGGGGGCGTGGCCTTCACCGCCCCAGATGGCGGTGCGCTCGAATCCGAACTCGAAGTCGCGGGTGGGATGGAAGCTGAATTTTTCAGCGTGGACCCAGGGGTCGCGGGGATAAGAGTGGCCCTTGAGGCTGCCGACGTAGAAGTCGTAGCGCAGTGGGCCGAGCAGGCGTGAGAGACCGGGAATGTTCATGGGCTCGACGCGGTTGATGCGGAAGGAGTAGATGTTCTCTGCGTTGTTGGACCAGGCCATGCCGCCGCCGAAAGCGGTGCCGAACCATGAGTCGCTCTTGCCGAAGGAGATCTCGTGGCCGATGAGGTGGTAGGAGAGGTTGGCTTCGACGAGGCGGAAGGGATCCTGCTGCTTGAGCGGGCCGAGCGGAATGGTGGCGGGGACGGGGCCGTAGGTGCAGGGCGGGTTCTGCGTGTTGACTGCGCAGAGTGATTCTTCGTCAATGTTCATCAGGGTTGCAGCGAGTTGGGGGGTATAGCCGGGCGCGGAGGGGGCGTGCTGATACTCGCCGCGGACGTAGAGGGAGAAGCGGCCGTGCTCGGCGAGGGTACTGAATCCGGTGATGGAGTTGAAGCCCTGCTGGTAGGGGCGACCGTAGTCGTTGACGAGCGTGGAGCCGAGGTGGAAGCTGTCGTGCAGGGGCAGGCCGCTGACGCCGAGGGTGCGCGCGTAGAGGGATTCGACGCCGTAGAGGGTGCCACGGTCGGAGTGGCCGGAGTGGATTTCGGGCGCGAGGTAGCGCAGCAGAGAGTCGAGGATTCCGGTGGCCTGGTCGTCGTTGTCGGCGAGGATGTCTGGCTTGGCATCGTTGAGCGCGTGGAGCAGAGAGAGGCGCGTGTAGGGGCGCAGGCCGAGGAAGAGATGGTCCATGTAGCCGAAGGCGTAGAGGCGCAGGACGGCGGGGTAGACCCAACTGTCGAGCGGGATGTAGGCAGCGCCGTCGGAACTGGTGGAGTCGTCGTCGGTGGCGAACGCGGGGTATTCGCCGGGGGTGAAGCTGCCGGAGGAGGGAACGCCGGAGAGCGATTTGGATTTCTGCGCGGTAGGCGCGACGGCGGGCTGGAGGCTGCCGCCGGAGGGAGTGGAGTCGGGCTGGAAGGTGCCGCTGGAGGGTGGTACGGAGGCGGGGGTTGCCGGGGATTTTGACGGTGAAATGGATGGTAACTGCGTGGTCTGAGCGTGGGTATTCGTGGTGAAAATTGTGGCAACAAGCATGGCTGCGATGGTGAAAGTGTGGCGGCGCGTGGTCATGCTGCTCCTCCGATGGGGGAATGCCCAGAAAACGGTGCAAACGGCACGCCGGGACGTAGACAGTGTAAACGGAAGCCGTGAGATTCGGTTTAGAGCGTGACGGGGTTGGGGGAGTCGGGGTCGAGGCCGAGGGAGGCGATGGCGGCGGCGGCCTTGGCGGGGTCGAAGGCGCCGTCGCGGGCGAGCTTGGAGAGGGCGGCGGCGGCGATGGC
>Ga0316218_1002890_pt1 | contig 15014 bp, 9 predicted proteins | sample TBH18003metaG_FD_203634 | JGI IMG/M metagenome (GOLD analysis project Ga0316218, IMG submission 203634) | Freshwater microbial communities from Trout Bog Lake, Wisconsin, USA - TBH18003 | ecosystem: Environmental > Aquatic > Freshwater > Lake > Hypolimnion/Profundal zone | place: USA: Wisconsin...
AACGTGAAAGACTTTTCGCAGATAGCAACCTTTCAAAATAAGTACGTAACCTTAGATTCTCCCATCGCCTGTGTAAATACACCGATCAAGTTTTCGGTGCCATTAAGTTTTCAACCCACATCCATGCAATGGGATTTTTCTAAAGCACCTGATTTAAATCCCAATACAGCACCAACAGGAACAACACCGGCAAGCTATTTGGATAGTAACTCCGTTAACGGATTATATTATTACAGCACAAAAACCACATATACTTTTACGGCACCCAATACTGCAGCTTTAAGAGATACGATAAAGCTATATACCACTTCTGCAACGCCGGATGGGTGCGGAAGCAGTTCGCAGAGTTATTCCATTCCTGTTGCAGTATATGGATTACCTTCTGCTAATTTTACCATTAGTGCAACGGGTTGTGTAAATAGCCCGGTTAAGTTTTTAGACGCCACTAATACACACGGAACCAGCAGTATCATTGCAGGTTATTGGACATTTGGAGATGGCTCGGCTGTTGATAGTGCTTATAATCCAACAAATACCTATACTGCAGCAGGAAATTATAATGTACGCTATCAACCCATTAGTTCTTATGGTTGTTTGGGTGATACCACCATACCGATCTTTATTTCTTCGCTGCCGGTTGCCAATTTTGGAATCAGTGATACCACTTGTTTAAATAAAACCATCATTTTATCAGATTCTTCTACCATTGCAACAGGTACCATTGCCAAATGGTATTGGAATTATGGCAATGGATTGAAAGATACTTTAACTACCAATATTAATCGATCCATTACCTATACTTCATCGGGAGTATATAATGATACATTAACGGTTCAAAGTAATTCGGGTTGTTTGAGTAATTTTATTACCAAACCCATTACGGTACATGTATTACCGGTACCGAATTTTAATTTGCCCATCGTCTGTATGCCAATAGGGGCTGCACAGTTTTATGATTCCAGTACCATATCCGACGGAACACAAAACGGCTTTAAATATCTCTGGAGTTTTGGGGATGGTGGAATTGACAGTGTAAAAAATCCTTTGCATTATTATTCTGGCATTACACCCGAAACAGTGAAATTATCGGTAGCTTCTTTATACGGTTGTGTAAAAGATACAAGCAAAACCTTATCTACTTTATACCTGCAACCATTAGCCGGATTTAAAGTAAGCAGTGAAGTCTGTTTAAGAGATACAACCATCTTTACAGATACCAGTAACGGGTTGGGCAGCAATATTGTAAAATGGAAATGGAGTTTTGGAGACGGCAGTACCGATACCTTACAAAATACCAAACACCGTTATACAAAAGCAGGGACTGATTCTGTTCAGTTATTTATTTATACTGATAAAGGTTGTATAAGTGATACGGCAATACAAACAACCATTGTTGATACATTGCCATTAGCCGGGTTTAATTTCTCTGCCGCTTATTATTGCGAAACAAGGCCGGTCACGTTTACAGATCAATCCATTCCCTATGATGCAGGTGCCATTACCAACTGGTATTGGAATATGGGAAACGGGGATATTAAAAACCTTACAAATAATACGGCTTTTACAGAAAGCTATGCCACGTATGGAAAAGATACTGTTCAGTTAGCCGTACAAAGCAGCAAGGGTTGTAAGAGCGATACGGTAAATCAGGTTATTACCTTAAATCCATTGCCGCATGTAGGCTTTACTTTACCGCAAGTTTGTTTAAGCGATGCCCTGGCTAATTTCTCCGATACCAGTACCATTGCAGATGGTACTGCGGCATCGTTTACCTATTTATGGAATTTCAATAACAGTAACCCGGTGGTTACACCCGGTCCCGTTCCTTTAACGGCAACAGCAAAAAATGCATCAACACATTATAATATATACGGGCATTATATTGTATCATTAAAAGTAACTTCCAATAACGGATGCGATTCAACTTTATCAAAAGCGTTTACCGTAAATGGTTCCACACCGAAAGCCAATTTTGTTATTGCAGATTCTGCTTCTTTATGCAGTAATCTTCCCGTAGTATTCAGAGACCTGTCGACAGTAGATTTCGGTACCGTTAGTTACGAAGATATTTACTGGAAACCATCTGTAGACAGTATTGATCTGTCACCGGATAGTTTGCACCAAAAAACATATGCTTATCTATATCCTGATTTTCAAACACCGGCTACTCAAAAATATTTGGTGAAGCTGGTGGCACATTCAGGGATATCTTCAGTTTGTGCAGACAGTGTAACGCAGACCATTACATTGCATCAAAGCCCGAAAGTTCAATTCACCACACTACCCGGTATTTGTAATGATACAACCGCCAGGCAAATTACGCAAGCCAAAGAAATAACAGGAGTTGCCAATATGCCGGGCTTAGGAGTGTATTATGGCACCGGTGTTAATGCAACAGGAACCTTTACACCGCAATTGGTTGCTCCGGGAACCTATCCTGTAAAATATGTATATACCACTACCACTTATGGTTGTGCAGATTCTGCCACACAAAATGAAACAGTATGGCCTTCACCCGTTGCTAAATGGGGAATCAGTTCTCCGGATTGTGCGTTGAATAATATTACGTTTACCGATTCATCAGTAGCAAACTACAGCAATATCGTTTCCCGGTTTTGGAATTATGGTGATGGTAATTATACCACTTTAACCAATAGCAATTCATTTACCAAACAATATGCAAGCGCCAATACTTATACGGTAAGTTTAAGAGTACAAACAGACAGTGGTTGCAGAAGTGCGTATAATATTCAAAATATTAAAGTCAATTATTTACCCAATGTAAATTTCGGATTGCCTGTCATTTGTCTTCCGATAGGCAAGGGGCAATTCATTGATTCCTCTACCATCGGAGATAATTCGCAATCATTGTTTACACATTTATGGAATTTCGGAGATCCGAATGATCCCACACCATCCACTTTACCCAATCCCATTCATCAATATTCAGGTGTGGGTCCGTTTAATGTTAGTTTAAAAATTACTACCAAAGACAATTGTGTTGATTCACTGACCAAAGTATTCAATACAGTATATGCAGAACCCAAAGCTGCATTTACTGCTTCTTCTTATACTGTTTGTATGAATGATAATATTCAATTTACAGACAATAGCAGCAGTTTAGGAAGTGTGCCGGTACAATGGGTATGGGATTTGGCGAATGGAAATAGTTCCTCTTTACAAAATCCATCCAAAGCATTCAGCGATTCAGGCACATTTACCATTAGTATGTATTTCTATTCACAGCAAGGCTGTTTAAGTGATACGGCTACCAGACAAGTAGTGGTGAATCCTTATCCGGTATTGAATATGGGGCCAAGTTTATTTGTATTACAAGGCGGAACACTACCGATTATTCCAACCTATGTATATGGTACCAACCTGCAATATTTATGGACACCTGCTACTTATTTAAGCAGTGATACAGCAAGCCATCCTTTGGCATCGCCACCGGCAGACATTACTTATAACTTAGCATTAACAGGTATTGGCGGATGTACTGTTAACGGGTCTGTATTTATTACCGTATTAAAATCACCCATTGTGCCCAATGCATTTTCTCCCAATGGAGACGGCATCAATGATACCTGGGAGATTAAATATTTAAACAGTTATCCGGGTGCAACCGTAATGGTATTTGACAGATATGGTGAAGCTGTATTCAGTTCTGTCAATTATACAAAAAATTGGGACGGTACTTATAATGGTAAGCCATTGCCTTTAGGCACTTATTATTATATCATTGATCCGAAGAACGGAAGACAAAAAATGAGTGGCTCTGTAACGATTCTCAGGTAAAACAAGTAATTTGAATTTTTATTGAAAGGTATATGACATGCTTATGATGCGGAAAATTGTTTTTGTTTTGTTGAATGTGATGATGTTCGGTGCAATACATGCACAACAAAGGCCTTATTACACGCAATATATTCTGAATAATTATTTGATCAATCCTGCAGTGGCAGGCATTGAAAATTATTGGGATATAAAAGCCAGTCATAGAATGCAATGGGTGGGTTTGCAGGATGCGCCCATAACCACTTATTTAACCATTCAGGGGCCGGTAAGAAAAAGTGATTATGAAAGAGATAACCCCACTACATTTCATGCACCGGGTACTAATCCGAGAGGGGAAGCCTATTGGCAGGAATATACCAAAACAGAGAATCATGCAGGTGTTGGATTAACGATAATAAATGATGCAACCGGCCCGTTGAACCGTTTTGCAGCTTATGCAACGTATGCATATCATGTTGGCATTGCACCGCATACCTCTTTATCGGGTGGTATTTCTGTTGGTATGCAACAAATGAGCCTGAATACCGATAAACTCAGCTTCGCAACACCGGTTGACCCTGCAGTTGGCAGCAGTGGTGTACTGAATAAAATTCGGCCGGATATCAGTGCGGGTTTATGGCTGTATTCCAGGAATTATTTTATTGGATTGGCAGCGCAGCAAATTGTCCCTGAACCATTGACTTATTCTAATAACTATGTATCTGTTCAAAACGGTAATTTGGTTCCGAATATTTTTTTATCTGCAGGATATCGGATTATGTTAGACTATGATTTTACTTTATTACCGTCGGTGATGTTTCGGTATATAAGCCCTTTGCCTTTGGGATTTGATATCAATGCAAAATTGCAATACCAGGATTTGATTTGGGGGGGTGCATCTTATCGCATCAATGACGGATTTGCAGCAATGGTAGGAGTGAACCTGAGCAATAAATTCAATATTGGTTATTCATACGATATTACTACTTCTCAATTGAATACCGTAAGCAAAGGAACACACGAAATATTGGTGGGCTTTTTATTGGGCAATAAATACAGCGATTGGTGCCCGAGGCATTTATGGTAAAACCTATTCTCTTTCTATTTGAATGATGATTGTTCGTTGATTGCCTTTTTTATCCGGAATGATGATTTCAATTTGTTTGATAGCGGTACTATCATCTTGCTGGTGTATGCCTGATCTTTTAGGAGTGTGATAAGATAGGGCAGTTGCGGTAATTGGCTCATCATTGTTTACTCCGTAAAATACAGACTGGGATTCAGTTTCAGGAGACAGGGCAGATAATCTGAAAAAATTATCCGGAACAATCATTTCATTTAATGAATCTAATTTTTGTTTGGTCAAATGCAGGGTGCCTGCAATTTTAGTGAACCTGTCTTTCAATATTTTCTTCTGCAATGCTAATTGCTGGTTTTTAGCAGCAGAAGTTTTTTCTTTAATATCATTCTCCAGCTTCTTTAATTTAGTAATCACGGGAATACCTGCCAATTGAATTTCATTCACTGCCTGATTGATTTCTTCCTGCCATTTACTTTCTTTCATAGATGTAATTACTTCATTATTCATTTCATCATCTATCTCGGCTTTCATTTTATTCAAATCAGTCCCGATCTTACTGAGTTTATTAAGAAATTGATCATCTATAATTTTAAAGGATGAGCGCTTAGCTGCAGAATCATTTTTTAGTTTAGCGGCAGATAATAAGGATTGTGTTTCAATGTTTTTGAATTGTTCGCTGATCAGTTTCTGTATGTTATTTAAATTAGTAGAAGCTACTTCTTTTTCAACAAGCGGCATCGCAGTTGTTAATGCATTATTGGCATTACTGATTAATTGAGTTGCCAGTGCAGAGTCCTTAATTATTTGGTGAATGCTTTTTTCAACTTCCTTTTGTAAGGGTTTTTTCAAAAAGAAAATAGGATTGAATAAAGGGTTATCAACTTTTGCTGCCAAGGGTTCCAAGATGATTTGTTTTTTTGAAGCTATTGTTTTTTGAGGAGGGATATTTGTTGTATTGTTGAAAGAAGCGGGATGCAGCCAGGCAACAGAACCTACAATAACCGTGATAAGCAATAACAGCAATAGCTGATTGCGGTAATTGAAATGTTGCTCCTTTTTATAGATCATCCTTTTAACTCTTGATAATAACAGGTCTCCGTTTTTAGCAGCTGCCATTGATAAAACAGGTGAACTTGTTTTGGATAATGCAGCAATTTGCAGCAAGGCTTCTGCATATACAGCCGGGTTATATTGAAACTGTAATACCCAATCATCGCAGGCATTCTCTCTTTCTCTTTGAATGGTTTTGCTGATGAGTTGTGTAAACGGATTGAAGAATAAAATGATTTCAACAACAGATAAAATCAGATTCAATAAATAATCCTGTCTTTTAATATGCGCCAATTCATGTAATAATACCGCTTCCATTTGTTCTGTTGATAAGCAATTGATACTGGCCAACGGAATGAGAATAAGTGGTTTAATAAATCCGATGGTTAACGGGCTGTTGATGAAAGAAGAGATATGAATGCATATCTTTCTCCGGATATTTAATTGCGCTGCTGTTTGCTGAACAAATACGCTCCACTCAAAATTGATCTTGCTTAAACCTTTGCTGCATACGGATTGTGTGATGTTGTAGTTAATGAGCCATTTAGTTATAAGAATGATCAATAACAATAAATAAGCGATTGAAAGCACAGGTAAAAACTGCTCCGCTTTAATGATAGCATGAAATAAAAATGATTGAAATGAATTTCCCTGATCCGGTATAATAAAAGATGCAGCAGAAGAAGTAAATGCTTCTGCGCAAGTGGTATAATAAAATTGTAAAGTCAACAAAAACCAAATGAAGCCGAGTAATTGTATGGTTACTGCAATTCGGTATTTGTTAAATGCTTTTGGTTTAAAGAAAATATTCAATACAATAAATACCAGCCATATCAATGCCATTTGCCAAATACTGTTAATAATGGCAAAACCCAATGCTTGAAAAAAGGGGTATTGAAACAGGGATGGCATGGCTTATTGCTTTTTTAAGTTATTCAGCAATTGTTGTATTTCTTCTAATTCTTCTTCACTGTGTTGATGATTGCCCAATGCCTGCATTACCAATTGTGTGGATGAGCCTCCGAATAAAGTATGTATCATCTTTCCCACAAATTGATGTTGTGTATTCTCTTTACTTACATTGGCAAAATAGATATGCGTTTTACTGCTGTCGTCTCTTTTCACCAATCCCTTTTCAAACATGATCTGCATTAATTTTAGGGTAGTGGTATAGCCGGCATCTTTATGTGCGCTTAATATTTCATGCACTTCTCTTACAGTGGCTTTTTCTTTATCCCAAAGAATACGCAGGATTTCTAATTCACTCTCTGTGGGCTTGAGGTTCTTAGACAAACTCATATGATACGATTTAATTCGTAAGCAAAATACGTTTTCTTTCGTAAAAGAAAATATAAATTTTATTAAGAGCGCAGCAGTGGAGGAGAAACAGGAAAATAAATAAAAATTACGCCCTGAAATAATATCAGAGCGTAAATCAATATTTTAATTACTCAAAGCAATAAAAGGCTTATTCAGCACACTGGATATTGCAACCACCCGGTGTAGGTTTTCCAATCGGATCAACAGAATACCCGCTGCCGATTTCAACCCAAAAGAAGCGCTCAACATAGTAACGATGCGCATACAATTGATCGCCTTTGCAACAAGTAAAATCTAATGAATTTTTGTAGTGTTTACCGAACATATCACTGTAAGGAGCAATAACGGTAACAGTTACTAATGAAAGGGCTGTTAAAACAACAGCGACATTTAATTTAAATTTGTTCAACATGGACATTGGTTTTTATTGGTTATTGGATAATGGACATAGCACAAATGTAATAACCTATATACACCAGTTCCAAATAGTTGGATTGAATTTCACCCCATTTTAATGTAACGCAACTACATTTCAGTTGTTTTTAATAATGAGGCACAAAATTCCGGTAAAAAAGCAGTTTATTTTATTTGCGGAGGGCATTGGATATTGCAACCACCCGGTGTTGGTTTGCCTACTGCTTCCGGCGTGAAGCCTTGAGCTGTTTTTAGCCAGAACACTTTATTAGTATAATAATGATAAACGTATAGTTGATCGTTTTTACAGCAGGTAAAGTCTTTTGCAGGGTCGTAGAACTTACCGAACATCTTTGTATAAGGGGAACAAACAGTTACCAAAACAATAGAAATTCCTAAAAAGGCAACAAATATATTCATACGCATTCTGCTGATCATATTTCCTGTTTTGTTTAGTAGGTTCAACTGTATAAGTGTTTTTAAGCACGACTAATATACAGCGTGAATATTAAATGCGGTTTTTCTTTGGATGAAGATTTTATGAAATGGATTCATTGGGTAGGGGAAAAACAAATCCCGACTGGTAAGGGTCGGGATTATGATAACGTGAAATATTAACTGTTTATTTTTTATCGGTATCAACTTTTACAGAAATTTTTTCATTCCCTTTTGGGAAGTAAGATTCATATTTCTTGGAAACCTCTGCAGACAACTCTTTTCCATTTAGATTAATAATACCATTATTGATTTTTACATCAATATTATTTCCGGTAGCCAAACCATCATTTTTTAATGCTGCAACTAATGCATCAATATTTTCCCTGGTGCTGGTCATTGTAATAGAAGCATTGGTACTATCTCCAATTTTAATTTCAATTCTTTTCTCAACTTTGCTTAAAGGTTGAGCATCGGTTTTATGCATTTGCGCCAAAGAAGGGGCAATTACCAAAGAAACAATTGACATTAATTTGATTAAGATATTCATGGATGGCCCTGAAGTATCCTTAAAAGGGTCTCCAACAGTATCACCCGTTACAGAAGCTTTATGCGGTTCGGATTTTTTATAATAAATCTGTCCGTTAATATCAACCCCTTTTTCAAAAGATTTCTTTGCATTATCCCATGCACCACCTGCATTGTTTTGAAACATACCCATCAATACGCCGCTTACTGTTGCGCCTGCTAAGAAGCCACCCAATGCTTCGGGTCCTAAAACAAAGCCAATGATCAACGGGGATAAGATAGCAATAGAACCGGGCAGCATCATTTTTTTGATCGATGCTTCAGTAGAAATTGCCACACACTTATCATATTCCGGCTTTCCTGTTCCTTCCATGATACCGGGAATAGTTTTAAATTGACGGCGAACTTCTTCTACCATTGCCATAGCTGCTTCTCCCACTGCGCGAATGGCTAATGAAGAAAATATAAATGGAATCATGCCACCAACAAATAATGCGGCCAATACATCTGCTTTATAAATATCAATGTGTTGATTGTTCGGCATGGCTACACCAACAAATGCGGCAAACAAAGCCAGTGCTGTTAATGCTGCTGATGCAATTGCAAAACCTTTTCCGCTTGCAGCAGTTGTATTTCCAACAGCATCTAAAATATCTGTTCTTTCTCTTACTTCTTTTGGTAATTCGCACATTTCGGCAATACCACCTGCATTATCAGCAATCGGGCCAAATGCATCAATTGCCAATTGCATGGCAGTTGTTGCCATCATACCGGCAGCTGCAATTGCTACACCATATAATCCTGCACAGGCATAAGAACCATAAATACCGCCTGCTAAAACTAAGATAGGCAATAAGGTACTTTCCATACCAACAGCCAATCCCCCGATAACATTGGTTGCATGGCCGGTAGCACTTTGGCGAATTATACTCAGAACAGGGCGTTTACCCATTGCTGTGTAATACTCTGTAATAATACTCATTAAAACACCTACCCCCAATCCAACAAATATGGCACCGATTACACCGTTTCTTGTAAAATCCATACCTCTTAAATTCATCGGAGCATCAGGTAATATATAATATACCAAGCCAACGCAAGCAATGGCAGTTAATATCATAGACCCCCAATTACCCATGTTCAACGCCTTTTGAACAACATTGGTGTTTAATCCTGAATGATCACTGATTCTGACAAATAAAGTTCCGATGATTGATAAGATAATTCCAACACCTGCAATTAGCATAGGCAAAAGAATGGGAGCAAGTCCGCCAAAGCCATCTGTTGATTTTGTTTCCTGTCCTAATACCATGGTAGCTAAAACAGTTGCAACATAAGAACCGAATAAATCAGCACCCATACCTGCAACATCACCCACATTATCACCCACATTATCTGCAATGGTTGCGGGGTTACGGGGATCATCTTCCGGAATCCCTGCTTCAACCTTACCCACTAAATCGGCACCCACATCGGCAGCTTTAGTATAAATACCACCACCCACTCTTGCAAACAATGCAATTGACTCGGCTCCTAAAGAAAAACCTGTTAATACTTCTATTGTACGCAACATTCCTTCAGTATCTCCTGAAGGAGAGAACATTTGTTTAAGAATAATAAATAATCCGCCTAACCCTAAAACGGCTAATCCCGAAACGCCTAATCCCATTACACTTCCGCCACCAAAAGAAACATTCAGTGCTTTTGATAAACTGGTTTTAGCTGCTTCCGTTGTTCTTACGTTTGCTTTGGTTGCAGCACGCATACCAATATAACCTGCCGTAGCGCTGCATATTGCACCGAATACAAATGAAATAGAAATGCTCCAATGTGAATTGGGGTTCCTTGTTGACATATAGCCTAATAAGATTGCTATGATTGCAACAAAATAAGTTAGAATCCGCCATTCGGCTTTTAAAAAAGCCATAGCACCTTCAGCAATATAATTGCTGATTTCTTTCATTCTTTCAGAACCGGGGTTTTGTTTAGAAACCCAGTTAAATTTTAGAAGTGTGTACAAGAGCCCAACGACTCCCATCGCGGGTACTGCGTAAAACAAATTGTTCATAAGCAATTGTTGTAGTAGGATTTAATTAAAATGGTTTTTTAAATATTGGTCGGCAAAAATAGGGTAAAACGTTTAATGCTGCTTGATATTGCACTTGTTATAGTACTTTTTAATCATGGGAATAATTTAAACCGTTTATTCATCAACAGCAGACGTATCGATGCTTTGTGAAAAAACAGCTCCGATTTCTTTTGCATGATAAATATTGCGGTTGAATTTATTACCAAGAATGATGAGTGTTGCAGAGTCTTTGATATATCTGGTAAATACGGTATTGTTTCCATGCCACCAACCATTATGGTACACAATGGTATTTTTAGAAACATTGTCATAAAACAAATGCCAGGCTAATCCATAATAATGGCCTGCACCCAGCTTTCTGTCATAACTGTAAGGTTGAAATGCTAATTGCAAAGAAGCACTGCTTACAAATTTTGCTTCATATAGTGCATTGTCCCATAACTGCAAATCCCTTACTGTGCTGTAAATATTTTTATCACCATAAATAAAATCGAACTTCTCCATTTTAAATGCGGTGTTATTATAATTATAGGACGGAACATAATCGGCTGCACTATTTTCATTGAATACAAAAGTATTTTTTAAACCCAAAGGTGTAAACACACTGTCTTTCATATATTTCGGATAAGACATGCCTGTTACTTTTTCAATGATCAAAGCCAGTAAAGCGAAATTGGTATTGCAGTATAAATAGGCTCTGTTTGGCGTGAATTGTAAAGGTGGTTTTTTATCTATCAAAAATTTCAACAGGTCTTCATTGGTCACAAAAGCTTTTTCATTCTTTACATCAAGATCTACATAAGTAATCACTCTTATATTTTTCCCTTTTTTATTTTTCTTGAAACTTATAATCGCTTTTTTATTCTCCATTGCATATTCATATTTCGGTAAGCCGCTTCTATGGCTTAACAATAAACGAACGGTAATATTTTGATAAGGGAAATTGGGAAAATAAGTCTGCAAGGGATCATCCAGTTTTATTTTGCCTTCTTCCATTAAATGCAGAATGGTCATTCCCGTAAATGTTTTGGAAATAGAAGCTAAATGAAAGGGTGTTTCAGCAGTGATGGATTCTTTGGTAGAGAAATTTTTATACCCATGATAATCTTCAAAAATAATTTCACCATTCTTGGCTAAAAGAATACTTCCGTTAAATCCTTTTTGTAATAATAATTTTTGATATAAAGGAGCAATGGATTCTGCATATTTTTCTTTTTCAGTTGCAGTAAGCGGTTTAAAATGAAAAGCAATTACGGTATCTTCTTTTTTCTCATGCTGCGAATGACAGGCACCAAAAGTGAAAGTGAAAAAACAAAAAATAATCAGTCTCTGCATCATATATTACTTTAACAAAGCGGCAAATATAATTGAATATGCCACGAATAAAATTGAAACAGTTGATAAGTGGAAAAATAGGGTATAAGCGATATTTCAAATAAGGGTTATTTTCGCATATATGAGTAAAACAACAGCAACCAGTTATCCCAAAGAAAAGATCAATATTCTTTTTTTAGAAAATATCAGTGATAAAGCATTGTATCAATTTAAGCAAAACGGATATGTGAATGTCAGGAAATTGAATGGTGCTTTAAGTGAGGATGAATTGATTAACGCAGTAAAAGATGTTCACTTATTAGGGATACGGTCTAAAACGCAGATCACACCAAAAGTGCTGGATGCTGCAAAAAAATTGCAGGCCATCGGTTGTTTTTGTATCGGTGTCAATCAAGTTAATTTAAAAGCTGCTACCAAAAACGGAGTAGTGGTTTTTAATGCGCCTTACAGTAACACCAGAAGTGTTGCTGAATTAGTTATCGGGTTAGCCATTATGTTAATCAGAAGAATTCCTGATAAAAACAAAGCCGCACATGAGGGCATTTGGATGAAAGAAGCAAAAGGCAGTTATGAATTGCGTGGTAAGGTTTTAGGATTGATTGGTTATGGTAATATTGGTTCGCAGGTAAGTGTATTGGCAGAAAATTTAGGAATGAAAGTGTTGTTTTATGATGTTGAAACAAAATTGCCCTTAGGTAATGCCGGTTCAACAAGATCATTAAAAGAGTTAGTGAGTTTAAGTGATATTATTTCATTGCATGTTCCTGAAACGCCTCAAACAAAAAACTTAATTAATAAAAATGTAATTAAACAAATTAAGAAGGGCGCTATTTTAATTAATTATGCAAGAGGGGAAGTGGTTGATTTGGATGCATTGGCAAAAGCTTTGCAGGAAGGGCATTTGAGCGGTGCTGCTATAGATGTTTATCCATGGGAGCCGGAAAAGAATGGAGATAAATTCAGTTCTCCTTTACAAGGCTTATCGAATGTAATTCTTACACCACATATCGGCGGATCAACTGAAGAAGCACAAGAAAATATTGGGGAAGATGTGAGCACTAAATTGTTTAATTATTTAGAACGCGGTATTACCAATGGCTCTCATACTGTACCGCCAATTGGATTGCCTCCGGTAGAAGGTGCACACAGAATTTTACATATTCATAAAAACGTACCGGGTGTGTTAAGTGCAATTAATACTGAGTTGTCTAAGCATAATATCAATATCGTGGGGCAATATTTAAAAACCAATGATGAGATCGGATATGTTGTTTTGGATGTAGATAAAAAATTATCGAAACAGGCATTGGATCTTTTGCGTGAAGTAAAAGAAACAATTAAAGTAAGAATGTTATATTAGTATCTGTGAAAATGATTAAATCAATCATACTGATTCTTCTTTTTTCTCTTCGCTCAACTGCACAAATATTTTCTATTGCCGGTATAGTAAATGATGTAACTACACAGCAGCCTGTTAAAGATGCGTTTGTTTTTATTAATAAAACCACTGTTTCTTCTATTACGGACAGTACGGGAAATTTTTTCATGAACACTTCAACAGAACCTTATTGCGATGTAGTGGTTGCTAAAAAAGGGTATAAAACATTGTCTTTTCGTTTTGACCTCAATAAAGAATTCAATAAAAGATTTCGATTTGAATTAGAACCTTCGGATGAGGATTCTTTATACAGACAATCAGATTCACTAAAGCAGGAGAATCTTAAATTATGGTCACAGATTTTTCTCTCTGCATATTTCGGTTATGGTACAGACGGTGAACAATGTGTTCTGGACAATCCGCAAGCATTGCGATTTTATTTTGATACGGCCAATACCAACTTAACCATTCATGCTACCGAGCCATTATTGGTTTTTAATGAAGGATTGGGTTATATGGTTCATTATTTTTTGGATGAAATGGTAATCTTAAAAAAAGGCGGTACAACCATCAACGGATATAGTTTTTATAAAGAGCTGAGTTCTAAAAATCCGGAAGTACTAAAAAAATGGCGACAGAGAAGAACGTATGCGTATGAGGGTTCTTTGCTTCATTTCTTTCGATCTGTGTATAACCATGTATCAGATGCGCAAGGTTTTGAATTGAGAAAAGTGATGAAGGTTTATGAAGATGATCCTATGTATATGAGTGCTGTAAACACAAAGAATTCGATTAAAGGCATGGATAGAAGAAAGACAGCTGATGGTAATTGGGAGTATAAAAATTATGTTGAAATGTTAGACAAAAACGAATTTTCGGTGGATACACTTTTTTATGAAGACACCACCGCATCCTGTTTTTATTTTAAATCAAATTCGGTAGTGCAGGTAAAATATAAAAATGGATATGAAGCGTATGAATATTTTCAGCAAAACAATTTAGAATGGACTCCGCAGCAACGCCCGGTATCATTTCTGTTGATTGATAATAAGACCAATCAAATAAGAATAGAAAGCAATGGCGATTATTATAATGAATGGGATTTAATAGTAGATGGTTACTGGCGTTGGTTGAAATTAGGCAGTCAGTTGCCGATAAATTATTTGAAATGATTTAATTGATTGCTTTTAATATTTTCCTTCCCCTGCTTTTAAATGCGGCAGTTTCTGTATCCCATCTTTCTTCAATAATTAATTTTAATTCTTGTTTTATTTCTGGATAAGCCTTTGAAAGATTGAATAAGGTAGTTAATGAAAACGCTTTTATAGCAACAGGTGTAGCAGGTGTTTCAATAAAATTAAAACAGGCATTCATTACTGCTCCGTGAAATTTTTCAGGAATTTCAATGTCTTCTAAAACCCGAACTGAATTTCTGATGACAGCGTTATGGATATCTTTTTTCTTCAGCACAGTTACCAAATCTTTAATATAAGGTTCAATCATTTGAGGCTTTTGCCTTGCAGCCCAACTTACACTCCATGCAGCACGTTGTGCCAATCGGTATTCATTGCTCATGAAACAATCCATCAAAGCTTTAAAATTATTTT
>Ga0316218_1002896_pt1 | contig 14992 bp, 11 predicted proteins | sample TBH18003metaG_FD_203634 | JGI IMG/M metagenome (GOLD analysis project Ga0316218, IMG submission 203634) | Freshwater microbial communities from Trout Bog Lake, Wisconsin, USA - TBH18003 | ecosystem: Environmental > Aquatic > Freshwater > Lake > Hypolimnion/Profundal zone | place: USA: Wisconsin...
TACCACTGTTTCCGGCTGTACCGTAAACAATAGGTTGGCCTTTTAAGATATTGCTTGAATATCCAGAAGGGATACCGTTTTGCAACACCTGCGCACGTTCCAAACCTGTTGGAAAGAATGCAGGTCTTAAGCCAAACGGCGCAGACGTTGAAGACATAGAAACTCCTTAGTTAGACCTATGAAAAGACAGGTGCTTGAACTGACTGATTAAAGTTCATGCCATTACCTTCAACTTGAATCAATGGTTTGCCGGAGCTATCGCGCGCTTGTTGTTGTAACATGTCCTGCTGTACTTTAATCTTGTCTTGCTCTTCCATAGGAGCATAATGGTGGACTTCCTCCATATACTCTTGATAGACGTCAAGTGGAATTTTAAATAACAACATTTCATTTACAGCGACGAAACCAGCATGTTCTCCTGCTTTCACTACTAAATGCTCAAAACCTTTTACTTCTTCAGGTTTTACTGGTTCATAGCCCAGACGCATACGTTTATGAATAGGATCATATTGATTATTTGAAGACAACCAGCATGAGTGGAAGCCTGGTATTTTGGGTGGAGAAGGCAAAGCCTCTTGAATCCACTCCGAGCGGAATGTCCTACGACGTTCCTGAGCTGATACAAATTTTTCTTCTGGCGCTTCACGTTGTGCATCATCTAGAGCACGACTTTCGCGGCCAGCGCGATTATTTCTTTTTAAACGTTCATCCATTATTGACCCCTTTGTTTGTTTTGACGATCCCATGTGGCGTAGTTTTGAATAGCCTTTTGACGAAGCTTGGGGTTATCCCATAAGCCTGCTTCTTTCATAGCGGTAACGCGTTCAGGACTAATCCTCATCTCGTTAGGCTTTAAAGTAGCAGTTGTTTCTCTTCCTGAGCTTGTCATCACAGATCGGGGCCTTGAAGTACGTGTGTTAGAATCATTATACACACGATTTGCCTTGTGTGGCATATATTTTGCAAGTCTATCATCAAGTTCGTCCCAATAGTCCTCGGACGCCGGATCATAGCCTTCTTCCGTTAACTTTTTGTCAATTCTTTGCGTAATCTCTGAGTCTAGATCTTTTCCATTTGGGTCATACCATGGATTTCTTTCCATCCAATCGGCGACGTGCCTTTGAACGGATGGATCCGGTATTTGTAGGTTTTGATTATACTGAGGTTGAGGCTTGACGGCTTGTTTCTTTACACTTTGTAAAGATTCCAGCTGTCTTTGCGCTTCAAACCACATTTCCTGCGCTTTAGTGACTCCTGCACCATCTCGAGATGCAACAGCCTCTTGCATTTTCATCTTTGCGTACTCAACTTGCACGCCAGCGTCCTCAATAGCCTTATCAACGCGGGCAAGCTCAGCACCAGAAGTCTTTTTCTCAATAATTGACAATCTCTCCGCCAATACTAGGTTCTGTTTCTTTAAAGCGTTGATTAAATGGTTAGATTCTTTGGCTTTTTCTCGGTGAAGTTGCTTTTTAAGCCTTCTTTCTTCTCTTCGAGCCTCTCGAATCTGCTCTCGATCAGCATCCTGGGGCTCATTTGATGCGTTATTTTGCACTTGATCATCATCAAAATCATCATCTATGCCCTTTGCGGGCACATTTTGTGCATCTTGTTGTGATGCTACCACATTTTCGGGAAGTTGCACAATGGCGGAGCCATCCTGTACTTCCTCTATTTGCATTTCTGCTTTATCGGTCGGGTTCATACTAGTTTCCTTTCAAAACTTAAATAAACGCTTTAATATCGCGTGGGTCGCCTGTTACTTTTCCTATTAACTCATGGTCATTAAAGAAAGTAAATAAGCATTTACCATTTGCGCCTTTATCATCCGTGAAATCTATTTCCCATCTATCACCGCCCCATTTAGGTACACGCACAAAATCACCTACTTGTGCCCATGAGCCCTCTGGCCATGGCTCCATGGACTCACGTTTTCTAAAGGCAAGCGGCCCAATTGCAATGACTTTACCAACCATTGTGTTCCACTTCTCTGTTTCTTGTGTTTCTTCAGGAATATAAATTCCAGATGCTGTTACCTTTTGCTTAACAGCGCGCAATTGCACTAACACACGAGCACCGTAAGGCGCCATTAAAGGATCTACTATCGGGAACGCTTCTTCAAGCGTTTGTTCAACGTCGTTCGACATCTTTTTCTTCCTCTGCTAAAGTTTGATTAATAAATTCCAAGATTTCTAACAATCCTAGACTGTGACCCACTAAGCGTTGGTAGCTTTCAAAGTTAACACAATTACCATCTACCATACCATTGGCAATTTCTTGCCTACGTTGCTTAATACGACTAATTAAAGTGTTGATCTGCATCTTGCTCTCTCCACTCCTCAAGGACCTGCAACAAATGTTTACGGAAGTTATTCCGCATCACAAGTTCACTGGGCTGATACATGTTAATGAATCTTTGCAGTGCTGTCATAGGCCCATTGATTTCGCCCGTCGATTCAGGCAAAACTTCAGGTAATAACGACTTGGCTATAGGTGTTCTACCATATATTTCATCCGTCATAGGCGCATCTTTACCCTCTCTGGCTTGCTTTACAAGCTCAGCGGCAGCTTCTTTCGAAAGCTCTCTAGCTTTCTCGCCAATGTAAAGTGCTGCGTCTTCCATTATCTACCCCTGCCCGCGGCTTTGCGCATCGGTGCAATTACAATAGCAACTCCGCCCTTTGCTTTACCGCCTTTTTTCATTGTGGCAATAGAATTTGGAATAGGCTTGGTGATTTTAGGTGTTACGCCTTTTGCGGGAAGATTGGCAATGCCCTTTTCTGGATACGCGCCAATTTTGTTTACTTTCTTTTGATGCGTGATTTCAGCCGGCTGGCCTGATGCAGTACCATCAATAGAATCGTTTTTAACACCCCCGCCTTTTGCGTAGTGATGCTTCTTAGCAACACCGCCTTTTTTCAAATGGTTGGCTTCTTTCTCGCCGCCCATTGCTATCCTTTTATGCATATTAATTAGTTCACTCATTTACATCTCCTAGGTTAGATTGAGCTTGGTTCTGGGCATCTAGAACAGTCCTAAACTGCTCATGTTGCAATTGCGCGGAGTCACGTGTTAGCTCTGCGGACTTAATTCTTTCAGCCGTCAAATTGTTCTCGGTATTCTTTACCAAGTCAGCTTGTAGTTTTTTCTCAGCTTCTTGCGCTTTTTGCTGTAAGTTTGCAGCGTCCAATTGCATTTCTTGCTGGTCTTTTTGCGCTTTGCGCTGTGTCTCAGCCATTGAAGTTTGCGTCAATGCTTGAACCTGCGCCATTACATTAGGATCAACTGGGGCTTGTGGCTGCTGTTGCTGCATCTTTTGCAGCATGGTTAGCATTTGCTGGATGGTTTGCGCAACCGGCTGTAGTTGCTCCTTACTGTCTTGGTGAACATGTTGTAGAGACGCGGACAATAATTTTTGAGCTTCCTGAATAATAGGCTCAACTTTTAACACATTAAAAGGTCTACCTAAGGCTGCGCTTGTATACGCATCAGCGTGGTTTAAATACCATAAGGTTAAATGCTGCTTGGTATGCTCAAGAAAAGCAGGCACAAAGGTAGGAGCTACAATTGGATTAGAACCAAAGATTGGGTCCACAGCGTATTGCATGTGAGCCATCATATGTGCTATATGGTCTTGGCTTGGAAATGCCCCTACGGGCTTTCCAAGAGTCATGGACACATTCTCAAGGGCTGGGTTCATGTCCTTTACATTTGCGGGATCTGGTAAGACCTCATTAATCTCAGGCAGCTTGATTTGTTTGAGAATTCGTTTCTCAACTGCCAATCTATTATACAAGTCTGGATTAGCCGCTGCTCGTGCTGCCAAGGTTTGAATTTGCGCGTACCGTTGAGTCTCAGCGAAAATATGCGGATCAGATACAGGAATAATATCCGAGTTGGTCGCGAAGTCTTCCTTAGTAATAGGCAAGTCAGCGATCACATCCCCTTTACGCTGCTCATCCAAGTACCATTTGTTTAGTCTAGCAAGAATCTTCAAGACTCGGCGCTGGCTATCATGCAGTCTAGCATGAATAGAACTAAAGACCGCGGCGCCTTGCTCAATCAAAGCTTGCGTAGTGCCTACGGGGGCGTTGGATGTAATATCGGCGATCTTTTCCTCGGAGGTAGTTACCACGCCCTTAGCCGCGTCCGTCAACCAACCTAGTAACTGGAACAATACAGGTGAGGGCTGGTTAAAAGGCACGGGCATCGCGATTTTGCGAATATCATCTACTCCAGGGGCTCCTTCAATCTCCGCAACTTGCGTAGGTTCAATAACAGTTGATTGGCCTGAGATCTTAGCTCCTTTAAGCTTAAGCATAGTAGGAGCAGTGTTGATATGAGCACTATCAAGAAGAGCCCTAAGAGCGCCAGTAAGAGCAGCGGAAAGCCCGCCAATAAGATGGGGAAATCCGATTGCATAAGCTCCTCGCCATGGAATAAACTTCCACTCAATAATCCAGTCAAGCTTTGAGAATGTATCATCTCCGTCTTCCCAGTTGCGGTACAAACCTACAACCGCTCTCTCATTCTCATCAATCATTAAGATGTAAGGCGCTCTCTCACCCTTGGAGAACTTATCCTCATCCTCGGTGAGCCAGGTATGAATGTGGTAAACACGGCGGACTCCATCCACATTCTCACCAATATCTTTCTTGCCCTCAATCTTATCATTGGCTTTTTCTGACTTGGATTGATCAGGCTCCATTGGAGCTCTATATACATCAAGATCAATATACAAACCTTGCTGGACTCTTAGCTCATACTCCTCCTGTGTAATGTCTTGTACTTCTGTAACACGAGAAGCGGTATAAAAATTCCCAGCAGCAAAAGGTAAATAAATATTATCAATAGGCACAAACTCAGCGCATGGGCGTTTTTTACCATCGTCATACCACATCTTTAAATACTGTGACCCGCCTAATGGGAGTTGGGTGAACATTTGCTCCTGCTCATCACGGTACTCCTCAATCTGCTCCGTCAATTGCCAATTCATGTAATCGCGTTTGCGATCGGCTCTTTTTGTCTTTTCTTCCGTTGTTTCGCCAATGATCTTAGTTCTAACTGGCCCATCTGGTGGAAATAGCTCTTTAATAGCTCGAGCTGCAAAGTCCACGCAAGCCTCAGCCATTACAGGGTGCACCACTTTAGAGGCGCCCATAAACTGCGCACCTCCTGGAGCGTCATGGCCTAAACCTGTTCTACGAATCCCATCTTCATATTGCTTATCTCTATCTTCTCGAGCTTCTTTATCTTTCTCAATAAACTCAAGGTACTTGGTAGCTAATTTATCAAGGTCCCAAGAATTAAGTGAGTCAGCGAGATTCTCATAAAAGTCAGGGCTTTCATCTGGCCCTTTAAGATTATCATCATGAAGTTTAACAATGGCGGAGCCGTCTTCAAGCTCCTCCACGTCATTGTCTTCATTTAAAAGCTCAAGAATTGACTCATCTTCTTCTACCTCATCATTTACAATAGGCTCTACAAACCTATTATAGTTTTGAGGAATCGGCATTTCTGTAGCCATTATTTACCTTTCATAAGCGCAAAGCGCATTTGATCTAAAGTCTTTGCAAATTGTACATGGCCTCCAGCTTTAAAAGCCGGTGGGCGATTTACACGCTGCTCATACTGTCGTAAAACTTCTCTATGATGCTGAATTAAATCAAGTAATGTTTCTACATCATTAAGCCCTGTTAAACGAGGAAAATCATGCATTAATTCATTTTCATCAGCATTTATAATGAGTGTATCAATAGTATGTAAACGATCCAATTGCTCAGGAACAGTTTGAAACCCAAAATGGCGCATGTCTGTAATAATATTATGGTACGTGTCTCTAATACCACGTTCTATACTTTCATCATCCATAATCTCAGGCAATGGTTGATCGGCGCCACGCGCAACCATAAAATTTACGCCTGTTTGACGCTGATGATCTAAGACTCGATCGTGTGCTGCTTGATACGCAACTGTAAGTGGCTCCATTGCTCTAGCTCTTTCAGGCCCGGGTGGTATATGCATATACTCAGGCAAATCCATTTGACCATTAGATAAAGCCCAAAGAGTTGAGCGAGCGCTTGGAGCATTTAATTCGCCTGTACGTGTTCTATCATTATCAAGTAAGCGCTCGGCTAATGCATTTACATCATGCGGAAGTGGCTCTAAAGCATTATTTGCCTCAATATTTCTATTCCCAGCTAAATATGCATTCGCCACATTATTTCGCTGATCTTCAGGCAGTCTATTAAGAATGTTGTTAAAGTCACGCATTCTATGGTTCATAAGCACGGCTCTATCATGCCTTGTGCTTATTTCATAAGGCTGCGTAAGAGTCTGAAGTTCTTCTAAAGCTTGCTGTGGTGTAATTTGCTGTTGTTGTTGTTGTTGTTGTTGTTGCCCTAGTCTTCTATTAGCGTCATACTCAGGATTAAACTCATTTCTCGCGTTGGGGTACACATGATGATAATTAGCTATTTGTATTGCAAGATTTTGAAGCGCAGGCCCGGCCGTGTGAGCAGCTAAATTATCACTCTCACGCATAAGAGTGCCAATGTAGTCTTCAGGCATTGTAACGGGGTTGGCTGCTTCAAAGGCTCTTCGCAACGCAGCTTCAAATGTCGCGCCATGCGGGCCATGAGCTGCTCTAAAGTTATTAATGGCTTGCTCAATAGTATGAACTACATTGTTTGTATGCGATATGCCATTTGCTATTTGTGGCTGTGGCTGTGGCTGTGGTTGTGGTTGCTGTTGATAACGCTGCGTGACTTGGTCTAACGCGCGCAAATGCGTATCTAATAATTGCTCTAATTCGCGCACGTCAGGATCTTGACGCAATCCTAGGTCTGCCATTACTTCAGGGTCGCCATTACCAAGTTGTGAATGCCAACCAGTTAAATGCCCATACACATCTTCTATGTTGAAAGGATCACCGCCATTGTCCGCGATTTGCCCAAGAATATCTCTATATGCGTTTAAAACTCTACGTGTGTGCCCACCATCTACAATAGAAGGTAAAGGCGACGCGGCGCCATTTGATACTACTGCCCACCCGTCATTAGACATGCCCGCCGTATTATTTGCTCTAGCTAATTGCTGCTGCAAGCCTTGTTGCTCAGCTTGCAATGCAAGGCGCTCTGTGTCATCATCCGCATTGCGTATTTCATACTCAATATCATTCAGTCTGTTTTGCATTGCCGCAACATCAGTTTGACTTATAGGAGCTCTTGCACTTACAACCGGCTTATTAGCGTCCAAATAAGCTTTTAACTTGTCTCGAGTAACAAACCTAGGCAAGTCTTGTTGCGCGCCCGTATTAGTAACGTCAACACCAAGATCTCTTTTAATATTTCCACGAACTTTTATATTGTTGTGATCGTGTAAATCATAAATATTAGCATGCTCAGTAAGATACTCACCTGAATTATCAATTTTATCAGCCGTATTATTTAAATACTTTGCTATGTCTTCGTGATATTCAGGGTCAATCTTTTGATTTTTCCTACCTGACACAAAATGTAAATTAAAAGTGTCTGGCCCCGCGTTAACAAATCTAAGTGATGCTACGGGGAAGCCAGTCTTATTATCTCTAAATGAAGTATTAAACTCAGACCCGTCGCGAGTGCCGCGCATATACGAAGTATCATGCGTATTTTTAGCTCGAAGAGGGTTAATTTCTCCAGTAATAGGGTCGTACAATGCTTCGTATTGTCTTGTAAGACCTGTATGTGGGTGCAAAATATTAGACGTAATATCTCTACATTTACCAACGCAATGATCTAAGAAATACGTATCATCACTTAAAGATTTCTTAATCGTATCATATGGCATTGCATTAGTTACTTCAAGCGCTGAGGCTTTGCTATACTTATGCTCAGGTGGGACATTTTTTATTTTAGGCAGCATAGCTGCAATTAAAGCTTTTTCTTTTTCTTCTTTTTCTTGCTTTTCTCGTAATTCTTTGGCAACCCTATCAGACGCGATTTTATTAATATAGCCTTCCGCGCCCATGCCTTGTAGTTTGGTGCCATTGATTTTTCCTGATAGCACATCCTCATACATATTATGCGCTAATTTATGAAGCCCAATGCTTTCAGTATCCGTCAAATGATACACTAAATCCGTAGAAGGTTTGGCAGCGATCTCAGGGTAAAATTGTCTGCGTGCATGCTCAAGACCTTCATAAAAAGTATTTGCAGGCTGCACAGCAAAATTAGAGTCTTCAATATCTTCTAATGCTTTAGCAACTTTAAGATTTTGCAACTCTTTGCTTAATTTATCAATAGGCTTATTCTTAGCTCGAAGTTGGCGCGTCAACTCAACGTACTCAGGGTCAGGCACCCATTGCGGTTGTAAAACCCCATTCTCATCCATAATATGCTCATGCACACCGTTTGCGTCAAGCTTAGGAAGTTTAAACGGGCTGCGGCCTTCTGTTATTGCGCGTGCACTCATTTCTTGCTCGCGTCTATTAAGCTCTGCTCTCTCAGGATGATTAACTAAAGTATCAAGCTCTTGGTTTTTAGCGTCAATATCTTTTTGTACTTCACCTTCAGGCGATAGACCCGCAGCTTCTCTATTGCGAGTTATACGACGCACTTCAGACTCAGACATATTGCTACGTTCTTGCAAGATTTGATCAGGCCTATCAATGGTAATGCCTTTTTTAGCCAAAGCAATAGCCGCGTTGTCAATGGCCCCAGTATTTTTATTAATAAAGTCAGGCATTATTTTGTTGTACACATCATGGCCTGCTTGCAGTCTTTTCTTAAACTCATCAACAGTGGGAAGACCATGCCGACTAACTAGTTCCGCATTAGCAGGGTCTCGAACAAATGAGTCTATCTGCTCAAGCGCTTTTGCATGTTGTGATTCCTGCGTGGCGTATTTATAGTTATACGCCTTTTTGATAGCGTCTGGGGCAGTAAGCTCGGGGAACTCCAAAGCTTTTTGCGCGTCCTTGTGCTTAAGCAATTGATCATTTATTTCACCAGGCTCATAGCCTAAGTTATTTAAATATCGAGCTTCATACGCGGTGTTTAAAGCAACAGGGTCAGAGTTTATAACCGCCCTTGCCTCGGCTGGGGTTTTCTCCACCAATTGCCGCAGGCCTTCATCTCTGCCAATGTCTTTGCTTGTTGTAGGGCCTGTTTCCGCTTTAACCAAAGATGAATCCCTAGGTCTAACGGCGTACATACTGGTTTGAGGCTGTACAAACTCAGGCACGCCAGGAACAGTAGACTTGCCTTGCGCAGCCCGTCTCTGCAATGTATCGCCTAACGCGTCCACACCGCCTTGCAACTTTGTGCCTACTGTCTCTTCACCAAGAGGATTAAGTGTTTTAATTCCTGATTGCGCGTTGGCAAAGTCTGTAGGAATGCTGCCAACTTCGCGGCCAAACTGCGTTGTCTTGGCGCCCATAACTTTAAGATCATTAGGCGTAAAGCCGCGTTGAAACTCAGGTTGCATCAATTCAGGTATGGGCCCAAACCCCATGCTTGAACCTGTTATTTGTTCAGGCAAATTACTTAGTTCTTCTAAAACAGGATATGTATATGGAGATCTGGGTTGATATTGTATTGCTTTTGCGGCTTTAGGAAACCCTAATTCTTTTGCAATTGCTGCAGGATAGCTTGATGCAGTAGCCAAGGTAACTTCACCAGGCACTTGTGCAAGTTGAAAAGCCTGACCTAATGCAGCAGGCATTTGTTGCTTTACTGCAAAAGGAGTTTGCGCCATTTGCTTAGCCATGTCAAAAGTCTTATTGCCAAACATAGCCAATGCGTGCTTCATCTCATCTAAAGATGGGACGCCAACTAATCCGCCCTTAGGAGTTTGATCAGGCTGACTTGTGTCGCCTGTTACATTGCCAAACTCATCATATGTAATCATTTAAAGTCACCTAATCGTGGGCATCAATATCATGATGCTGTAAGTATTGCTTAATTTCATCAGGTTGAAAATCTTCATTCTCCAATATCTCAGTCATATAATCTTTATCACCAACTTCACGGGTGTATTCAGTGTTGCCTAAAAACTCGTCAATCGGTACATGATGAATATGTTTATTCAACAAGGTATTAAATTTTTCAGACATATTGTAATGTCTAGCAGGCACTTGTCTGCCTTCACTTATTTGTCGATATGAGTTGTGTAAAGCGTCTGAGTATTTGTCAAGCGTGTTTAAGTCTTTCTTAGGGATTTTATCTTGTAAATGATGTCGTATTTCGTCATAAAACCCATACGCGCTTTCACTGCCCCAATCACCTGCGTCCATTTGCTCTTGTATTGTATCAAGCGTACGCTCTCTAAATGCTTTGTCCATCAAAGGTATTATTGACGCAAATGATGAAGTAGCTGTAGGCACAACTTCTTTTGCCACTTCAGCCAATGGTGCTGCAACATCAGGAAGCTTAGGCAAGTCTGTAGGTGTTATATTGCCAACGGCGCCTCGAACAACATGTGAAACCGCAGCGTTCTTAGCTCTGTTTAGCACATCACGCCTAGTCATTGGCGTATTAATCGCCTTGTTGGCCAAGTCTGTAAGTGGGCTTGAAGGCTGTGACACCGGAGGTTGTAGATCCGCTCTTGTGCTTTGTGGAACCAAGTCCGTAATTGTTGGAGTCTTAGGTGGGATGACGGCGGGGGGTTGGAATGTAGGCGTCTCAGGTAGCCCAAACAAAGCTCTGCGTTGTACATCAAGCGAAGGCTTAACGGGCTTAGGACCTTTACCAAATCCAAATAATCCGACCTGTTGCATATTGGGGTCACCCCCAAGCATGCTAGCACCGTCATCATATACGGGTTGTTGTGGTTCCTGCGATTTAAGCAGGTAGGCTCTCATTTGAGCTATGTCGGCGTCACTGGGCATATGGGTTCTGTCTCCGTGGTCGTTCGTCATCGGCGTAACTGTCGTTGTCATTATACACATAATCCAAGATAAGGAAACCCATATCACGGAGGAGTCGTAAAGCCTGTGTTGTGGCGTCCAACAGGTCATCGTGTCTAACTTCGGGGAAGGCGCACATTTGGCTAATCAGGGGCTCGGCCCAGGATCTTGGCATGCCTTCTGACTTGGTGGACTCGGGGACGTAGAACAAGCCCCGCTGTATGATGGGCGCCACAATGTTGAGTCGCATCATCTTGTCGGCGTTGCCCGGGTTGTAGGACCGGATGTCCAAGCCTGCGCGTCTCAAGTCCTGGATCAGTGAGATGCCGGCGGACTTGTCCTCAATCACGATCATGTCGACCTTCTTGCCCGAGCCAAACTCATTAGGATTCCCGTACACAGTTCCGGCTTCCTCGATCACCTTGGGTCTCAGGTCTGGGTATTGCATGCGCTCCTCCCAACAATCAATGAGCATAACAGACATAGGCTTATCAGGCCCGGGCCGGAAGATGCCAAGGGCTACCTGCGCCGTTGGGTCGTTGTTGGTCTTTTCGGACGTGGCGCAGTCATAGCTTTGAATCACGTACTCAAACGCGGGAAGCGGGTTCTCATCTCCATTCTCTTTGTACGCGGGCCAGAGCTTGAACCACTTACGCTTGACAACGCCGGCTTCCTCCGGATCAATGAGCTCGGCGTAAATCTCTTGGCGACCAATGTTGGTCCCTTCATACTGGAGAATCTGCTTCTGAAATGAGGGTGCCAGGTTGTTGATGTTGTCGTAGGTTGAGGCCATTGTGTAGGCTACATCATCACCATCGCGTTGTACGAGCTCTATGATCTTGGGCTTAGGCTTTGGGGTGGTCGTGCATAAGAGTTGTGGGTGCTTACCTAGGCGCATGCCAAAGGCAATCATGTCCCAGGCTTCGTCCAAGTATTGCCAAGCGGCCAACTCATCCAACCAACCACGATGGAACTGAGGTCCGCGGAAGCGTTCCGGCTCCGACGCCGGAATCCCCTTGATGATGGACCCATTCTTAAGTGTGAGCTCATGCAGCGACTTGATGTACGAGTCAACCAAGTTGTTGGGCATAACATTCAGGATTCCAGAGTCTCCCTCAAAGCAAACATCGCGCACATCTCCTGATGTCGGAGCTGAGACCAGCGTTCTGGTTCCTGGGTTAGTCCACGCGTACCACCAGGTATCCTCTGCCGCGGTTCGAGTCTTACCCGCTCCACGACCTGCCAAAAGTAGCCATATGTCCCACCAATCGCCACTTGGAGGGATCTGGTGATGATTGGCTATGGTTAACCATTTGGTGCGAGCTTTAAGGGCGCTGCGCCATTCTGATGAGGCTCTATTGAGGTCTGGCCCAGACTTTATCCGCTGGGCTAATCGTTCACTCGTCTGCTGACTCAGCATCGGCCTGCCTTGCGCTTAACAGATCTTGCATCAGATCTTTGGCAAAGTCATGTATGACGTCCACCTCAATGGCGCCACCATCTTTCCCGGTTACCTCGACTTTGGAGTTCTCGCGGTACTCACGGGGGAATCTCGCAGCCATCGACCGAGACCACAACCCGGTGTTCAGTCTTGGGCCGCCCGGGTTCTCAATGATGTGATTCAAAGCCAAGTCTTCCCAGTACTTAAGCGCGTTGTTCCGCGATTCTTCCAAGGCGCGACAGAAATCCTCGTGCTCCGTTTCCCAAACATACATGTTGTGGACGCCAAAGCCGAGCTGGGCGCAAATCTGGTGCTTTGAAAGTCCTTGCTTGCCAAGCTCAATGACTTGCGCGCAGTACGCGGGGTTGTACGTTGAGGGGCGTCCTAAGAACTTTCCGTTCTTTGATGGTGTCTTTGTAGTCATGGTCGGGATTGTATCTCAATTTTTTGGATGATGTACACATTTTTTGCTCAAGCCACAGGTTACAAAAAAGGTTACAAACAGCGCGAAAACTTTATATACGAGCGTTATATATATATAAATATATCTTTTATAATATATTGTAACCTTTGTAACCTTGTAACTAGTTAATAAAATCAATAACTTAGAGACTTTTTTCTTGTAACTTTTCATGTAACCTTTCTGTAACCTTTTAAAAATTATCACTCAAATGCTTCACTTCTTCGGCGATTGCGAGTGCCGTCGCGTCCGCGATCTGGCGTTTATTGCAGGTTACAATTTCACTTTGTAACCCGATCATCCACCCTCGGACCGTTCTTTCAGTGCCCGAATCCGCCGCGTTTTTGCTCAATTTCACCACAATTTCTTCACCTGGAGTGAGGTTTGCGAGCGCGGCTTTGATGTATTTTGAGGCCGGCATTTTTTCCTCGCCTTGCCAAGTTTTGTAGAGAATTTGCAGTTGTTGGTTGGTGAAAAATGCCAAGCTTCCCACGTGTTGTTTGGCCCATTCTAAGAGCTCGTTGGCAAATTGCTGCGTGGGAGATTGTGAGAGTTTTACGATTTGAGCTTTGCGTTTGGTCTCCGGCGCCGCCTGATAGGGATCAAAGTTTGTGATATCTCTTTCATAATACCAGTTTAAAACTTGGCCAAACCCGCCGGCTCGAGCCCACTTCATAAGCTCATTGACCATGGGTCGAGTCTCAGCGTTGGTTAGAGTCTCGGGCTTATAAATGGCTTCACGCCTCGCGTTGTTCCCCATTGTAGTTACATAGGGCCTGTTGGTTGTGAACACAAAGTTCATGTAATTTTCAATTGAGTATTGATGCCCGTACTTGTTATTGATGGTGATTTCTTTTGACGTGATAAAGTTTTTAAGCTTGGCGCTGTGGTCCTCTCTATCCGATGAGGGCTCATTTACTACGACAAAGATCTTATTTTTAAGAATCCCGTTAAAAGCTCCAAATAACTCATCTGGCCCCACAATGGTAGCGGGCCCGCTTTCCCCAAGGCCCATCATCTCGGCTATAAACTCCGCGACCGCGCTTTTACCAATGCCTTCAATGTTTGATACAAACTGAGGTGTAGTGTTATTCCTTCTATGTGGGTATTGAATGATATTGGCCACCCAGTTATGCCAGTAAATGGCGAAGTCCGGCTCATCTCTAAAAAAGTATTCACAAAACTGAGTGTATAGGTCAATCGGCCCCGCCGTTGGCTCATAGGCCCAAGAGTTAAGATAGTTATAACACCCATCCGGTGTTACCTTTATGCCTTGGTAATTTGGGAAGACACCTACCTTCCTGATGTCACACCTTTTATGCCATTTCTTATACTCATCAAGCATGGCAATTTCTCTGCTCACAACCTTAGGTTGTTGCCCCGCTCTCCCCTGCACCGTTGATGTTTGTATAAAGATATGCTGGGCCGAGTCTATCTTTGCTTTTTGGAACGACATGATATGCCCATCCCCCAAGCGGATCACATCCCCGTTGAGCAGCGCGTATTTTGTTGAGAACTCATGCAGCTTGACCTCCAACGTGTCCACCCCGTTCATCACAATGCTGGTTGTGGTGAGGACTTCTCCAAGACTCCCGCCGGCTAAAAAATGATCATCTATGGCGTATTTGGATCCCGGACCGGGTCCGAATTTGCCCACTCTACACAGGTGCACCTCCCCTCCCAGTCCTCGGAGTGTAATGGCAAGTTTCGTTTCCGCCAAAGCGACCTGTTCATTCGGCTCCCCATCTTCCTTTGCCCCGTCATAGTCGAAGATGATATAGACTTTGCGATTCTTGGATTCAAAACTCGTCTTTCGCCGCCACAAGAATTGCATGAGATCTTTATGTAAATGTAGTCCATTTTTGTCCGTCCATGATGTTACCCCGGCCAACCCGATGCAGGCGTACGGCAAACTGTTGCCCATGAGCTCCTTTGTGATGGCCCAGGCTTTGAATTCCCCCTCCGTGATGATGATAGGTATATCCACATCGGTGAGGACTTTTTTCCAATTAGTGGAGATGGGGAAGTAGATATGACTGCCACTGGCTCGAGCCTGTGAGTACTTCATCTTCCCCTTAGGTGTAAGGACCCTCACGCGATTAAAGCCTGTGTCTTGGCCATTCACATCCCGGTAGGGAAGTTTAATAGACCACTCGTTGGTATGGCCTAGTAATACTTTAGTATCCTCGGGCTTAAGCAGTTC
>Ga0316218_1002899_pt1 | contig 14982 bp, 17 predicted proteins | sample TBH18003metaG_FD_203634 | JGI IMG/M metagenome (GOLD analysis project Ga0316218, IMG submission 203634) | Freshwater microbial communities from Trout Bog Lake, Wisconsin, USA - TBH18003 | ecosystem: Environmental > Aquatic > Freshwater > Lake > Hypolimnion/Profundal zone | place: USA: Wisconsin...
GACTTGGGGATTTCGTTCTCATCGGTCGTCCTTTCTCAGGGCGATGAGACCAAATTCATCCCTTAGCTAAAACCCCTTTTCTGTCTCATAGGCTCTGACGGCGTACAACCCCTTGGACGATTTGAAGAAAAACCTCGCAAAGCCGGGATGGCGCGCCGTCAACGGCAATGGCGCGACGCCCCAGGAGGGCACCCTTGGAGAATTGGCCGAAGCTGCGCATGCGCGCCAGACAAGCGGCCAGGCCGTCGGAAGCCTGCAAGAAATTGAGACCGAGATCGAAGTCGATATGTTTCAATTGCAGGAGCTATGGCGCCACATGGGCCTGCCGACCCTTTAAGGCCGATCTTTCGGAACCCACATCGAAAGCACGCCCGCTAACGCCCGCCCGCCGTGGCGCCATCTGGAATTCTGCCCTACCCTGCAGCCAACTTCAGAGATACTCCATGGCGATCAGTGTCATCGAATACCAGCTTGTCCGCAGCCTGCAGGAGCAGAACCTGTTTCCGCGCGGCCGCGACTTGCTGGAGATCGGCGAGGCCAACTGGTATGGCGATATTCATCTGGACCTTTTGCGCGCCGACATTGCCCGCTTCGGCGCGCCGGAGCGGCGCGCCGAATTGCTGCAGGCGCTGGACCAGGCCGCCGGGCGCGGCGACACCCAGGCTTCCTGGGACATCGCCAAGATATTCTGGCAGACCTTCCTGGCGCCCGCTTCCATCACCGCCATCGATTTCGACGGCACCGCAACCGCCCGCAAGCTCGATCTCAACCAGCCGATCGATCTGGGCCAGCGCTTCGATATCGTCCACAATGCCGGAACGCTAGAGCATGTCTTCGACATCGCCCAGGCCTTCCGCAACATGCACAACCTGACCAAGCCGGGCGGCGTGATGATCCATCACGCGCCTTTCGTGGGCTGGGTCGATCACGGCTTCTATGCTTTGCAGCCGACCCTGTTCTGGGACCTGGCCGAGGCCAATGGCTATCACGTTGCCGCGATGATCTATGCCGAAGTCGATCCGCCGCGGCTGGAAAGCCTGCCCAGCCGCGAAGCGATCCTGGAAATGGCGAAGGCTGGCCGCATCGGCCGCAACGCCAACCTGGCGGCGGTGCTGCAGCGGCCGCACACCGAGGCCCCCTTTCGCATTCCGATTCAGGGCTACTATGCCGGGCGCATCTCGCAACAGGCGGTGGACGCCTGGAGCCAGCTGCGCTGACGCTCCAGGCGCACGCGCCTCACAAACGCTCGATCTTCTGCGCCGCCTCGTCGAGGATGGCCGCGATGGCATGCAGCCGTTGCGCGGAAGGCTGGTCGTGCGAAAAGCGGTGCATCAGCACGGCGCGCAAATTCTTCATGGCCCGGCGCACGGGCACATGATCACCAGGACCGCGCCCGGCGCCCAGTTCGGCAAGGCGGGCGAACAGGGCTTCGGCTTCGGCCGCACGCTCGGTGAGGAAGGCTTCGCCTTGCGGCGTGACGATGTAGGTCTTGCGGCTGCCACCACCTTCTTCCTCGCGTGTGTGCCCCATATCCTGGAGCAGCGTCAGGGTGGGATAGATGACGCCAGGGCTGGGCGAATAGGCGCCCGCGGTCAACTCCTCGATGGCACTGATCAGGTCATAACCGTGGCGCGGCTGCGCCTTGAGCAATTTCAGCAAGACCAGCCGCAATTCGGCGGCGTCGAACACCTTGCGGCGGCGGCGGCCCCCCTCTTCGTCCCAACCGGGATCGAAATCCGGCCCGCGATGGAATGGGCGGCCGAAACGACCGAGATGCTGGTCATGGCCGAAATCATGGCCGTGGCGGTGATGGAAAGGATGCATGCGGAAACTCCAAACTAACTTGATACATCAAGATATATCTTAGTTAGATCATATAATTCAAGCCGCCTTCCCGAGATATTCTTATCATATTGTTTTCAAAGAGATATTCATGAATTTGGTCAATATTCGCTTGCGATGGCTCTTCGCAAAATCTCCGACGGCACTTCGTCGAAGCGGTAGCCGCGAATGAATTGCAGGCCCAGTTCGGGCGGGCGCTGCCACACCACTTTCGCCTCATAGGCAAAGCGGTTGCGCAGATCGAGAAAATAGGCGCCCTCGTCCAGGAATTGCTGGTTTTCGATGTTCACCCGGGCGCCGGCGCAGGAAATGTCTTTGGCCATGCAGTGCAGGTAGCGATCCCCTTTCAGGCTGGCCAGGCGCGCGCCCCACAGGACCTTGCGCCGCTCCGCCTGGCGGCGATTTTTCTGCACGTTCAATACCCTGCTCCCGGCTTCACTATGGCCGCCAGCATAGGAGGAAAAGCTTGCGGGCGGCTCACCCGTGTCCATCGCTTTTTATCGATCCTGCCAAAGCGAAACGGCTCCCGCGAATTTCGCGGGAGCCGTTTCGTCTCTGGTTCAGGAAAGACCTAGCGGCCGTAATAGTACCCGTTGCGGTAGTAGTAGGCCGGCGGGGGCGGCCGCGGCGGGGCATAGCGATAATCGTAGCGGTCATCATAGCGGTCATGGTTCGAGGCGATGATCGCGCCCAGGGCGAACAGGCCCAGCCCCAGGCCGATGGCGGCGCCGGCATTGCCGTGGTGATAGCCGCGGTCATAACCGCGATAGGGCTGCGCCATGGCAGCGCCGGTGGCCGTCAGCAGCATGGTGCCGGCCAAAGAACCAGCAAGAGCGGTGGCGAGAAGCTTTTTCATTGGGTCCTCCAAAACGATGCGCATGTGCATCTTGCGGAGGAGAATGGTCCCCGGCGCCTGAACGGGGTCTGGACGCGGTATTTATCTGACGTTCATCCGACAGAACCCGCCTTTGGGCGCCTTTTGGGGTCGAAACCGTAAAAACGCTCCGGATTTTCCACCAGGATGCGGTGGCGCAGGGCGGCATCGGGCAGCCAGCGGCCGAACAGGTTCACCAGATTGACGTCGTCGGGCATCTTCACCCGCCCTGCCGACGCGTCGGGATGCGGCCAGTCGGTGCCCCAGACGCAGCGCTCCGGCGCTGCCGCCACCAGGGCACGGGCCACGGCGCTGGTGTCGGCATAATCGGGGGCCGGCGCGCTGCCATAGAGATAGGCACCGGAAATCTTCACCCAGGTATTGCCGCCGCCCAGCAGGCGCTTGAGGCTGCGGAAGGTGTCGGAAGCGATGTCGGCGGTCCGCGCCATATGGTCGATCATGATCGGCACCGGCAGGCGCGCCAGCAGCGCCTCATGCTCCACATACTGGGCCGGCAGCATGTTGAACTGCATGTGCCAGCCCAGCCGCTTGATGCGGCGGGCCAGCGGCTCCACTTCCGGAATCTTCACCGGGTCGCCCAGGCCGAACTGGATGCGGGTACCGCGCACGCCCACTGCATGCAGGCGGTCGAGCTCGGCATCGGTGACGGACGCGCCCACCACGGCGACACCGCGGGCATTCTCGCCCTGGCTCTTCAGCGCATCGACCAGGCAGCCATTGTTCAGGCCATAGGTCGAAGGCTGGACCATGACGTCACGGGTGAAGCCCAGCCGCTTCTGCACCTGGCGGCGATAATCGGCGAGGGTGGCGAAAGGCGGCTTGTTGATGGCATCGGGCAGATAAGCCCAGCGCGGATCGTAGAGATGGTGGTGGCAGTCGCAGGCCCCGTCGGGCAGGACGAAGGCAAGGCCGTTTGGGCCCTTCGTCCTGTCTTGTGCGCGCGCGGGCGGCGCGATCGCCAGTGTCGCCATGCCGCCCAAGACCTGCCGCCGCGTCGTCGCCATGCTGCCCCCCTGCTTTTGCGGCATGATCCCGTGCGGCGAGAGGTAGCGCAAGCGCCGGGCTGGCTGAATTGACCCTGCCGGGGCCATGGGCCAGTGTCCCGCGCCATGGACGACAGCAAGAAATCCCAGGCCCGCGCCTGGTTCGAGGCCCTGCAGGGCCGCATCATCGCCGATTTCCAGGCTCTGGAAGACGAGGCCCCCGCCTCGCTTTATCCGGGCGACGCCGGACGTTTTGAAAAGACGCCCTGGCGGCGTGCGCTGGGGTCCAACGGCGAGGACCAGGGCGGCGGCACCATGGGGATGATGCGGGGCCGCCTGTTCGAGAAGGTCGGCGTGCACACCTCCACCGTTTATGGCCAGCTTTCGCCGGAATTCGCCAAGCAGGTGAAGGGCGCGGGCGAAGACCGCATGTTCTGGGCCAGCGGCATCAGCCTGATTGCGCACATGCGCAACCCGAACGTGCCCGCCGTGCACATGAACACCCGCATGATCGTGACGACGCAAAGCTGGTTCGGCGGCGGCGCCGATCTCAATCCGACACTGGATGCGGCGCGCACCGACAGTCATCCCGATACCGCGACCTTCCATGCGGCGATGAAGAGCGCCTGCGATGCCTTCGACGCCGACTGGTATGGCAAGTACAAGAAATGGGCCGAGGAGTATTTCTGGCTGGCGCACCGCGGCGAGCCGCGCGGCGTCGGCGGCATTTTCTACGACCATCACCAGTCCGGCGACTGGGACAAGGATTTCGCCTTCACCATGATGGTGGGCGAAGCCTTCCGCTCGGTCTATCCGCAGATCGTGCGCGGGCGCATGGACAAACCCTGGTCCGACGCCCAGCGCCATGAACAGGCGAAGTGGCGCGGCCGCTATGTCGAGTTCAACCTGCTCTATGACCGCGGCACCACCTTCGGGCTGAAGACCGGCGGCAATGTCGAAAGCATTCTGTCTTCGATGCCGCCGATCGCGGAGTGGGCATGATTATCGGTTCTCGCGGTTCGCCCCTGGCGCTGACGCAATCGCGGCTGGTGGCCGCGATGCTGGGGCTGGATGAAGACGCCGTCCGCAGCTTCATGACCAGCGGCGACCGCATCCAGGGCCGGCTGCAGGAGGCGGGCGGCAAGGGCCTTTTCACCAAGGAACTGGACGAAGCCCTGTTGGATGGCCGCATCGGCTGCGCCGTGCATTCGATGAAGGATCTGCCGACAAAGCTGCCCGCGGGCATCGTGCTGGCGGCGGTGCCGTCCCGCGAGGACCCGCGCGACAGCTTCATCGCCCTGAAGGCGAAAATGCTGGCCGATCTGCCGGTGGGCGCGACGGTGGGCACGGCGAGTTTGCGGCGGCAGGCCCAGACGCTGCACCTGCGCCCGGACCTGAAAGTGGAATTGCTGCGCGGCCGGGTCGAAACGCGGCTGGCGAAAATCGAAAGCGGCGCTTTCGATGCCACCTATCTGGCGCTGGCGGGGCTGAAGCGGCTGGGGCTGGAACAGCACGCCGCCGGCATTGTCGATGCACAGACCATGCCGCCTGCCCCGGCCCAGGGCGCGCTGGCGATCACGGCGCGGGACGGCGATGTGGCGACACTGGCAAAGCTGAAGACGCTGGATATCGCGGAATACAATATCGCCACCGCGGCGGAGCGCGCCTTCCTGGCCGCACTGGACGGCTCCTGCCGCACCCCCATCGCGGCCCTGGCGCGGATCGAAGGCGGGCGGCTGAATTTGCTGGGCGAAGTGCTGACACCAGACGGCAAGCATCGCTGGCGGCGCACCGGTGACGGCGCCGCAACCATGGCCGACGCCATGGCGCTGGGTGCGAAGCTGGGCACCGATATCCGCAAGGAAGCGGGACCGCTCTATTCCGCGCATTTCGGCGATCAGGGTTGGTAGTCAGTCGACCCGGAAGCCCGCGGGCAACCGCACCAGCTCCGGCTTGAGGTCGGCGACCGTCGCCGCGCCCAGCAGTTTCATGCTGCGGAAGAGGTCGGCGGTGAGAATCTCCAGCGCCCGGTCGACCCCGGCATCGCCCGCCGCCGCCAATCCGTAAGCATAGGCGCGCCCCACCAGCACCGCGTCGGCGCCCAGGCAGATCGCCTTGGCGATGTCGGCACCGCGCCGGATGCCGCTGTCGAGGAAGATGGTGGTCTTACCCTTCACCGCTTCGGCGATGCCCGGCAGCACCCGCAGCGTCGCCGCGACGCAATCGAGCTGCCGCCCGCCATGGTTGGACACGACGATGCCGTCGGCGCCCGCCTCGACGGCGCGGCGCGCATCAGCCGCCGTCATCACGCCCTTGATCACGATGGGACCGTTCCAGAGCTTGCGGATCCAGGCGAGGTCATCCCAGAGGATGTTCGCCTGCGCCAGCGCATCCGCCACGTCCACGGCGGGCAGCGCCTTGCCGTCCGCGCCGCGAACGTTGGGCATGGCGGGCGTTCCGCCATCCGCCAAGAAGCGCGCCAGCCAGCGCGGATGGCGCATGATCTCGGGCACATAGGGAATCTTGGGCAGCCATTTGCGGCCCATCAGCGCGCCCATGCCGTTCCTGGGGTCGCGCTCGCGGTTGCCGCTGACGGGCGTGTCGATGGTGAGGAACAGGGCCTTCACGCCCAGCTTCTGGGCGCGGGCGATGGCGCGCTCGGCGCAGGCGTGGCCGCCGATCTTGTAGACCTGGTAGAAAAACTTGTCGTTCAGCGGCGCCACATCTTCCATGGCGGTGCCGGCGCCGGTGGCCATGATGAAGCCGGTGCCGGCGCGCTTCGCCGCCGCGGCGGCGGCGTAATCGCCGCGCGGATGCAGCAGGCGGCAATAGCCGATGGGCGTCAGCAGGAAGGGCACGTTCAGATCGACGCCCAGCACCTGGGTCGCCATGTCCGGCGCGGTCATCACCGCCTGGCGCGGCTGGAACACGACTTCGGAAAAGGCGCTGATATTGTCGCGGCCGGTGACGCCATCATCGGCGGTGCCGTCGAGATAGTCGAAGACGGCGCGCGGCAGACGGCGCTTCGCGGCGGCGCGCAAATCGGCGATGTTGACGGCATGGGGACTGGCGACGTTTGGCATGGCTAGTCGATACGGAAGCCCGGCTTGAGCGCCACCAGGGCCGGCGTCAGTTCCCCCACAGTGTTGGCGCCCAGCAGCTTCATGGTGCGAACCAGGTCGGCGCGCAGGATTTCCAGGGCGCGGTCGACACCGGCATCGCCCGCCGCCGCCATTCCATAGGCATAGGCGCGGCCGACCAGCACTGCGTCCGCCCCAAGGCAGAGCGCCTTGGCGATGTCGCCGCCACGGCGGATACCGCCGTCGAAGATGATGGTGGTCTTGCCCTTCACCCGTTCGACGATGCCCGGCAGCACGCGCAACGAACCGGCGACGCCGTCAAGCTGGCGTCCGGCGTGGTTGGACACGACGATGCCATCGGCGCCCTCGTCCACGGCGCGCTGGGCGTCATCGGCGCTCATCACGCCCTTGATGACGATGGGGCCATCCCAGGCCTCGCGAATCCATTTCAGATCGTCCCAGCAGACATGGGCGTTCTCGAGCGCGCGGCCGACATCGGTGGCAGCAAGCGGCCCGGTATCGGTGACGACGTTGGGCAAGCCCGGCATGCCGCCATCGAGCAGGAACCGCGCCAGCCAGCGCGGATGCGACAGGATTTCGGGCAGGTAAGGCAATTTTGGCAGCAGCGATTTCGCCATCAGCGGGCCCATGCCGTTGCGATAATCGCGCTCACGCATGCCCGCCACCGCCGTGTCGATGGTGACGAACAGGCCCTTGTAACCCAGGGCCTTGGCGCGGGCGAAAGCGCGCTTGGTCGCCTCGCGCCCGCCCATCAGGTAGACCTGGAAGAAGACCTTGTCGTTCTGCTCGCGCACCTTTTCCAGCGGATGGCCGGAGATGGTGGAGAGGATATAGCCGGTACCCGCCCGCTTGGCGCCGCCCGCGCCCGCCAGCTCGCCGCGCGGATGCAGCATGCGGCTATAGCCGATGGGCGACAGGATGAAGGGTACGGCGAGATCGACGCCCAGCACCCGGGTGGCAAGGTCGGGGTTGGTCATCACCGCCTGGCGCGGCTTGAAAATCACCTCCGAAAAGGCGGCGATATTGTCCCGCGCCGTTACTTCGCCCTCGGCGGCGCCATCCAGATAATCGAAGGCGGCATTGGGCAGGCGCTTGCGCGCCAAGGCGCGGAGGTCGGCGATGTTGACGATATGGGGGCTGGCGAGCTTGGACATGGTGTCCGGTTATGCCCGATGACCGCCCCTGCGCCAAGAGTTCCGTTCCGTCCCAGCCGCCCTTCGCGCACACAGGCCTTCCCGGCGCGCGCAGACGGGGTTCGCACGCGCAAAAGCCGCGCAGAATGAGACCTGCAAAGGCTTTTGCCGTGGAAAAGGGCTAGTTGCTCTTGGTGGTCTGACCCGCAACCACATTGCCGGGGTCAGGGGTGACCAGCTTGCCAGAACTCGGCATCACCGTACGATTTTCGGCGCCGGCGAATTTCACATTGTTGCGGTCGGGCGTGACGCCAGGCTTGGACTTGTGGTCACGCAGGTCGGACTTGCGGGTCATGATCTGTCTCCGAAACGTTCCGGAGAGGAAACGCGTACTTCCTATTTTTCGTTTCGTGCGGCTTTGGTTGCCGGTTCCCGCGAGAGAACCCAGGCGGCAATGTCGGCCTGCGGCTGGGCGCGGTTCAGATCGCGCAGCAGCATGTGATAGCCGCTTTCGTAGCGATGGACTTCGGCGCGACGGCCCAGCGCGCCGATCACGGCCAGGGTCGGCGCGGCCGGAATAACCTGGTCCCTGGCGCCATAGGTAAACAGTATCGGCGGCGTATCTTTGAGGCGTTCCGGCGCGGTGCGGGCTTCATCCATCAGGTTGGTGAGGCCGAACACCGCGTCGGCACGGGTCTTGTGCTGCACTAGCGGATCGCGGCCCATCGCCCGCAGCATCTCGATATTGTCGGACGGAGTGATGGTGACGACATGGGAGGCGGCGCTGTTCGACAGCACCAGCCCGGGCAGGAAATGGGCAGCGAGGAACAGCGCCACGCGATAGGTGAGCGGCATGTCGGCCCGCGACCAGACCGCAGGCGCCACCAGGATCACGCCCGCGACATCGAGCGGTTGCTCCAGCGCGGTCAGCACCACGGCTCCGCCCATGCTTTCGCCCAGGGCGAAGACCGGCACGCCCGGCCAGCGCGCATGCGCCGCCACCACCGCGTCGCGCAGATCGTCGCGCATGGTGTCCGCTCCCGCCCAGAGACCGGGATTGGGCGCCGCGCCGAAGCCGCGCTGGTCATAGGCCAGAGTGAGGATTTCCCGCTTTGCCCACGCCTCCCCCGGCAGGGCGAAGCCATTGGCATAATCGCTCATCCCGTGCAGGGCGATGATGACGGCGTGGGGATGTTCCAGCGGCCCCCAGTGCCGCAGCGGCAGCGCGATGCCGTCGCGGGCGGTGAAGACGCTGTCCGCCAGCAGGGGCATGGCCGAACCGGGGCCTGGCGGCGCGGTGACGGCGGCGCACCCCGCCAGCAGCGTGGCAAGCAAAAGAACGGGCAACTTCATTCAGCGATCATGCACCGTTCGGCTGGCGCAGCACCAGAACGCTCACGACCAGCAGATGATCCACCACCCCATCCTCGCCCCCGGAATCGCCCAAAGGCAGGATGGCGTTCTCATGATAGACAAAGGCGGCGGCGGGCAGATCCTCGCCCACCCAGCCGCGATAGCCCAGCGGTTCGCCGCCGGCGCGCACCATCTCGTACAGCATGCGCAGGCCCAGGCCGAAGCGGGGCGCAGTCTCGATGATCCGGGAGAGACGGCGGCCGGAAAAATCCTCGTTGAAGCCCTTCACCAGCGTGGCTCCGACATCGCGATAGCGGTAATCCGCGCCGTCCTCCAGCACCTCGACCAGGAAGCTGCTGTCGCGCAGCGGCTGGGTGAGGCAGGAGGTCATGCTGGCGCGGCCGGGGAAGCGGTCGCCCCGTTTCAGCGCCCGCCACATCGCGACGCTGGCCCGCACCAGCTCCCCATCTAGCCGGTCCACCGGCAGGAGGTCGCCTCGCGATTCCGCGGCGAGCATGGGTTTATGCATCTGCATGCACCTTCTTATCGCGGCGGATGGCAAAGGTCACGGTATCCGGTCAGAGAGGGAGCATCCCGATCATGCAACCGCTGAGACCCGAGGCCATGGCGCCCGACAGCAGCGCCTTCAGCGCCAGGGGCACGATCTCGTCCCGGCGTTCGGGAACCAGCGCCCCCATGCCGGCGATCAGGATCCCGACCGAGGCCAGGTTGGCGAAGCCGCACATGGCGTAAACCATGATCTGGGTGGCGCGGGGGTCGAGCGAGCCCGCCGGCATTTTGGCCAGGTTCAGGTAGGAGATCAGCTCGTTCAGCACGATCTTGGTGCCCATCAGGCCGCCCGCCGTCACCGCCTCGGACCAGGGTACGCCATAGAGCCAGACCACCGGCGCGAAGACCCAGCCCAGGATCCGCTCCAGCGTCAGAGGACCGCCACCCATCACGGGCAGCTGCGCCAGGATGATGTTGACCAGCGCCACCATCGCCACCGTCACCAGCAGCATGGCGATGACCTGCGCGAAGATGCGCGCCCCGCCCCAGGTGCCGTCGGCCAGCGCATCCATGGTGGAGTGATACTTGTGGCCCTCACTGCCGCTGTCATCGGTATCGGCATTGCCCGGCACCATGATGCGGGCGAGCATGATGGCGGCGGGCAGCGACATCATCGAGGCCACCAGCAGGTGGCCCAGCGCCCCGGGCAGCACCGGCGCCAGGATAGTGGCATAGAGCACGAAGACTGTGCCCGCGATCACCGCCAGGCCGGTGGTCATCAGGATGAAGAGTTCGGTGCGCGACATCCGGGCAAGATAGGGGCGGATCACAAGCTGCCCCTCGATGTTGCCCAGAAAGACCGTGGCCGCCGCGCCCAGGCCGACAGCGCCGCCAATGCCCATCACCCGGCGCAGGACATAGGCCATGGCGCGCACAATGGCGCCCAATATGCCCCAGTGCCACAGCACCGCCGAGAGGGCCGAGATCGTCATGATCAGCGGCAGCACCGAAAAGGCCAGCGAGGTGAAGTTGGATGGATCGGAAACGACGAAGGGCGGATTGCCGCCACCCAGATAGCCGAAGACGAAGCTGGTGCCGGCCCGGGTGGCGGTGCTCAGGGCGGTGACGGCGCCGTTGAGCCCGAACAGGACGTCACGGGCCAGCGGCACCATGCGCAGCAGCAGCGCTACGCCCAACTGCAGCCCCAGCCCGCCGGCGACGATGCGCCAGTCGAAGGCGCGGCGATCCTCCGACACGGCCCAAGCGACGCCAATGATCGCCACGATCCCCAGCACGGACTGCAGATGTGGAAGAAGCGCGTCCATGCATGCCCCGAAGCCCGAAACCCGCGATCAGCTTACAGCTTTTCGCCCGGCGCGCCATGACAGAGAGCGGCATTGCCGCTAGAATCGGCGACGGGATGGGGACAACCAGCACAGCTAAAGGCAAACCTGCCGCCATCGCGGCGCTGGCGGGCGCGCGCGCGATTCCGCCCTTGCTGATCGTGCTGTATCACTTCAGCGAAGGGCATCATTACTCCGGTATCAGGCTGATCGACCTGATCGCGACGCGCGGCTATCTGTGGGTCGAGTTCTTCTTCACCCTGTCCGGTTTCATTCTCACCCATGTCTATGGTGGGCGCGTCCGCGAATTGTGGACGCGCAAAGGCTATCTCGGCTTCCTGAAAGCGCGGCTGCTGCGGCTTTATCCGCTGCACCTGTTCCTGCTGCTGCTGCTGGTCTGCCTGGTGATCGGCACCCGCACCGCCGCCCATTTCGGCGGCTATCTCTCCATCTATGACCGCGCCTATCATCCCATGATCGACGCCAAGGGCTTTGTGCTGAGCCTGCTGCTGGTGCAGGGCTGGAATACGCTGAACTATCTCACCTGGAACGGCGTCGCCTGGTTCGTCAGTGTCGAGTTTGCGCTCTGCCTGCTGTTCCCGCTGTTTCTGAAGATGCAGGATGGCCGCGCCTGGCGTGGCGTGGCACTGGTGGCGGCGGGCATTGGCGGCATGATGGCGCTGCTGGCGGGCTCGCAGCATGGCCTGGACCTCACCTATCATAACGGCGTCCTGCGGGGGCTGGCGGATTTTTCCATCGGCGCCGGCCTGGCGGTGCTGTTTCGCAACAGCGGGCACATTGCCGCCCTGCCCGCCTGGATACACGGCATCGCACAGGCCGTACTGCTGGCGCTGCTGGCGTATGTCTTCACCCAGATCGGCTGGTCGCATACCGGCAACGATCTCTATATCGCCCTCACCCTGCAGGCCTTCGTCTTCGTGCTGGCCTTCGACAAGGGCTGGCTGGCAGAGCTGTTGAAGCTGCGCGGACCGCAAACGCTGGGCGACTGGTCTTATGCCGTTTATCTGGGCCAGACTTTCTGGTTGCAATATATGCGGGTGATCGAATTCCGCTTCTATCCGCCGCCGGACACCATGGTGCTGGGCCAGCGATTTTCCACCCTGGTCTGGTGGCTGGAGCCCACCCTGCTGATCCTGGTCTGCGCCCTGTGGGGCGGGCTGCTGACGGACTGGGTGGAGAAACCCGCGGCGAAATGGTTGCGGCGGCGACTTGACCAACCGCGCCAGGCAGCGCCAGCATCGGGCATCACATAAATTCGGGAGCGTCGGCGAGAGCCGGAGCGACCAAAGATAAGGAATCGCGCCATGACCATTTCCTTCGCCGGCAAGGTTGCAATTGTGACAGGCGCCGGTGGCGGGCTGGGCCGCTGTCATGCGCTGGAGCTGGCCAAGCGCGGCGCCAAGGTGGTGATCAACGATCTGGGCGGGGCGCTGGACGGCAGCGGCGGCAATTCCGCGGCCGCCGAGAAGGTGGTGGCCGAAATCAAGGCCGCTGGCGGCGAGGCCATCGCCAATGGGGCCTCTGTCAGCGATGACGCCGGCGTGGCGCATCTGGTGCAGCAGACCATGGACGCGTATGGCCGCATCGATGTGCTGATCGCCAATGCCGGCATCCTGCGCGACAAGAGCTTCGGCAAGATGGAGCTGAAGGATTTCGACGCCGTGATGGCGGTGCATCTGATGGGCACGGTCAAGCCCGCCCATGCGATGTGGGACATCATGAAGAAACAGCAATATGGCCGCATTGTGGTGACCACGTCCTCCACCGGCCTGTACGGCAATTTCGGCCAGACCAATTACGGGGCGGCGAAATCCTCGCTGGTCGGATTCATGCATTCGCTGAAGCTGGAAGGCGCCAAGGACAATATCCGCATCAACGCCATCTGCCCGGTGGCCGCCACGCGCATGACCGAAAACCTGCTGCCGCCCGCGATCCAGGAAATGCTGAAGCCGGAATATGTCTCGCCCGCCATCGCCTATCTCGCGAGCGAGGATGCGCCCACCGGCATGATCCTGACGGCGGCGGCCGGCGTTTTCGCCGCGGCGCGGCTGGAAGAAACCGACGGCGTCAATCTCGGTCACACCGCCAGCGCCGAGGACATCGCCGCCCATATCGGCGAGATCGCCGACTGGTCCACCGCCAAGCCCTATGGCCAGGGCGGCGAGCAGAACGCGAAATTCCTCGCCAAGATTCAGGACAAGCCTGTTTTGGGGTGAGACGCGACCGTCACAAATCCGCGCGCCGGATGAACGCCGCCTGAACTGACACCGTTGGAAATAATTCTTGCGCCCCAAAATAAGCCGAAATGACGCTTGCGTGACGGGCGCGCTTGGATAATGCTTTGCGCATGGATGATCTCGCGCTGAGCATTAGGCAGGCGCGGCCCTCTGATGCCGCAGACCTGGCGCGCATCTATATCGAATCCTGGCAGGATACTTACGCCGGCATTCTTCCCCATTCATTTCTGACCGCCATGTCGCACAAGGGCCAGGCGGCCCGCTGGCAACAGACCATGCGCGGCCCGGGCGCGGTGCTGATCGCGGAAGATCCGCACATCGGACCGGTGGGGCTGGCCAGTCTCGGCCCCGCCCGTGACAAGGGTCTGGAGCTGGATGGCGAAATCTACACCCTTTATGTCGATCCCGCCTTTCTGGGGCGCGGAACCGGGCGGATGCTGCTGGCGAGTTCCTTCGCAACGCTGACCGAGAAGAAATATCGCTCCTGCGTGATCTGGGCCCATGCCCGCAACAATGCCTGCTTCTTCTACGAAGCGATGGGTGGGCGCCGCGTCGGCAATCGCGTGACGCGGATCATGGGCGAGGAAACGCCGGAGATCGCCTTTGGCTGGAAGCGGCTGATGGTGGGCGACAAGGTGCTGCGCTCGTAACTCAATTCGTCTTCAACACAGGCGCCGTTAACTTGGCGCCCTTTGCCGGCTGCGCCGGTGCCACCATCATTGCCCGCGGCGCGAAACAATGCTGATCGCCGGTGGTCTTGCTGGTGGTGGCGACCCGGCCTTTCGGGCAGGGCTTCGGCTTGGCGGGTTTGTCGGCGGCGACAGCGGGGCCGCAGACCAGCATCGCGGCGCACAGGAACAGAGGAAGCTTCATGGCGGGTTCCTTTGTCGTTCCGCGCAGTTTACGCGCGCGCCGCGAAAACGACCATATGAAATAGGCATTTTCGCAGTTTGCGTTTCGCAGGATGCGAAACGTAGTGGCGCTACAGATCCCGCGGCCGCACAAAGTCCACCAGTTTCCCCGTGTCAGGCGACAGCTTCTTCCAGGTCGGGATATTGAAGTCGAGCACCGCCAGCGCCGCAGTGGGGAATTTCTCCTCCATCACATCATGGCGATGCGCCTCCTTCGGCTTGACCGGTTCGCGTGCCAGCAGGGCGGCGCATTGCTCCAGTCCGGGATTGTGCGCCACCACCAGCAGGGCTTCATCGCTGTCGGCGGCATCCTGCGCCAGCGCCATGATCCGGCCCGGCGGCGCCAGATAGAGATTTTCCAGATACGCGACCGGCGCGGGCAGCACCGCCAGCACGGCCTCGATCGTCTGACGGGTCCGCAGACTGGTTGAACACAGGATGCGCGCCGCCGCGTACCCCTGTTTTGTCATGTAGCGCGCCACGGCGGCGGCATCCGCCAGCCCGCGCTCGGTCAGGGCGCGGTCATGGTCTTCCTGGTCGGGGGTGCCCGGCTCGGCCTTGGCGTGTCTCAATAACAGCAAGCGGCGCAAGGCGATGCAAATCCTGCATGGGGCGCGCGCACCCTAAAAGCTTGACCCGGACCCGGCAAGCGC